>OBEQ012820684.1_pt1 | contig 19154 bp, 19 predicted proteins | sample 1670901 | NCBI WGS metagenome assembly OBEQ01 (sample SAMEA104232315, study PRJEB22302) | groundwater metagenome | biome: forest; feature: aquifer; material: groundwater | place: USA | collected 2011-08-07 | depth 5.4 m
CCCGCGCGCCCCCCCCCGGCCCCCCCGCCACGTCGTCGTCCACACTGGACACTCCGACCCGCATGGCACCCCGCTCCCGCAGGTGCCGGGTGAGCGCCCGGGTGTCCAGCCCGCTGATGCCGACGACCCCCTCGGCGACCAGCCGTTGCGCCAGGCCGCCGCTGGCCCGCCAGTTCGACGGGATCCGCGACGGGTCGCGCACCACGTACCCGGCAACCCAGATCCGGTCCGACTCGTCGTCGTCGTCGTTGACGCCGGTGTTGCCGATCTGCGGGGCGGTCATCACCACCACCTGGCGGTGGTACGACGGGTCGGTCAGCGTCTCCTGGTACCCGGTCATCGCGGTGTTGAAGACCGCCTCGCCGAAGGTCTCCCCCACCGCGCCGTACGCCTCACCGCGAAACGTCGTCCCGTCCTCCAGGACGAGTAGTGCGCTTCTCGGGCTCACAGCACAGCCTTTCCGTCGAGGACCGTCGGTACGCCCCGCAGGAACGTCGCCACCACCCGGCCCGGCAGGGTCATCCCGGCGTACGGCGTGTTGCGGCTGCGGCTGGCCAGCTCCGCCGGCTGCACGATCCACCGGGCAGCAGGGTCGACCAGGGTCAGGTTGGCCGGCACCCCGACCGCCGGATCCCGGCCGTGCTCGCCCAGCCCGGCGATGCGCGCCGGTGCCCGCGACATCCGCTCGGCGATCCCGTCCCAGCCGAGCGACTCCAGCGCCACGTCCAGCACGATCGACAGCGCGGTCTGCAGCCCGAGCATGCCCGGCCGGGCGTACGCCCACTCGCACTCCTTGTCCTCGACCGCATGCGGGGCATGGTCGGTGGCGACGACGTCGATCACGCCCTGCACCAACGCGGCGCGCAGCGCCGCCACATCCGACGAGGTACGCAGCGGCGGGTTCACCTTGAAGACCGGGTCGTACCCCTGCGCCCGCTCATCGGTCAGCAGCAGGTGGTGCGGCGTCACCTCGGCGGTGACCCGTACCCCCCGGGCCTTGGCCCAGCGCAGGATCTCCACCGAGCCGGCGGTCGAGACATGGCACACGTGCAGCCGGGCGCCGACGTGTCCGGCGAGCAGCGCATCCCGCGCGATGATCGACTCCTCGGCCACCGCGGGCCAGCCGGCCAGGCCCAGCCGGGCGGCCACCTCACCCTCGTGCAGCTGCGCCCCGACGGTGAGCCGCGGCTCCTCGGCATGCTGGGCGATCACCCCGTCGAAGGCCTTGACGTACTCCAGCGCCCGGCGCATCAGCCGCGGGTCGGCGACGCAGTTGCCATCGTCGGAGAAGATCCGTACCCGGGCCGCCGAATCGGCCATCGCGCCCAGTTCAGCCAGTTGTTCACCGGCGATCCCGACGGTCACCGCGCCCACCGGCTGGACGTCGACCAGGCCGGCCTCGCGGCCCAGCCGCCAGACCTGCTCGACCACGCCCGCGGTGTCGGCCACCGGTGAGGTGTTCGCCATCGCGCAGACGGCGGTGTACCCGCCCAGCGCCGCCGCGCGGGAGCCCGACTGGACGGTCTCGGCGTCCTCCCGCCCCGGCTCGCGCAGGTGGGTGTGCAGGTCGACCAGGCCGGGCAGGGCCACCAGTCCGGCGGCGTCGAGCCCCTCGGCACCGGCCGCGGAGAGGCCCGTACCCACCTGCACCACGACGCCGTCGCGGAGCAGCAGGTCGGCGGGCTCACCGCCGACGATCCGGGCCCCCCTGATCAGGTACGCCGTCACAGTGCCACCTTCCGTTCGCGACTGCGGGGCTCGCTCCGCTCACTCCTCGCGCTCACAGTGCCACCTTCCGTTCGCGACTGCGGGGCTCGCTCCGCTCACTCCTCGCGCTCACACGGTCCCCCCGAGCATCAGATAGAGCACGGCCATCCGGACGATCACGCCGTTGGTGACCTGCTCGACGATGGTGGAACGGGCCGAGTCGGCGACCTCGGGGGTGATCTCCATCCCCCGGTTCATCGGGCCCGGATGCATCACGATCGCGTGCTCCGGCATCCGCCGCATTCGCGCCCCGTCCAGCCCGTACCGGCGGGAGTACTCGCGGGCGGACGGGAAGTACGCCTGGTCCATCCGTTCGCGCTGGACCCGCAGCATCATCACCACGTCGGCGCCGCTGAGCACGGCGTCGAGGTCGTAGCAGACCGCCGGGCCGTCCAGTGCCGTCTGGATCCCCACCGGCAGCAGCGTCGGCGGCGCCACCAGGGTCACCTTGGCCCCGAGCGTGTGCAGCAGCAGCACGTTGGAGCGGGCCACCCGGCTGTGCAGCACGTCGCCGACGATCGCCACGTTCAGCCCAGCCAGCCGGCCCAACCGGGCACGCATCGTGTACGCGTCGAGCAGCGCCTGGGTCGGGTGCTCGTGGGTACCGTCGCCGGCGTTGAGCACGCTCCCGGAGATCCACTGGGCCAGCCGGTGTGGCGCCCCGGAGGCGGGGTGGCGGATCACCACCGCGTCCGCCCCCATCGCCTGCAGGGTGAGCGCGGTGTCCTTGAGGCTCTCCCCCTTGGAGACGCTGGATCCCTTGGCGGAGAAGTTCAGCACGTCGGCGGAGAGCCGCTTCGCCGCCGCCTCGAAGGAGATCCGGGTGCGGGTGGAGTCCTCGTAGAAGAGGTTGACCACAGTCCGGCCGCGCAGCGTGGGCAGCTTCTTCACCTGCCGGTCGGTGACCCCGGCCAGCTCGTTGGCGGTGTCCAGGATCGCGGTCGCGGTCCTCGCGTCGAGGTCGCCGGCGGAGAGCAAATGCTTGATCATCGGGTACTCCCCAGCAGCCGGACCTCATCGACACCGTCGACCTCGGTCAGCAGCACCTCGACCCGCTCGTCGAGCGAGGTGGGGATGTTCTTGCCCACGTAGTCCGCCCGGATCGGCAACTCCCGGTGACCGCGGTCGACCAGGACCGCAAGCTGGACCGCGCGCGGCCGACCCAGGTCACCGAGGGCGTCCAGGGCGGCCCGCACGGTACGCCCGGAGAAGAGCACGTCGTCGACGAGGATCACCCGCCGGTCGTCCACCCCGGCCGGCGGCAGCTCCGTCGGGCCGAGCGCGCGAGCCCCCCGCAACCGCAGGTCATCGCGGTACAGCGTGATGTCCAGCGCCCCGACGGGTGGCGCCACCCCTTCGAACGCCGCGATCCGGTCGGCCAGCCGCCGCGCCAGGGGTACCCCGCGGGTCGGGATGCCGAGCAGCACGATGTCGGCGCCGCCGGAGGTCTTCTCCAGGATCTGGTGGGCGACCCGGTCGACGACCCGGCCGATCTCCGCAGCGGTGAGGATGGTCTTGCCGGACGGCTCCGGCTTTCTGGAGGACTCTGGCAAAACGGCCTCGGTGGGCACGCGGGAACCCGGGTGGACCACGGTTGACCCCCTTCCCCGCCTCTCAGGACGGGTCGTTAAAGGACGTCCTTGCTGGTCGCAACAGTAGCAACCGAAGGGGGCGCGACGCCGGACGGGTGGATCTGCACTTGACCTCGCGCCGTCGGGCGATTACGGTCACGCTCCGTAGCGATCGTTCGGGAGAGGTCCCGGGGCCGACCACGTGGGAGTGAGTTCGCATGCCTTCTGAGTACGCCAAGTCACTGGGTTCCCGCCTGCGTTCGATCCGCCAGCAGCAGGGCCTGTCGCTGCAGGGTGTGGAGGAGAAGTCGGCCGGACGTTGGAAGGCTGTCGTCGTCGGCTCCTACGAACGAGGTGACCGCGCGGTCACCGTCTCCCGGCTGGCCGAGCTCGCCGAGTTCTACCGGGTACCCGTCGCCGAACTGCTGCCGGAGGGCCCCGGCGCCGGCAACGAGCCCACCAACAAGATCGTCCTGGACCTGGAGAAGCTGTACGACCAGACCGAGGACGACCTCGCCTACGTGGCCCGTTACGCGCGCGCCATCCAGCAGCAGCGCGGCGACTACAACGGCCGGGTGCTCTCGATCCGCGCCGACGACCTGCGCGCCCTGGCGATCGTGTACGACGCCTCGCCCTCGGGCCTGGTCGAGCGCCTGGACGAGGCCGGGGTACTGGTCACCGACCCGCGCAGCCTCTTCAACTCGTAGCGCCCGACAGAAACGTCAGCCGGCGACGCTCCACAGCCGGATCGTGGTGTCGGTGCCGCCCGAGGCGAGGGTCCTGCCGTCCGGGCTGAACACGACGCTCGCGACCTCGCTGGTGTGGCCGGTGAGGGCGACGGTGGTCTGGCGCTTCGCCACATCCCACAGCTGGACCGAGTTGACCGTGCCGTAGCCCGCCGCGGCAAGGGTCTTGCCGTCCGGGCTGAACGCCACGCTGCGGATCCGGTGGACGTGGTCGTCAAGAACCGCGGCGTTCTGGCGACTGGCCACGTCCCACAGCCGCACCCTGCAGTCGTTGCCGGAGGTGCCGGCGGCGAGGGTCTTGCCGTCCGGACTGAACGCCACGCTGACGACGGGGACGGCGAGAGTAAGAGTGATCTTGGACTGGCGGCTGGCGCCGTCCCACAGCCGCACGGTGCCGTCGGCGCTGGCGGTCGCGAGGGTCGCGCCGTCCGGGCTGAACGCGACGGCGTGGACGTAGTGGGTGTGCCCGGTGAGGGTGGCCGTGCCCTGGCGGGTTGCCACGTCCCACAGCCGCACCGTGTTGTCGGAACCGCCAGTGGCGAGGATCCTGCCGTCCGGGCTGAACGCCACGCTGAGGACATCGCCCGTGTGACCGGAGAGGGTGGCGATGCTCTGGTGAGTGGCGACATCCCACAGCGCCGCGCCGAGCTGGGCGCCGGCGGCCAGGGTCTTGCCGTCCGGGCTGAATGCCACGCCATTCACGGATCCTTGGCCCTTGAGGATGACGGGAGCCTGGCTCGGGGATGCCTGTGCCGCCGCAGACGTGGCCCCGGCGGCTCCGGTCGGGGCCGAGGTCCCCGGGGCTCCGCCGGCGGGGGGGGACCCGCCGCCGCAGCCGGCCGCGGTGGCCGCCGCCACGCCGAGAGTGAGCGCCGCAACCGACAACCGCAGCGCCCTGCTACCCGCGATCCCTGCCATGACGTCTCTCCCCCTTGATCCAGCCCTCACGATCGCCATGGGGCGCCGACGCCGAGGTGTCGTCGACGGACGCCCCGCGCGGACCGCTCGTGGCGACAGCTCCCCACGTCACCGGGGCAGGCGCCACAGGCGTACCGTCTTGTCACTGCTGCCAGTGGCGAGGATCTTGCCGTCCGGACTGAACGCCACGCTGTTCACCTGGCCTGTGTAGCCGGTGAGCGTGAACGTGCTCTGGCCAGTGGCCACCTCCCACAGCCGCACCGTGTAGTCGTTGCTGCCGCTGGCGAGGGTCTTGCCGTCCGGGCTGAACGCCACGCCGTCCACCCGAGCGATGTGGCCGGTGAGGGTGGCTCTGGACTCGTGGGTGGCCACGTCCCAGAGCCGTACCGTCCGGTCGTCGCTCGCGCTGGCGAGGGTCTTGCCGTCCGGGCTGAACGCGAGGCTGTTGACTGTGCTGGTATGTCCGCTGAGAGTGGCGGTCAACTGGCCGGTCGCCACATCCCACAGCTGCACCTTGTAGTCGCCGGCTTGCTCATAGTTGAGGGTGCCCGTGCTGCCGGTGGCCAGGGTCCGGCCGTCCGGGCTGAACGCCAGGCTGACGATCCGCCCGGGCGCGGTAATGGTGATCTTCGCCTGTTGGGTGGCCACGTCCCACAGCGGTACCTTGTTCCCGCCGCCGGCAGCGGCGAAGGTCTTTCCGTCCGGGCTGAACGCCACGCTGCTCACGGGGTTTGTGATGGAGGGGTTGGGGTCGCCGGAGGCGTAGACGGTGGCGGTGATCCGGCGGCTGGAGACGTCCCACAGCTGGACCGCCGTTCCAACGCCGCCGGTGGCCAGGGTCCGGCCGTCCGGGCTGTACGCCAGGCTGTGGAGGATGCCCGTCGAAGTGCTGGGGCTGGGGCTGGGGCTGGGGGCGCGCTGGTGGGTGGCCACGTCCCACAGCGTCGGCGCGGCGGCGCCGCCGGTCGCCAGGGTCCGGCTGTCGGGGCTGAACGCGACACCGTAGACGTCGTTTGCGCCGTTCAGGATCACCGGATCCTGGCTCTGCGCAACGGTTGGCGCGGCCGCGCCGGGGGCCGTCGACGCCGTGGACCCGCCGCTGGGGGCGGGACCGCCGCCTTTGGCGCATCCGGTCGCGGCGGCGGTCGCGAGGCCGAGAGTGAGCGCCGCAACCGATAAGCGGAGAGGCCAGGTACCCGCGATCCGTGCCATGAGGTCGTCCCCCTCGATCCAGCGCGAGACCCCACCATAGCGATGGACGCCGACGTCGAGGTGTCGGCAACCCGACAGGCCCGGGGTACCCCGCTCAGCGTGTCGTGTACTCGGCGATCCGGCCCAGTATCCCGTTGAGGAAGCGCGGGGAGTCCTCAGTGGACAGTGTCCGGGCCAGCTCCACCGCCTCGGTGATCGCCACCGGAGAGTCGATGTCGTCGCAGTAGAGCAGCTCGTACACGGCGATCCGGGCCAGGTTGCGGTCGATCGCCGGCATCCGCTCCAGGGTCCAGCCCTCGGCGTAGCTGGAGATCAGCTCGTCGATCCGGCCCGCGTGCCCGGCGTAACCCTCGACCAGCTCGACGACGTACCCGAGCTGCTCCGGCCGGGGTTCGGGCAGCCGGGCCAGGTACGCGGTGAGCACCTCGGGAATCGGCACGCTGCGCAGGTCGGCCTCGTAGAGCACATCGAGCGCCCGCTTACGCGCCTTACGGCGCGCCGACATGAACGACGTGACGGGCTGACGCGGCTCAAACGCCATGAGCTCAGGCACGACCCAGGTAGCGGCCGTCACGGGTGTCAACCTTGATCTTCTCGCCGGTGGAGATGAAGAGCGGCACCGCAACGGTGGCACCGGTCTGCACGGTGGCCGGCTTGTTCCCGCCGGTGGAGCGGTCGCCCTGCAGCCCCGGCTCGGTGTACGTGATCTCCAGCACCACACTGGTCGGCAGCTCGATGTAGAGCGGGACGCCCTCATGGGTGGCGACCGTCGCCTCGGCCTCGGGCAACAGGTACTTCGCGCCGTCACCGACGGTACCGGCCAGGACGTTGATCTGCTCGAAGGTCTCCAGGTCCATGAAGACGAAGTCGTCGCCGTCGGCGTACAGGTACTGCATGGTGCGCTTGTCGACGGTGGCGGTCTCCACCTTGGTGCCCGCGTTGAACGTGCGGTCGACCACCTTGCCGGACAACACGTTCTTCAGGGTCGTCCGCACGAACGCCCCGCCCTTGCCGGGTTTGACGTGCTGGAACTCCACAACGGCCCACAGTTCGCCGTCGAGGTTGAGGACCAGGCCGTTCTTGAGGTCGTTCGTGGATGCCATGCTTCGGTCGCAGCCCTCGTGTGTGTCGGTGCCGGGGCAGTCGCGAGCGCCGGCCGGTCGGTGTGTCAGGGATCGGCGAGAAGTGTACCGGTCCAGCTACGCCCGCCACGATGGTGGCTTATGCCAGAGTGGCACCGTGACGTCAGCCGAGCCGCAGCTTCGCCGCTGGACTGCGCTCGGGGCGGCCGGTTCGGTGATCCTTGCCATCTCTGCGCTGCTGGGTGCCGGCGCGATGCCGCGGACCGGTGAATTCTGGCCCGGGATCCCGGTGCTGCGCCACGCCCCGGGGCTGACCACGGCCGGGGCGTACCTGGGACTCGCCCTGCTGATCGGGGCCTGGCTGGGGCTGGGCCGGCTGCTGGCTGCGGCGACTCCCGGGTACCTGGTCCGGACCTTGCTGTACTGGGCGGCCCCGCTGGTCCTGACGGTGCCGATGTGGAGCCGGGATGCGTACTCCTACGCGGCCCAGGGGGCGCTGCTGCTGCACGGGTTCGACCCGTACCGCGACGGCGCGGCGGCCCTGGGCGGCGACCTGGCGGCGAACGTACCCCCGGTGTGGCTGCACACGCCGGCGCCGTACGGGCCGGTCTTCGTGCTCGCCTCGGCCGCGGTGATGTGGCTCAGCGGCGGGCACGGCGTGCTGGCCCTGCTCGGGATGCGGCTGCTGGCCCTGCTCGGGGTGACACTGATCGTGGTGTACCTGCCGCGGCTGGCCAGGCTCACCGGGCACAGTCCGGTCGGAGCGCTGTGGCTGGCGGTACTGAACCCGTTGCTGCTGGCCAGCTTCGTCGCCGGAGCACACAACGACGCGCTGATGGTCGGGCTGATGGTCGCCGGAGTGGCGCTGGCGCTGGGCGGCCGGGTCGTGCCGGGCGCCGTGCTGATCACCCTGGCCGCGCTGGTGAAGGCGCCGGCCGCGGCTGCGCTCCTCTTCGTGCTACCGGCTGTCGCGGACCGGCTCGTCGAGCAGTTCTCCGGGCGGCTCTCCCGGCCGCTCGGCAGCGGGCCCGGGCGGCTGCGCCGGGTCAGCGCGCTCGGGGTCGCGGCCGGGCTGCTCGGTGCCGTCGCCGCACTCACCACCGTGGTCGTGACGGCCGCAAGCCGCGTCGGGTACGGCTGGATCGATGTTGTGCTGCACCCGGTGTCGGTACGCAACGGCATGTCGATCAGCACTGACCTCGGCATCTGGATCGGCCGGCCCGGCGAGGCCCTAGGCCTGTTCACCGAGGACGGCACCGTTGCCGCGACACGCACCCTGGGCCAACTGGTCGCGCTGGCCGTCTGCGGCTGGGCGCTGTGGCGGGTACGCCGCCTTGGCGTGGCCTATGCGCTGGGCCTGGCGTTCACCGCGCTCGTGGTGCTCGCTGCGGTGGTGCACCCGTGGTACCTGCTGTGGGGCTTCGTCCCGCTCGCCGCCGCGCCGCTGCACCCACGGCTGCGCCAGTTCGTCATCGCGGTGTCGGTGCTGCTGTGTCTGGTGGTACCCCCGAGCGGCGGCGACCGCAGCACGGCCAGCACCGTCGGCTCGCTCGCCGGCCTCGCCGTCGGCCTGGCCGTACTGACCCTGCCCGGGCTACTCGCGCGGCGGCTGCGCGGCCAGCCCCGCGAGGTACCGCAGCGCCAGGTGGTACCCGTCCACGCCCAGGCCGGCGATGACGCCGGTAGCAACGGCGGAGATCACTGAGTGTTCCCGGAACGCCTCGCGCGCGTGGATGTTCGAGATGTGCACCTCGACCAGCGGCCCGCCCAGCAGGGCACACGCGTCGCGCAGCGCGTACGAGTAGTGCGTCCAGGCGGCGCCGTTGAGCACCACCGCCGCACCGGCATCGGCAGCCTCGTGCAGCCAGCCGATCATCTCGGGTTCGGCGTCGGTCTGCCGGACCTCGACGTCGAGCCCGAGCTCCCTACCCAGCCGCACACACCCCTGCGCGAGCTCGGCGTAACTGGTCAGCCCGTAGACGTCGGTCTGGCGGGTACCCAGCCGGCCGAGGTTGGGGCCGTTGAGCACGTACACCTTCATGGGCACACCTCCGCGTACGCCGCCTGCAGCAGCTCATCGGCCGGGGAGTCCAGTGTGGACGGTTTGGCCAACCCGTCGAGCACGATGAAGCGCAGCCGCGCGCCGCGGGCCTTCTTGTCCACCCGCATCGCCGCGTGCAGGTCGGGCCAGGCGTCGGCGCGGTAGCGGGTCGGCAGGTCGAGCAGGGCCAGCGTTGCCTTGTGCCGGGCCGCCGTCGACGGGTCGAGCCGGCCGGAGAGCCGGCCCAGGGCCGCCGCGAAGACCAGGCCCACCGAGACGGCGTGGCCGTGCTTCCAGGAGTACCCCTCGACCCGCTCAATGGCGTGCGCGAGGGTGTGGCCGTAGTTGAGGATCTCGCGCAGCCCGGACTCGCGCAGGTCCTCGCTGACCACCCGGGCCTTGACCCGGACCGCCCGCTCCACGAGCTCGGCGAGGACGCCGCTGGCCGGGTCGGCCGCCGCGCCCGGGTCGGCCTCGATGAGGTCGAGGATCACCGGGTCGGCGATGAAGCCGCACTTGACCACTTCGGCCAGGCCGGCCCGCAGGTCGTCCGCGGCCAGTGTGTCCAGTGTGGACAGATCGCAGAGCACCGCCGCGGGCGGGTGGAAGGCACCGACCAGGTTCTTGCCGGCCGCGGTGTTCACCCCGGTCTTGCCGCCGACCGCCGCGTCGACCATGCCGAGCAGGCTGGTCGGCAGTTGGATCACAGTGACTCCGCGCAGCCACGCGGCCGCCACGAAGCCGGCCAGGTCGGTCACCGCCCCGCCGCCGACGCCCACCACGAGGTCGGTACGGGTGAAGCCCGCCCCGCCCAGCGCATCCCAGCAGCGGGCCGCCACCTCGATCGTCTTGCCCGCCTCGGCGTCGGGTACCTCGATCGGCAGCGGCGCCACCCCTGCACCGCGCAGCACGTCAGCGACGCGCTCGGCGTACTCCCGCAGCGGCGCGGAGAAGATCACCGCCGCCTGGGCGGCCCGGGAGACCAGCGGCGGCAGGGCGCTCATCAGTTCGCGGCCGACAAGCACCGGGTACGGCTGCTCGCCCCCGACACTGATCTCGGTGGGCTCATTTCCTAGCTGGCTCATCGGCGGCGATCCTACGCGCCGCGCGCGGCCGGCACCGCCGAGTCCGCGAGTCGGCACGGCCCTGGTGCTACGAGAGTGCCCAGAGTCGCACCGTCTGGCCCACGCTGGCATTGGGCGTCTCACATTTTGACCAACCAACCGACTGCAACGTGGCACGACGTGCTGTCCGCTTAGCGAACTATCAAGCACTTTGCCCGATCAAACCAATAGACGTTGGCCTATTTAGCCCGGATCGGGCGGGAGCTCCAGGGGTAGATAGGCCAACGTCTATTGCGCACCGCGGCCGCCTGCTCCAGCCCTGTCGAACAGACAGGTCAGCGACCGGGTCTGGTGTACCCCGACAGAAATGCGCTGGTGGGGCGGGCATACATGGGCTACAACCGTGGGCATGCTGCGCAAGTACCCGAGGACTCCGCATCTACAGGGCTCGCGCCTGCAGCCGGGCGACGAAGACCTCGCCCAGGTGGGCTTCGCCGAGCTCCGCGGGGCGCACCTCGTGGTCGAGGAGAAGCTCGACGGGGCCAACGCGGCGATCAGCTTCACCGCCGACGGGGAGCTACGGCTACAGAGCCGCGGGCATTTCCTCACCGGTGGCCCACGGGAGCGCCAGTTCACTCCGCTCAAGCCGTGGGCAGCGACCGTGGCGCCGATCCTGTGGCCGCGGCTGGGCGACCGGTACGTGCTGTACGGCGAGTGGATGTACGCCAAGCACACGGTCTTCTACGACGCGTTGCCGCACTACTTCTGCGAGTTCGACATCCTGGACCGCCACGACGGGGTGTTCCTCTGCACCGCGCGCCGGGCCGAGTTGCTCGCCGGCGCCCCGGTGCGCTCGGTACCGGTGCTGCACACCGGTGCCCTGCCCAGTCTCGCCGCGCTCACCGCGTTCGTGGGGCCGTCGACCTGCCGGACGCCGCGCTGGCGGGAGGGGCTCGCCGAGGCGGCGCGCGCCGCCGGGGACGACCCGGCGCGGGTCGCTGCCCAGAGCGACGCCGCCGACGAGATGGAGGGGCTCTACGTCAAGGTCGAGTCCGACGGCTGCGTCGTGGGCCGGTACAAGTGGGTCCGGCCGAGCTTCCTCACCGCTGTCCTCGACTCCGGCAGCCACTGGCAGGACCGGCCGATCGTGGCCAACCAGCTCGCCGACCCGGCGGTGATGTATGGAGATCTTTGAGCGGCTCTGCCCGGCGCCGCCGGGCTGGACCGTGCCGTGGGACGAGATTGCCGCGACCTTCGACTGGGTACGCCGGCTCGTCGGAGTACCCCAGGATCCGGTGCACCACGCCGAAGGCGACGTCGCCACGCACACCCGGATGGCCTGCGAAGTGCTGGCCGGCTTACCGCAGTGGCGCGCCCGGCCGGCCGATGAGCGGGTCCGGCTCTTCGCCGCCGTACTCCTGCACGACGTCGCGAAGCCGGACTGTACACGGTCTGATGTGGACGGTCGGGTCACCGCGCACGGCCACTCGCGCCGCGGCGACCTGATCGCCCGCCGGGTGCTCTGGGAACTAGACGCGCCGATCGCCTGGCGGGAGCACGTGGCTGCGCTGGTCCGCCACCACCAGGTGCCGTTCTGGGCGCTGGAACGCCCCGATCTGGACCCGATCGCGTTCCGGGTGAGCCTGCTCGCCAGCAACGCCGACCTCGCGCTACTCGCCACCGCCGACCTCCTCGGTCGGAGCTGCGCCGACGCCGACGAGGTACTGGAGAACATCGCGCTGTACTGCGAGTACTGCGCCGAGCGCCGCTGCCTGGACTCCGCCCGCGAGTTCCCTTCCGCGCACGCGCGGTTCCAGTACTTCCGCACCCCCGGGCGGGACCCGGAGTACGCCGCCCACGACGACACCCGGGTGGCGGTGACCGTACTCTCCGGGCTGCCGGGGGCCGGCAAGGACACCTGGATCGCCCAGCACCGCGCCGGCTGGCCGGTGGTGAGCCTGGACGCGCTCCGCGCCGAGCTGGGCGTGAGCCCGGCCGGCGACCAGGGCCCGGTGATCGCCGCGGCGCAGCAGCTGGCCCGGGGGCATCTGCGGGCCGGGCGGCGGTACGTGTGGAACGCGACCAACCTGTCGCGCCAGCTGCGCGAGCGGAGCATCGGGCTGGCCGCCGGCTACGGCGCCCGGGTCGAGCTGGTCTCGGTGGAGGCGCCGCCGTCGGTGGTACGCGCCCGCAACCGCGCCCGCGCTGCGCCGGTACCCGAGGCGGTGCTCGACCGGATGATCACCAAGTGGGAGACCCCGGACCCGACCGAGGCGCACCAGGTCAGCTGGGTCCGCACGGGCTGACCGACGTCATCGCCCGCCCCGGGTAGCCCAGCTGCTGTCGGCTACCCGGTGACCCGGCTGTACGGGAGGATGAAGCCATGCGCAGGAGCGTGGCAGCGACCGGGAGCGCCGTGTTCTTCGCGCTGGCCCCGGGGACCGTGGCCGGGCTCGTCCCCTGGTGGCTGACCGGGTGGAAGCTGCACCAGCCGCTCACCCACTGGGTGCCGCTGCGGATCCTCGGGATCCTGCTCGTTGCCACCGGGGTGGCGGTGCTGGTGCACGCGTTCAGTCGGTTCGTCGTGGAGGGTCTGGGTACGCCGGCCCCGGTGGCACCGGCCGCGCAGCTGGTCGTGGGCGGGCTGTACCGGTACGTGCGCAACCCGATGTACCTGGCGGTCGTGGCTGCCATCGCCGGGCAGGCGCTGTTGCTGTGGCAGCCTGTCCTGCTGCTGTACGCGGCGATCGTGGGCGCGGCGTTCGTCGCGTTCGTCCTCGGGTACGAGCAGCCCACGCTGCGCCGCCAGTTCGGGTCCCCGTACGACACGTACCTGCACGCAGTGCCGGCGTGGTGGCCACGGCTGCGCCCCTGGCGGCCCGACGAAGACGAACGGCTGTAACCGCGCCAGTGCGCAGGTAAACCTCGATCATCTCGTCAGGCCCCGAACCGTGCCGCAGCTACAGGCCGCACCTGCTGGTGGTGTACGAACCGGTCAGCATCATGTTCGCGTCCTCGACCGCACGGGTCTTGGTCTGCCTCGCCCAGTCCGAGTTGAGCATCTCGATCGTCGCGGCGGTGTAGTCACTGCTGGCGAGGGCCGTGTTCAGGTCGACGAACCCCGACAGCTTCGAGTTCAGGTTGAACGCCATGTCGATGAGGACGTCCTGGCGCGCCTTGGTCAGGGTGGACAGGTCGGGAAAGTACTTGGCCGCCTGTCTGCGGGCCGCGGCCATGTCCGGGGCGAAGAGCTTGTCGATCTGCTGGGCGGTGAGATCCTGGGTGCCCGCTCGCACCGCGGCGTAGTCGGCCTCGACGGCCTTCAGCGCGTCGGGCGCGTCGGGCCGGTTGAGGTTGAACCCGATGCCGACCGTGGGGTTTTTCGGTGTCGCGTTGTCGTAGTACATGTGCGGGTGGTTGCCCTCGTGCCGGGTGACCAGAGCGTCGGCCGTGCATGTCGCGTCTGCGCTTGCACCGGACCCCGACCGGTGCAGGTTGAAGGTCGAACAGCTGGGACCAACGACGGTCCCGGCGAACACGTTGCTGTCCTTGGGGGGCAGCGGCGCGGAGAGGTCGGTCATCACGTATCCGGCCGGCTGGAGCACCCACACCGTGTGGGTGAGCGTTACCTGATCGCCCGACACGTTTCCGACCATCTTGATCTCACCCTGCGGCACGGTCGGGTTCGCCGGCACCGGGAAGAAGTACCATGTGGCGGCGAGGGAACTGCCACCGGCGCTGGTCACCGTCAGCCGCAGCCCGGTGAGACCCTGGCCGCAGGAGTATGTCCCGTCCCACGTGCCGACGACACCGCCGAGCCCGGCCGGGGTCTGGGACGCAGATCGGGCGGTGCCACCGGGTGTGCCGCTGGCTACGCCGCAGCCGGCCATGCCCAGCAGCGTCGTCATCGCCACCGCAACGATGGCGACGGTCGATCGGACCCGAAAATTCGGCGCCATCGATCGCGAAGGTCTGGCCACAATGCATCCTTCGGGAGCTCACAAACAATAGGGACACTCGGGTGCAGTCGAGTATATGAATGACAGCGGCCGGTATTGGCGGGGCGCACGGTCGGATCGGGTGGTCGAACGTCGCTACATCCGACACGTCTGTTCCGTGGTTGCCGCCAACCGGATGAGGGCCATGAGCGGTCCCGCCGACGGCGGTCGCCGATGTCACCAGGGCGCCGCTGAGCAGCGCCCCGATACCGGCGGCGTCATCGATTTTCGTAGTCGGTGCCACGCGGGTCCGGCCCGGCCGAGTCACAGCCGGGCGAGGACGTCCTGCGCGACCTCAGCGGGGGTACGCCCACCGGTGGCCACGGTGAACGTGGCGACCTCTTCGTACAGCGGCCGGCGCTGGTCGAGCAGGTACCTCAACGTGGCCCGCGGGTTGACGGTCAGCAGTGGCCGCCCGGCGCCGAGCCCGACCCGGCTCACCGCGTCGGAGAGCTCGACCGCGAGGTACACCACGATGTGCCCGTGCAGCAGTTGCCGGGATTCGGCCGCCAGCACAGCTCCCCCGCCCAGGGCGAGCACCCCGTCGAAGTCGGCCAGGGCGGTCGCGACAGCGGCCCGCTCCAGGGCCCGGAAATGCTCTTCGCCGTCGTCGACGAAGATCTCCGGGATCGGCTTGCCGGCGGTCGCCTCGATATCGGCGTCGGTGTCCCGCAAGGCAACGCCCAGCGCGTCGGCCAGCAGCCGCCCCACCGTGGACTTACCGGCGCCCGGCGGCCCGACCAGAACACAGGCCGGACGGCTCACGCCGCCGCCTTCCGGTCGCCGCTACACCGCACGCTCACCGGATCACCAGATTTTCGAGGTAGCCGGCGACGTTGCGGCGGATCTCGGCGACCGAGTCGCCACCGAACTTCTCCAGCGCCGCCTCGGCGAGCACCAGCGCCACCATCGCCTCGGCCACCACCGCAGCGGCCGGCACGGCGCAGACGTCCGAACGCTGGTTGATCGCGCTCGCCGCCTCGCCGGTTGCCACGTCCACTGTGGACAGCGGTCGACTCAATGACGAGATCGGCTTCATCGCGGCACGTACCCGCAGCGGCTCGCCGGTGGTCATGCCGCCCTCCAACCCGCCGGCCCGGTCGGTGACCCGCCTTACCCCGTCGGGCGTCGGCACGATCTCGTCGTGCGCCACCGAGCCACGCGAACGGGCCTGGGTGAAGGCGTCCCCGATCTCGATGCCCTTGATCGCCTGGATCGACATGAGTGCGGTGGCCAGCCGGGCGTCGAGCTTGCGGTCCCACTGCACGTGGCTGCCCAGGCCCGGCGGCACCCCATAGGCGAGCACCTCGACCACGCCGCCGAGGGTGTCAGCGTCGACCTTGGCCGCGTCGACCTCCTCCACCATGCGCCGGCTCACGTCCGGGTCCAGACAGCGCAGCGGGTCGGCGTCGATCCGCTGCGCATCGGACGGCCGGGGCACCACCCCGGGCTTGACCGATACCGAGCCCAGCTCCACCACGTGCGAGACGATCTCGATCCCGAGCGCCTGGCGGAGTAGCGCCTTGGCGACGGTACCCACGGCGACCCGCGCCGCCGTTTCCCGGGCGCTGGCCCGTTCCAGGATCGGCCGGGCGTCGGTGTGGCCGTACTTCTGCATGCCGGCGAGGTCGGCGTGGCCGGGTCGGGGTCGGGTCAGCGGCGCGTTGCGGGCCAGCATGGAAAGCTCAGCCAACGCGTCACCACTCAGCGGGTCCGCCGACATCACTGTCTGCCACTTGGGCCACTCGGAGTTGCCCACCCGGATCGCCACCGGACTGCCCAGCGTCAGGCCATGGCGGACCCCGCCGATGAACTCCACCTCGTCAGCTTCGAAGCTCATCCGGGCGCCCCGGCCGTAGCCGAGCCGGCGACGCGCCAACTCTGCGGCGATCTCGGCGCTCGTCACGGCGACTCCGGCGGGTACCCCCTCCAGGAGCGCGACGAGCGCAGGGCCGTGTGATTCTCCAGCGGTCAACCAGCGCAGCACGGGTGCCAGTCTGGCATGGCCGGCACGGCGCCCATGGGGCAACCTGTCAGCGCGAGCCCCGGCCGGGGCTCAGCGCGCGGCCGGGCCGCAGCACCCCGGGGCTCAGAGCGCAGCCGGGCCGCAGCACCCCAGGGCTCAGAGCGCGGCTGGGCCGCAGCACCCCGGGGCTCAGAGCGCGGCGGCAGCGGTCAGTGCGGCGCGCATCGCCTCGACCGGCGCAGCCACCCCGGTGAAGAGCTCGAACTGGCGCACTCCCTGCGCCAGCAACAGATCCAGGCCGGAGACGACCCGGCAACCGGCCCGGTGGGCGGCTTGGGCGAGCGGGGTCGGCCACGGGTGGTACACCACGTCGAAGACGACGGTGCTGGCCGGCCATTCGCCGTCCGCGAGGTCGTCGGCGACGCCCACCGGAACCGTGGAGATCACCACGTCGTCGTCGCGGCAGGCCGCTGCCCGCGCCCAGGGCGCCACCTCCAGCGGTACTCCGAGCGCCTGCGCCATGCCGCGCAGCTGCTCCCCCGCCTCAGGCCGGCGTACGTACACGGTGACCCGCTGCGCGCCCAGCTCGCGCGCGGCGGCGATCCCCGCCCGGGCGGTACCCCCACCGCCCAGCACGCTCACCGTGTTCACCGGTCCGGCGCCGGCCGCCCGCAGCGCGTCAGCGATCCCGGGCGCGTCAGTGTTCTCGGCGTACCAGCCGTCGCCCCGGCGGAGCAGCGTGTTGGCCGCACCCAGCGCAGCCGCGAGCGGAGCCACCGCCACGGCCACTTCGAGCGCGACCTCCTTGAGCGGCATGGTCAGCGACAGCCCGACCCAGTCGGCGCCCAGCCCGGCGACGAGTCCAGCCAGCTCCGACTCGGCACACTCGATCGCCGTGTACGCCCAACCACCGAGCCCGGCCGCGGCGTACCCGGCATTGTGGATCACCGGCGAGAGCGAGTGCCCGACCGGCTTGCCGAGTACCGCCGCCCGCCGGGTCGGCGGGTCAGTAGGCGCCATTCTTTTCGGCGATCTGGATATTGCGCAGGTGCTGGTTCAGGTCGTTGGTGAAGGCGGAGTTGCCGTCCTTGTCGATCCGGACGAAGTAGAGCCAGTTGCCCGGAGTCGGGTCGAGTGCGGCCTTCAGCGATTCCTCGCCCGGGTTGGCGATCGGCCCCGGCGGCAACCCGGCGAGCCCGTACGTGCGGTACGGGTTGGTCGGGTCCTCAAGTTCCTTGGTGGTCAGGCCGTGCCGGCGGTCCTGACCCTGCAGCCCGCGCCAGTAGTTGGTACACGAGTCGAACTCGAGGTTCATCGGCTTGGCGAGCCGGTTGTAGACCACCCGCGCGATCTTGCCGCGGTCCTGCGGTACCCCCGCCTCGGCCTCCACCAGCGACGCCGTGATCAGCGCCTCGAACGGCGTGAGCGACTTGGACCTGGCCTTCTGCTCCAGGTTGAGCGCCTGGGCGACAACCAGGAACTTCTTCACCATGTTCTTGAGGATCTGGGTGGCGGACAGGCCCTGGAGTTCGTACGTCGCGGGGAACAGGAAGCCCTCGACACTCCTCATCGGCTGCTTGGTGCCGACCGGCACGAGCCAGGACGCTGGTACGCCGAGACCTTCCCAGTCCGAGGCGGCGCTCACAAAGTCGGCGACCGGCAGGGCGGTCTTCTCCGCCAGAATCTTGAAGATGTCCTGGGCGGTCTTCCCCTCCGGGATGGTGACCATCAGGGAGAGCTTGTTGACCGGCCGGCCGTCCTTGTCCTTGTCCAGCAGCATCGCCAACGCGTCAGCGGCGCGCATCTTCTCCCGCAGCGCGTACTTTCCCGGCTGGACGTCGGCACTGTGCGGGTTGGCGTTGAACGCCTCGATGAAGGCCTTGCTGCTCTTCACCACGTCCTTCTCGAAGAGCGTCTTGGCGATCGCGGTGCCCCCGTCGCCGTCCTTGACCTCGACGTCGACACATCCCTTGTTCGGGTCTGCCGGCGGGTCCTTGGGCGGGCACGTGCCGCCCGAGTTGTAGTCCGGCGTGGAGAAGTAGCCCTTCAGCTGGTCGACGCCGATCCAGGCCGCCCCGCCGACCAGGCTGAGGATGATCAGGGTCAGACCGAGCGCGAGCAGCGTCTTTCCGTGCCCGCGATGGTGTTCAGGATCGCCAGACCTGGCCGACCGGCCACGCCGAGGCCGGTCCGCGTCATCGTCGTAGCCCAGATCCAGCTCGTTCAACATCACGTACGCCTCCGCCGCGCGTCGAGCCAGCCCTGAAGGATCTCCACCGCAGCCGCCTGATCGACGACCACTCGCTGGCGCCTGCCCCGTACACCACGCTCGGACAGCCTACGTGTCGCAACGACGGTGGACATCCTCTCGTCGGCCAGGGCAACCGGTACAGGATCGACATACCTCGCTAATTGCTCCGCGTACGCCCTGATCGACACCGCTGCGGGCCCTTCTTGACCGCTGAGCGCCACGGGGAGTCCGACGACGATCTCCACCACGTCGCGGTCAGCGACAAACTCCGCTATCGCCACGAGATCGCCAGGGACAACCCCCTCACCGGTCGGCCGCCGATCACGGGCCACCGTGGCCAGCGGAGTGGCGAGGATCCCCTCCGGATCGCAGATCGCCACCCCCACCCGCACAGCGCCCACGTCGACCCCCAGCCGCACCCCCCGCGTCAACACGGTCTCACCGCAGATCCTGGACGCTAAAACACGCCATAGGGGACAGCAAAGCATCCCCACCCTGTCTTAGCCCGGCCACGCTGGTCATTGAGGACAGCATCGAG
>OBEQ012556284.1_pt1 | contig 19153 bp, 19 predicted proteins | sample 1670901 | NCBI WGS metagenome assembly OBEQ01 (sample SAMEA104232315, study PRJEB22302) | groundwater metagenome | biome: forest; feature: aquifer; material: groundwater | place: USA | collected 2011-08-07 | depth 5.4 m
ATTAACAATTAAAAAAACCTGGTTGCGGTTGAATGGCCGGAGAAGATGCAACAGCCCCTGCCGCAAAAAAGAACAGAAATATGTATGACTTATCTTTCCGATAACAAAAGAGAAATAAAAATCAAAACATATGAATAACCATATTCAAAAAGCAATCGAGATTTTAAAAAATGGCGGAATTGTTATTTTTCCAACAGATACTGCGTTTGGGATTGGATGCCTTATCGATGATGAAAAAGCGGTTCAAAAATTGTTCAAAATAAGAAAACGGCCCCAAGAAAAGGCAACACCAGTTTTAGTTGACACAGTAAAAATGGCCGAGGATTATGTTCAGAAGATTTCTCAAGAGGTTATTAATAAGCTTATTGAACCCTATTGGCCAGGAGCACTGACTATTGTTCTTAAATGTAAAACAGAAAAAGTTCCAGAGCTTGTTCGGGGAAGTGGAGACACGCTTGGTGTGAGAATTCCAAATCATCCTATTGCACGTTCACTCATTCGCTCAGTTGGCAAACCAATCTTAGGGCCATCGGCGAATTTTGCCGGAGAAAAAACGCCGTATGCAACACAAGATCTTGATCCAGAGCTTATCAAATTAGTAGACTATGTTGTACCAGGAGAATGTACAATTAAACAACCTGCCCGCCACGCAAGCCAGCTTGCTGGCGTGGCGGGCAGGGCGTCAACGGTAATAGATTGTACACAAAAATCGTGGAAAGTGTTGCGGCAGGGAGCAATTCAATTAAAAATTTAAAGTTCAAAATGCAAAATTACAATTCAAAAGTCAAAAATATTACGCTTTTCATAGACACAGCTAGCAATCAAGAAATAACTGTTGGTATCACTATCAACGGAGAAAAAGATTTCGAAACAAAAAAAATTGGACGACAAAAAGCGCAGATTGTTCTTCCCTTAGTTCAAAAACTTCTTAAAAAGCATAAACTATCAATTCATGACATTACAAACATAGAAGTTGCTACTGGGCCTGGGTCGTTTACTGGGCTTCGGGTTGGAATTTCTATTGCAAATGCACTCTCGTTTGCTCTTAATATCCCAATTAACAATCAAAAACCAGGAACAATTGTTGACGCTTCGTACGAATGATATACTAGAGATAGTTCAATAAAAAATATGAAAGATTTCCTGCTCCATCTTTTTGTACCTCGCCACTCTAATAATCACCGTTCGAAACTATTGCATTCCCAAAGCCTCCTCTTTTTTATTGCCTTTTTGCTTTTGGGGCAGTTTTTTGTTTCGTCTCTTCGGGCAAATTTTCCTTCTGTGCTGGGGGTTTCTACGAATATTTCGATGGAGCAATTACTCGACTTTACTAATCAAAAAAGGAAAGAAAGTGGTTTAGGACCCCTGGTTATAAATCCAAAATTAGAACAAGCTGCAAAACTTAAATCAGCGGATATGATTTTGCGAAACTATTGGGCACACAATGGCCCAGATGGAACAACGCCATGGGTATTTGTAAAGAAAGCAGACTACGAATATGTATATGCAGGAGAAAATTTGGCACGGGGATTTTACAATGCAAAAGACGTGGTTGACGCGTGGATGGCAAGCCCAACACACCGTGATAACATGCTTTCTCCTAATTACCATGATATTGGTTTTTCTATCACGAATGGGAAGTTACTGGGGGAAAACACCGCGCTTGTTGTTGAAATGTTTGGTAGCACACAAGAAGAAATAGCAAGCGGTGATTTGCAAAAACCAAGCAGTAAGGAGCAAAACATTGTGCAAAAAGAAACCGTTGATGTGCTCCCTGTTTCGACAACGTCGCAAGCAATTATCGACAGCAAATCGCTCACGCAAACAATCGGCATTGTCCTATTGTCTGTTTTTATTTTTGTCCTAATTCTTGACATGTTTATCACAAACAAGAAAAAAGTTGTTCGTCACGTTGGACACAACAGCGATCATATTGTGTTTTTTAGTATGATGCTTTTGGCGATTATTCTTATTGGTCGAGGTATTATTCTATGAACCATCACACAAAACGACATGTTGGGTATTATCTGCTCCTCCTGTTTCTTTTTGGGAGCTCATTATTGCTCCTGAATCGCTTTTTGTACGATAGGACAATAGCAATGGGAATTATTCTTTTGTGCGGGATTTTTTACGTTGTTATTGGTATTATTCACCACCTGCTTGCTCATGACATTTCCTCAAAAATTGTGCTAGAATACGTGTTAATGGCGACACTTGGAATAAGCATCGTCTTTTTTCTTCTGAAAGGGGGCATTATATGATGAAGGGAGTCATCCTTGCCGGTGGCCTTGGAACGAGATTATACCCCCTTACCTTTGTCACGAATAAACATTTGCTTCCTGTGTATGACCGACCAATGATTTTTTATCCAATCGAAACGCTTGTTAAAGCAGGCATTACCGATATTCTTATTGTTACAAGCGGTCCGCATGTAGGGGATTTTTTGGGCGTCTTAAAAAACGGAAAGGAGTTAGGAGTTAATCATTTAGAGTATGCATATCAAGAAAAACCAGATGGAGGCATTGCAGATGCGCTCTCAATCGCCAAAGATTTTGCTGGCAAAGATAATATTACCGTTATATTAGGAGACAACACTACAGACGCGGACATATCAGCAGATGTAAAAAATTTTTCGCAAGGTGCGGTTATTTTTTTAAAAAAAGTACCTGATCCAGAAAGGTTTGGTATTGCGGTATTCGACCAAAACGATCCGCAAAAAGTAGTACGAATCGATGAAAAACCAAAAAATCCAGAAAGTGATATGGCGGTAACGGGTTTATATATTTACGACAATAACGTATTTGACTATATTAAAGACATACAACCTTCAGGGCGTGGAGAATTAGAAATAACCGATGTAAATAATAGGTATATAAAAGACAGCGTCTTGCGCTGGACAGAGGTGAAAGGTTACTGGAGCGATGCGGGGACGTTTGAAAGCTTGTTTAAAGCGAGTTCTTATTGGGCAAACAAGAAAGGGCAAATAAAAACATGAGTATTGCCAGAGCAGAAGAGGCCAAAAAAGTTATTACAAAAACTCTCGAGGGACACAATAACGGATTTTTAATAGAACTGTATAAAGATGGGGAAAAAACAGTTGCCTACTTAACTGCTACAATGCCAGGGGTATTTAAAGGGTACCATCTCCATCGGGTTCGTGCTGCACGGTATGCGTGTATACGAGGAAAAATGAAAATTACTCTCATAAAACCCGGAACAAAAGAAAAAGAAGAGTATATTCTCGATGCATCAAATCCTTCTAGGTTGTTTATTCCAAAAGATATTGCAACAGGTTTAGAAAATATTTCTCAAGAAGAAGCATGGCTCATTAACTATCCAGATCCGCCGTACGATCCCAACCTCAAAGACGAGCAAGTTGAGTATACCCTCGAAGAATTAGAGAGTGGCGTTGTGAAATGAATAAACCTGAGATTTTTGATGAGAAAATAGTTTATGAATCAAAAATTTTTACAGTCAAAGAACTTTTTGTACGTCAAAAGAATGGTAAAGTAAAAACGTGGTATACAGTACAGCGAATTCCTGTTGTTTGTATCTTACCAATAACTTCTGGAAATGAAGTTTTTCTTGTATCGCAGCATCGAGTTGTTTTGGGTAAAGATACCATAGAGTTAACATCTGGGTTTGTAGAAAATAACGAAGATTTTTTAAAAGCAGCAAAAAGAGAGCTCAAGGAAGAAACAGGCATACAAGCAAAGCGTTGGGACGAGCTTGCGTCAATACAATCTTCAGGTGGATCACTTCAAGCACCATTTTATTTGTTTTTAGCAAGAGATCTTGAGTTTGGAAAAACAGAATTTGATGAAGATGAAGATATTCGTGTTTTAAAAATGTCTCTAGAAGATGCAGTACAAAAAGTTCTTTCAGAGGAAATCAAGCATGCCCCAAGTATTGTTGGAATTTTGAAAGCTGATCGATTATTGAGAGACAAAAAAATATGAAATTACTCGTAACTGGTGGCGCTGGATTTATTGGCGCGAATTTTATTTTGTATTGGATAAGAGAACATCCAGACGATCAGGTAGTTAATCTCGACGCGTTAACCTACGCAGGTAACCTCGAAAACCTCGAAAGTATCGAAGAGAATAAAAACTATTCCTTTATTCATGGTGATATTTGTGACGAAAGCGCAGTTGCAAAAGCAATGCAAGGAGTGGATATTATCGTTCACTTTGCCGCAGAAAGCCATGTTGATCGGTCAATTTTAGAACCAGCGCCATTTGTAAAAACAAACGTGTTGGGAACCCAAGTGCTCTTGTCGCACGCGCTCAAAAATAATGTTTCGCGATTTCATCATATCTCGACAGATGAAGTGTTTGGGTCGCTTTCCCTTGAGGACCAGAGACGTTTCACCGAAGAAACTACCTATGATCCAAGAAGCCCATATTCAGCAAGTAAAGCGGGTTCAGATCATTTAGTTCGTGCGTTTTACACAACCTATGGATTACCAATCACCATTACCAATTGTTCGAACAACTTTGGTCCATATCAATTCCCAGAAAAACTTATTTCGCTTGCAATTACCAATATTTTAGAAGGGAAAAAAGTACCTGTCTATGGAGATGGTTTGTATGTTCGTGATTGGTTATATGTCGAAGATCATTGCCGCGCAATAGATTTGGTTCTTCAAAAAGGAAAAATAGGAGAGACATATCTTGTTGGTGGGATGACAGAGCTTATTCCAAATATTGAAATTGTAAAACGGATTATTCATCTAATGGGCAAAGATGAATCGATGATTGAACTTGTAAAAGATCGACCGGGGCACGATAGAAAATACGACGTTGACTTTTCAAAAATTAAAAACGAACTCGGTTGGCAGCCACGATATAGTTTTGATAAATGGCTTGGAAAAACCATTACTTGGTACAAAGAAAACGAGGCGTGGTGGAAGCGAGTAAAAGATGGAAGCTATTTAGATTATTACAAAAAACAGTATGGATAAAAAGAAAGTATTTGGTATTGGTATTTCGGGATTAGTCGGATCAAGATTTACGCAGTTATTACAGGACAGATATACATTTACAAATCTTAGTCTTGATACAGGGGTAAATATCGTTGACAGCACAACGCTTGCTATTGTTAAAGACAATACAGATATCCCAATTGTTTTTCATTTAGCAGCAAAAGCAGATGTTGATGGTTGTGAGAAAGATAAAATACTTGGAGAAAATGGTGATGCATACAAAATAAATGTGTTGGGGACGAAGAATGTGGTTGAGGCTTGTAGAAAAAATCGAAAAATGATAGTGTATGTTTCGACAGATTTTGTCTTTGGCGATAGAGAAAAAAACCCGCATCAAGAAGAAGACCAGCCAGATCCAGTTAATTACTACGGATGGACAAAATATAAAGGAGAAGAAATCGTTAAAGAATCAGGACTGCCGTATCTAATCTTGCGAATTGCTTATCCTTACCGATCTTCGTTTCCCCTAAAGAAAGATTTTATGCGGGGAATAAAAGAAAAATTAGAAAACAGACAAAAAATTATGGCAATAACTGATCATTTTATGACGCCAACGTTTATCGACGATATTGTTGCAGCATTTGATATGCTTATTACGAAAAAAGCAACTGGAGTTTTTCACGTGGTTGGCAGTGAGTTTATTACTCCTTACGGGGCTGCATTAAAGATTGCACGCGCATATAACCTTGATGTTTCATTAATCGAAAAAACAACAAGAGAGGCATTTTTTGCAGGCAGAGCAAAAAGGCCTTTTAATTTAGCCATAAGTAATGATAAAATACAACGATTAGGCGTTCACATGAAACGTTTTGATGAGGGGCTTTTGGAAATTAAAAATCAACTTTTATGACAATTACATTTGTTGGCCATGGGTATGTTGGATTGGTTACCGCTGCTGTTTTTGCAGAACTTGGAAACACTGTTTGGGTTATTGGCCACACCAAAGAAAAAATAGAAAACCTCAAGAAAGGAATTTTGCCAATTTATGAGCCTGGTTTGGAAGAACTGGTAAAACGAAACATTAAAGCAAAGCGGTTGCTTTTTACTTTAGCGTATGATCCGGCAATTCCTTCGTCTGAGGTTATTTTTATTGCCGTTGGCACACCGCCAAAAGAAAACGGGCAAGCAGATCTTTCCGTTGTGTTTGCAGTAGCAGAAAAAATTGGCAAACATTTAGACAGCTATAGCGTTGTGATAACAAAAAGTACTGTTCCTGTTGGGACAAACGTTAAAGTGAAAGCATTAATAGAAAAAGTAAAACCTCAAAAAGCATCGTTTGATATTGCCTCGGTCCCAGAATTTTTGCGGGAAGGCCAAGCAATTTCCGACACATTGCATCCGGATCGCATTGTCATTGGCACAGAATCAAAAAGAGCAAGAGACGTTCTTATCGAATTGCATAAGCCGATTACGGTTGAAGATGCAGAAACGGACAGCCATTTATATTTAACAAACGTTCCTACAGCAGAAATGATAAAGTATGCGTCGAATGCCTTTTTAGCCACAAAGATTTCTTTTGCCAATGCAATTGCAACACTTTCTGAACTCACTGGCGCAGACGGGCCGAAAGTATTAAAAGCAGTGGGTTTTGATAAGCGAATTGGCAGTGCATTTTTGCAAGCTGGTGCGGGTTATGGTGGGAGTTGTTTCCCCAAAGACGTCAAAGCGCTTATTGCGATTGCCAAAGAATATGGATATGATTTTTCTTTGCTAAAAAATGTAGAAGAAATCAATGGCGAGGCAATCGATAGCATAGCAAAAAAAGCAAAAAAACTGCTTGGGGGGAATCTTAAAGGCAAAACTATCGGTATGCTTGGGCTTTCTTTTAAGCCCAATACAGACGACATGCGAGATGCGCCTTCCATTGTGGTAGCGCGAAAACTTTTGGAAGATGGAGCGATCATTAGCGCATTCGATCCAATTGCCCAAGAAAACGCAAAGCGCATTTTCGCAAAAGATAAGCGGATTTCTTTTGCCCAAAATGCCTACGACGTTGCAAAAGATGCCAATTTGCTTCTGGTTATTACTGAATGGCCTGAGTTTATTCAGCTTAATTTACAAAAAATAAAAAACGTTATGAAAACCCCCATACTTCTTGACGCAAGAAATATTTATGATCCTTCGAAAGTTACTAGCCTTGGATTTGTGTATCAAGGAGTAGGGAGATAGCGGTGGAGAAGCGCGTTCTTATTACAGGAGTAAGTGGATTTGCAGGAAGCTTTTTAGCAGAGTACCTTCTTTCTTTGAACTACGATATTGTTGGCACGATTTACTCTGATACATCTTCGCGTGATAATATCCATTCGATAGAAAATAAGATAAAAGTTGTTGTGGTAAATCTTCTCAATAAAGAACGCACCTTAAAAGTTATTGAACAAACAAAACCAGAAGCTATCTTTCATCTTGCTGCTATTGCTTCTCCTGCATATAGTTTTAAAAATCCCGAAGAAACAATTATGAATAATATTACCGCCCAAATTAATCTTTTAGAGGGAGTGCGTTTGGCTTCCTTGAATACATGCCGAGTTCTTATTATTTCTTCTGCAGATATTTATGGAAGAGTGGATAGTTCCCAATTGCCAATAGATGAAGATACGCCATTATTGCCCGATAGCCCGTATGCGGTATCAAAAATTGCCCAAGATTATCTTGGTTTAGAGTATTTTATAACCTATGGTATGCATATTGTTCGAGTGAGGCCGTTTAATCATATAGGGCCACGGCAATCGCCAGATTTTGTCATTTCGGCCTTTGCTAAAAAGATTGCCGAAATAGAAAAGGGAAAGATGACACCTGTTTTGCGCGTTGGAAATCTTGAAGCGAAAAGAGATTTTACTGATGTTAGAGATATGGTTACTGCGTATCTACTTGCAATCGAAAAATGTGAGCCAGGGCAGGCATATAACATTGGATCAGGCGTCTCACACAAAATTTCAGAAATGTTAAAAAAGCTTTTGTCTCTTTCGCAAACTCATATCAAAATCGAGACTGATCAAAGCCTTTTTCGACTAGGAGATGTCCCAGAAAGACTGGCCGATGCGACAAAATTTATAACCCTCACAGCGTGGAAGCCTCAAATTCCTTTAGAACAAACCCTTAAAGAAACGCTGGATTATTGGAGAAATATTGTTTAAAATAATTGTATGAAGAAAGCTCTTATTACCGGAGTAACAGGTCAGGATGGTTCGTATCTGGCGGAGTTGTTGCTTGCCAAAGGGTATAATGTGTATGGACTTGTTCGCCGGTTAAGCACGCCAAATCTATCAAATATTTCTCATATCGCAGATGCTGTCCATCTTATTCCAGGGGACCTGTTGGATCAAGCATCCTTATCAGATGCTTTGTTGGAATCAGAGCCAGACGAGGTGTACAATCTTGCTTCACAATCGTTTGTAAAAGCCTCATGGAGCCAACCAGTGCTAACAGGGGAGTTTACCGCACTTGGCGTTACCAGAATGCTTGATGCAATAAGACAGTTAAATAAAAAAATTAAATTCTATCAAGCATCTTCCTCGGAAATGTTTGGGAAAGTAACAGAGACACCACAAAAAGAAACAACCAGATTTTATCCAAGAAGCCCATATGGAGTAGCAAAAGTCTATGGGCATTACATTACGGTAAATTACCGAGAAAGTTATGACATGTTTGCTGTTTCTGGCATTTTATTTAATCATGAATCACCACGGCGAGGTTTAGAATTTGTCACCAGAAAAATCACCAACAGCGTGGCAAGAATTCATCTTGGCAAACAAAAAAAACTTGAGCTCGGAAACTTAGATGCAAAACGGGACTGGGGATTTGCCGGAGATTATGTGGAAGCAATGTGGCGAATGCTCCAGCAAGAGCAAGCAGATGATTATGTTATTGCGACAGGGCAAAATCATAGTGTAAAAGAGTTTCTTGAACTCGCCTTCGCAGTTGTTGGAATTTCCAATTGGAAAGAGTACGTTTTGGCAAATGACCCAAAACACATGCGACCAGCAGAAGTTGATTATCTTATTGGTGATTTTAGCAAAGCAAAAGAAAAGCTCGGTTGGTCGCCAAAAACAAGTTTTAAAAAATTAGTTGAAATGATGGTAAAAAACGACATAGAGCTAGAACAGAAAAGTAATAAATAAAATGTATGCAGGTAGCACTTATTGCTGGCGGAGCAGGTTTTATCGGATCACATCTTTGCCAAGCGTTGCTTTTAAAAAACTTTCGTGTTATTTGTGTTGATAATTTTTTAACAAGCACAAAAGAAACCATTGCTTCCCTTTTTAGCAATCCAAACTTTTCCCTTTTAGAACACGATATTACCAAACTGCTCGAAGCAACAACGATTGAGAAAGTAGATTATATTTTTCACCTTGCATCTCCTGCGTCTCCCAATAAAAAAAGCCCGAGAAGTTATCTGAGTTTTCCTATCGAGACCATGCTTGTTAATTCGTATGGAACATACCTCCTGTTAGAGCTTGCAAGAAAACATAACGCTTCTTTTTTGTACGCTTCTTCGTCAGAAATTTATGGTGATCCAGCTATTTCTCCTCAAACCGAAGATTATTTTGGTAATGTGAATCCAAATGGCATTCGTTCTGTGTACGACGAAGGGAAACGATTTGGTGAAGCAATAACGTTTGCCTACGTTCGAAAATATAATCTTAACGCTCGCATCATCAGAATCTTTAATACCTATGGCCCAAATATGCAAAAAGATGACGGAAGGGTTGTTTCTAATCTTATTAACCAAGCAATACATAACCATCCGATGACTGTCTATGGGGACGGAAAGCAAACACGCAGTTTTTGTTATGTTTTGGATATGGTAGAAGGCATTGAGAAAGCAATGTTTGCTTCGGCGTCCAAAGGAGAGGTATTTAATTTGGGTAATTCAGATGAGCGAGCAATTTTAGAAATTGCTACAATAATAAAGAAGCTTGTTGGTTCTTCTTCTGCGATTCATTTTGAAGAACTGCCCAAAGACGATCCAACAAGACGAAAACCCAATATCGATAAAGCAAAAAAGATATTGCAATGGGAGCCAGAGGTAATCCTTGAGGAGGGTCTAAAAAAGACCATCGAGTATTTTTCTTTGGAGTAATTATGAAAATTGTTGTTATTTGCCCAACGTATAACGAGAAAGAAAATATGGAAAAAATGATTCCCATGCTCGTGGAAGAAATTTTTCCAAAAATAAAAAATCATCAAGTCTATTTGCTCATTGCAGACGATAGATCACCGGATGGTACAGGGCAGTTAGTGAAAAACTTCATAAAGAAATATAAGCAGGTAGAACTTCTGGAAGGAGATAAGGAAGGGCTTGGGGCAGCTTATGTACGTGCAATGAAATACGCGATGGACAAAATGCACGCGGATGCGGTAATAGAATTTGACGCTGATTTTCAACATGATCCCAATGACATTCCACGACTTGTTGCCGCAATGGACGAGGGGTACGATTACATAATTGGAAGTCGCTATATTCATGGAGGAAGAATTCCCAAAGAGTGGGGATTTGAGCGAAAAATAAAGAGCGTTTTTGGGAGTCTTTTTGCAAGAATCGTTTTGCTTACCTTTCGTATTCACGATATGACATCGGGATTTAAGCTCACCAAGACATCATTTTTAAAAAAAGTAGATCTTGATCACTTGTATTCAAAAAACTATGCATATAAAATGCAAATTCTGTACGAGGTAGTAAAGCTTGGTGCAAAAATAAAAGAGGTTCCAATCATTTTTTATGAGCGAAAAGAAGGAAAAAGCAAAATGGACACCAACGATTTATATGATTCTTTTACACTTGTAATAAAACTTCGCCTTCGCGATTCACAAAGACTCATAAAATTTCTTATTGTGGGGACAACTGGATTTATTATCCAAGTTATTTTTCAGGAACTAAGTATCTTTATAGGAGTTGCATTCTTGCTCGCTAAGCTTATAAGTGTTGTTGTAGGTCTTTTTGCACAGGCTCCAGATCTATTTATTTTGTCGCATGCTGTTGCTGCTGCAATCGGTGCAGAATCAGCAATCATTGCAAATTTTACTTTTAACAACATATGGACATTTAGTGATACAAAAAAAATAAAACAAAGCGGTAATTTTTTTGTAAAACTTGCAAAATTTAATACGACCTCTTTTGCAGCAATTTTTATCCAGTTTTTTGCTGTATGGATTGGAGAAAAAATCCTCGGAACAAATATACACCTGTTTACTGCTTCAGTCCCAACAAGAATTGCAATATTATTTCCTACAATTATTTTTTTGATTATACCGCTTAACTATATTATCTACAATAAAATAATTTGGAAAACACAACACCTAAAGCATGAAAAGGGTAATTGACTATAAAGAACAAATAGGTATTATTTTTCTTCTTGTTGCTTCTGCATTTCTGAGGTTGTACAAAGTTCGAGAATACATAACCTTTCTAGGTGACGAAGGTAGGGATGTATTGGTCGTTTACAACATTTTGCACGGGCATCTAACGCTCCTTGGTCCTACCGCTTCTGTTGGAGGATTTTTTATGGGGCCAATCTATTACTATTTTATGACCCCGTTTCTTTGGCTATTTCACAACGACCCTGTTGGTCCTGCAATCATGGTTGGTATTTTTGGAACAATAACTGTTTGGTTAATCTATAAAATTGGGGCAGAATTTTTTGGTAAACTTGCTGGATTTTTTGCTGCAAGCTTGTATGCGGTTTCTCCGCTTGTGCTTTCGTATTCCAGGTCGTCGTGGAATCCAAACCTTATGCCGTTTTTTTCACTGCTATCTATATACGTTCTCTATAAAGCAATCACAAAACAAAACATTCTATTATTTTTTGTGTTTGGTATTTTGTTTGGTGTTTTAATCCAGCTTCATTATATCGTTTTATTTCTTGCAGTCGCAGTAATTACATATACCGTTGTTACGTGGGCTCTTAAGAGAAAAGAAGAGAAAAAGATAAATGCAATAAAAGCTTTAACAGTCGCATTCATCGGATTTCTTCTTGGCTGGTCGCCATTTCTTGCGTTTGAACTTCGGCATGGATTCGCAAATTTGCAAAGCATTGTTACATTTATTTTCCATTCTAAAGAAACAGGAGCTTCGGCAAACTTCTTGGCAACTATTTGGAATGTGTTTTTTAGGTTGTTTGCTAGGCTTTTAACAGACTTTCCTCCACCTAATCAATTTTCACTTCATCCACCCTTTGTTTTTTGGAGCTGGTACGCTCTCTCTGCCATTTTAGGGTTAGCAAGCAGTGGTGTTTTTATCCGTGCTTGTTACAAGGCGTATAAAAAAGACAGTCCAAAATTTCTTATGTACAGCGCCATTTTATTTTAGTTTGCAATCGGTATTTTTCTTTTTGGATTTTACAAAAAACCAATTTATGATTATTATTTTGAGTTTCTTTTTCCCGTTCCGTTTTTACTGGTTGGGAATTTTTTATCGAGTCTCTATTCTTTAGACAAACAGACCGGTTTTCGAAAAACGTTTTATGCCAAAAGGTCCAAATTTCTTGCTTTGGGAATTTTTCTTATTCTTTTTACAGTTAACATCCAGTCTCTTCCTTTTCGCTATACACCAAACAATCAGGTTGGACAAACAGAAAGAATTGCTAAATCGGTTCTAAATCGCACCGGTGGTAAGCCATTTAATTTTGCCCTTATTACTGGGGGAAATTCAGATCATGCGTATCGGTATTTCTTTACTCTTTGGAATCGTGTTCCAGTAACTATTCAAAATCCCCAGCTTGATCCGAAGCGGCAATCGGTTACTGACCAATTGTTTGTTGTTTGCGAAAGTTTGCCTTGCTCTCCGCTTGGCCATTCACTCTGGGAAATCGCTGGGTTTGGCAGGGCAGATGTGGCATCTCATTGGACAGAAACACCGGTTGAGATTTATAAGCTGGTTCATTATAAAGGAAATTAATTTATTGCTTGACAATAATTCCTCTACTCGTTTACCCTTGTAGTATGACTGATAAAGCGCTGGAAAAAGTAGTTTCAGTTCCTGCAGTAGTTCTTGAGAAAACACTCGATACGTCAAGACACATTGGTGATAGCATAACAGGACATAGACACGTAAAAAAGGCTTCGGAATACTGGCAAACATTAGGTCCAGGATTAACAACCGGTGCTGCTGATGACGACCCTTCAGGTATTGCAACTTACTCGCAAACAGGCGCAGCGTATGGATTTTCGTTTTTATGGCTTGCGCTTTTTACTTTCCCACTTATGGCAGTTATTCAAGAGATGTGTGCACGTATTGGGCTTGTTACCGGCAGAGGGCTTGCGGGAAATATTCGGATCCATTTTCCAAAATCAATTTTGTATATTTGTAGCATATTACTATTTATCGCCAATACATTTAACCTTGGTGTTGATCTTGGTGCAATGGCAAAAGCAACAGAACTTCTATTTCCAAAAGTTAATTTTGCCTTTGCAATCGCGATGTTTACCGTTATTATTCTACTTTTGCAGATATTTACCAGTTACGAGAAATATGCAAAATATTTAAAGTTTTTAGTGTTGGTGCTCCTTTCCTATGTTGTGGCTGCGTTTAGTATTCATATTGACTGGAAAAATGTGTTACAGCATACCGTTATACCGTCTATTTCTTTTTCTAAGGATCAAATCATTCTTGTTTGTGGTATTTTAGGAACAACAATTTCTCCCTATCTTTTCTTCTGGCAAACATCGCAAGAAGTTGAAGAAGATATTTTAAAAGGAAAAACAACGGTGCGTCTTCGACAAGGGGCAAACGATAAAGAAGTTAGAGACATGCGAATTGATGTGTGGTCTGGCATGTTTGTTTCTAATATTGTCATGTTTTTTATTATTGCAACTTGTGCTGCAACATTGTTTGTCCATGGAATTAGAAATATCTCAACTGCAGCTGATGCAGCAGCTGCGCTTCGACCAATTGCGGGCGAAAACGCTTATCTATTGTTTGCACTTGGCATTATTGGCACTGGTATGTTGGCAGTTCCAGTGCTATCTACTTCTGCTGCGTATGCAGTTTCTGAGAGTTTTCGGTGGCGATTTGGCTTATTTCGGAAATTAAAAGAAGCATCATCGTTTTACGGTGTTATCATGATTTCGATGATGATTGGATTTGCTATTAATTTTTTAGGTATTGATCCCATAAAAGCACTTATCTATTCTGCTGTTGTTAATGGGCTTATTGCACCGCTTATTTTAGCGCTGATTGTGTTAATTGGCAGCAATCGAAAAATTATGGGAAATAGAACGAATAATCCTTTTACCACTGCTCTTGGTTGGTTTGTCACGATTGCCATGGCAATAACTGGCGTGTTAACAATTATTTTCTTTTTTATCTAACCTCTGCTCATTTGACAGCAAAGCCGCAAAAAGATACACTACAGACACGATTTTCGCCTCTTATTTTAGGTATAAAGAGGCGCATTTTTTCTCTATGAAAAAACAAACACTTACTATTGCCAATTTGCGCGTTTCTACGGGAGAAAAAGAGATTTTGTATGGGGTAAGCCTTGCAATAAAAACTGGAGAAGTTCATGCAATAATGGGGCCAAATGGTGCGGGGAAGACAACCCTGGCAATGAGTTTAATGGGGCACCCCGGATACAATATCAAATTTCAAATATCAAATTTCAAATATCAAATAAATGAGCTTAATTTATCACAGCTTACTCCAGAACAACGTGCACGAGCTGGGCTTTTTGTATCATTCCAGTCGCCAGTGGAAATAACTGGCGTTTCTGTTCTTGCATTCCTTAGGACTGCGTACAAAGCGCTCTATTCAGCAGAAAAAATACCGCTTTCACAATTTAAAGAAACCGTTGGGAAAGCGCTAAAAAGTGTTCGTCTTCCCGAGGAGTTTATGGGGAGATCTGTTAACGAAGGCTTTTCTGGTGGAGAAAAAAAACGCTTAGAAATTGTACAACTTTTAGTGTTAAAACCCAAATTTGCAATTTTAGACGAGATTGATTCTGGACTTGATGTTGACAGTTTAAAAATAGTTGCAGCATCTATCGCAAACGCAGCAAAAGAGAACGGTATTGGGATTCTGTTAATTACGCATTATCAACGAATTTTAAAATTTCTCAAGCCCACCCACGTGCACATTCTTATTGAGGGGAAAATAAAAAAATCAGGCGGTATGAATTTAGTACAGTTAGTAGAAAGGGAGGGATATGCAGCAGTTTGATTTGTCTAATTATCAGTTTGGTTTTCATGATAAAAGAGTCCCTGTATACTCAACACAAAAAGGATTATCAGAAAAAACTGTGAGAGAAATTTCTGCCATAAAAAATGAGCCTTCTTGGATGCTTGATACCAGGCTTCGTGCGCTCAAACTTTTTTATGCAAAAAAGTTACCAATTTGGGGAGGAGATCTTACGAAAATAAACTTTGACGAGATTTACTATTATGTGAAATCAGCAGAGAAACAAGGAAAAACCTGGGAAGAAGTGCCAGAAGATATTAAGAATACGTTTGATAAGATTGGGATTCCAGCGGCAGAGAAAAAGTTTTTGGCAGGGGTTGGCGCACAGTACGACTCAGAAGTAATTTACCACAGCATTTCCAAAATGCTCGAGGAAAAAGGTGTTATTTTTTGCGACACAGATACAGCAGTTAAGAAATATCCAGAACTTCTTAAACAATACTTTGGTACCATAATTCCGGCAGCAGATAATAAATTTGCCGCATTAAATACTGCTGTGTGGTCTGGAGGATCGTTTATCTATGTTCCTAAAGGAGTACGCGTAGAGCTTCCGTTGCAAGCATACTTTCGGATTAACGCAAAAAACATGGGACAGTTTGAAAGGACATTAATCATTGCAGATGAGGGGTCATATGTACACTATGTTGAGGGATGTTTTTTATCAGGTGCTCGAGTAATGACATCTGTTGGAGAAAAAAGTATCGAGTTGATAGAAATTGGTGATAAAGTTTTGACTCATAGAGGAAGGTATAGGAATGTATATAATACAATGAAACGACAATATGAAGGAAGAGTTTTTTCTATTCGATATCATGGTGATAGTGGGGCGGTGCTTAATGTAACAGAAGAACATCCATTATTTGTATGTAAGCGTAAGAAAAAAGAATATAAAAATAGTAATTTTAAGCCGGAGTGGATACGTGCTGATAAGGTAGAAAAAGGTGATTATTTAGTCTATCCGATTATTAAAAAAGTAACAGAAAAAGAAATAATTGAGACAGAAACTGTAAAGTTGGCAAATCTTAATATTAAGAGACCATTTCTTTATAACTATCAACCTAGTGTTAATCTTACAATTCCTTTTGGTTATGGACGAAGTATCTCATCAAAAAGTTTTACTCTCAGACTTGATCCAGACTTTTACCGGCTTGTTGGTTATTTTCTTGCTGAAGGACATGTTGATAAAGAGCATTATTTAACATTTACATTTAACAAATCCGAAAAGCAATATTTACGTGATACCAAAAGACTTCTTTTGCAATATTTTGGTAAAGACGTGATTGAGGGGAAAGTACGAAATAATGGTATCACCTTGACCGTGTGTTCTACCCTTGCAGCAAGGTTTTTCGCTCGAGATTTTGGATCAACAAATACATCGAAACATATACCTTTGTGGATGCTAGAAAGTTCCATTGATCATGTGACTGAACTTATAAGGGGAATGTGGAGAGGAGATGGGAGTTATTATAAAAAATCCCGCCTATTTCGTTATTGTACTGTTACAAGGAACTTAGCATATTCATTTCGCGACGCATTGCTAAAACTTGGAATACTTTGTTCAATAAATGTTCAAAAACGCTCGATTCCAAAGCAAAACATGTATTCCGTTATTATCTCTCGAACAAGCAATTCAGTTTTCGGCAATCTTGTTAAAATAAGATCGCAAAACGGTAGACAAGAAGGATCTCCATGCTATATAGATAAAAACTATTTGTATATTCCAATTAAATCCATTTCAGTTACTAGCCAAAATACATATGTTTATAATTTTAGTGTGGAAGAAGATGAGTCTTATACCGCAGAGGGTGTAATTTCTCACAATTGCACAGCGCCGATATTTACCACAGATTCTTTGCATTCGGCAGTTGTTGAGATTTTAGTTAAAAAAGGCGCCAGGGTTCGTTATACAACAATTCAGAACTGGAGCAAAAACGTGTATAACTTAGTAACAAAACGCATGTTTGTCGAAGAAGAAGGATTTGGCGAATGGATCGATGGCAATTTAGGAAGTCAACTTACTATGAAATATCCATCAGTCTTTTTAAAGGGTAGAAAAGCGCGTGGAGAAGTTCTTTCTCTGGCATTTGCCGGAGAAGGACAACATCAGGATGCTGGAGGAAAAGCCTATCATTTAGCTCCTGAAACAAGTTCAGTAATCACTTCAAAATCAATCTCAAAAGATGGCGGACGAACATCATATCGGGGAATGTTAAAAGTTATTAAAGGCGCAGAAAATTCTAAATCAACAGTAAGATGCGATGCATTAATTTTAGATCCACTTAGCCGCTCTGATACCTATCCGACAATGGATATTTCTGAAGAAAAAGTAACAATTGGACACGAAGCTTCGGTTTCAAAAATCGGAGAAGACCAATTATTTTATTTTCAAAGCAGAGGGATTTCTCAGGGCCAAGCAGAGGTGATGATTGTTAATGGATTTGTGGAGCCAATTGTTCGCGAACTGCCAATGGAATATGCAGTAGAACTTAACCGGCTTATTCAACTAGAAATGACTGGAGCTGTTGGGTGATTCGCTCGGAAACTAAAATTTTCTTGTTGCCGGTTCACTAACTTTATTGATTGACTGTACTGTGTAGAAGTAGTTATTTATAACCTTGATCATTTGGGGTGAGCGTTTGCAACATGCGAAAATTTGTTTCCTCGCTTAGTAAAGTATGAAAACAAGGAACATAAAAGTTAAAAAAAACGAAGAGAAGGTTATTCCTTACGTTTGGATTAATGGAAAAGAACCAGAAGTTTTTTTTGACGTTCGCCTCAATGGGGATGGAGCAAAGGCAACGATTGTTGGTATATTTTTAGGGACAGGTAATCAATCGGTTATTTTTAATACAAACGTGGTACATAAAGGGCAAAAAACAAAAAGTTTAACAACAATTCGCGGAGTATTTCATGACAGATCTTCATTTAGTAACGACGGAGTTGTAAGGATAGACAAGGGGGCAAAAGGCGCTGATGGCTATTTTGCATCAAAAATTTTACTCTTCGATAATGCAAAAGGCAGAAGTGTTCCCTCACTGGAGATTGACGAAAACGATTTAAAAGCAGGGCATGCATCAACTGTTGGAAGACCAGACGAGCAGCAATTATTCTATTTAAGAAGTCGTGGCTTGTCGGAAAAAGAAGCAGAAAAATTGCTTATTTCTGGATTTTTTGATCCTTTACTTCAATTACTCCCAAAACATCTAGCAAGTGAGACAAAAAAACAACTCGATTTAGTATTATCAAAATAATATGAATTACAAAAAAGATTTTCCAATTTTTAAGAATAAAAATCTTGTCTATTTAGATTCATCAGCAACGTCTCAAAAACCAAAAGTAGTTTTAGACGCAATCTCGGATTACTATGAAAATTATAATGCAAATGTACGGCGTGGATTATATCCAATAGCAGAAAAAGCAACAGAAAAAGTAGAAGAAGTTAGGAGAAAAGTTGCCAAATTTATTAATGCAAAATCAGAAAAAGAAATTATTTTTGTAAGGAATACTACAGAAGCGATTAATCTTGTGATGTATGCCTTTGGAAAACAACATGTTAAAAAGGGAGATAAAATCGCAACGACAATTTTAGAACACCATAGTAATTTTGTTCCATGGCAGCAATTGGCATTAGAAAAAGAAGCAGATTTTCAAGTTCTCGATTTTGATAAAACCTACAATATTGCGTTCAAAAATCTTGAAAACACAAAACTACTGGCAATAACCCATGTTTCGAATGTTTTGGGGACAATTTTGCCGTTGGAAAACATTATTAAAGAATTAAAAGAAGAAAATCCGCAACTTAAGATTCTTGTAGATGCTGCGCAATCAGTTCCACATATGTCAGTTGACGTGCAAGCACTCGGTGCAGATTTTGTTGCGTTTTCAGGACATAAAATGATGTGAGCAACTGGCGTTGGTATCCTCTATGCAAAACAAGAACCTCTCGAAACAATACAACCATTTTTGTATGGCGGAGAAATGATAAAAGAAGTTGGGTC
>OBEQ012413901.1_pt1 | contig 19152 bp, 23 predicted proteins | sample 1670901 | NCBI WGS metagenome assembly OBEQ01 (sample SAMEA104232315, study PRJEB22302) | groundwater metagenome | biome: forest; feature: aquifer; material: groundwater | place: USA | collected 2011-08-07 | depth 5.4 m
CAACGGCCCTGCCATCGCCGGCGGCTGCGGGATCGCGACGGTCTGCGACTTCACCCTCGCCGTGCCCGAAGCCAAGTTCGGCTTCACGGAGGTGCGCATTGGTTTCATTCCAGCGATTGTTTCGGTGTTCCTGATCCGCCAGATTGGGGAGAAACGGGCGCGCGACCTGCTCCTTAGTGGGCGCATCCTCGACGCGGCAGAGGCGCACCGGATAGGCCTCGTGACCGAGGTTGTGCCGGCGGACAAACTTCTTGAGCGGGGCCGTGAGCTGGCCGCCACGCTTCTCGCTTCGAGCCCCACCAGCCTCGTCCGAACCAAGCAATTGCTGGGCCATTTCACCGGGTCCAATCTCGACAGTGAGCTTGAACTGGCCCTTCAGGAAAACGCGCGCATCCGCATGACGGCGGACTTCCGCGAAGGCGTTGCCGCCTTTCTCGAAAAACGAAAACCCGTCTGGCGGGGCCAGTAATCCCACCCGCTTGGAGCCGTCACCCGCGGAGGCTTCCACGTGCTCCGTCCTGTAGACGTGCTGGAACACCTTCAGACTAGCGGTTCACTGCCTGCATCCCGAGTTCCGGATACCGCGCGCCGGCCGCTGATCCGGGCGGGGCGATCTCCGCGATGCGGGCGAGATCACTTTCGGTCAGGGTGATTTCGAGCGCGCCGACGTTTTCTCTCAGATATGCCCGTCGCTTCGTCCCCGGGATGGGGACGATATCCTCGCCCTGCGTAAGAAGCCAGGCCAGCGCGACCTGCGCCGGGGTGCAGCGCTTCTGCATGGCGATGCCGCGGGTGCGCTCCACCAGCTCTAAGTTGCGCTGGAAATTCTCGCCCTGGAACCTTGGCGACGTGCGCCGCCAGTCGTCTGGGGCAAGGTCCTCGATCCGCTTGATCTGCCCGGTCAAGAAGCCGCGGCCGAGTGGGCTGTAGGCTACGAAGCCGATGCCGAGCGCCCGGCACGTTGGAATGATCTCATCCTCGGGTTCCCGGCTCCACAATGAATACTCCGTCTGCAGCGCGGCGACCGGATGGGTTGCCGACGCGCGGCGAAGGGTGGCAGGCGCTGCCTCGGATAGACCCAGGTAGCGTACCTTCCCTGCTCGCACGAGCTCCGCCATCGCGCCCACGGTCTCTTCGATTGGCGTGTCGGGATCGACGCGGTGCTGGTAGTACAGGTCGATCACCTCCACGCCCAGGCGTTGCAGGCTGGCGTCACAGGCCTGCCGGACGTACTCCGGCCGGCCGCTGACCCCAATGAAGTTGCCGTTCATGTCGCGGACGATGCCAAACTTCGTGGCCAGCACGACTTCTCGACGACGCCCCCGAATCACCTTGCCCACCAGCTCTTCATTCCGGCCAAGGCCATAGACATCGGCGGTGTCCAGGAAGGTCACTTCAAGATCCAGGGCGCGACGGAGCGTGGCGATGGACTCCAGCTCGTCGCGAGGCCCGTAAAACTCGGACATGCCCATGCACCCCAACCCCAGGGGGGACACGACAAGTCCGGTCGTGCCGAGCTTGCGTTGCTTCAACAGTTCCTCTTGGCGATGGGCTGTATTGCCCTGTCACTCTCGGGACAACTGCACGGCCACGACGGCCTCGCCCGCCTCCGGCACGGTGACGTCGGTCGCGTACCCCTTGTAGCCGGGCATGACCACCTGGAGGCGGTGCCGGCCGCGGGAGAGGCGCAGCGACACGGGCTGCGCGCTCTCAGCGATGCTGGCAAAGGCCCCGTCCACGTAAATGGCGGCCCCAGGGGGGGTGGCCTGCACGCGCAGCCGCCCGTTATCCGGCTTCAGGACAGCGGGCGCCCCCGTGGGCGCGCCGAGGGACAACCGAACCGGCGTAACTCTGTGTGGAGAGACCACTACCTGCGTAAAGGTCCGCTCCGTGCCGACACGAATTTCTAGGAGATGCCGGCCGGCAGAGGCGGTGATCTCCGCGATGTTCGCGAGTTCGTGTGCCTCGCCGATGTACCGGTCATCAATGAAGATCTTGGCCTCTGCCGGACTGACCTCGAAGTGCAGCGAGCCATCGTCGAATGGCAGCGGAGGCGAAAGAGTCTCTGGTGTTGGCGCCGCGGGCTGGCGTTGTGGGGTCGGGGCCGGCTCAGATGGAGCGGTGTAGACCTGAACGTCGTTCGGGGAAGGTTGAGAGGATGCTCCAACAGGATCGGAGTACAGGTACGGGTAGTCACCCCCGGGGTAGCCAGGATCGTATGGTAACGCATAGGCCGGATACGGCGGGTAGTATGGATAGGGTGGGTAGTAATAGTAGGGGTGGTACACGAACCCACCAAAGCTGGAAAGGAAGAACGAACGGCGATCGAACCGATGGAGGCCGGTGAACGGGGTTCGGAACGGATCGAGAATTGCGGGCCGAGCGACGCCGCGGTGGAGCTGATGACTGGACCCACTGTGGAAGCCTCCGCCGACCCGAGTATGGACTGCGCCCCCGCGAGGACCCCCGGCGTGGCTACCGCCGGCGCGCCCACCAGCACTACGTGCCTCCGCAGGCGACAGATACCCCACGACGCTAAGGCCAAACAGAAGTAGGAGCGCGCGGACCCTCCAACGACCTCGCTTGCTCCGATGATGCATCGGCAAACCCTCTCAAGAGAATATACGTTCAGGAAACCGGAAATGCACGATAAAAGTTTCCCAATGCGCGCACTCCCTAGGTTCTAAGGAGGGAAGAGGATTGGTGCCGGGGGAGCGAACCGCTGATTGCGCGAACTCACCAGCTGAGAAACGACACTCCGTTGCTCTGACCTTATCTGAGAGGCTCCCGTCCTCGCATCGTCGAGCCCGTTCCGGAGGCTTGACTCAAGCTTGCGGTTTCCCCGCTCAGCAGGATACTGACCGATCGTACTCCATGAGCAGTTGGGCGTATCGCTTCACGTCGATCTTCTCGACCACCGGCACGTGCTTGAGGTCTTCATCCAAGACCCCCCGGGTCTGCGCTCACCCACCTCAGACGTACACCGGGATCTTGTGGTCGACAGCGAACTGAAACAGGTCCTCGAGTGGCGGGAGTCCATAGGGCTGGACGTGCTTGCGCAATTCCGGCCTCACCAACACGGTGGCGTCCAGGGTGAGCACTATGCCGACCTCGATCCCCGATTCCTTTGCTCCCTTCGCCAGAAAGAACGGCATCGCCGCGCGAGTAGAGTTGTCGTACCCGTAGGTAGCTGTGATCAGCAGTTTCGCCATGGCTCCCTCCCGTCTCTGCGCCCAACGCGCTGTCAGGCCACCGCAGGACTCTGAAAGAATCGTGCTATTGAAGCCCTAGGCTATGAACATCGTGCTTTGTTCCTGCACCCCGCTTTGTAGTAGCTTACTGGTTGAAGCATCGAACGGCAAGTCACCTTCCGCGTCACTATCGATATGACTTGCGAGTGCCTAGTCATCACGTCTGCTGCTCCGAGGCTGCGGATCGGAGGCCTCCGATGAACCCGCGCCGTCGTCAGGCGCGCTGTACCGTTCGTCAAGGGCATAGTAAGCGTCGAGACCAATGACATCATGGAACTGCTGAAAGGGAATGAGCCGATCGAAGGCTGCGCGCGTTGTCCCGGCGGTCTTGAGCAGTCGAAACATCTCATGCATGGCCTTGGCTGAGGCGTACAGCGCGGTGAGGGGCCAGAGCACGAGCTGGAATCCGAGCGATTCAAGCTCTTCTTTCGTAAGCAATGGCGTCACACCCCCCTCCAGCATGTTGGCAACGAGGGGCGGCGGTAGCTCGCGACCGATCGTGGCGAGCTCCTCTGTGCTTCGGGGAGCCTCCAGGAAAAGCGCATCGGCGCCGGCCTCTTTGTACCGTTGACATCGGCGGATGGCGTCGTCCAGACCGGTGACCTGCCGAGCATCGGTCCGTGCGACGATAAAGAAGTCCCGGCCCCGGCGGGCGTCAACCGCGGCCCGGATCTTCTGGACATGTTCTTCGGCCGGGATGACTCGCTTGCCCTTCATGTGCCCGCACCGCTTGGGCCAGACCTGATCTTCCAGGAACATCCCTGCGGCGCCGGCTTCGACCAATTCGTTGACCGTGCGAATCACGTTGAGGGCATTCCCATACCCTGTATCCGCGTCAATAATGACCGGGATGGCGACAGAGGCGCAGATCCGCCTTGCCACGGCCACCATCTCGGTCTGTGTGAGGTAGCCGAAATCCGGTAGCCCGAGGTGGGTGGCTGCAACGCTGTACCCTGAAATGAACGTCAGGGGGAATCCGGCCCGCTCCGCCAGCTTTGCCCCCAACGCGTCGTAGACCCCGGGGAAGACGAGGGTCCTGTGCTTCTCCAGGAGAGCGTGAATGCGTGTGGCTGTCGGCATATCCCACTGGTCCTCCGTGAGGGTTCCTGTTGCTTGCGCTGTCGCTATCTCCAAGTGCCCGGCTTTAGCATCTCGCCATTCCCTTCTCCCAAGCGGGGAAGAGGGCAAGGGCGAGGGGTGTCACGCGGGTTCGCAAATAATCCCGACTAGACAGGCCAAGACTCTCGACGATACCCCATCTCCCAGAACATCCACTCGTACCTGCTTGTCACGATAAAGTGCCGACGCATCGCATCGCGCTCGACAGGCTGAAGACGTGCTGCGGTCGCGTCCGTAGCGTCGCGGACCGCCCGGACCAGGCTGCCGAACTCGGTGGAGGCATATGTTCCGATCCAGCGCGCATAGAGCGGGTCGGGCGAGTCAGCTCGTTCCAGCTCTTTGCCGACCTCCCAGTAGATCCAGTAGCAGGGGAGCAATGCCGCGATCGCCTCGTGGAAGGGGGACGCGTGGGCGACCGCCAGCAGGTAACTGGTGTAGGCGAGGTTGGTCGGCGCGAGAGGCGTCGCGGCGATCTCTTGCTGGCTCAGGCCCCATTCCTGAAAGAAGCTCTCGTGCAGGGCGCGCTCGACTTTTAGGGCTCCCGCCGCGTGCTCATTGAACATGATGATCCATTCATCCTCAGGGGCCCGCGCCGCCGCAATCGACAGCGCCCTGGCGAACTCGCGCAGGTATAAAGCGTCCTGGATCGCGTAGAATTGAAAACTCTCGCGCGCTAACGAGCCGTCACGGAGGCCCCTGAGGAAGGGGTGGCTCAGGATTGCCGCATAGATCGCTTCGATCGAATTCCAGAGTTCTGCCGTGAACCCCATAGCTGGTTACCCATCAGCTTCTGTTGCACGGATGCATCGATATGTCTGCTGGAGCTGTCTTCATTGTTGGGAGGGATCCCAAGCGTGCGCAATGTTGGTGCCGGGGGAGGGAGTCGAACCCTCATGGGCCGAGGCCCGCGGGATTTTGAGTCCCGTGCGTCTACCAGTTTCACCACCCCGGCGTTAGGCGAAGGTAAAATGGGGATGACACTCTTCTACCATATCTGAGAGCGAGTGTCGAGGGCCTCGATCGTGAAAAAGCCGCGCAGAAGGGAGGAGGCCGGTGTGTCACACCTTGGGCCTTCGAGAGATTCCTCCGAGCGCTCGGTCAGGCCTGAACGCGTCAAGGGGGACGGATGGCCGCATGCCGAGAATCAGCTCCTGAACCAGCCGGCCAGTCAGGGGGCCCAGGAGGATTCCGTTGCGATGATGGCCGGTCGCCAGGATCAGGCCGTCAAGGTTGGGACAGCGTCCAAGGAGCGGCAGTTCGTCCGGGGTGTAGGGCCGCAATCCCGCCCAGGCGCGAAGCAGGATGGCAGAGCCGATGGTAGGCACCAGCTCCGATACGCCGCTGATGATCGCGTGCGCGCCAGCGAGCGTTGATCGTTTATCGTATCCCACGAACTCCATCGTCGTTCCCAGAATCCCCTCTCCCCGAGGCATCGGGACCAGGTAAGCCTGCTTCGAATAGATGATCTGGCGAGGCAGACGGCCCTCTGGCCTGACAAGCAATAGTTCTCCCTTGGCCGGGGAGACCGGAATCCGAAGGCCAAGCGCCTCCCCGAACAGGCCGCTCCACGGCCCGGCGGCGAGCACTACTGTCCTCGTGCTCACGGTGCCGCCACTGCTCGTCACGCCCGATATCCGATCGCCATCTCGGATGACCGTGATGGCGGGGCAGCCGGTGGCAAAGGTCGCGCCGTGCTGGCTGGCCCCGGCCGCTAGGGCCATGACCAGGTAGCGGCTGTTAACGTGAGCTTCCTCGGGAAAGCTGATCGCGCCCTCGACCTTGTCGGACAGAAGCGGCTCCGCCTCGATCGCCTGGCGTCGGTCCAGTGTCTCCGCAAACAGTCCGCTAGCCCGCTGCCACCTGGCCCTGGCGAAAAGCGCTTCTCGGTCGCTGTCTGCAAAGAAAGGAACAAGGATGCCGATCTGCCGGTACTCGATCTCGATCCCGGTGATGGCCTTGAGCTCCTCTGCCAAGGGGGAGAACTGCCGTCTTCCGGCGATGCAGAGTTCGAAGAACGGACCGGCTTGGTCTGCCTCGGATTGTGGCGCCAGCATCCCGGCCGCCTCGCCCGACGCCTCGCAACCAAGCTGATCACGTTCCAATACCAACGGGAGGATCCCCGCCTTTGCTAGCCAAAAAGCGGTTGCACACCCGATCACCCCGCCACCCACGATTACGACGTCTGCGCTCTTCGGCAGCATCGGCCTGGCGCCTCAACGGATCATCGATTCAGGTTTTAGGACGCCGATGCATGGAAGGTTCCGATAGCGTTGATTGTAATCGAGGCTGTAGCCGACGGCGAACCTCTCGGGAATTTCAAATCCCCGATAGGCGATCGGCAGATCGATGATGCGACGCACCTTCCGATCCAGCAAGGCGCATACCTGAAGGCTGGCAGGTTGGCGGGCATGTAAGATATGGAGCAAATAACTTAAGGTGAGGCCGGTATCCACGATATCTTCTACGAGGAGGAGGTCCCCCGCCGACACTTTCGTCGAGGTCCTTCCTAATGATTACGACCCCCGAGGCTTTGGTTGCTGGGCCGTAGCTCGAGATGGAGATAAAATCGATCGTGAGTGGGAGGGAGATGGCCCTCGCTAAGTCGCTCAGGAAGAAGGAGGCTCCCCTCAGCACACCGGCGAGGACCAAATCTTTGCTGTCATAATCCCTTGAAATTTCTGCTCCCAGCTCTTTGACGCGCTGCAGAATGTGGTCCGCGGGTATCAGGATTTCAGCCAGGTCTTCGTTACTCTCGTATGGCACAGGCCGCTCCAAAAAAGTGACGGAGAAGGGCAATTGCCCCTTGACAGGGAGTCTGCGTTGCTACATGATTACAGTAGCCTCAAGAGGTCTAGACGCGAAGCGTACGACCTAGGGTGTTTCAAGGATTCCGGGACCGAGGGCCAAAGCCCAAGCCTGTAAGGGACGCGGAAGAGACCCTGGCATTCCGAGGAGCGATTGAGGGCAGTTGCCTTGGGAGGTATGCTGACGCTGATAGGTCACTTGGGGCTGTAACTTTTTTCTAACCCATATTTGGCGAGTAGGCTACAATAGTCCCTCCCGTAAAACACCTTTAGCTTCACTTCAGGGTAGAGCTCTCGAAAGCGTCTGATCTTCCGATTCTTCTCAGTCACCAGATTCTGCTTCAGCGTAGTGAGTTCAATATAGAGGTCGAAGTCCGCTAAGTAAAAATCTGGCGCAAAGGCTTTGGTCACTTTGCCGGCGTCATCCCAGGCGATAGGAAAAGCTTTGGGCTCGTACTCCCATCGTATTCGGTAGAAATCCAGGACCTTTGCAAACCCCTCTTCGCTGGGGTGCGCGAAGGGAACCGGCTTGGCTACCTCAAGCCAGCTCCCGATTTCTCGGCCTATCCCGATGAGGTCCATCATCTCGACGGCGAGGCGGATCACCTTCGTCGCTGCCTCCAAGCTCAGGTGATCGGTGTTCAGTATCAGATCGTAATAAGCGGGGGAATCTCGGTCTTCGCCGTAGTGGTACTCGATGAACGCGCGTCGGGCCTCGTCATTCTCCTGCATGAGACTGACCGCGGAGTTCTCTTCCGCGCCTCGTTCTTCCATCAGGCGCTTGACCCGCATTCTGGCCCCGGCCACCACTCGTACATGCAATGCGCCCGGGAAGCCGCGGAAGATGAACTGACCCCCCCCTGCCGAGCATCACCAGATCCTTCTCCGCTGCCAGATTTGCGATCAGCGTGTGCAGCAGGTCCACGTGAACTTGGGTCTCACCGCGGTCTCGTCCCTCGCGCCCATGCTGCTCCTCATCCAGCTCCTCGAACTCCGTCCTCGACAGTCCATGCTCCTGCATCAGCCGGACGAGCAGCCCTTGGTCCACGAGAGTGAAGCCCAGCTCGTTCGCCAGGCGGGCCGCGATCTCGTCCCCGCCGCTTCCGATCTGCCGTGAGATCGTGACAATCGCCATAGACATCCCGCTGGGGGTGATGCCTCAGGGGCCTAGTGAACTGTTCCCCCCCGCTTCCGCCGGGGCAGTCCCCATGAATGACCCGGCGCGACTCGCGAAGAATGCCTGAGGGGACTCCGCGGTATTTGACTGCGCGCGGCTCTCGCCTCGATAAAGAAAGTCTCTCATCGGGAGTAGGAGGTGTCAAGGGCTTTCCAGGACGGTGCAGGATGGGTGGAGGGTGTGAGCTTTGCGCCTACTGGACGTATAGGCGGCCGTAGAGAACATGCTCAGCGCTACCGGTACCAGCAGCCGAGGTATCCGCCAAGGTCAATTGTGCATAGTAGGGATAGAACCCGTAGCCTTTGAAGTCAAACCATCCCCGCTCCGTGGCCACGAACTCCACGGCCTCCGGGGCGTTGTGGGCTATCATGCGACTGATATGAAACTCGTTAAGAGTGAAGAAGGCAAATTGATAGTGAGAGTGGATAACTAGGCGAACTCTGTCCCCCTGGATCACGACAAGGTAGCTGGGGGAGAAGCTGCCCCCACGCATCGTCACGGCAAACTCCTTGGCCCCGTCGGGGGTGACAAGATAGGCGGATGGCACCATTGCGCACCCCGCCAGCATAACAATCGCCATGCCCAACATCAGCCGCCGCACCAAGCTTCGCATCATGCACCTCTCGCCCCGCATCTCCCTTATCCGGCGAATCTCTCTTAGAATTATAGAGCGGCAGTTCGGGCCTAGTCAAGTTTTTCAGTGGATCAGTCGGCCATCACCTGTTATCCCGTCACGAATCCAAACACGGACTAATACCCGTTCAGGTTGTACACGCACAATGGCGGCGGGGTCGGCGGATAAGCGACGGGTAAGGGGAGCGTCCAGCGCATTTCCCATCGGTTCGTGGCAGGACTCGTTAGGGTCTCGTGGCGTGGGCTCGGGGCGGGTTGAATGCCGCTCGTTAACAAAGGACTGGTCGGAAATAGGCGGTGACTACTCGGGGGACAAGCCTCAGGTATGACGAAGCGTGACTAGTGCTTCACCGGTGGGCTGCTTGGGCGGTTTTCCATCGGGATATACTCGCGTCGCGACGGCCCGAGGTAAATCTGCCTTGGACGAGCGATCTTCTGTTCCCGGTCGAGCAGCATCTCCTCCCACTGCGCGATCCAGCCGGCGGTTCTCGGGATGGCGAAGAGGACCGGGAACATGTCCACCGGGAACTTCATCGCCTCGTAGATCAAGCCAGTGTAGAAATCGACATTTGGGTAGAGTTTCCGTGTGACGAAGTACTCGTCCTGCAGCGCGATTCTCTCTAGCTCCACGGCCAATTCCAACAGCGGATTTTTCCCCGTCACCTCAAAGACCTCTTCGGCCAGCCGCCTGATGACCTTGGCTCTGGGATCGTAATTCTTGTAGATTCGATGGCCAAATCCCATCAGCTTCCCCTCGCCGGCCTTGACCTTCTTGATATGCGCAGCGACCTTGTCCTTTGATCCGATCTCCTTGAGCATCCGAAGCACGGCCTCATTGGCGCCGCCGTGCAGGGGACCGTACAGGGCAGCCGTCGCGGCGGCGACAGCAGAGAACGGATCCACGTGAGAGCTCCCGACGCACCGCATTGCGTTGGCGCTGCAATTCTGCTCATGATCGGCGTGGAGGATGAACAGTACATCCAGGGCCTTTTCCAAAACGGGATGCGAGTAGTAGGTTGGCTCTGTCATCCGAAAGAGCATGCTGAGGAAATTCCCGGTGAAGCTGAGGTTGTTGTCTGGATAGTTATAAGGTAGCCCGTGGCTGTGCCGGTAGGCGTAGGCCCCCAGCGTCGGCATCTTGGCGATCAGCCGATGGATCTGCGTTCGTCGGGAGGCCGGATCCAGGAGATTCTTGGCATCGGGGTAGAACGTCGACAGGGCGCCGACCGTTCCCAGCAGGATCCCCATGGGGTGGGCGTCATAGTGAAAGCCGTCCATGAACTTTTTGATGTTTTCGTGGATCATGGTGTGATGGGTGATCTGGTAGACGAACTCATCCATCTGCTCGCCGGTGGGCAGCTCCCCATAGAGAATGAGATAGGCGGTCTCTAAGAAGGTGCTTTTCTCGGCCAACTGCTCGATCGGATAGCCCCGGTAGCTTAAAATCCCCTTCTCTCCATCGATATACGTGATTTTGCTCTTGCAAGAGGCGGTGTTGGTGAAGGCCGGGTCATACGTCATCAACCCGAAATCATCGTCAGAGACCTTTATCTGACGCAGATCCATGGCCTTGATCGTCGAATGCTCGATGGGGATTTCGTACTTCTTCCCGGTTCGGTTGTCGATGAGGGTCAAGGTGTTAGCGGCCATGTTGGTCCTCCTTACACTGGATTTCCGCTTTCTCGAATGGGATTTCTGCCGGGGGGAGCTGGTAAAATAGCTGAACCGGACGTAAAAGATGAACTGATCACGACCATGTCAAGGGGATAACAACCACTGGGGGAATTTTAAGCGACTCTACGGTTAAGGCTCTTACCTGCGATGTCGGACGTAAGAGATGTGGGTTAAGTGTATAAATCTACCCAGAACAAAAATAATACCATGAACTCCGATCGAAAGGGAAGCTTTTCGATTTACGTCGTTGAGTTGGCGTGGCAGGCTTCAAAGGACCGGCAGGAGATTATATGAAATGCTGACACAATCAGCTTCATGCCTGCATGGCGTCCCTAGCGGGATTCGAACGCGCGTTTCGGCATTGAAAGTCCCTTTCAGCGGAATATGGTCCGTTTCAGCGAAGTTGGGTGGAGCTCGGTCAGTCCACAGAAATTCCAGTAGGGAATCTCGCCGTAGGCGTCGCCCCAAGGCGAAGGCGGCTGCCCACGTGCTCACGTGAGAACCTGCACCTCCGGATCTCTCACAGACCCAGGCGATCTGTGAGTCCTGTCACCAGCCCTTTCCGCCTCACAGATGGGCCAGGGGTATTGTGGCAACATCTGCGGGGACAAGACAGCGAGGGTGCCCCTAGAGGCGGCTCGGAACAGCGAGAAGTAGACATACCGTGTGGTATGCCTCTAGTAAGCGAAGGTCCGCCGTGCGGAGCTGATGCTGTGATGGTGAGTCAGGTGTGAAGCCCGTACAGTTTTTTGATGCGCCGACTTCTTCGTCGCATCTCACGACGATCACGGGGCTGACGCGTCCCGCCAGCACTGGAAAGCAAGGCCTTGGAGGAGCGAGAGGATCACCAGCACCTCGTCGTCGATAAGGTAGAGCGACACAAACTTCCGCGTAACGACGCGTGCAGCCAGAATGGCGATCATTCCTGCGGCCAAATTGCCTACGAGGAAGACGAGCATCATCCCCAGACACTCGAGCACCTTCCCGACCGCCCGACGGAGACCGCGTCCCGACAGCCCGAGCCCTTTGGCGCCAACCCAATAAGCGCCCACCGAAGTGAGCCCGACCAGGAGTAGAATAAATGGCCCTTCCATGCCCCCTCCCACTCTTACAGGTATCCGGCGACTCGGTAATAGAGTCGCGCGATGAGTTCTTCTAGAATCTGGCGCATCAGTCCGAGCCGGAGCTCAGGCTCGCCCGAGGTCTTGGAGAGATCATCTGGTGGTGCCGCGAGCACCTCAAAGCTAGCCCGCTCGAACACTCCGCGCGCCCGCGCCATGGCCAGCGAATTCGTCACCAGCAGGATTTTTCGGACCCCCCTGGGCCGAAGGAGTGCCCCCACGCGGACGGCCTCCTCCCGTGTGGTCCTCCCCCCAGCCTCTGTTAGAATCACTTCTGCCGGGATCCCCAACTCGCGAGCGAACTTAGCGCGAACCGTCGCCTCCGCAGGACCCTCGCCACGGGCCGGGCCTGTGAGCACCAGGAGCGGCGCGAGCCCGCGCCGGTAGAGGGCGATCCCGTAGCGGGCCCGATACAACGAGGCAGCGCTCAGTTCCCAATCTGGACTGAGTCTGGTTCCCAGCACGACAATCGCCTCGGCGGGTTCAAGTCGTCGGGGGATGGTCAGCCACCGGCTCAGGAGATTGGGCAGTGGGGTGAAGGCGGATGTGAGAAAGACCGCGAGCGCGGCAAGTCCTAGCAAGCGGCAAATTCGTGCCCAGCTCACGAGCCTACCGTGGCTTCAGGAGGGGGCACTCGCGACTCCGCCGCGCCTTCGGAGCGCTGGGCGTCAAGCATCATCCGGAAGTCCACCTCCAAAAGGAAGAATCGGTCCACCCAGATCCTGGGTGGCGCTGAGAGGGAACGGCTTGACATCACGGTAGCCCCCTGGGGCGGTCCAAAATTTGTGCTCCTGTCCGAGCGGTGTAGGTGAACGCGCATCGGGGACCTGGCCTATCCGCCTCGGGCAGCCAGACTTCAACGAAAGGACACTACGAGCCGGTGCGCATGGAAACATTTATCATAAAATCGTCGAGATTGAAAGCCAACATGACCTGCCCCCCTTACCATCCCGCTGGCGTGGCAGTGTTCCTGACCGACGGCTATACGAAATTCACCATGCCAGACGGAAAGACGAAGGACCAGAGGGGACAGCCCGGGGAAACCAGGTGGGCGGCCGCAGAAAAACACCTGCCTGAAAATGTGGGCGATAAACCCGTTGAACTCGTGTTGGTGGAGCTGAAGAGCAAGCCAGCAAAGACCAAGTAGGGCGAGTGTCGCGATCCGCGGGTCACGAGCAGGCTAAGCCTTCCTGGGCACAGATTCTGCGGAAAACAGGCTCGTGGCGGACCGTGCAGATGCTCCTCGGGCACAAGGATCTTCGGATGACCACGCGCTACGTCCACCTGTCTCAGGAGCATTTGCAGGAGGCGGTCAGGCTCCTGGAAGGGGGGTCCGAGGAAGCTGGTGGCTACAATACGGCTACAGAAGCCCTACGGGCAGAAATTGTGGAGAGCTAACTCTTTGAAAAGATTGGCGTCCCCAGCGGGATTCGAACCCGCGTTTCGGCCTTGAAAGGGCCGCGTCCTAGGCCGGACTAGACGATGGGGACTCCGGTGGCAAAGCCCGCCCTTTATAGCATATTTCCAGTCGGAGGGAAAGGGACGGTCACTTGAGAGGAGAATAGGAGGTAGGCTTCCAGATCTTATTCACGATCCGCTCAATGAGCGGCCCGCCTGCCTCGCTGGCCCGTCTGGCCTGCTGCCATTCCGGATCCGCATAGAATGCCTGCCAGGCCCGCTCTCTGTGGGCCAAATCCTCGAAGGCCAGGATGTAGACAAGCTCATTGCTCTCCCCGATAACGGTTTCCCAGAATCCGACCACCTGCATCCCATGCCTCTTCAACAGAGGCATCGTGACCTTCGAAAACCGCTCATGGAGGGCCGGCATCTTCCCTGGCATGACGTAGTAGGCCCGGTATTCATAAATCATGACCCGTATCCTTCCTCCGATCAGCCGCGCAGCGCTCGCCCGAATTCGCGCAGATCGATTTTCCCCGGAATTATTCACTTGACAAAGCAGTTTCCTTGCCCTATATTGGAGACAGATAACAAAGGAGGCTTCTGATGCGATACGTTCCCCCGAAGTTCACGGATTTGAAGGACATGGCGGCAATTGATGTGGCCCGTCTCACTGAGGACGAAGCGAGAACCATCTTGGAGAACATCCGCTGGCCGAAGAGGCCAATCTGCCCGCATTGCCGGAGCCGGAAGGCGACTCGAATCAATGCCAAGTCCGCGAACGTCCGCGACGGCTTGATTCAATGTAATGCCTGCCGCCAGCAGTTCACGGTGACGGTCGGGACCATCATGCACCGTTCCCACATCACGCTCCGGCAGTGGGTGCAGGCGTTTCATTCGATGTGCTCCCACAAGAAGGGCGTCTCGGCCCTTCAATTGCAGCGGAACCTCGGACTTCGGTCGTACAAGTCGGCATGGCATCTCGCCCATCGTATCCGGTTTGCCATGCGCGAAGAGCCCTTGAAGGCGCTGCTGCATGGCACGGTGGAGGTTGATGAAACCTACGTCGGCGGCAAGACGCGGCTTGGTCGGCGTGGCCGTGCCTCGGAGCGAAAGACGCCGGTTGTGGCCTTGGTGGAACGTGGGGATCATGGACACCTGCACGCTCGCGTGGTGGATCGGCTGTCGGCCAAGAACCTCAAGACGGCCATTCGTGAGCGTGTCCATTCCAGCGCCGAGATCATGACCGACGATTCGCCAGCGTATCACGGGATTGGCCGTACCTTTGCCGGTGGGCATCAGACGGTCACGCACTCCAAGGGTGAATACGTTCGGGGTGCCGTCCACATCAATACCGCCGAGTCGTTCTTCGCCCTGCTCAAGCGCGGGGTGCATGGGACGTTTCATCATGTCTCGAAGACCCACCTTCACCGATACTGCGACGAGTTCGGCTTCCGGTGGGATCACCGGAAGGCCACGGATGGAGAGCGGACCGTCGCGGCGATCCAGCAGGCGGATGGGAAGCGGCTGGTATATCACTGACACGGCAGATTCACCATTTGAACCCGCTTGAACTAGATTCTTAGCCAATGCGCATTCCAAATATTCACGAAGACTACGTTCGATTATTCTGTCTCCACGTTGTTCCTGGCGGGGAACCGCTCTATGTTCTGGTAAATGCCTTGCTTAATAAGCCAATCAACGAATGTTTCTCTATCGTGCCAGAGCATGTGGCCCGTTACGGCGGAAAACAACTGATAGGCTGGATTATCTCCGAGTGGAAGAAGGTACTCATCGAAGCTGAGTTTCATGCCGTTTGGCAGAACACAGGGGGAGCCATGATTGATCTTACGCCCAAAAGCATCCCGGTCTCCAAAATCCTGTTCCTGCCAGACCCAAGCCGAGAGTACACAGGCGTCTCTGTCGATAACATCAGAAAGCCGCTTCGGAATGACAAGCGCATCAAGAGGTTTTGTGATCTCTGGCATGAACACTTTCTGGAACTCAACAAAGGAGATTTGGCCAATCAGTACGGGCTGGTTGTCCCGCCCCCCGACGTTGCTCATCGCCTCCGGCAGATAGAGAATGAGGTGCTGCAATTGCAACGTGAACTCACTGAAATTTTCGGGGAGCCATGAACACCCTTGGCCCCTAGTTTTATACCAGAGGTGCATCATCTTTCTTATGCTGAACCTTGCGACTTGGTGCCTTCTTAACCTTCTTCGGTTTGACCCGCATGAATGCCGAGAGCGCCTTTTCAGGCGTCAACGGGTAGAAGGAGAGCGGCTTCAGTCGGTTAGGTTTCTTGTGTGATCCAGACATACTATTAAAACTTCTTGCGTCTCCACCGCCAAAACCATCTAGGCAATATATTTCTTGGTTGTAAAACAAGCGTTGGTCGGCAACCAGTCAATGCATCACTCGAAAGTGAGAATTGAACAATAAGAGCAGGAACGGACTTTCCCTCAACTGTTAAGACCCCTCTATAATCTTGCATCGGGACCACAAGTGGTCCGGGGCTAATTTGAAGTTGACCATTCGCGTAAGAGGCGGCGAATTCTGCATGATGATGATCCGGTCCTGACGGGTGTAGCCTAACGCTTGAAATCGCGTGCCCATTAGCATGGCCGATAAAAGGAAGCGCAAGCCTTCGATCAAACAATTCTGGTCGAGGCAATCGAGGCTGAATGTCCGTAAGATAAATTACCACCCCATCGATGCTTTCACTCCCAAGATTTTTTATGCCGACCCGCAGGAACCACCGCCCATCCTTAAAATCCACGAGGCAAGCTGAGCAGGTTGGATTATGAACAAGTTTTAGGCGTGGTGCTATCCAACGTGTCCGCGTCCACGCTGATCCAATAGCAAGAAAAATCACAATGATCACCAGACAACCAAGCACAAGTAGTCCAAGTGTCGTCGTTCGATTCACCACCTCCCATTTTAAAACGGGAAATGAAATGTGAATGTAAATTGCTTGATTCAACTGCATGGCACCGATGAGGACCGACAGCGCCATGATGATACGCCACATGAGGCCCAAAACTGAATCGCCCCAAACAAGGTTTCGGAACAATACGTGCCAGAAAAGCTTAAATTTGAAAACCCAAATGCGCATGCAAACATCATGTCACTTGTTGGCATGCTTTGTCAAGTGAATAATTCCGATTTTCCCAGTAGGGCGCTAGGCTTGGGCGAGATGCGGCCGGCGCCCCCAATAAGATGGGTGGATCAGGCTGGGTAAGTACTCGATCACTGCCGCCGATCCTGTTCAGCAGACATATGGCTGGGTATGGACGCCTTTCCCCGGATGAGGGGCAGGGGTTCCGGCCTGGTAACGGCGGCGCTCAAGCAGCAGCTTGCTGACCTCTTGCAGCACGGTCACAGCAGGAACGGCAAGGATCATTCCGATCAAGCCGAAGGCATGGCCGCCGGTGGTGACCGAGGCGAGGAGGAGTATTGGGTGCAGGTGCACGCTCCTGCCGATTGTTGCCGCCTGGATCACCACATCGTCGAGCACCTTGATGAACAGATACAGGAGCAGGACGTTGCCGAGGGGGCCAAGGCCCTTGAATTGGATCAGGGCGATCAGCATGGCCATCCCCCCGCCGAGGATCGGGCCAAGATACGGCACCGCGTTGGCCAGGCCGGAAAAGGCTCCGAGGAGGAGCGGATAGTTCACGCCGAGGGCCCACAGGCCTAACGCCGCCGCCGCCCCTATCACCAGGCCATCCATGGCCAGTCCACGAAGGTACCGGCCGATGGTCCGATCGATCTCGCACCAGACCGCCACCGAAGTTTCGATGTGGGGGGCCGGCAGACGGTCCATGAGGAATTGGATAATCTTCTGGTTGTCGCGCAATAAAAAAAAGGCGAAGAATGGGATCAGCACTGCGCCCAACGCGATCGTTGCCAGATGGCCGACCAGGCCGGGGAGATTGCTGGTCTGTTGCGTGATGAATGCGTTCAGCCGGTCATACCGGGCCTCGCGGGCAGGAAACAACCGGCGAGCGGCCGGATGTTCTGCCATGATCTCCTTCTGAACGGCATCGATGGCCTCGTCGAGCCGCTCGGTGAAAGAGGGCGAGCCACTGGAGAGGGCGGTCACTTCGGCTCGCAGGCGAGGCACGAAGAAGTACGCGGTGACGATCAGGCTGCCGCCAATCCCGAGGAAAAGGGCGGTGACGGCCACCCCGCGCTTAATAGCAACGCTCTCAGCCATTTTCACGAGTGGGTTGATGAGATACGCCAGCCCCGCCGACAGGATGAGAAGCAGAACCAATTCGCGGGAGACGTAGAGGATCAGCACCATGATGGCGATCCCCACGGCCCAGATGATGGACGAAGGCGGAGGGATAAAGGGTACGCGGCCGGATCTTCCGGCGCTCTTTGGGATGTCTGGGAGCCGCTCTCGGGTCATCGCCCAATCCTTTCGGCAGGCGTCTCGCTCTATTCAGGTGCGGCACCGCTTGGGGGGAGGGTGGCGGACAGGCTGGGGCTACGGGCCTGCGCGGCTCGCACATACCCGGCAAGGGCCTTGAGCAAATTACCCATCACTCTGATCGCGATTGTGCTGTGACCCTCGATCAGATCATCAAAATGGCTTTTGTACAGGATAAGGAGGGCCGAGGGTTCATCAGCGCGAGCTGTGGCTGAGCGCGGCTGATCGTCGATAAGGGCCAACTCGCCGAAGTAGGCCCCGGGGGCCAGCGTCGCGAGTCGATGTTCGCCACCAAGGCCGGCGCGGCAGATCGACACCCTGCCGTCAAGGACGATGAAGAGTGCCTTGCCGGGCTCTCCCTCCAGGAAGATCGTCTCGCCAGCCTCATACCCCTTCTCGAAGAGCTTCACCAACAGCTTGCCAAGCTGACGCCTGCTTAGGCCGGCGAAGAGCGGAACCTTCTCCAGGAGATCAAGCCGGCGGAGCTGCTCGGGGTCTATTGTCCACTCTGGCCAGCGCAGCTTGGGCATATACTGCCGTTCTCCTCCGCGAGCGGTCTTCGAATATAAGAGTCGACAGCTTTGTAACGGTGACGATGGCGTACATAAATGGTTCTCCAGTCAGTTGTCAAGGGAATTCTGGAAATAGCTATTTGTCGGGATTCCATGCTGACTGGGAGGGAGAGAAGGATCGCCACCAAGCGAGGACTCATGATCCGCTTCGACGGTGGACAATGACCTCTACCCGACCATGCTCATTGATGAAAAAATTCAGGAGTCCGCTGACGAGGCTCAGCAGGACTGCCCCGAACACCGCGGACCAGAAGCCATGGACCTCGAACCCCCGGATCATCAGTGAGACGAGCTTCAGGAGAAACGCATTGATCACCGGGATGAAAAGCCCCAGCGTCAGGATTGTGAGAGGCAAGGTCAGGATGACGATCATGGGGCGCAGAATGGCGTTGACAAGTCCGAGAAAAAAAGCCGCAGACAATGCAGGCAGCACCCCCCGCACCTCTATCCCCGGGACGACGGTCGAGACGATTAACAGGGCCAGCGCATTGAGACAGAGTCGGATCAGGAATCCCATCACTCGTTTCTCCTAGTGCGTCTGCAACTCATTTCACCTGTCATTGGTGGCACTGTGCGGGGCCAAGAAACGAGCATAGCAAGGCGCGGCACCTGGGGCCGCACCCACTTCGCGGGTACCCGGCGTACAGTGTCAGGTACGGCGCAGGGAGCGCCCCGGGGGCTAGCAACGCCGCTAGGCGAAGTTAATTGGACCGGCACTGGTTCAACCGAACTCGCCCTGAAGGAATCGCCGGCGGGCGTCGAGGCGCATCCGCTTGCCGCTGGTGGTCTTGCTGAGACTTCCCGGCGCGACCAGCAGCACCTGGTCAAGGACCGTCCCACCTGCCGGTCGATACACCTCATCAACTCGAGAGCGGATCTCCCTCACCAGGGCATCGCGGAGCGGCCCCTGGCAGGTCGGGTCTCGAAGCTCGACAACCGCCACCACGCGCTGGGTCCCGCTC
>OBEQ012345077.1_pt1 | contig 19146 bp, 17 predicted proteins | sample 1670901 | NCBI WGS metagenome assembly OBEQ01 (sample SAMEA104232315, study PRJEB22302) | groundwater metagenome | biome: forest; feature: aquifer; material: groundwater | place: USA | collected 2011-08-07 | depth 5.4 m
GTGCAAAACTTACTCGGATCTGCCGAAAGAAGCTGGGGAAGTGTTCCGGAAAACAATCAGCGCCGCTTGCCGAGGAAGGAGATCCATTTTAGGGACGCCCAGTTCCCAAAATTAGCTCCGGACGAGGCGGCGCGTTTTGGAGGAACACTTCTCCAGCTTCTTGAAAGGCCGGGGATGACTGAACAGGAGCGTAGTCGTTGCCGAAGCCGTAGCCCGGACTTGGAAGAATCATTTGCTTTCTTCTATCTTTGAGGCACGTTCCGTATGGTTGATTTTGTCGAGGATACCGTTGACGAATTTTCCGGCTTCTTCCTGGGAAAATCGTTTGGCAATGTTGACCGCTTCGTTGATGGCCACTTTGGGCGGAATTTCATCCGTAAGGTACAGCAATTCAAAGGCGCCAAAGCGCAAAATATTCCGGTCGATAACGGCCATACGGTGAAGCTGCCAGTTTTCAGCGTGACGGACAATAATTTTATCCAGTTCCGCAAGGTGTTCCAGTGTTCCGCTCACGAGCTTTTCCGCATAGTCGCGGACTTCCTGCTCAGCATCCAGATTATCTTCCCAGAAATCCTCGAAAAGGGTCTGCCGCGGCACTTGATTCATTTCGTGCTGATACAAGAGCTGGAGCGCATACTCACGGGCACGCGTGCGTTTTCTCATCGGTTCTTCCGCGTTGGATTTTTTTTTGCCGTTCTTTTCTTCGTCAAAATCAGGCTTAAGTCCGCAATTTCAAGTGCTGACTGTGCGGCCTGCGCACCCTTATTCCCTGCTTTCAAACCAGCGCGATCGATGGCTTGCTCAAGCGTATCGGCGGTAATAATTCCGGTGGCGATGGGCACATCGTGCTCAAGAGCTGTTTGAGACACGCCCCGAGTCACTTCACCGGAGACGCATTCGAAATGGTGGGTGTTGCCGCGTAGAACGCAGGCGAGTGCAATCAGGGCGTCGTATTTGCCGCGGCGCGCCATTTTTTGGCAGAAAAGCGGCACTTCCAGCGCGCCGGGAACCCAGACGACATCAATATCTTTTTTGCGTACGCCGCCCTGTCCGAGGGTTTCAAGAACGCTCTGTAAAAGACGGCGTGTAATAAACTCATTGAAACGCGAAACGACGATACCGAATTTCTTTCCCTTACCGGAAAGACGGCCAAGATGAATGGTCATAACCTAGATGGAAAGGTCGTGGCCAAGTTTTTCTTTTTTGGCTTTGAGGTAGTGTGTATTGTAGACATGCGGTGCAATCTGAATGGGAACACGCTCCACCACTTCCAGGCCATAACCGTCAAGGCCGACAATTTTTCTGGGATTGTTGGTCATAATGCGCAGTTTGGCAAGGCCGAGGTCTTTAAGCATCTGCGCGCCGGTACCGTATTCACGCAGGTCGGGTTTAAAGCCCAGTTCTTCATTCGCTTGCACGGTATCCATCCCTTTTTCCTGTAAGGCGTAAGCTTTGATCTTATTGGCGAGGCCGATGCCTCGGCCTTCCTGGCGCATATAAACCAAAACACCGCAGCCGGCACGGTCAATCGTTTCCATGGAAGCTATCAACTGGTCCTGACAATCGCAGCGCAGGGAACCAAGCACATCGCCCGTAAAACATTCGGAATGCACGCGTACAAGCGTGGGTTCTTCAGAGATATTCCCTTTGACCAGCGCCACGTGTTCGCGCCCGTCTACAAGCGACCGGTAAACATGCAGGATCCACTCGCCAAATACGGTGGGAATTTTCGCCGTACTCATGCGTTCCACGAGCTTGTCGAATTGACGCCGGTACTCTATCAAATCACGGATGGTTCCGATTTTGAGACTATGCTTTTGAGCGAATTGCTTGAGGTCGGTCATGCGCGCCATGGAACCGTCTTCATTGACAATTTCGCAAATCACACCCGCGGGTTCGAGCCCGGCGAGGCGTGCTAAATCAACAGCTGCTTCCGTGTGGCCGGCCCGCACCAGCACACCGCCTTTTTTAGCTTTTAAGGGAAACACGTGGCCGGGCGAAACAAAGTCAGCGCCGCCCGCACCGGAATCAGCCAGCAGTTCGATGGTTCGCGAGCGGTCGTGAGCGGAAATGCCTGTCGAAATACCAAGACGTGCATCTACGGAAAATGTGAAGGCGGTCTTCATACTGTCTTGGAGATGCGTGGTCATGGGTTTAAGTCCCAAAAACTCGACGCGTTCCTCAGTCAAAGGCACGCAGATTAAACCGCGGCCATTTTTCATCATAAAGTTAATTTTTTCGGCGGTAGCCATGGAGGCGGCGACGATTAAATCCCCTTCGTTTTCGCGGGACTCGTCATCGGCCATGATAACCATACGGCCTTCTTTGATTTCTTGAAGTATTTCAGTGATGCTATTGAGCGGCATAAGTTTATTTTATCCTTAATTTCTAACTTGCGTTCAGCAAATTTTCCCTCTCCTTTTGGGAGAGGGTTAGCTTGCCCGCCGTGGCGGGGGTGAGGGGAAAAACGGCCACCCCCCTCATAACGTGAAAAATGGTAAAGCAGTGTATCAGCAACCCCCTATGTTGTCAATGGCTGGCCAACCCTGGTAATTATTATAACTCATTTAATTACATATGCTTACAGAAAATCTAAAGCCCCGGCTTTGACAATTTTGGCGTGTGTGTTATCTTTGAAACAAGAGCCGTAAAGTCATTGAGCTTGCGCCTCTTGCTGTTCGGACAATCGAGAAAGCGCCCGGCGGCAGTTCTTTGTTGAGGATTCTGAAAAAGGCAAACCCGTCCGCCAAAGAACACGGCGGATCCGCCAATCATTTGGGCGGAGAGTAATTCGGGGACGCAAAGCCTACGGGTCCCGTGTGCTGACGAAGGCCACTTTATCCTTCGCAGCAACGCACCTGCACACGAGTGCGGATGCGTGAGTTTTGAACGCGGGATGGCTGGGTTACCAAATCCATCGTGATTGACTTTTTCAGGTGTTATGAAAAAGGCAAACCCGTCCGCCAAAGAATACGGCGGATCCGCCAATCATTTGGGCGGAAAGTAATTCGGGGACGCAAAGCTTACGGGTCCTGCACGTTTTGAACGCAGGATGGCTGGGTTGCCATAATCACAAGCGGTTTGGCCGAATCAGAACCTCCTTTTGAAGGAGTGTTCATTCGGCATGAAGAAGTCGTTATCTATTTCTATTTTTGTGCTTAGTCTCTTTGCTGGAAGTCTCACCATGGTGAGACCCGGCGAAGCAGCGGTCGTCCCTTTTCAAGGCATTCTCCCCCGCATTGCCTCGACTCTTTCCAGCCCGGAAGCGATTGCCCGTTACATGTGGAAAAATTTTGGCGTGGAGTCCGATCAGGCGAATTTCGGGCAGGAAGATCACTGGCAATCACCGGAAGAATTGTTGGCCACGAAAAAAGGCGACTGTGAAGATTTTGCCCGGTTTGCTTACGAAATACTGCGGCTCAATGGCCGCAAGGCTTTCATGGTCAATATTTATGATAAACACGGGTATGGGCATACCGTTTGTGTTTTTTCTGAAAATGGCCGCTATCAAGCTATCGACGGCACCGATGTCAAGCGGTTGAATGCCGCAACATTAACCGAGGTTTTTAACAAAATTCATCCCTCCTGGGATAATGCCGCGATAGTCAAAGCGGCCCCTCAGGGTGCGCACGGAATTATCCTTAAAGCATTTCATCGCTCTTGAACCTTATACCCTTCCTGCTGTTTAATGCTATAATTTATCTGAGGACATGGTACTTAATTCATAGTGTGTTTTCAGAATTAAGTATCATGTTCCCAGATATAGAAACTAACTTTAACCCCTAACCTTCCGGAACAAACATGCTAAGGGAACACGATAAAGTTTTACGTCAATTCATGGCGTGGCTCGATGCCCTCCTGATTGTACTGGCTTTCTTTCTAAGCCACTCTCTTCGTAATCAGCTCTACGATGTGCTTGGTTATCTGAAGCTCCAGAATTTTTACAAGACTTACCCGCTGCAGCATTACCTCGGCCTGCTGCCGGTCATTATCCTGGCCTGGGTTGGCACCCTGCGCAGTGTGGGCAGCTATCAGCACACCCGCGGCAAAGATCTTCCGGAAATTTTAAAAGAAATTTTTCTAGCCGGCACGATCAGTCTGGTGGTTTTCGCCAGCCTCGCATTCTTCCTTAAGCTGGATTTTGTCAGCCGAAGTTTGATCATAATGACTTTTATCATTACCTGGATTTTGTTGTCCCTGGAGCGCGTTTTTCTGCTCAAAGCGCTGCATGGACTACGAGGCAAGGGACACAATCAGCGCTATCTTTTGATCGTGGGAACGGGAAAACGCGCGCAAGCTTTTATTGAGCGGGTCACATGCCACCCGGAGTGGGGATTTAAAATTCAGGGGCTTGTCGACATGGATGCGAAGCTCAAGGGCTCCGAGGTGTTGGGGCACCGGGTCCTTGGAACGTTGGAAAATATTCCGGAACTTCTTGAGAATATCGTTGTCGATGAAATCGTCTTTGTGGTCCCGCGGTCATGGCTTGAAATGATTGAACCGGCGGTTTTGTATTGTGAGCAGCTTGGCAAAAAAGTCAACGTGGCCGTCGACCTCTACACCATGCGGATTGCCAAAGCCCACTACAGCGGCCTGCAAGATTTTCCTTTTCTTTCGTTTCAAAGTACACCCGATAAAATCTGGCAGCTTATCATCAAACGTTTTCTGGACCTACTTGTATCCGCCGTGATGCTCGTTTTGCTTTCCCCTTTATTTTTGGCGATCGCGCTTGTCGTAAAATTCAGTTCGCGCGGGCCTGTTTTCTTCAAGCAAATCCGCTGCACGCTGAGCGGCCGCGTTTTTGTCATGTACAAGTTTCGAACGATGGTCGTCGACGCGGAATCGAAACTGGACGCCCTGCGCCATAAAAATGAAATGAGCGGACCGGCGTTCAAAATGACGGATGATCCGCGGCTTATCCGTTTCGGAAAGTGGCTGCGTAAATTCAGTCTGGATGAATTACCCCAGCTCTACAATGTCCTGGCAGGCGACATGAGTATCGTGGGACCGCGGCCGCCGATCCCCTTGGAGGTCAAACGTTATCAGCCCTGGCAGCGCCGCCGGCTCAGCATGCGTCCCGGACTTACCTGTATTTGGCAGGTCGAAGGCCGAAACCGAATTGTCGATTTTGATGAGTGGATGAGGCTGGATCTGGCCTACATCGACCGCTGGTCGCTCTGGCTTGATATCAAACTTTGTCTGAAGACGATTCCCGTGGTTCTTTTTGGGATCGGTGCAAAGTAAGGCTCTGCGAAACAATAAGTGATCCATTTGGCCGTGATCTTTTTAGTTTTTCTTTTAAAACCACCCATAAAAAATAAGGGATTTCTGCCGCATAACGTCCGGCCAGACGGCGCGGTTCTTTCCACACGCGATAAAGCCATTCTAGATGGCCGTGAACGATCCAGGCAGGTGCGGCCGCATTTCGCCCAGCGGTATAATCCAATACCCCGCCGCCGGGGACAAAAATTCCACGCACAAAGTACGGCCAATTTTCAGCAATCCATTTTTCCTGAAACGGCATGCCAAAAGCCACCACCACAATGTCGGGCTGAGCCGCGTTGAGCATTTCAATCACTTCCCGGTTTTCCGCACCTTCGCGTGAGAAATAGCCGTCATGAGTCCCGGCCATTTTCAGGCCCGGGTAACGTCGCTTCAATTTTAAAGCCGCTTCTTCGGCCACACCGGGGTTCCCGCCGAGTAAAAAAAGCCTGGCACCCTCCTTTTCGCAAAGCCCGGCAAGATCCCAGATCCAGCGGGTGAGCCCCGTTTTAGGCGGAACCGGTTCTCCCAATATTTTTGCGGCCCAGCAAAGGGCTTCACCGTCGCAATACACAAACTGCGAACGGTTGATAAAGTCGCGAAACCAGGGATGTTTCAGCCCCAGACAAACAGCATGCAGATTCAGGTGTGCGATGAAAGCCTTTTGGCGGGCGTGCAGGGTTTTGCGGATCAGGTTGTGCATCGCCTCAGTCCCGCCAGTATGGAACTGCAGTCCTAAAAGAGAGCGGCTGCCGGGATGAATTGGGGCATCATCAAAGGACATCATCGTTCCTCGTTGTCAGAAAATGGACGCTCTAGCCGATAAGTACGAAAGAGTGACAAAATCCCGTAAGTAATTATCGGCAGATCAGGTTAAACTATGTTCAGAGATTATGCAGCCCCATTCTGATTCCCCGTCTATTGAGGAGACACTGACCGCTAAGGGTATCGCCATCACTCTTATGCTGATTCACCATTTGTTTGCTTTTCCGGAACGGCTGCACGGGCTTTCTTATATTTCAGTCATTCCGATGATCCACTCCCCTTACGCCACGCCTGAATTTTACCTTGGGCAGCTCGGAAAATTATGTGTCCCCATATTCCTATTCCTTTCCGGATTCGGCATGATGGAAAGAATGCCGGGTTGGAGCGGATCCCGTTTTCGTTACGCCCTTAAAAAAGGGGGGCGCTTTCTCGGCAGCTATTGGACCGCGTTCCTGATCTTTGTGCCCGTGGGTCTTTTATTCTTTCAGGACCAGCCCCGGTTTCAATTTTCACTGCCCGCGTTTTTTTTAAACTTCTTTGCCCTGAGCTACTCCTATAACGCGGAGTGGTGGTTTGTCCGCACTTACTTTTTACTGCTGGCACTCTTTCCCCTTTTAAGCCCTCTGGCTGAAAAATACCCGCGCCGGCTTTTGGGGGCCTCATTACTCTTGCTGCTCCTCTCGATGAAATTCACCTTCATTCAGAATATTTTTCTGCATCAAGCCTCGTTCGTGCTGGGAATTGTATTTTCAAGGCGGAACTTTTTTAAAAAATTCTCAGCCTTCTTTTTTCCCGAATCCGGAAAACACACCCCGGCGGACTTGGGAATCCTGCTATTGGCTGCGCGGGCATTTTCGGGAAAGGAACTGCTCCTGGATCCGCTCCTGGCCATTTTTGCCGTCACTTATACGATACGGTGGGGCCGTGCATTTCCCAGGATGGGGGTTCCCTTCCAACAGCTTGGCCGCTATACCCTGCTGGTCTGGCTGACGCACTCATTTTTTTGCTATTATTTTTTCCAACCCTGGGTTTTTGCGCCGAAACTGTCTGTGCTGATTACGCTTTGGCTCCTTTTTCTCGCGCTGGCGGCATCCATCCTGATTTCAAAAATTCAGGACGGGATTTCCAAACAACTCCCGTTCCCAATTCGACGTCCCGGTGGGGCGGCATGAAAATTAAAAACACGTTCCTGCTTAATTGGCTGATTTGCGCGCTGACGCTGAGCCTCTCCCTTCTCGGTCTGGAGCTCCTGCTCCGTAAAACCCACTGGTTTGAAGCGCGGCTCTCCTGGGCCGAGCCCGATGATTTGCTGGGCTGGCGGCTGGCTCCCGGTAAAAACTACTTTTACCCGCATGAAAATCCTAAAGGCGTGTTTTTTAACATTAACCGTTTCGGCTGGCGCGATAAAGAATGGAGCCTGAATAAACCCGCGGGCGTGACCAGGGTTGCCGTGCTGGGTGATAGTTATGTGGAGGCCCTGCAGGTGGAACAGAACGCCACATTCCTTTCCGTAGCGGAAAAAGAGCTTCGGAATTTGACCGGTCAAGAGTTCGAACTGATGAATTTTGGCCGTTCCGGCAATACCCAGATTGAGGAGTTTCTGACGCTGAAAGAACATGTGATGCCCTTTAACCCTGATCTTGTGATCCTCTTCTTCTACCCGGTCAACGATATTGATGATATGTCTCCAAAAACAAGTTTGTCTTTACTGCATCCGTTCTTTACCGAGGATCCCGCCACCGGAAAACTTCAAATGGATAACAGTTTCCTGAAAAAGCGCGGTTTTAAATTCAAAAAAATGATTAACCCGCTCAAACGGCACTCCGTTCTGGTCAGTCTTCTTTGCGAACGTCTGATCATGTTCAACCGCATCGAACAAGCCAAAAACGCGGGAATCCTGGGCGATGATCCGGACGCTGAGAAAAATCTGAAAGGCTACCTCAGTCTGGCAACCGCAACACCGGACCCGCAATATGCCAGAAACTATGCTTTAAGCAAGCGGCTGCTGCACGAAATGCAGGCCCTTTGCCGTACCCGCGGGATTCCTTTGATCCTGGTGGCGATTGACATCCCCCCTTATCTTCCGGAGGTGGAAAAAAAGCTGATGGCCGTCAACAAGACTTTCCAGATGAATTTTTTTGACGATGATTTAAAACGGCTGGCCGAAAGCGAAGGCATGGGGTATGTGGGACTTCAACGGATTTTTAGCTCCAGCTACGAAGAGACGGGAAAAGCCCTGCATTTCAAATACTGGGACACGCTCGGGACTCGCGGCTATTGGGAATACGGGGCCCATACAGGACATTGGAATTATGAGGGACATCGTCTCGTCGCCGATACGATTGCCCAAAAAATCAAAGAATTACTTATTCAAAATGGCGCTTTAAAGCCAGGAATTTCTTTTCATAAAGATTCCAGCTGAGATGCGCCAGGATAACACAAACGGTTAACGCCGCTGCATAAAAAACTGTTTGCCCCCAATAAGGATTGCCTGCCCAATGCCTGAATTGCATGTCTCCAAAAAAAACATCCCTCATGAAAGACCGGACAGGGACATGGAAGAGATAAATCGCATAGGAGTACTTCCCCATTAAACGCATCAAGCGGTTTGAAAAAAGGAATTGTACCGCACTGTTTTCCGGAGCCCGCAAAACCCACGCCAATAATTGCATGAAAAAAAAGGCCACCAGCGTGTACATGAAGGTATTCATGGGTGCGCCCTGTACGGCAAAATAGCCCCCCTTAAACGCCAGAAAAAACGTAACGACGCTAATTCCAAGCAGAAATACCGGGCGTTTGTTTTTTCCGGAATCCGTGATGCCCTGGGAGTCTTCCTGCCAATCCAGCGCTAACAATGCCCCAAAAGCGATCGAATCCATGCGGGTGAATGTCAAAACATAAATCTGCAGTGTCGTCGCTCCCGAGAACCAGAGAAGACCGCGCAGGAAGAGCGTCCCAGCGATCACGCCCAACAGAATTTTCTTAAGAGCATTCCGGCTGAGTGTCGCAATTATCCACGGCCAGATTAAATAGAACTGCTCCTCAATCGCCAGCGACCAGGAAACATCCAAGATATCATTACTAAACTTTCCCCTGAGAGCGACCAGAAAATTGGAAGCGAAGAATAGATACCAGGCCCAGTCACGGGTATCCCCGTGGAGGGGGACTCGAATTTGCTGGTCTTTGGGCAGCAGGGATAATAGCTGGGGGATCAAAACAAAAGCGGCCAATACTACCAGATAAAAAAGCGGAAAAATTCTGAGAACCCGCCGCATGTAAAAATTTTTAAAAAACCGCGGCCGGTCCTTGGTCCTTAAAAGAATCCCCGTGACAAGGAAACCCGACAATACAAAAAACAGATCAACCCCATAGGTGCCCAGTTCTGACAGACGCTTGAATAGCTCCTCCGAAGGGCCCAAAGGCTTGATCACCGTAAAGTGATAAAAAAGTACCAGGAGAATCGCCAGGCCTCTTAGGCCGTCAAGCGCGGGGATATGCCTAGAATTTTCGTTATGCGCTGTCACGGGATGCCTTTCTCTAAAATTCAATGCGCCGGAATTGCCAAAGCGGGTGAACATTCATGCTGTTCCGAAATAAGCTCAAGCCTTCCCTGCCGCCATTCGAAGGTTTGCCCTTCGCGGATACTTTTGCCAAAGGCTAAAAGAATGCCGGTCATCATAAAGTAACCATAAGCAATATAGGGATACGCCTGGATCGTGTCCGTCATCAGCCAAAGATTGGTCGCCCAATAGGCAAGCCCAAGCGACTTCCATATCTGAATTTCAATGTTGTTTTTTAGAAACTTCTGCTGCTGAAACCAATCCAGGGCAATCGTGAACTGAAAAATAATAAAAAGCGCGAGGCCAATAACTCCGCCGACAAAGAGCAGCTCGATGTAATTGCCATGAGAGCCAATCGAGGTCATTGTAAAATCATCACGCATCTTGACACCCATGCCTAGCAAAAAGTTCTCTCCCCAAACAATGTCCAGGGCGTCCTGATAAAGGATAAACCTTCCCACATTGCTGGACTGACGCGCATTGAAAAGCCACTCAATGCCCTGATAAACCCAATTAAAAAAAAGAACGGCCGCAACCAAAGTGACAAGGCCGACCAGAATTTTATTTTTCCGGGCCATTAAATTGACAAAAATCAGCGCCGCGAATCCTCCCACAAACGCGGAACGCGACTGGGAAAAAAGGAGTGCGAAAAGAGCCAGCACAAAAATAACAGAACATTCAAAAACCTTTCCCCGTCTGAGGCCGTAATAAAGCAGCAACATCGGCATGATCATCATCAAAAGACCGCCCGTCGCCGTCGGCGCGCCGCTATAAAGGCTCAACCTCGGGGTATTCCCGAAGAGCCATTCGGTCATGGTCAATTTCATAATCATCAGCGAATTGAAGTACGGATAATCCGCCAGCGACGGCACAAGCCTTATCATGAGTGGCTCCACACTGAGGTTGGGATATCCCAAAAACCAGAGCATCAGCGAAACCACCCCCAGGATTCCCGTCACAAAACACAGCGTCCGCCCATTACGTATGGCCCAGGTCAAGAGGGACGTGATTCGGCTATTATAAACCGCAAGCATGATCATCCCGCCCATCAGAAGCATGGAATAATTATTCAAGGAGGCGAAAATCCGCGGCGCCGGGCGCAGCCCGGCATTGACCAAAAGCGAGACCGCATAAAAAAACAAAAAAAAGATAAAGGGGTAAATCCGCAATGGCATTTTGAGCGGGTTCTGCGAGCGTGCCGAACCCAAAAGCAGGCGCGCAAAGACGGAAAGTGCCACGAGATGATAAATAAAAAAGTTAACCCCCAGCGCCCACCAAAGCGGTGTTAAAAGAAAAACAGCTCCCAAGTCCGCTTCCGGACTGGTATTCATAAAGGGGATTTTAATTTTCATAAGGATTTCGTCATTGCGAGGAGTCCGCAGGAATTTTAGTGGCGGACGACGCGGCAATCTCAACCCTTGAGATTGCTTCGCTCCCTTCGGTCGCTCGCAATGACGATAAGAAATAGTCCGTTCGCGTCACGCGTCACTCATGACTTGATACAATTTGTAATAGCGCTCCATCATGACGGCAAAAGAAAATTCGTGCTCCGAAAATTGCTTCGCCGCCACCCCCATTCTACGAATCGTTTCCGGATGGTCCATCCAATCCATCATCGCCCGTGCCAGACTTAAACCATTTTTGGGCGGCACCAAAACCCCGGTGACCCCCTGCCGAATGGTTTCGCGCGTCCCGGGAATGTCTGTCGCGATCACGGCGCGGCCCATGGCCGCCGCTTCCAATACAACGAGCGGCATCCCCTCCCACAGGCTGGGCAGAACTATGAAATCACAAAAATCCAGGTAGTCGGCAATGTGCCGTTTGTAACCAAGAAAATGGAAACAACTTTCCAGCTGAAAAGATTTTATCTGTGCTTTAAGCTCGGCTTCGAGACTGCCTTCTCCCGCAAAATAAATCATCAGCCGTTTGCGGTAAAGTTCCGGCATGCGCATGACGGCCTCAATCAAGTAGCGGTGCCCTTTTTGAAGTTCCAGCCGTCCGATGAACAGCACGTGAAACTGACCGGATCTTTTCTTAAACCGGCACGTAAGCTCACGGACCCGGTCCGGCAGGCTGATGGGGCAAGCCACCGCGTTCGGGATCGTCACCACATCCTCCGGTGGAACCGCATAATGGCGGATGAGATTTTGACGCACGCTTTCATGCACCGCCGTGGCTTTATGGCCGCAGCGGAAAAACACGCTTTTGTCCGACCTCAGGACATGTTCCGTATGCAAAACAGGAATCCGGTTTTTAAAGAGCCAATCCAGGAGAAAAGTGGTAAACCGATGATGCGAATGAACCAAATCCGGTTTGTATTTTTCGATGGCTTTTTTAAAATTAAAAATTGCCGCGGGCGTACGCCACTTGGCCCACGGAATTGGAGTCACTTCGATCCCTTGTTTGAAAAGTTCGCGTTGAAGATCCCCAGGATTGACCGCCGCGCACACACTGACGCCGTAATCACGGCGCATGGCAAGCGCCAAATCCAGAAGAACCTTTTCAGCACCGCCCAAGCCAAAACAAGGATCATACAAACTAGTATAAAGAATCTTCATCCGGCCATTCCTTTTCCATGGGATTGCTTCGCTTCACTCGCAATGACGACCGTTCCCTTTAACGTCGCTTTGCGGTGCTGACTCATGGGCGTCAGTGCTCGCAATGACGCACTGAACGGATACTTTTCTTTTGCGCAGTAAAAAAAACGTGAGCCAGGCCGCCGAAAGGCAGTAGGCACAAGCCGTCGCCATGGCAATTCCGGGCACCCCGAAAAATCTCATAAAAGTCCAGTTCAAAAGAATATTCAACCCCAGCTCCGCCCAGGCCTGTCCCAAATAAAAACGCGATTCTTTCAGCACGATCAGCGCGCGTCCTAACGCGAGCCGCACGATCCCCGGAGCAAAGCCGGCCGCGTACCAGATAAAAACAGAGGTCAGGACACTGCGTTCCCCTGTGGAAATCTTCTGAGTGCCATAGAAGGCGGCGATCCAGAACTTGGCCGTGAATCCCATAATAATCGCGACCGCCGCCGCACCGCAGGCCACCAGGATCATGTCTTTCTTGAGCCGGCTCCAGAAATCTCTCGAAACGCTGGCGTTGGCATCGGCCCAGTCCGCGTGAAAAATATTCAGAAAGCCTGCCACAAATAACAAATAAGGAATTTGTAAAAGGCGGTCCGCGTAACAAAGAAGTGTCACGTAACCTTCTCCGGCGCGTCCGGCGAACCACTGGTCGGAGATGACCATCAAATTAACGGCCAAAAGGGCCGCGGTTTGGAGTACCGCATCTTTGAAGAAATGATTGAGCGTTCCCTGAACGGAGTCCGCGGTCACGCGGACCATAGCTTTTGGCAAAAAATGTCCTGCCAGCAGCCAGGCGAGTAAAACCCGGGCCAGTTCTCCAAAGACAAACCCCAGGGTGAGCGCGTGAATCCCCAGAAATCCATGCCCTGCGAATAAAAATACGATGACGATAAGCGCCCGGACAAGCGGAGAAATCGCGGGAAGCCAAAATATTTTTCGATGATAAAAGATTCCGTTCCAGGCCGACGCCGCGAGTCCAAACCACAGAAATGGCTGAAATTCCGTAAAGAGACTTCCTGTCATGGCCGCTGTTTCAGCGGACCAGCCGCTGATAGAGGCCAAAAACGGTTTCAGCGCCACCGAGACTCCTCCGCCAAGAAGCATAAAAATAGGCAGACTGATGAAGAATGCCCGGCGCAGAAGCCAGGCGGCTTTTGAAAAATCCGCATGTTCCGAAGCCAGATACGGAATGATGGCGGCCTCAAACATGTGGGAAAAAAGTGTGGTCACCGCAATGGCCAGGCTGTATGCGAAAAAGAAAGCGTCCGTGCGAGCGCTCGCTCCGTAAACCGCCGCAATTAAAAATGGGATGGCCGCCCCGCCCGCACGGCCGAGAATACTCAAAAAAGCGGTCTGAGCGAAGGGACGTTTTTTCATTCGAGATACTCCAAATGGACAGGCCCAAGTTCAAGGACAGTCCCGGCTTTTGCGCCATTTTCAAGTTCCAGCTGAAGCCAGCGCCAGCCGCCGGTTGTTTCGGTATCCCAGGTAATGGGCCGCCATGCCGACGCGGACACCACGGCCATCCCGACAAAATGTTCGCGTTCATCATCCCATAAGCGCAATCGAACCAGCGCAGGCTCTCCATCCGGACCGGGTTTCACCTTAAGCAAAATACGGATGCGGACCCGGCCGGGTTTTAAATTAACCGGAACGCCCGTCAGAGCATGAAACTCAAGCCGTCTTGGATCTGAGGATGTCTGCGAAGCCCACCGCGCCGCCGTAATCCGCCGGCTCGCTGTTTCTTCAACTTTATGCGTGTAACGACTCTGCATGGCCTTATCCCAGTGATCCATGAAACGCTCCAAAAGTAAAAGCTCCCGCAAATCAGGTGCTTTTTCGTTCAGTAAAGGCATAAGAAGTTTACCCGCTCCATCCATCTGTCCCATTTCTAAATAGCTTTGGGCTAAAAAACGGCGGCGTCCTTTGTGATCCGGCAAAACATTTTTTCCCAATTCCTCGGCCGCGAGCCTGTAGTTTGCCAGGCGGAAAGCCAGAAGACCCCGGACAAAAGCATTTTCCATTCCAGCGGCAGTTTCTTGAAGACGTTCCCAATAAAAACCCAGCTCTTCCTCATCACACAGCAAAGCACTTTCCAGTCCGGATTTTTGCTGCCTGCGAACGCGGGCTTGAGACGCCAACAATCCCGCTTTGGCGCGATAGGCCTCCGGCTGATACGGAATTGCCAGACGGTAGGCCTCGGCCGCTCTCGTTTTTTTTCCGGCCTGCAGCCAGGCGTCGGCCAAATCGCAAAAGTTTTGATAGGATTCCTGACGGTAATAACCAAGTTTCGCTTCACTCTCCGCATAGGCATCCCACTGTTTCATGTCTTTAAAAAATTGAACAAGCTGCCCGTAGGACGGCGCTTCCTTGGGAGTGACTCTCGTCACCTCCTTCCCAAGCCCCAGTTCCCACAAACGGCCATAGACTTGACGCAAATAAGGTGAGGCCTGATCAGGGTAATGCCGGGTAAGCGCCCAGCGCAAGCGCTTTAAAAGAATTTTACGCTCTGTTTCTGACAGCGTTGCCGGCCCTCCTAACGTTTCTAAAGCGTTTTGAACGGCCATCCAGGGACTGCCCGGCTCAAGCAAACGGGCCTTTTCGAACATGGCCTTCACGGCTTCTTTGTCTTCTTCTGTAGAAATTTTATTTCTGTTGAGCGCGGTTTTCTCAGAAAGTGCACGGTAAAACCAGGCCCGGCCCCATAACGGCACAAGCTGGGTTACCCTCCGGAATAAGTCTTGCGCTGTCTGAAGATCCTCCGGCTGCCGCATTTTTTTCCAAAGTTTCCAATGGCTCAATCCCTGAAACATTCGCACATCGGGGCTGCCCCGGTCCCAAACCGCCCCGCGGTTGAGAAAACGAAGAGCGGATTCGAAATGCCCGCTTTGATAAAGACGTTCCCCGCGGTATAAATTAAATCCGGCCCATGCCTGGATTCCACAATAAACGGCCAGCATCAAAGCCAGGCAGCGCGGCAGCCATGATTTTAATGTCATGATCCCGCCTCCCTTTCTTCCCGAAACTGCGGCAAATGGAGCAAGCGATAAGCACAAGCTGTTAAAAATACAAATAAAAAACGATTGGCGGGAACTGAAAAATTGAAATCCGAAAAACCGTGCAAAACTAAGGAGAACACGCCCAAAAGGGTTCCCCCGGCTAACCAGCCTTGATCTGCGCCAAGATGAAATAAACGCCGGACCATACCCAATCCCAGAACTGCCCAGCCCGTCATCCAGACCAGGAGTACCGGCAAGCCCAATTCAATCATCAGCTCCAGATAGTCATTGTGCGCGTGATCCCAGCCCATCAGCAAATGAGCGGACTGATATTGCGGAAACGCACGGCCAAACCCGCCCAGCACAGTTCCAAAAAAACCGTAATGCTGAAACAATCTCCAGGCATCCTGCCATACCCACCAGCGGCCGCTCGAGGATTCGAGAGTCCCCTCTTCGAGGGTAAAACGTTTTAGCAAAACACCGCTCTGAGAGGCCAAAAGAATCAATCCCCCGATTGCAAGCAGCCCTATCCAAGGCCTTATTTTGGGCTGTTTTAGCACAAGGCCCAGACACGTTGCGATTGCCAAAATAATAAAAGCCCCGCAGCCAAACCGCGAGCCTGTCCGAAGCAATCCGGTCATTAATACAAAAAAAATAACGGCCCAAACACCGGTTTGTACTTTGCGCGATGGCCGTGCCGCTTCAAAAAATAAAAATCCGCCTGAAACTCCAAGTGCCATTTCAAAAAAACCGGCCAAATGGTTCCTGTTCAAATAGGTGCCGGTCCAATACCCCTGGTGGGATTCCTTGATACGCCACAATACCATTTCGGGAATCTGCCGTGCCTGCCAAAAACTGTACGCGGCTTGAAAAAGCGCTGCCAGCACAAAGACTCCCAGCAATTTCCGGATTTCACTCTCATCCAAAAGCTGTATTAAAAGAAACGCGCACGACAGGGCGAGCCAAAGGATGAATTGCGAAAGGGCCGCGTGCCGGTCGACGGCCCAGCCCCAAATCTGGAAGCTGATGAGCACCAGGGTAAGCGGGATCATCAACTTCGGAATTTTCTGGATCTTCTCGGCTTCGAAAAGTGCTTGGGGAAAACAGGACAAAAGAAGAAACAAGCAGGCCGCGAGTGTCATGAAAGCCCAGGCGTGAACCGCGCCCAAAAAAAAGGGCGTAAAAAAAATCAGGCCGCTAAAACAGGCGCAAAGAACGGCCGTTGGGCGCCTCATCGCGGGGGGGTGGGTTCACCGTAGCCGTAGTAATAGTAACGGTGATAATAGTAATCTTTTTCGTCCGGATGGACCTGATTCATCACCAGCCCGAGCCCCTTCAATTGGCTCTCGCTAAAGAGCCGCTTGATGTCCTTCAGATGCCTCTTGTCCGTCTTGTGATAGCGTGCCACGATAATGGCAAAATCGGCATATTCGCTTAAAACGGCAACGTCCGCGACGGCAAGATAGGGAGAGCTGTCCAGCAGAACAATATCGTAAAGACGTCTCATTTCTTCGAAGATCTTTTTTGCGGAATCCGTTCCCAAAATTTCCGTGGGATGATCCAAAATCGTCCCCGCCGGCAGAAAGTCAAATCCGAGTCCGGCCGCGTCTTTTTTAACTACGGAGAGGACATCCGCTTGTTTCTCGATCATATCGGTCAGACCGGTTTGGGAGTCGATGCCAAGCGCCTTGTGCAGCCGGGGCCGGCGTAAATCCGCATCAATCAAAAGAACGCGCAAATGATTTTGCTGGAAAGCTGCCGCAAGATTCAGAGAAATGGTGGTTTTACCTTCTTCCGGGTTGGGGCTTGTGACCAAAATAACCTTCGCCTTTTCAAAATGTCGCATTTTGAAAAGGAGCGCTGTCCGGAGCGCGCGAACCGATTCGGAAGCCGGTGAGGGCGCTCCCGCACGGCTGAGAAAGATTTCCCCATTTAGAGGATTCTCGGCATTCCGGTCTGCCTTGGGAATAATACCGTATAACTCGAGTCCAAGCCCCTTTTCGATATCATCCGGAACTTTAACCGTAGAATCCAAATATTCGATTAAAAACGCTGCCATCACGCCGCCCGTCAGACCCAGGAAAAAAGCGACCAGCAGGTTGATCAGGGGTTTGGGCCTGGCCGGCCTGGGCTCCGGCGCTGCTTGATCGACAACCACAATGTTGCTGGCTTGAGCTTTGGCTTCACTGTGAGTTTCTTCCAGCCGCTGCAGCAGGGATTCATAAACCTTGCGGGAGCTCTGAGCCTCACGTTCCAATTCGGAGTACTTCACGGCAACGCCGCCCAGCTCAAGATTCTTGGATTCTTCTTCTTTAATTTTATCCGCGAGCCCTTCAATTTGGGATCGCAAGTGAATGCGTTTGGGATGGGCTTCCAAATAACGTTTCGCAATTTTGGATTCCTCCGCCTGCAGTTTCACCAGCTCCAGTTTGGCGTCCTGAATGAATTTGTCTTTTTGCCGGATGGAAGGAATATTAATCAAACCGTGTTCTTGCTTGTATTGCTGCAGTTTGCTTTCCGCTTCACCCACTTTAGTTTTTAAATCACCTAACTGTCCGGCAATGAGCTCTGTCGCTTGTGTGGAGGCTTCATAACGGCTTTTCAGACTGCGCTGAATGTAAAGCTTGGCCAGCGTATTGGCAATTTCTGCCGCGCGGCGGCTGTCAGGATGAATCACAGTCACGGCGACAAGCTGGGAATTGCGCACCGGCTTCACTTTAAGCATCCGGGCGATAAACAGATCCCCCAGGGTACGTTCCGAGAAAAAGGGGCCAAAATGTTCGGGTAAATGCTGTCCCAGCCAATGCCGCAAGCGGCCGCGCTGCATTCCCTGAAGGAAGGAATCCTGGCTTAGGTTTTCTGCCGCAATCACATCACGAATCAGCCCTTCACTCTTAAGAATCTGATACTGAGTTTGGTAGTAATCTGTCGATGCCGAATCAAATGCCATGACCTCTTTAAAGTCCACAACATTCGGGGTTTGCTTGTCGATCAAAAGAGTCACGGAGGATTCGTAGAGAACTTTAGCGGTCACCGTGAGGAAAATGCCCAGAAGAAGTGCCGCCACCGTGGAGAATAAAATGACTTTTTTGCGCTTGATCAGAATGTAGTAATAATCGCGCAGGTGAATTTCTTCTTCAAACGATGTCATGAAAGCAACCTTGGTTAGGCACCCTTAGAAAAAACTTCGCGGCACAATGACCCGGTCATTGGATCGCAGTTCTTTATCGCCGACCGTGTCCCCGTTTTTGGTGAGGTTTTGAATATTGACTTCAAAACTGACCTGACGGCCGTCCTCCATCCGAATGACTTTGACTTTGGCCGGATTGGCCACGTCCGTAAATCCGCCGGCCAGTGTGATGGCCTCAAAAACAGTCATGGTCCCGGTCAGGGAAAACGCCCCCGGATTCTTCACCTCTCCAAAAATAAAAATCTGACTGAACTCTTTGACAAAAACGGTGACTTGCGGATCGACTAAATATTTTGCACCCAGCAGGCGGCGGATCTCCTCCTGCAGTTCCTGAACGGTGCGCTCAGCCGCCCTGATGGTTCCCAAAAGCGGAAGGGAAATCTTGCCGTCCGTCAGAACGCGGACCTCACGCGTCAGGTCGGGTTCATCGTAGACCTCAATTTCAAGCAGGTCTCCGATCCCTACCCGGTAATCCTGATGGTTGCCCCCTTCAAGCACGGCGGAAAAAAGACGGCACGGCACCATGACCTGCATCAAGGCGGCAAACAATAAAATCGATTTTAGGGTGTCATAGAAATGGCGCCGCATAGCGTTGTATTATCGGCTTTTTGATGCAGAAAATGGAGCGGTTTAATGAAGTTGCGCTTGCGCAATTTGTAAACCCTCAGTAAAGCAAGTTATGCCCTGTTGAAAGAAGCTGGAGAAGTGTTCCTCCAAAACGCGCCGCCTCGTCCGGGAGCTAATTTTGGGAACTGTCGTACCCAAAATGGATCTCCCTACCTCGGCAA
>OBEQ010261905.1_pt1 | contig 19144 bp, 16 predicted proteins | sample 1670901 | NCBI WGS metagenome assembly OBEQ01 (sample SAMEA104232315, study PRJEB22302) | groundwater metagenome | biome: forest; feature: aquifer; material: groundwater | place: USA | collected 2011-08-07 | depth 5.4 m
CGCAGGTTACAAATTACTCGCAATAGAACAGGGATAACATGGAAGAACACCAGCACGAAGTATCTGTAGAAGAGCTTGAAATGAAGAGCTGGAGAAAGAAGCTTATCGGCTCTTGGATATTCGCCATCCCAATAGCTTTCATCATGATTCTTGACAGGTTAACAGAAGTAGAGTTTATTCCTGAAAAATGGATGATCCCAGTACTTTTGGGATTAGGATTACCCGTTGTTTTTATCTTTGGATTTGATACTCTTCGAGGTGGACTGCGTGGATTCTACACATTTTATTTTAACATGGATTCCCTGATTGCACTGGGAACAGTTGTTGCTTACCTTACGGGAATATTCAGCTACTTTGGTTTTGTTCAGGATTATTCTGGTGTGGCTGCGATGATAATGGCTATTTTCATCACAGGAAAATTCATAGAAGCAAAGGCAAAAGGAAGAGCAAGCCAGGAAATTAAAAAACTTCTTGAGCTCGGTGCAAAAAAAGCAAGAGTTTTGAGGTTAAATGAAGAAATTGAAATTCCAATCACCGAGGTGAAAGTTGGAGATATTCTTATTGTAAAACCTGGAGAAAAAATTCCTACAGATGGTTTGGTTGTCAAGGGAGAGTCTGCTGTTGATGAAAGCATGGTGAATGGTGAGAGCATGCCTGTTGAAAAAAATATTGGCAGCAATGTTATTGGAGCAACAATTAATCAGGATGGAATTCTTTACATCAAAGCAACAAAGATTGGTAGTGATACATTCTTAGCGCATATAATCAAGTTAGTAGAAGAAGCACAAGGTACAAAAGTTCCAATACAAAAATTGGCAGACAAAATAACAAATATCTTTGTCCCAACCATACTTGTTATTGCAGTATTATCCTTTGCAGGATGGGCATATTTCACAGGAGATGCAAGCAAAGCAATAGGCGTTGGTGTTGCAGTCTTGGTAATTGCCTGCCCTTGTTCTCTCGGTCTAGCCGTCCCTATAGCGTTAATGGTTGGTTCTGGCATGGGTGCAAAAATGGGTGTTTTAATCAGAAAAGGCGAAGCAATTCAGACAATGAAAGAAATCAAGACAATCGTCTTTGATAAAACAGGTACCATAACAAAAGGCAAACCAGAAGTAACAGATGTTTATGCAAAAATAAATAAAAAGAGTATGATGGAGATTGCAGCAAGTCTGGAAAAACTCAGCGAGCATCCCATTGCAAGAGCCGTAGTTGAAAAGGCAAAAATACGAGATTATCTCTCAATAAATAAATTTAAGATCTTAAGAGGCCGTGGCGTTGAAGGCATGATTGGGAGAAAGTTATATTCTATGGGTAACGCGACGTTAATGAAAGAGAGAAAGATATCATTGAATGGTTTTGAACAAGTAATTGATAATTTTGAAAGTCAGGGCAAGACTACAATGATCTTGGCTGAAAATAAAAAAATCTTAGGTATTATTGCAGTTGCAGATGCCATCAAAGAAGATTCGATTATGGCAATAAAAGAATTGCACATAAAAGGATACAAGACAGTAATGATAACAGGAGATAATGAAAAAACAGCAAAGGCCATTGCACAGCAAGTAGGAATTGATGTTATTATTGCAAATGTTCTACCAGAAGACAAAGCAAAAAAAGTTGAAGAATTACAAAAAGACGGAATGGTAGCATTTGTTGGTGATGGAATCAATGATGCACCAGCACTCAAGCAGGCAAATGTTGGTATCGCCATGGGAACTGGAACAGACATTGCAATAGAAGCAGGAGATTTGGTTTTAGCAAAAGGCTCTCTTATGGGAGTCGTACAAACAATAAGCCTCTCAAAAGCAACATTCAGCAAGATAAAGCAAAATCTCTTTTGGGCGTTCGCTTATAATGTGATAGCCATCCCAGTGGCAATTGCAGGGTTACTGCATCCTATTGTTGCAGAAGCGGCTATGGCTCTTTCAAGCATTACAGTTATAACGAATGCAAACTTACTAAGAAGAAAAAAGTTGTAGGTATCGTGTAAAAAAATGATGCTAGTGGCAATGATTATGCTTTTTCTTAATGAGTTATACAATGCAGCATTGTAGCAACTAGTTTTATATAGCTGTTTATTTTTTATTAGCATATGCAATTTGAAAAGAAAAACAGTAACTTAAGATTGTGGATAATTGGTTTAATCATATTCTCTATTATATTTTTTATTCTTGGGCAAGTCAGTGAACGAAGCAAAAATGAAGCTGGAAAGGAGGCTCATGATGAGGCTTCAGAAACTCAGGAGGAGCAAGAGGGGTACTCTAAAGTTGATGAAGGAACAATTTTTGGAATAAATTTAGAAAGCCCATTAATAATAACTCTTTTTATATTGGTCTGGATTGTTTTAATTATAGTTTTGTTTTTATCTGAAAGGATAGGGTTAACATTAGTATTAATTTTTGCAATAATAACAATGATGCTTGATGTTAGTGAAATATCAAGAAAATTAGGAGAAGGTGGTATTCTTGTCTTTTTTGTTTCTTTAGTGACTTTATCGCATTTAGCTATAGCTATTTTATCTGTTTTGGGACTGCGTCGTTAGATAGAGTGTTAGGAAGATTGCGAGAGAGGTCAAGTTACTTTTTTAAACCATCTAGATGTAACCATTAACTTAAGAGCCCGTGGTCTAGTAGCTATGACATCGCTTTGACTTAGCGAAGATCGCAGGTGCAATTCCTGCCGGGCTCATTCTTCAAAACATTTATATACCTATAAAGTTATACTTAGAAAGTATGAAGATAGATCTTAAAAAATTTCAAATTAAATGTAAACGCTGTGAACATCGCTGGATACCAAGAAAAGAGGACATCAGGATATGCCCCAAATGCAAATCTCCTTATTGGGATAAAGATAAAAAATGAAAGAAAAAGAGCTTGAAGATAAACTAGAAAAAAATTTAGGTAAGATTGAACCTGGGTTAAGTTTAATTGAGAGACAAAAAAGAGTTGATACGGGGATTATTGATTTATTTTGCAAAGACAAAAATGGCAACTATGTGATCATTGAGATAAAAAGAAAACCAAGCACGCATGTTATTGCCCAATTAGCGAAGTATAACATGGCACTTATCAAAGAGGGTCTAAACAAAAAGAGATTAAGGACAATTTTAGTTGCACAAGAGTCATCAAAGGCTATAGAAGAAGCATGCGAATTTTTTAATTTTGAAATTAAAAATGTATATAAGGAAAAGATTTCAAATAAAAAAGAAGAATCAGATAAAAAAAAGAAAATACCAAAAGAAGAGGAATTGATTATGTTTATAAAAAATAGAGAGTTCGTCAATATTAGTACGATAGCTAAATTTTTTAATATTTATCACGCAACTGCGTCTGATTTTGTTGAATATTTAAAAGATAAAAAATTAATTGATGTGAAAAAAATAGGAGTTAATAAAATAGTTAGTCTAAAAAAATGAAATCCATAAAAGCACAAGCAACAACATTTGCAATTCTTGGATTAGTTATAGTAACGTTAGCCATAACATTAGTGTACTTTAGAGAAGAAATATTTTCAGGCATCGGAAAACAAGCATTACAAGAACAGCCAACAATAGCAGCAATAGAGAACGTTAGAAGTTTCACACAGAATTGTATTGAAGAATCATTAATTATAGGAACAAATATCTTAGGAATGCAAGGAGGTTACATCTTCCTGCCAGAAGACGAGTTTCCTTCAGCACCATACAATGTACTATCAAATTCTGTCGATGTATTCAGCGATGGAAATTTCAAAGTGCCTTACTGGTCATACACAACACCAAACAACTTGGAAAAATTGCAAGTGCCAACGAAGCAAGTAATGGAGAAACAGCTTGCAGATTATGTAACGCGAGAGATGCTCACATGCATCAACGACTACTCGCAGTTTAATCTTCAAGGCTATGACATCTCTTATGTAAATCCAGAAACGACTGTGGAGATAGGAAAAGAAGCAGTTATAGCAGACGTTAAAATGCCTTTAAATGTGGTTTTCAAGGCTAGTGCGCAAAGATTTGAAAAATTCAAAGTGACGCACGAAGTGCCTCTTGGTGACTTGCATGCTCAGGCTATAGAGTTATTTGAATATGAGTCACAAAAAACATTCTTAGAAAATTTCACACTTGACATGATGGCAATGTATGATGAAGTTCCATTCTCAGGCGTTGACTTTGAGTGCACTCCCAGGGCATGGCTGAAATCAAAAGTTGTGCAAGACTTGAAAAATATCTTTGCATTAAACATTCCAACGTTGAAAATCGCAGATACAGATTTTTCATTAAGAAACAAAAAAGACAAGCTTCTTGTATTTGATGCATTAAGAAATCCTCAAAATGACATGAAGATTTCATTCTTTTTTTCATCAGATTGGCCTATATTAATAGACATTGCAGGAGAAAATTCAGAGTTGATTCGTGGTAAGCCATTCACAACAGAGAACGAAGCTTCGAGATTTTTATTGCCATTATTTTGTCTTAATGACAATCATTTTGTGTATGACTTAAAGTATCCGGTGTTGGTAACATTAACACAAGATGGGTACACATTCCAATATGGTGTTATGTCTGTGATAGATAACAACCAGCCAAAGAGAAATCTTGTTGACATTCCACAGTTTGATGAATCGCCAGAAATTTGTGCAAGGGCAGATACAAAGGCAACATTTATCGCTTCAGGAATTGCTTCAGACGGCTCATCAGTTCCAATGAAAGATGTTGATATCTCTTTAAGCTGTACATTCACAGAATGTGCTGTAGGTCAAACAAGGCTTGAAACTGCAGGACTTGCCTTGACGACATTAGTCCCACAATGCATTGGAGGGCAGCTTTCAGCATCAAAGTCAGGATACCATAAATCAAGTAAGATAATTGATACAAACCAAGAAGGCACTTTCTTCATAGACTTAGAACCTTATTATGATCTTCCTGTAGATATCATAATAAATGATGAGGGAACGTTGAGAGCACCATATCCAACAGAATCAGTATTCTTCCAGTTTGAAAATAAAGAAAAAGACTACTTCACAAGTTATGTCTACCCTTCAACAGAAAAATTAAGGTTAATTGCTGGAAATTATAAGATTGCAGCAACGTTATTAGTACAAGTACAACCAGGATTTATATTAAAGGAAGAAGAAATAGAAATTTGTGTTGATGCTCCACAAAAAGGACTGGCAGGAATACTTGGTTCAACAGAAAAGAAATGTACAAAACAAAAGATTGATCCGATTAATCTTGATACAATAATAGCTGGCGGAGGAGCATACTCTTGGTTTGCAGATCGCAGAATACTTTCAACTTCAAATAAGATTGTGCTGTATGCAAATAGAGGACCAACACCACAAACATTCACAGAATTAAATAATGTATACCAAAACCAAGAGGAGTTTAGTAAGAACATAAAGAAACCAACATTCGAATAAAATGAAAAAAAATAAAATATTGACAGTGTTTGTAATGCTCTTAGTTATCACGCTGCCAATTGCAGTTTCTGCACAAATCGTAAAGGTTAATGGAGATCAATTCAATAATGTTGGCAATGAAATAGAAAGAAAACTTACTGAACCACCAACAATTACCGATGTTATTGGTGAAGACATAGTCCTGAGCATTGGAGAGTACCAGCCAAACGTGCTTCGTGCAGGCCTTGTTGAAGACCAGGGTGCGCCTGTATATGCAAGACTCATTGGCACGACAAGCAATCCGTCAGTCACCATACCAAGAATAAATGGCATCGACATCGTCTCGCAAAGAGTAACAACAATTCCAGAAGGTCTTCCAGTTTCTATATCGCGCGTAGCATACATTCCTCCACAAGATGGATTGATAGCACTTTCAAACATGGGGAATTTAGTTGTTTTCATAAATCGCATTCCTAAAGAAGATGATGTTCCTGATGAAATAACAGTAAACTTAGATGCAAGAGTAAGGTTTGATGTTTCCTCAGGCCTTGGTGCAAGTCCGACAAAAATGGTTTTGCGCGAAGAAGATTATGGTGAATGGTCGAATCACAAATCAGACAACAAGTACATGGATGTTTATATCAATGCAAAAGAAGTAGGGAATGATTATGTTGTGCTGGATGTTTATGATGAAAACTCAAATGAAATTGCACGCGATGTAAAGATTGGGTTGAATGATAATCCAAGAAGTTTCAGAAGAACACCAAGAATTGGAGGAATTTATGCACCTCACCAATTGTTTGACAGATTCACAATTGATTTGCGAGAAGTAAAAAGTGCAGGAAAAACTCTTGATGTTTTAATAGTCAAAGACGGAGTTGCAGAGACGCAAACAATATCTGAAGGAGAAGCAGTGTATCCAGGCTCTTCAGTATTCTTAGAGGATGTTGATGAAGATGGTGAGTGGGTTATTGCAAAATTCCGTGGTCCAAGCAATCAACCAGAAAATAAAAAGATTGCAAGGTTCCCGAAGAAAAAAGTAACTTCAATAATAAATGCAACACAATCCATAACAGGAATAGACCAACAAAAGAAGACTCTGGGAGCTGAAAATGCAGTATCTCTTGCTCTGGCAAACTCTTCAGATGTAACATGCACCAACGGGTTAAAGATGACAGACATCATCGCAAGTGTTGCACAAAGTCTTCCAGGATCAAACACAGAACAAGAACTTCTAAATCTTCTTCAGCAGTTAAAACCTTGTATGGATAGTCAGAATGTATTGAAAGAACAAGGAAAAGCTCTCTTGTTTTTATTATCTGAAATAAGAAACAAAGCAGTTGTTGGAGGACAAGGACTAATCAAAGTAAAAGGAACAGCAGAAGCATACATAAACAATTTTGCACAAACATACAATACAAATTATCCAGAATCACAATTTTCATTAACGGCAACACAGCAAACAGAGCAATCGTTAGAATTGTATAATCTAGCAGTTGCAGAGTATGATGCGGTAGTAGCAACATTCAATGATGAAGTTGTTGCATATCCTGATAATAGCACAAGAACAACAATTGCAGATTTTCAAGCACAATACAATAAAGCACTTCTCTTAGATGCAAAATTGAAAGATCCGTACAAGGCAAGAGAAGCATACAAGAAACTTTTAGAAATGTTCTATTCTTACAAAGATCCTCAAAAAATAGTAGAAGCGCGTACGCTCATACATGAAAATACAATTGAAAATAGAATAGCAACTATAGATTCTGTACTTGCAAGCTCATCACAAGACAAGACCGTTGCGCAAATCGACATGTTTGAATCCAATGGGCAAAAAATCTCCATACTCTTAGATAACTCAAACTTGCGGGATTATGCTCTAGAAGAAAAGACCTCAACAGCCAAGATAAAGGTAACAACACCTCAAGGAAGCCCTGCAGAACAGGTTATAGCGAAAGAAGTCAGAGAAGGAATGGCAATACCTTTCTCAACACAGACTGAAATTGTCTGGACAGTCAAGCAGATACTCAGCGATGCAATAATAATCACAACATCATCAGGAGACTACAAAGATATCAAGATACAGCAAGGAAAAATTGGCACAGATGTTCCAATAAAGTCTGGAGTTACACAACGTATAATTTTAGAAAACACGCAGCTCTACAAAGAAGCACATCTTGTTGTTAGTCCAAATATAGAATCAACATTTTCTGGTGCACACTTCAGCATGCACATTCCAATAGAAAAAAGAGCATTGGATCTTCCATTGTTCACAGATTCAATAAGTGAAGAAATAAACAAAACAGAAGAGTTAATAGCAAAATTAGATGAAGTTATAGCAAAAGTTGGTAAGGTGCATGATGCATGGAAGAAATTCTGCTTTGGTGTATTCGCAGCAATTGCCTCATGGAACTTCTTGAAGTCAGTGTTTGGTGCGGGAGAAGGGCGTGCGAAGCAAGAAGCCTCTGAGGTATTCTGGCAGGAACACAGTGACAAATGTGTGGATGATAGTGGTCGCCCATTAACATTTGATGAATGTGTCTTCAAATTTGAAGACGAATATAATAAGATAGTATCAACAACAGAAAAAGCATATGATGAAGCAGATAAGGTTGGAAAGCAAGTAACATATGGCAACTTTAAGGTAACAGACCAGAACAGGGAAGATATCAAAGATGTTGCAAAGCTTGAAAGCGTTGCAAAAGCAAATCCGAGCAACGAAGCAGCTCAGAAAGGCTATGTAACAGCATTATTCAACCTCCAGAACAGGGAAGATCAAAAAGCGATCATTCTGTCGTACAACAGTACGGATATTTCAAAGTCAGAAAAGCAACAAAAAATATTCTCCGATGTCTGGGTAAAAAAGCAGGAAAACCTGCAAAAGTTGAGAGAAAAGTATCCTCAGCAAGCTTCATTTATTAATCAGATTGAAATTTCAGATTCTTTGAATGCAAGACTTGAGAATAGGAGAATAAGTCAAAGTGATTTACGTCCAATATCTAACTTAACTACAGAAGAAAAAATAAAATTAGAAAAAGCAAGAATAGAATTGCATAAGAGAAGAATAATAAGTGATAATCCAAATACTGATCAGGCAAAAGCAGAGCAGCAAGCAAAACAAGAAGTGACAGATTTAATGGCAAAAGAGAATTTTGTTTACTTCCCTCCAAATGCTCCTCCAGTTTATTTTGAAACTAATACCCCAGAATCTAAATCAACATGGCAAAAGATTCAAGAATTGCTTGGCCAATCACAATCAAGTGCACTTATTGCATTGGGCGGTCAAGAGTATACTGTCACCGACAAAGATCTTGGTGAGCAATTTGTTCATGAGCCAAGTGTCACATATTATGAAGATGGCCCTAACAAAGGTCAAGTGCACAGAATAACAATTGATGCATTCAGATACGCAGAAGTAGAGTACACCACAGGAGGAAGAATATCGAATGTGTATGTGTTCTCAAGAACATCGCCAAACGCACAAATCAAAGGAGACAATTCTGAGACAGGACTCAACGGAGGGCCTATGGACGTCGTACTGAAGAATGCTAAGGAAACCAGCAACAACCAGCTCTTGCAAAATCTCAACAGAGTTGAAGGATGCATCTCAGAATTAAATCGTGCAAAATCAAGCGGTCGTGATGTTATAAATTGTGGAGACCTATCGTATGGAATAACAAATGATCCTGAGCCAAGAGGAACAGCATGTGTTAACTTCTACAGTCCAACACAATGTAAACTATTGTTCAATGCATGTGATCCAGTGCTTTGCCCTGCATCACGTTGTGACTTGGGTGGGACATGGCGTGTCAAAGATGACAATGTCATTCAAACAGGATTGATTGGAAGTTCCGTGCTGTGTTTAAGCAATTTTGGAATTCCAGGCACAGACCTAGGATTTGAAGGTGGTCAAGTGGTCATGCCTATTTGCATTACAGGAATTTATGCAGGACTGCAAAACATTCAGACAGTCTTGATGGAGTATAGTGATTGTTTGAACCGTGCAGTTGTTGAAGGAGAATCTGTAGGCATTTGCGATTTAATCAGAAGTTACTACATCTGTGATATTTTATGGAAGGAAGCAGTTGCAATATTTAACATCAAAGGAGGCGTGCTTGGAAAGATTATCAAGTTCGTCAACGGAGAAGATGAAGGTACAGAGTACACTGATGTTGATGCAAGCATGGACACAGCAATTAACGGATTGAAATACTTCACGCAAGATTATGCAAAGACAACATTCGCCCAATTCTCAGGAGGATCACTCCCAGAAATTGGTGGAGAGATATGTAAGTCTGCGATATTCGGCAAGCTTCCAGGAGTTGGCACGTTTACAGACCAGTTATTGCGTCCAGAAAGCCCACCACAGTTTACTGCGTTATTGGACAAAGTGCCTTACCAAGATATTCAAGGCCAGCCAGAGGCAGAGTACCAAGTCTATTATAGAATGTTCGCAGGCACAAATGAGCCAATATCGTTCTCCGTCTACTTGAAGTTCCAGGATCTACAAGGTGGTGGAGCAGTGCTTCCATTAATTCCAAACAAAGCATTGCCAGCAGGAGCCTTTGATGCAGACACCATAAACTTTAGGGCGATTGATGTGTACAATCAAGTGTGTATTGCATACTCCAGTCCAACATATGGCTACAGAGAAGAATGTGGATTCGGAAAAACATCCTCAGGATTTGCATTGGAGTACGCTGCAAATCAAATAGCAGAAAAGCAGGCGAAAGAATATATTCAAACAGCTGAAGAATGTGCACCTTCAGGTTCACGATTCACGTCTCCAAATGCCGGTATAATTAGCAACACGGGAAAGATAATTGCTGGAGGATTTGCATCAGGTGTTTTAGACACAGGAATTATAAGAGTTTGTTCAGGAGTTCCGCCAGGAGATGAAAAAGACTGGAAGCGTGTTGGTGAATGTTGGGAAGATGGTCCAAACCAAGGAAGAAACTTAGGTTATTGCTGGTTGCATATTCCAACTGCAGAAAAGATTGTAGAAGAATATCAAAAATACCCTACCAAATACAGCAATTTAACCATTGCTGCAGCAACAGATAAGTTATCAGACAAAGCAATTGAAAATATGGTGCAATATGCAAAAAATCTTGGCATTGACATTGGCTTCTTGAGTCCAGAGGAGATTACACAAGCTGAAAGTGATATAGCGAAAGAAATGGCAAAAGTGCCTCCAAATTACAAAGAAGCAGTCAATATCTACAAAGATGTAATAGACAGTCCAGTTATCGATTCTGCAAGAATATTAGAGTTTAGGATGAAGCTTGCACAAACCTACAAGGAATGGGCGTATTCGCTTGAAAGAGCAGATGTTACAAGTTTGCCTCCTCTCGTTCCACCACCGCAAACAGCACAACAACCAGCAGCACAATCTTCCCAGCAAATCCAAAACCAAAGTGGGTCATCACAACAAAATAGTCAACAAGATCATCAACTGAGTCCAATGTTCAATGCATTGGTAAGTACGACAATAGACAACATAAACACCTTATCAGGTCTTCTCGATTCTGGAAAAATAGTTTCAATAGCGCGTGATGAAAGTTATCATGAAGGAAATAAATTATTTTACAGCGCAGACAACCTCAAAGGAATTCAGAACGATGATGAAGTTAACTTTTACAAAATAAAGAACATTGGAGGAAAATATTGTTATGCTCGCTACGCAAACAATGAACCAACAACAATAGGAGAAAATCCATCATTGCCTTATGCAATACAAATAGCAGCGTCAGATCAAGGATTATCACAACCAATAAAGGTAAACCTGAATACAATTTCAAACAAAGAAGCGTATGTCGAATCAGTATTTGTATCAAACAGCTGTGGTTCTCTTTTACCTTCAATAAAGAATGATGTTAATCTTAGGTTCATTGGAGGAAATGTTGTATTAGTGTATCAAGGTGTAAACAGAGGAACAGTTTATTTCAGTTTGATTAATGACGGTCCAAAAGATATTCCAGCAGGAGTTCCGATGGTAATAGCCCTAGCATTAACACACCAGTCTGGTCAAGTAATAATACCTATATTTGAAGATGCAGCGGGTAATAAACTAGGAGAGTCGTTAACCTACACAGGAGGATTAAAGACTGGTGAGGTCAAAGAATTGAGCGAAATACTCCTCAAAGAAAAAGGCTCTGGATCTGTAGGAGATCCTAATGGTGTTTTCAACAAGTATCTCAACATTGACACTTCAAGCTATGCCCAAGGAAGTTATACTCCAGAATTTTCAGTAACAATAGCTCCAGAATACACCAAGCCAAAAGACTACGTTCCAGCTTTCAATTATTATACTGACACACAGTCCTATGATGACAAATACAAAGCAGTTACTATTTCAAAATGAACATCTTCAGAGAATCTTTTAAAGTGTACAAGGAAAAATTCTTCACCTTAGCATTTGCGCAATTGGCAATGTTTTTTTCCTCAATGTTCTTTTTGCTATTTGTCAAGGGTAAGCTTGCTGATTACCTTGGAAAGATAAAGGCATTTGAGCCACAATTACAAAATATACTCACAACTTTAGACGCAACAAATCCTGCATCAATAGCAGAATCAACAACACTAGTAGATTCACTCAATCAAATAACTGGGCACGCAGTATTCTTTGCAACCATTGTCGTGCCAATAGTTCTTTTTTTGTTATGGATTATCTTCCAGGCAATCTTCTGGGCAAATGTGAAGAAACAAAAGATAACATCAGTAAAGAGATATCTCTTGAAGCTCGGGATTCCATCAGCTGTCCTTTTCTTTTTTGTTTTCAAGTTTGTGGTATTCCCAGGAGACATCGTTGAATTCTTCAACACCTTTGATAGCAGCATGCTAAAAATCTTAGTAACATCCTTTATCACACTATACTTTATTAGTATGTACTATGTAGTTCTTGGCAACCAAAGCTTTCATGATGCAGTAAAAAGAACATTTGGCCTGTCAATAAAGAAGTTCTACAAGTTTATTCCCTTATACCTACCGTTGTTCATCAACACCATAGTCATCGTATGGTTGCTGGCAGTAGCAATTACGCAGAAATTTGTTAATTCCTATGCTTATGTTGGATTATTCCCGCTTATCATATTGGTATTGGTAACGTTGAATATCTCAAAATATTACAAGATCCTATTTCAAAAGATTGTTGATAGGAACTAATTTTTAAGCTTTATAAATAAATCATAGAAAACATTAAATATGCTCCTTCTTGTGAAGAAAATATGGGAGTTACCTATGCAAACAACAAGTATATTGATACGACTATTAATAAATTAAGAAATTATGAGGCTATTACCGAAACTTCTCCTTTGGCACTTGCTATTTGGCCTGATGGCAGAGTTGGATTAATAGATCATGAACTAGAGAAAGAAATTGGAGAAAAATGGCCTTTGATGTTTAGCCACAAAGATCTAACGCCTGTAGAAGATCCAAAACTTATTGTAATACCTGGAAAAAAATTAGCTCTTCTTGATTATGTTTTAACACCGAATTCATATAGTTTTATCTTACCGGCAGGAGCAAATGTTTACACTGGAAAAGAAAGGCCATTGCACATCGTTACACAAAACAGCATAGCATTTGGAGAGTCATTCAGCCCTCACGAAGGTCATCATTCTGATTCCCATGAAGTCGTTTTTGCAGTTCAGTTCTACAAATTAGATGATCCTCGAGTTGATGAACTCGGAAAAGCAAAAAGAAGATTGCTAATAAATAAGTTAGATGCTCTTGTTGCACAGTGTGTTGAGTAATTTTTTTAAAATGCAATAGTTAAGAAAAGCTTATATACGAAACTTCGTTGCTATTCTTATGCCAAGTGCTAAGAGTGAATTTCTAAATAGAGTACCTGAAATAACTATTTACTTCTGGATCATTAAAGTTTTATGTACCACTGTTGGTGAAACAGCTGCAGATTTTTTGAATGAAAGCTTGAACTTAGGTCTGAATGGCACATCTCTTGTCATGGGAGCCTTGCTCATTGTTGCACTCTTCTTCCAGTTTCGATCGAAGAAATATACTCCTGGAATATATTGGCTCGCTGTTGTCTTGATTAGTATCGTAGGCACTCTGATTACAGACAACTTGACAGACAACCTTGAGGTTGCTTTGGAAACAACTACTATTGTTTTTAGTATAGCCTTGGCTGTGACCTTCGCTTGGTGGTACGCAAGTGAGAAGACGCTTTCCATCCGTACAATTTACACGAGAAAACGTGAAGCGTTCTATTGGTTAGCTATTTTGTTTACATTTGCATTAGGCACTGCAGCCGGAGACCTTGTAGCGGAAAGTCTTGAACTAGGCTATCTTGTATCAGCAGCAATATTCGGCGTATTAATTACAGTTGTGGCTTTCGCTAATCTGCGCTTAAAACTTAACTCGGTCCTAGCTTTTTGGATTGCTTATATTTTGACGCGTCCTCTTGGTGCTTCACTCGGAGACTATCTTTCACAATCAAGTGCAGACGGCGGTTTGGGATTAGGCGCAGTCATAACAACGGGATTTTTCCTTGTTACAATATTGATTACAGTAATATATCTTGCAGTCACGAAAAAAGATGCACAAGAATGGTAATAGAGTTCTTCTTCTAAAGAGAGATAGTTTCTTCTTCTTGTGAGATTTATTTAAAATAAAAATGTGGGAGTTAAACTCCAAACAGGTATTCTCATGCGACTAGTGTCTAATGTTAATAAACAGAACAAATATTTAAAGATTATTGTAATCTTGGGAAGATTGATTTTGGAATTATATTGAATTTTTATGTTAGTCTCTTACCTTAATAGTCTTACTAGTTCTCCATCTCCATTGAAAGTATATATCTTATACCCATAAAAATCCCTTGTTGGAAATTGTAGGGTAGCGAGGACTTCCCTTAATTCTTGTTCAGGCATTTCCCACCACACAATATGCTCTAATTTATTTTTCCTTCCTTTAGATTCCCTTTCAGTAACATAACGAAGACTCTTGTCAGGACAAACTTCTACTTGCACTAATTCCTTTTCCTTGTCTTTCCACCTCATTCTTACATAAACTCTTAGAGGATTGCCCTTTGAGAGGTCTTCTGAATGGTAAAAACCATTTCTTATTCCAACTAATCTTGTTCCGAATAAAGGAAGATGATGTTGCATTGTAAAATTAATTTATATACTACAATATATAAGTTTTTCTTAACTATGTCTTTAGAGCAAATGTCCAGTATAGAAAGATTTAAATATTTTCCATAACTTACTTATTACACATAATTATGGAGGTATCGACTATGAGTAATATGACACTAGCGGTTCCAGAGGAATTGCATAAGATTATGAAAAAGCACAAGGACATTAAGTGGAGTGAAGTAGCACGAGAAGCTATGTGGCAAAGAGCACAAAAATTAGAGCTTATGGACAAATTATTGTCCAAGAGTGAGCTTACTGAACAGGATGCTCTTGAAATAGGAAGAAAGGTCAATAAAGGAATTGCAAAAAAACACGGTTTATCCATATGAAGATAGTGGTAGATTCAAACAGGGTTATTGCAGCTTTGATCAAGAACAGCACAACACGGGAGATTCTTTTTGATGAAGGTATTGAATTTGTTGCTCCAGATTTCGTCAAAACAGAAATACAAAAGTATCGTGATGACATTATAAAAAAAGCACACCTTACACTTAAAGAGTTTGACATTTTATTGTCCATGATTTTTGAGTATATTGAAATCATTCCAAAATCTGATTATGAAAAACAAATCCATTCTTTCAAAGGAGAGATTACGGACCAAAAAGATATCCCTTATCTTGTAGCATCTTTAGCAACTAATGCTGATGGAGTATGGTCACATGATCCTCATTTTCTTAAACAAAAAAAGGTGAAAATATTTACGAACATTGATATGCTTAATATGAATAGAAACTAGACAGCCGACCCTACTGGGCAGATTGTGTAACTTGTGGTGGATTACTTCTGTTTTTTTAAAATGATTTTCATCTTTTAATTCATTTAGTACACCAGCGCATTGGAAAAGAGAATAGATGTGGGAGTTAGGATTTGAACCTAAGTAAGCACTAAGCTACTGGGTGTCTTACGCTTTTCTGAGCGACCTAAGCTTAGCTAAGTTCTCGATTTGAGAAACTTTCCAGCCCGTTTGACCGCTCCGGCACTCCCACATGAAGCCCAAATCTCTCATTGATTCTTTTGAGCTTTTCATGATTGCGAATAGGAATTTCATTTAAAAACCTAACGATATCACTCTTTGAAATATTTAAGCCAAAGTAGTTCTTATTATACTTTTTATTCAACCATTCTTCTTTATAACATTTGATTTCAAATTCTTCAAGAAGTAAATATAAACCATCTCTGAAAACCTTGCTTTTTGTGGTAAACCCTAGAGATTTTCCTCTAAAACCCCCATCAGTATCAAAGACGCCAGCAAGGAAATCTCTTTTGATTGGTTGTAGAGCCTCTTGAATTTGCTGAGGAACAAATATTGTTCCACTTTTTTTGCCTGAAGGAATGCCAATATTTTTAGTCAAAAAGTTATGCAATCTTTTATTTCTAACAATAAGATATGAGGACTCTTTTTTATTTTTTCTCTTTCTGTTTTTAGGTATTGAAGTACTGCTGGTCAAATTCTTTACAATAGGAAATACTTCTCTATGCAAGTAGTCAATATCTGTCATCTCTATAGCAATGCGATAATCTTTAGAAAAGTCTTTTTTCGATTTATGTGAATTACTTAAGTAGCAATCTCCAAGAATAGCACCTATAAGATAAACCATATCCGAATCTAAACAAAGAGACATCCAAGTAATAAACAATCAAAAGCTAAAAGAGTTTACACTGCACTTGAGAAATGCGATTTATGCAAGCTTAAATCCACTTGTCTTTCTTTTATTAACATGCCTTCTCATTCTCGCAGCAATTCTCACCTTAGTAACATGCTTCTTGTTCCAGTTGTACCTTCGTAACTTAGAACTTGTTCCAAAGCCACAGCTACTACAGACTTCTTTAATCTTATGATAAGAAGGATTTCCACATCGCCTGCACCTTATGTGTAGTCTTCCCTTATTTCTCTTTAATCCTTTAGAAGGTGTTCCTTTCATCTTATTGTGCGGATATTAATATGATAGTATCTCCTCGTATGAAAACATTACCAAGCTTTCTCTTGCGTTCTCCATTTTCATGCTCTTCAGCCTCATCAAGCACGGTGTTGATGTGGATGTCAAAAGCTCGTAAAATCCCTGTGAGTTGCTTGCCGTTTTTTAATTCAACAATAACTCTCTTGTCTCGACTATGATTCAAAGAATCTAGTGGTCTGCTCATTTCCATGGTAATAACCCCCATCATAATAGATAAAAATGTCAAAAAAGACTATTTAAAGCTTGTGGAAACGATTAAAAAATTTGTTGTTCCATATGTTTAAGCATGTCTTCAAGATCATGCTTCCTTTCTTCATGAGTATAAGGGCTTGATAAAAATTTTTCTATAAACTTGGGAGGTTTTTGAAAGTACAAGTAATTCCTTGTTCCTTTCACAGCATCAATAATACCATTTAATGCAATAACTCCCAGAGGCAGATAAATAAAAGCAGTAAGAAGAGTAGTAGTAGCAACACCAACAGAACCAAGAACTGTGTTTGTAGTGGTTGGATGTTCAAACATATCTAAGGATTTTTTGTAAAGTTCATCTGGAAAATTGCTTAGTCCGTACATTGCCAGGCTAGCAATACTCGCATTTATAGTGCCAGAAATTCTTGAGAGATGTTTACGTTTCATTTGCATCACAAAAGCACATCTAATATATAAATATGCTTAAACTAAAGTAACCAAGTTGCAATCGTAAAATAAATCACAACACTCATCAGGTCTTGAAGAATAGTTCCAATGGGTCCACTCGCGTTTGCAGGATCGGTTTTTTGTCCTCGAAGCAAGAAGGGAAGGAGCAAACCTGTAATTACTGAAGATATCGAAGCACAGAAAACAGAAAACCCAAGCACTAATGCAAAATCAAGTGAGTTATACATCACGTAGCCAATAGCAGAGATGATAAAACCAAGTATAAAAGCAATGCTAGAAACAATCGCAAACTGCTTGCCAAAGTACAGTAAAAAATTCAAGTCCTGGAACAAGGAGATATCTCGTATAGAAAAGGCCTCTAACTGTGTTCCAACAGCATCTGCAACATAGACAACGAGAGGAATAAATGCAGCCAATATTAAGTTGCGCTCTAAAGTTGCTTGAAATAATCCAATGATTTTTGCAGTAAACAATCCACCAACAACGCCAATGATCAGCCAGAAGATTCTATGTCGAATTGATTCCATAAGGCTCAGCTGAAAAATATTATCTATCTTTGCATGCGCCTTGTCAATTCCAGTCATACAGAAAATATTCTCAAGATGTTTTCTATGCTGTATTGAAAAAATGTCTCTCCTTGTAACAACGCCCAAAAGAAATCCATTCTTATCGACAACAGGAATGCTGTAAATCAAATGCTTTAAAGAAAGGAAAGATGCATAATCTTCTGCATCGTGTGGTTGCACAGTAACAAGTTTCACTCTTTTGAGATTGCTTATCTTGGTTTTTGATGGATTTCTATAAAGATCTTTTAATGAAAGGACATTGACAAGTTTTTTATTATAGTCAAGAACATAAACATAATCAATAGTATCGAGATGTTTTATTTTTGATTTTATGGTTTGAAGCGCTTCTTCAATCGTAATGGTTTCAGGAACAATGGGAACTTTTAAAGTCATGCTCGCAGCTATAGTGCCCTTTTTCCATCTTTTAGAAAACTCTTTCTCGCGTTCTCGTAGCAAAGTATCACTCTCTTTTAGAATAAGAAAAGTAGAGAGGATATAAAAGATTACCTTTTCTATCGAACAAAAACCTTAAAAACACCCCAAAAAAGCATTCCTTTATGGCACGAGAACAGACGTACTCAAGAAGAAAACCTTCAGGCGGAAGGCTCGTCATAGCAAGAACAAAGAAGCTACGAGAGCTCGCACGATTCCCAACACATACAAAGATAGGGAAGAGACAAGTGAAGACGATGCGTGGCCTGGGTGGAACAAGAAAAGCAGTAACCTTTATTGCAGAATTAGCAAACGTTCTAGATCCAAAAACAAAGAAACATTCTCAGGAAAAAATTGAATCTGTTCTTGAAAATCCTGCCAACAGACATTTCGTGAGACGTAACATCATGACAAAAGGGACAATTATACAAACGCCAAAAGGAAAGGCAAGAATTGTTTCACGCCCTGGTCAAGAAGGCGTCATCAATGCAGTTCTTGTAAAATAAATGAAGTATAAATACGCATGTGCAACAGCAGTGTTAGGTACAGCAATTCTTTCAGCAGGTTTCTATTGTTTTGAGAGATACAGAGTGAAGGGCACGTCTATGCAAGATACGCTCCATGCAGGAGATAGAATGTTTGTTCTTGATAAATCGTTCTGCATAATAAGCAAAGAAGATATTATTTTGGCTGATGTTCCAGATCAGTCTGACCCTGTCGTCAAAAGAGTTGTTGGCTGTCCAGATGACTTTATTTTTCTTTGTCATAATAAGTCTCATGGCCCAAGTTATTTTCACAGAGACAAAAAAGAAGATTGTGCCCTTGAGGTCAAGACATTAAAAGATGATGAGTATTTTCTCGTCGGAGACAATTACAGTGTTTCAGTTGACAGCAGGGAATTCGGACCGATCCATTACAGTCAGATACTTGGCAAGGTAGTCTACGTGATGCATACCTCTTTTGAAGAAAACACTGCATCTGCTTTAAATACAAA
>OBEQ010510318.1_pt1 | contig 19140 bp, 14 predicted proteins | sample 1670901 | NCBI WGS metagenome assembly OBEQ01 (sample SAMEA104232315, study PRJEB22302) | groundwater metagenome | biome: forest; feature: aquifer; material: groundwater | place: USA | collected 2011-08-07 | depth 5.4 m
GGGAAAGCTGAAAAGAGGAAATAGTGGGGCCAAAAGAAGAATTGTCAAAATTCTCCAGTTTTTCTTAACTACCAAGAAATAAATCCCGGCTAAAAATAGTATTAACCCGACTATTGTAAAGGCGGCATTAATAAAATCTGGTGAGAGATAAGAAAGGTAACAGCGAGCAAAATTGTTTGAGTATAACGATAATTTATTATGGAGAAATCTGGTCATTAAAACATTAGCATTGGGATCGGCGGTTTGTGCTTCCCAAACTTGGTGCGGGACATCGCCTAAAATCCACGCTTTTGTGCAGAAAAAGTTAATATTCATATATTCGAAATACTGGTTGATCATTGGTCATTTTGATTTCTTGAAGTGGCCGATCAGTTGGATGAACTCCCATCCAAGATGGCACAACCATCAGGTCTTTTTCTGAAACATTTTTTTTGGGAACAATTCCAGTCAGGTTAACATATTCAAATTTACCTAATTTTGTCAGGTCATGATTGCTTTGGAAAAGAACTCGCGGATCATGTTTTCCATACCAAAGAACATAGATGGGATATAAATCATTGGTAGTCAAGATTCGGTCATACTGATTTTGAATTTTTGTCAGATATGTCATGGTTTGCCGCTGTCCATCTTGCCAATCAAGAGCAAATACATTTGGATAACGAATGTAATAAAGATTCAGGTAAAGAAAGAAGGCATAAAGAACTATTGCAAGAAATATCCAACGGACAAATTTTGGAAGTTTAAAAAGAAGAAACAATAGCCCAATAGCGCTAATTGTTTGCCACGATCGAACAGCAAGTAAATCTCTCAGAGCATGGGGAGAAACACGAGTCAAAGCAGGAGGCAGGGCTGCAAATAGAACCCAGGATAAAATTATCATCGTCGCTTTAGACCGATAGCGCAAAAGGAAATAAATACCGGCAAGAATTGTGGGTAACTGCCAAAGGTAAAGTTCGCCAATAGTCTTGACAGAGTGACGACCATTTTGATCACCCTTGAAAAAAAGAAAGTCAGTAGAAAAGTTGGAAACATAATTATCGACAAAGTTGACCACAACATTGCCGGGCATATTGGAGACACTTTCAGAACTGAAGCGAATTCTGCCTTCGGCCGAAAATAGATAAGTTGGTAAATAAGGCAAAATCAGAATAAATCCTAAAACTATTGCTTTAAAAAGTACTTGACGATTTGCTAAGAGTTTTTTATAGAATAAAACCATAAGAATTCCCAAAATTAGTGGAGAGGTAATAGTGGCACTGTGGTAGGTATACATGGTAGCCACAAAACAAGGGATAGCAAGATAGAGAAGTTTCAAATTTCTCCGCATAGCCACCAGGAATAAAAAAGACCCAAGTGTTTGAAAAAATAAAGCTACATTTGCTTCAAAACCAGGTCGACTAAACTGCAAATGCCACGGAGAAATGGCTAAAAAAAGTGTCGCGACTAATGCCAGGGCAGTAGGATTGTTTACCCAAAGAAACTTTTTATACTTCTCTTTTATCAAAAAAGCTTGCTCTCGTACCAAAAAATATATTATAAAAACGGTGCCGATGCCGGCAAAAGCCGAAGGAAGTCGAACAGAAAGATCATTTGGTCCCATAATTCTTTGGAAAAGAGCCACTAAATAGACGTATAGCGGCAATTTATTGTCACCAAAAGATTTAAACAGTAATGGGTAATTTACTCCCCATTCATCTCTGCCAGTCAGATTTATAGAATAGGCATTATAAGCAATCGATACTTCATCCCAATATAAATGTGGAGGGACCAACAGAATATGATAGAGACGAAGAGCCGTTGCCAAAAGGATAATTAAGATAAATACTCCTAATTTTTTTTTGTTCATTCTAAAAACGGTTTTTGATTAAAATCCAAATAGCGATAATGCCGTCATACCAGCGAATTTTTTTACCTTCAGAATACCCCCTTTTTTTAAATCTTATCGGAACCTCTAGGATATCAAAACCAGACTTTAAAAGCTTGGCGGTAACTTCGGGTTCGAAATCAAAGCGCTGGCAATCAAGTTTTAAATTTCGATATGCTGCTTTTGGAATGAGCTTGTAGCAAGTTTCCATATCAGATAATTCGCTGCCATAAAGGAAGTTGGTAAAAATAGTTAGGAGCCAATTGGCGGCCTTGTGACCAAAGATTGTATCCTCGTGTTTTCCGCGAAATCGGGACCCATAAACTGCTGTATTTTTATTATTTTCAGCAACAATTAAAAGGGCAGGAATATCCTGGGGAAAGTATTCCAGGTCAGCATCCTGGATAATGATAAAGTCCCCAGTGGCCTGAGCTATTCCAGTTCTTATCGCTGATCCTTTACCAAGATTTCTTTTATGAGAAAATAACTTTATTTTTTCTTTTGAATAGCGACTTAATATTGTTTTGGTATTGTCTGAAGAATGGTCATCAACAACAATTATTTCCCTTTTCCAGCTAAGCAGATCAAAAGATATGATTTTTCTTAATACTTGGGAAATTGTTTTACCTTCGTTATAAACCGGAATAATAATACTTAATTTCATGTTGCCCAGCAGGAATAAAAACCCCGCGGAAAGTATAGTCGGTAATGTAGACCATTGTGTTGGTATTATCAATAGTTGCCTTCCAATTTGGATAATATTGGTCAGTCAAAACTAAAAATCCATCGGCAGAATTTTCTGTTTTTAAGAGAATTATATTTTCGTTATACGTTTGAATCACTACATTACCCTGGTGACTACTAATAGCCTTGTCAGTTTCTACGATTGCCTGACTGCTAGGATTAAAATCGGCAGCAAACATTTTGCCCAAGGTTTCAGTTTTGTTAGTAGTGATTACTTTGTCTACGAAAAACGCTCTAGGCAAGAAATTTTTACTTTCATAAAGTTTTGTTTTGCCTTCGGAGAAGAGAAATTTGTAAGAAGGACTAGTAATATCTTCAAAAGATAATAAATATTTAACATTTAATAAGGGAAACAGTTTGCTCTGATAATTTTTGGGGACAATAATGCGATTAAAACCTAAAGCTGATGAAATGTCTGCGGTGTTTGATTCAACTGATTTAATAAACTCACCGTATCGACGGGGGAAAAGTGGATCATATAGAGAAACCATCTGCAACCGGAAAGCCACAGAAAAATTTGGAGGAAAAATCCGATCATCCAAGGCAGCCACCCTAAATATGTTTCCTTTTGACGCTTCGGTAAGAAACTTAGTTATCGTCGTAGTAGGATAAAGCCAGGAACTTTCGGAAAAAGGTTCAAATTTCATCGAAAAGCGCAAAAGATCAAATAATGTCAACAGTAAGAAAACATAAATTAAAAACTTACGACGGGTCAAATAAAAAATTACTGTCAGAATTACCAAAATGGTTGGCAGATAAAGATTATGGAGAGAAATTGTTAAATTAAATTTGACTGCAGTTACCCAAAGGGCGATAAGTGACATAACAAGTATTGCTGGAGGCAGAAAATTTGCCTTCTTGCCACGCAGGTAAAAATCTAACCCCAAACTAGCCAAGATTGCTAAGCAAAAATCGACTATTACTATTAACCTTGATGGCTGGGCAGTCGAAAGAAAAGGAATTTGTAATCGGTATGGAATTTGGGCAATCGGAGTTGGCAAAACAAGTAACAAAGAGGCAAATAACATGATGGCAAAAAACAATACGCTTTTGTCACGACGAGAAAACAAGGCCAAAAGCGAGAATAGTAGACCAACAATGCCAATGTAACCAACAAATTCCTGATAGTTCCAGATGCCAAAATAGTTGAGGGTGGAAGGATTTCCAAAAAAATCTGGGGCAATAAATTGGGCGAGATTTTGCCAAGGCAAAAACCAGTCAGGGCGATTCCAGTTAGCTTGGTCAATATCCCGAGCCGAGAGTCCAATATATTGAAACGTTGCTAACCATTGGGGTAATGTCAAAATTATGAATAACAGATTGAGCACGGCAAACAATGGGATAAGGCGAAACAGTTTGCTCTGAAATATGCGAACAAATGTATAAATCAATGAGAAAACGAAGACATAGAAAAATGGTTGAAGATAACCGGCTAAAAAACTACAACCAAGAGAGACAATAAATATTGTGGACCAAAAAATTTTCTTGTTAGTAAAAATTATCCTATCAATTGAAAGGAGGATAAGCGGCAACCAAATAACGACATGAACAGTAGTATTCCACTGCTGCCAGGCGACAAAAAATCCACTGCCAATCCAACAAAGGACTCCTAATGTCTGGGCAACAAAGCTCACTTTTAGATGGCGTAAATAAAGCCACATGAATATGCCACCAAGAAGTGGTTGCAGCAAAACCTGAAGCGACCATAAAGTGTAAAAATGAATTGGTAATAAGTAGAGAATATTTAAGGGGTAGAAAATTGCCGATTGAAGATTGGCTAAAAGTGGCACCCCTACGCCCGAATATGGGTTCCATAAAGGTAGTCGTCCATTTTTGATAATATTTAACGAAAGTTCTCTCCAGGGAAATTGTTGACGAACACTATCGGTGATTTGAAAGTTTTTAAATGGAATGCCGTTTGGATATTGATTAGCTAGAGAGTCTCTCCAGGGATGATATAGGCCAACAATAGTGTCGGCGGGGATAGGAAGTTTTCCAGAAAAAATAAATTGTCTATAGAGTATAAAAACGTACAGAAATAAAAAAAGGATTGGGAGAAATCTAAGTAATTTCATTGAGTTTTTGGAAAAAAACTTTTTTGCTGAAATCATAAGACCTTATTTGCGCATTGGTACTGACAGACTTATACAACTCGTTGTCAGCAATTATTTTTTGTGTCTTTTTAATAAGTTCTGGAATCGTGTTCCAAAAAAAACCATTTTTTCCTTCGGTGATTATTTCCTTTTGACCTCCGCCATCAAACACAATTGCCACGGCACCTGCTGCCATTGCCTCGACGGTAGCTATACCGAAATGTTCTGCACGCTCAGGAAATTTATTCAAGTCTTCGCCAAAACCTGCCGCATGCCAATAAATTTTTGCTAAAGAATAATATTTCTGCAAAGTAAAAAAATTGCTATTGGGAATAATATCAATGGGAAAACCTTCGATTTGTTTTTTTAGTCTAAAAACATCTTTTTCAAATCCCAAAGTAAGCCCACCAATTAAAACCAGACGCCATTTTATAAAGTTTGACCTTTTAAAAGCATCGATCAGCACTTCCTGTTTTTTAGATTGAGGAGAACCAAAAAATCTCCCGACCGATAGAATTATATTTTCCTTTTTTCCGCTAGAAAATTTTTCAACGTCGACAGGGGGATAAATTACCTGACTGTCTATCCTAAAAGTTTTATCAATATATTTTTTGGTGAATTCTGAATTACAAATAACTGCTGAGTATTTTAATAATTTAATTTTACTGGCCAATGATCTTTTATCAAAGTAATTGAATGGCGTTTGAAAATGGAGAATATTTCTTTTTGCCAAGGTTGACGGAATACTGCCATCGGAAAGGATAAAAAGAAGATCATATTCAGCGGTGCGGACAATTTTGGAGATAAAATTTGTTTTCGAAATGATATTTGTAACGAAGTTAGCTGAAGATAAATCAATATCAAATCTTGCTTTTATTTTTTTAACGTTATCGTCCTTGTCCCAGAAAATATTTACTTGATCACCTCTCTGCAGAAAAAACTCTGCGGCCGTAAATACATATCTCTCTCCTCCGCCAAGGGTTTGGAAATATGGACTGTAAATTCCAATCTTCATGCAAATTCATCAAGAATTTTCTTATCAATTAGTTTGTAAGATTCTTTCAGTGATGGTTTTCGCTGCAGTTCCCAAAGTCTGGCATAGGCAATAAATAGAGAGAATGACTGAAAAATTCCATCAATCCAACCTTCAGTTCCACCTCGCCAGCCTTGGTAACCTATTAGCCGAGTAAACATTTCTGTAGTAAATACTCTGAGTAGTCGCCAACCAGTAATTTGCGGGTGATTAGTGTTAAGGCGAAGTCTGGCTTCATATTCTTGAAAATTCATTGTTTTCTCCATCATTGAATAGATGTCGCGATGAGTGAGATGATATAGCTCTGACTGAAGTCTGGCCGTTTTGCCACTAGTTTTTGATGATTCGTGAATTTCTCCTTCCCAGTCAAGAAGTTGGTCTTTTTTGAATAATCTGGCAACATAATCGGGATAACGATCACCAAAACGAACCTGTTTGCCCAAAAAATAATTGGTTCGACGAATTTGATAACTATCAGCAGCAGGAGAACTTAGTTCATTTTGAATCTCAATCTGGAGTTTCTTTGAAATTCGTTCGTCAGCATCGATATAAAAGAGCCAATCGCCACTGGCTTTATCTTTTCCTAAGTTATGTCGAGCAGAAAAACTGTCGCTATCAGACCGAAAGATTTTGTCAGTATATTTTTTTACAATATTTACAGTTTTAACAGTAGCTCCATTGTCAATGACTACGATCTCGTCAACCCAGGAAATGGTTTTTAAACACGCTTCGACATATAGTTCTTCCTCTGGCCAATAAATAAATAAAATTGCTGATAGTTTCATACCTTTTTAAAAATAACTACCTCGCTGTTTTCAAAAACCGACTGCAAAGAGTACAGTTCTTTTATTTTAGCAAATTGGCCTTCTTCTGCTCGACTAAGAAAGATATAGTCAAAATTCTGATAAGGTATCCCCCCAGAGAAGATATCCTTTAGAGACTGTTCCGCTTTGTCAGTATCAACTCCTACCTGAAAAGCAAAACCACGACAGCAATAGACCGTTTGTCGCCCAGTTAAGGCTGGAAACCAGGGCTTATTAATATTAAAGCTAGTGGGTGCTAAAAGAATTATAGAGTTTTTTGGTGTTCTGTTGGCGATATAGCTCGTAGCAGCAAGAGTTTGTTTACTAATCACGATTTTCTCTGGACCAGTCATCAAGTTGGTTAACCGGTTTTGCAGCTCACCCCGGTCTGACCAAACAAAAAAAATCATTAAGGCCAATATTATCGGCCATTTCGTCCTTATTTGAAATAAAAAAACTGCAAACATTATTCCCATAAACAATGTGAAATAGGGAGTAAATTGAACAATGTCATAGGCTTTTTTGCTTTGATTAAAAAAAACAGGGACGATAAAAGACACTATGGCCACTGTAAAAAGAAAAATTTGGCTGGGTGTGGAATCTTTAATTTTTTTCAAAAAAATAATGATAGAGACTAAACCAAAAATTCTTATACCTAGGCTGCCAACAAGATAAATTAAAAAGGCTGCTGATTCTAAAATCGCTATATGGAGCCAATTCCCTACTCCCTGATAATGTTGTAGCAACAAAAGAAATCGTGGTTCGTTAAACCGATCCATCTCGATCATCATTTTTTCCAATAGCCACCCAGGGGCAAACTGTAATCCTGCCACTCCCCGGTCTACATTGGTAAAGATCCAGGCAGCCATTATGACTAACCCTAAAAATGTCGCAAATGCCGGGCGATAATCTTTTTTAGAAATCAAGAACCAAACAGAACAAAGAATCGCCCCGGGGACAAAGACAATCCCCCCATAGGCTTTGACGCCAAAAGACAAACCCAAAAGCAGACTGTATAAAAAGAGATATTTTTTACTTCTACTTTCTTCATACTGCCAAAGGAGAAGAAATAATCCCAGAAAAATTACTAAGATCAAACCCCCGTGCGGATTGACCAAAAGATCAAGCATTTGGTCAGTCATAAAAATATTACTCCCCCCGGTTACCGGACTAGCATTAAAAAGTGCTTTTATATATGGAAGAATTGACCCAAAGCTAGTGGCAAAAATGGTAAAGAAAATGGCCAAGGTGGCGGTAATTTTATTTTTTGTCAAGCGCAAAGCGGTAAGATAGATTGTCACTGAAAGAAGGAAGGAAATTACAATTGGTCCAAAACGATAATAGAGATCAAAAACAGATAGATGGGTAACTCTAGCTGCAATAGCGAGTAAAACATCGTAGAGATAGTGATAATTTTTCAACGTTTTTACCCCTTCCATTGTGTAAGTAAAATTTGTCGGAGGAAATCGGTTTTGCATCTCAGAAATAAGCGATAAGTGGACATTGCTGTCATGAAACAATACATCGCCATAGAAGATTAGGTTACCTTTTTGGTCAAAAACACCGCTAGTAAAAATGTTTACTGTTTGGACGAAAATAACCAGAAGAACAAACAGGCTAAAAACCAGTTTTTGAAGAAACGATGTAGTAAGGCCGACGTTTAACCTCGTCATAAATTCTTCCTAAATACTCTCCTATGATACCTAAAATTGCTAGCTGAGCGCCACCAACGATAAGAATCGATAACATTGGCCCCGCCCAACCAATTATGGCAGTATGGACGATAAATTTCTGATAAAGCACATTGAGAATGACAAAAAAAGTTCCAATCGCTACCAAGATTCCCGACAGGGTAGCCAGGCGCAAGGGAATATAAGAGAAAGAAAATAGAGCGTCTAGGGCCATGTTAGTGAGCTTTCTAAGGGTTTGGGTTTGTTTACCGGCAAACCGAGCTTGTTTTTCGTAAAGGATTCCGACCTGACGAAAGCCGACCCAGGAGCGAAGCCCGGCAACAAAGCGGTTTCGCTCTGTCATCTCTGACAAAACTTTTACTACAGGACGGCGCATGGCTGAAAATGCTCCCACATAGATTGGGATTTTATAGGATGCTAACCGATCCAAAAGTCTGTAAAAAAAACCAGAAAATAGTTTCATAACAAATGGATCTTTGCGATTAGGGTGCTGAGCATAAACAACGTCATAACCTTCTGCTAGTTTTGTCAGCATCTGGGGAATAAATTCTGGAAGATCCTGGAGATCACTATCCATAAGAACTACCACCTCTCCTGAAGTGTGATCCAGAGCAGCGGTAACGGCAGCCTCATGGCCAAAATTTCGTGATAACGAAAGTATTTTGACATTTTTATCTGACTTTCGAATCGCCAATAATTTCAAAAGTGTGCTATCGCTACTTCCATCGTCAGTAATTATTATCTCGTATGAGACGTTGAGGCTGCCGATGACTTTCTTTAGCCGCCGATAAAATTCTTCAACATTTTTTTCTTCGTTATAAACCGCCGTCGCAATGGATAAATCAATTTTGCTCATAATAATGATATCCTTCTTTTAATTTTGTAGTGAATTTTTTTCAGTGAATTTTTTTCAGTAGCTGCTAACCAATAATTCCAGTCACTTCTAATTTTGCCAGAATAGTCTACCACTTGTTGACGAAAATTAACGCTGTCGTGTTGCCAAAACATCTGTTTCTCCCAAATCTTGGCAAAAACGATGAGCCGATCAAAACTTTGCAAAAGTGAAAGAACCAATCCATGAAGGCCATCTTTATAACCTTCCCAGAAAAAAAATCGCTTTAAAAACTCATCGGCGGGAAATCTAATGGCATCTGTCCAAACAACCGATTCTCCTTTAGAGAGAATGTAGATAGCGTCGTTGGTTGTATAGACATCGTGACGGAGTAGATATTCGGATATTATTTTGTAGTGGAAGTGTTGTAGATCATTTTTGAGAGTCCCCAATGATCCTTTAATAGTGATGTCTTCGTGAATGTTTTCACAAGCATAGTGCCCATGGCCCTTTTTAAAAAGTTTTATTTGATAATCGGGATACCACCCTGTGTGTTCCATCCATTTACCAAAAATCTCACTTTTCCGTGGCATTTTATAGGCGTCGTATTGTGAATTATTGATAGCGGTTATAATTTCTTGTTTTAACTCCTTGCTCACTCGCTCATCAGCATCGATTTGTAAAATCCAATCCCCAGAACACTTATCAATGGCCTGCTGTTTGGTTTTGTGGAACATGGGATTATGATTAACCAAAAAGATTTTGTCAGTATATTTTTTGGCAATCGCCACCGTTTTATCAGAAGATTTCTCATCAAAAACCACAATTTCATCTGACCAGGAAACAGATTCCAAGCAATCTTTGATCTTTTTTTCTTCGTTTCTAGTGGCAATCGCGACGGAAAGTTTAGGTTTTTCCATAAGCTCTAAGAATCGTTTGGATGTTGGCGGTTAATTTATTTTTGGCTGTTAAGACCAGTATCCCAACATAGATTATAACGCCAACAGTGGCAAGAAGTACTAAAGATAGATAACCAGTTGGCAGCTTTGCTGATAAGAAAAACAGCAACGCTAGCATAACTAAGGTAGAAAAAACTGGCTGCCAAATACTTCCCAAAAAACTAAATGGAACAATTTTTTTTACTAATTTAATAGTAACTACAATTGTCAGGGTGACTAAAAATGACGCCGCCGCTACTCCACTAAAGCCAAATCGGGCAATCAATGACAATGTCAGTCCCCAAGTGAGAATAATCCAAATAATCATTAACCCTAGGGTAGTTTTGACCCGACCAGTGGCGTCAAGAGCATTGACTAAAATATTAGATAATCCCGATACGGCAGCCCCGGCCGCTAGAAAATAAAAAGACGGTAGGGCTGGTTGCCATTTTTCATATCGAGGGATAAGAGGAATAATCTTTCCTATTAATACTGAAAAAATTGCCAGAATTGGGAAAAGGATCACGCTCACCGCAAAAAGTGATTTCTCAATACCCGATTTTAAGGCCTCTTTGTCATGTTGGATCCGGGCATAGGCCGGGAAGGTCACTTTGGTGACACTATCGACGACTAAGCGAAACGGGCTGTACGCCCAGCGCTGAGCCCAACCCCAATAGCCCACCCCGGCTGTTCCCACCAGTCGAGCTAGAAAGAAGGTCAAAAGATCATCCTTAATCACCGCTAAAACGTTTTTTCCCTGGTAGGCAAGACCATAAGAAAACAGTTTTTTTGCGTGAGGGAGCGATATGCCAAATGCTATTTTCCATGGCGAGAGATAATAATATATCGGCAAGCCAATAAGGGCCGAGGTTAAAATCGCCCAAGAATAAGAGGCGACCCCAAAACCTTTGTAGGCCAGTGCAACAACAATAATATTAAATGCGAGTGATTCAAATATCTGTGGAATGACTTGTTTTTCAAAAGCCAATTTGCGCTCTAGCAAAATTGAGGGAATAGCTTTTAGTGATGAAATAAATAGGGTGATTACTAAAACGATATAGAGGTTGGTCCCGTTGCTGTCAAGATTGGCAAACCGAGCAATATTGGGGGTGATTACAAGTCCTATAGCTACGATTAAAACCATAATAATTTCTTGGATCGTAAATGTTGTTTTCAAATCCAGATCATCAATCTCTTCTTTTTTCTGAACCAAAGCGGCCCCAAGGCCAAGATCAGTAAAAAAGGTGAAAATCCGCTGCAGCGCCGAAACGGAGATAAATATCCCGACCGCAGAAGGGGAAAGGAAAATTCCCAAGAATAAAAAGGAGACCAAAGAAATTGTTTGTAATAAAATTGTCCGTCCCTGAAGGGCGATAATGCTTCTAATTGTCTGGTGCTTTATCTCTTCCAACTCCATCCCTTAAATTCTATCATTAACCACACTCAATGATATAATTGGTCAACAATGTTCCAATCTCGAGATAGAATTGCAGTCGAAACAGAAAGTATTGAGTCGTTTACAGATAGATTGATTATTGGCGCGGCAACTATTAAATATCTCCAGCATGATAATTGTCAACCAAATCTTCCCCAAAATGTTCGTGCAGGATTAGATTCTGAAGATGCTACCACAACTATTGTCGCTGATTGCCGAACCTGCGACACAAAACTTACTTTTAATACCGTCGAAGAATCCTGGATAATCTCCTAGATCTTAAAAGAAGAATTACCCCAAGATTAATAAAAAAAATAACCGAAATTGAATTTCCGACAGTGCGGGGGGGGGTGTTGGTGAATTTGCCGGTAATTGTTTGCTTATCTGAACCTGTTTTAATTGTAATTAATTTATATTTGTTATTGTCATCGATTGGCGCCTCTTGCCCATTAACCCAAACTTTCCAACCAGGAAAATTGGCAATGGCAAATTGAATTGTTGCCCCACTTTGGGAATATCCGGTCAGAAGAAAACTATCAGGATTATAGTTTTCGATTTGATAGGCAAAATCTCCAGATATGGTCTGGTACTTTGTCTTTGGCAGATCTTCTTTTTGAATATTTTTAAACTCTCCACCTTTGGGTAAATATTCATAGGAGGTAGAACTAACGACCCATTTTGTTTGCTCTTCAGATGTTTGTTCGGTATCAGTGGTATTTAGATAAGTTTGGGGAACGAAATACTTACCATGGAAATAAATCACTGAAAATATTAACCCAGCGGCAATAAATATTTGCCAAGACTTTTTTTTGACAATTAAAACGAACGAACCAGCTAAAATTGAAGAGAAAAGCGCGACAAATTCTAAAAACCGCCAGGGAAATTGTAAATACCACAGTGGCACAATATTGTCCCAAACAAACCTTGAATATTGCGTCGTCATGAAGGCTGATAAAATGAACAGTAGGACCAGGGTAAAAATTAATCGAGATCGTTTCCATATAGCAATTATGAGAGCTAAAATGGCGACAAAAATGTGGGGTTTGCCAACTTTAAACGATAACCCATCAACACAGCCGGCAATCGAGCCGCCATAGCCCCAAAGGCTATTCCACAACTGCTCCGGGCAAACAAAATGGATTTTATAGGTTGCCTGGCCGGTTGTTAACAATTGGTCAACTAAAGTGTATTGTTTCTCTAAAAGAGCCGGTAACCAAAAAAAAGCAGTGAGACCAAAAGCAATCAAAATAGAGATTGGAAAACGCCAATTTTTTATGGCCATTGACCAAATGATAAATAATCCCAGAAACGGCAAAAAAGTGAGATTATGGGTGAGCATCAATAAGGCTAGAAAAATACCAGTGAGCACAGTGTTTCTTTTATAGGAGAAAAGGAGAATTAGAGGCAGCCAGACAAAGGAAAAAAGTTCGGCTAGGGCACCACGGACATAGGCGTCGACAGCATGGTATGGAGCATAAAGATAAAACATCGCGGCCACGACTGCGCCGATTTTTCCAAATATCTCCTTAGCAAAAAAATACATTGCCAAGGCTGATCCCACCAAGGCTACAAACCAGACCAGTTTTATAGAATCAATAAAACCAATCCTGAGAGCTAAATGAAAAAGTTCACCAAGATAATAAACCAGCGGTGGATAAAAATTAAACAATGGGTAACCAAAGCCAAAGCCCAGATCTGGTACATAGCGGACAGGAAATTGACCGGCCAATAAAGATTTATCTAGTTGGGCCAGGCGGACAATTTGCTGGTTATCGTGAATAATAAAAAAGCCTGGATTTAAAAGTGGCCGCCAGGCAATCAATGACAAAACAACCAAAATAAAAATTACACTAAATTTTTTCATCAACAATGTCCTTAACTCTGACTCCAATTAATAAGGTTCGGTTGGTAGGGTCAATTATAGTAAAGGTCAAAGTGTATGTCTTGCCAACTAGTTCTTCAGGGGTAGCCACTAGAAAATCGTCCTTTTTTAAGCTCAGTTTAGTTATATCGTCATAATAGTAGATATTTCCTATCCTAGTTGTCAGATAATATTCACGCTCATCTTGATAACGGTCAACACGTTGCAAAAAGGTCTGAGGATTTACCGGGAGGAAAAATAGTGCCGAAATGTAGGGCACAGAACCAGCATAGCCCCTGGTGATATATACCCGATTAAACTTATCCTGATTTTGTCTGACAAAACGGTAGATCTGGTCATAGCCAAAATTAGCGTAGTAGGCATTGGTGGTCGGAAAAACAGCGAAATAGTTAATTAGAAATGCCATTGCACTTAAAACTACCAACGGGAAAAACCAGCGAACGCGGGATATCGCGATAGCAGAAATTAAAGAAAATAATGGGGCGGCAAAAGCAATCCGACTAATCTCTCCCACTCCCGAAAAACTATTGGCCAGCGGATAAACTAACAACCAGGCAAATAATATTTTCCTCTTTTCTCCTTTTCGTCTTATCAAGAAATATATCCCCAAAAAGAATGTTGCGACCTCTGCCAACGGCAATAGTCCCGACCGTGGCAAAACGTTGCGACGCAAAAAAGTGCCATCAAATCCCAAAAAAACTGGGGAAAAATGACCGGCATAATTTTCGACATAACTAGACATTGCAAGGAGCGGTTTATTTAAGAATAAACGACAAATTAAGGTTGGTAGGCTTTTTTGGCAATAACCGATTTGGTGATTGAGGATGTCAAGTTTCTCTGAAGTTATAAGTGTCGCTGCTTGGTTAAATCTCGCCCGGCCGGCTCCTTGGTAAGTTGAAACCGCCGACCAGATCAAAAAAATACCGGTAACAAAAATAACCTTTTTATCCATTCTTACTTTCTGTCGGAATAGAAAATAAAGCAGAAGCACAAAGACTGGGGTAGTAACTAAAAATATGTGGTAACTTTCCATCGATAGACCAAATAATGCTATCGATAGCCAAAGGAGCTTTCGCTTTCGCAGATAGTAGACAAAGGTCACTAGCCCATAAAGAAAGAATAACGTGCCGAAATTACCCTCAAATACGAATCGACTCCAGCCAAGAGCGAGTGGCTGAAAGGATAATAGCAGGGCCGCAACGGGACCACCAAGAATATAGACACCAGGAATGAGAAGTGTGCCGACGAGAGCATCAGAGAAGCGAGCAGGAAAAACGTTTAGTCCGCTAACAGCAATAGATGGGATGTGTCCATAGACACCTAGGGGAAGAATATATTCACCGTAATCACGAAAGGAAAAAGCTGGTAAAAAAATTCCCCAAGTATCTTGTCCAGTTTTGATAATTGAATAGGCTTGGTATGAAATAGTCGCTTCGTCAAAGAAAAAACCATTAGGAATTTTATCTAGTTTATAAAGTCGCAAAAACAGTGCCAGAAGAAATATCAAAACTAGCCATTTGTGTTTCATTTGAATAGTAATACTAAGGCAACAATTATACTCGCAATGCTGATTATGTCGGCAAATAGACGGACGGGTGTTTCTTGAAAAACATAATTGATCATTTGGGTACCAGAAGGGACGGTGACGTCAAGGAAACCATCTTTTTGATAGTCAATGGCAGTAGACTTGCCGTCAACAAAAACATTCCAACCAGGAAAATAGACCCGATTGATTCTCAGTTTTACTTCAGTAACTGATGTCACTTTGTTACTGGAAAGGACTTGGCCATTTCCTGAAAGGATAATTAAATCAGATGGTGGTTTTTGGAGAAATTCATTTTTGACCCAAATTGGCAAATACTCATTTTTAATTGTCGTGGTGCCATCGTTTAAAGTGTAGTACGTTTCCGGATAGAAAACTTTGTTAATTTTAATTAGAGAGATTCCCCAAAAAATTGTCATTAAGGTAATGACAATTCCTAGCCACCGCCATTTTTTAGTGATTGCACCAATAAGTATCGACCCCGAAATGGTTGACAAGAACAAAAACCGGAGAGGAAATTGGACTAGTCTTGGCAAGGGAAAGGTTTTCCAAAAAAACTCCGAGGAAGACGAGGCAAAGAATATTCCAATAAGCCCAATTAGTAAAACTTTTGCCAGAATCTTTGTCCGATACAGTAAAAACATCAATAAACCAATAAGTAAAATGATCGGCAAGATTGGTCCAACTTGATGAAGAAAACTATCATTGAGAGCGGGATTATCATAGCGAATAAAATAGTGTTGGAACTCTGCCACTTCAATTTTACCTGCTCGAGTGAAGTTTAAATCAAAAATTGCTGGTAGCCAATAAAAGGCAGAGAGAGCAAATCCGAGTGCAAAAAAAATCATTGATAAAAAGAGGCGATTCAATATTTTTGCTTTTGACTCAAATATTTTGGTTAGTCCCAAAAAGAGAAGTATCGGCAGAAAAATAAAAGCCAATGTATTGTGGGCCATTATCAAACCGGCCAGACAAAGCGATCCCAATACTAAATCACGGAAACTCTGGGACTTGAAAAGTTTCAATAAAAAATGGACGGTTAATGGCAAAAAAACAAAAGCAGTTTCCTCACCTAAAGACCCGCGTTTATATAAGTTGATAACCCGATAGGGAAAATAGCTATAGCAAAGAGCTGCCAGTAGTCCCGGAAGGGCTCCTAGATTCGAAGAGACTAGTAGAAACATTGCGCAAGCTCCGAGAAAAACATTAAGAGCAAAAAGGGCTTTAACCGTGTCGATAAAACTTAAATGAAAAGTCAAATGGATCAGTTCACCAAAATAAAATGGTAAGGGGTAGAGAAAATCAAGAACTGGGTAGCCATAGCCATGATTCAAACGTTCCAAAAACCGCACCGGAAATTGACCGGTTTTTAATGTTTGGTTGAAAGCCGACAACCGAACTATCATCGCGTCTCCATCGTCAGTTACAAAAAATCCCGGCTGAACCAGCGGCCAAATCAAAGGCAAAAGACAAACTAATAAAATTAAATATGGTAATACTTTCTTAAACATATCCAGACTAATAGACTCAAACCACTAATTAGCATTCCGTATTGAAAAGATTTGGGGTAGTAAATAAACTCTACCGTGTTTTGACCAGCAGGAACCACGACGGCGCGGAAAATGTAGTCGGCACGAAAGATTTCAACTGAAGCACCGTTAACTTTAGCCTGCCAGCCAGGAAAATAGACATCGGAAAGAAAAAGAAGTTTTGGCGATGGAGAATTGGTTTTAATAACTATTCGATTAGGTTGATAAGAAATAATTTCTGCACTAACAGAGGCTTGATTAGAAAATGCAACATGAGGATCTGTTTCTAAAATTAACTTGTGGCGATAGTCAAAATCAGCAGCATAAAAACGGTCAATTATTTTGTCTGGTTGAGAAATTACTTCGTAACTATCTGCTACAAATGCCCTTGGTAAAAAAGTTTTTTGCAGGTATGCTTTCCACTTGTAGCTTTGCCAAAAGAGGACATATTTATCTTCGGAAAACTTCCAGGTTTCTGGTTCCCAATTGGATTTTGGCTGATCATTTTTATCTAAGATAAACCTGGTTCCCAAAAGGTCAAAAAGACGATCCCGATAACTGGAGTTTTGAGATGTAAACACCGCATCGGAACGAGGAACTTGGTCATGAAATTGACCATCAAGACTCGAAGCCAATAGTTCTCCATAACGTTTGATATAAAGAGAATCATAGCCCTCGGTAGAGCTAAATTTATAGTAGGTCGCAAAGTTATTGTCTATGTAAGCGGTATCTACACCATAGAACCTGTCCGGGGAGACCGATTGTAAAAACTTTGTCACTGGATGATCAGGGAAAACAAACTTTTGCGGCGAAAAAGGTTGATATTTGTTAAAAAAATAAACATATTCGAAAACGGCCAACACCAACAAAATCACCCGGTATTTACCTAGGTAAATTATAAATATGGTTGCAAGAAAAGTTACCACTGGAAGAGCCAAGTGTTTATTAAAATATACTAGCGGCAAAATGAATAAAAAAAGGAGAATTTTCTTATCAAAAATCTTTTTTCCTTGAAGCACCCGATCAAAACCAAAGGCCGCTAAAATAGCAAAACAAAATTGAAAAATAAAAATTGACCGGGCAGCAACCCCAGAAGAAAGGATGGGAATGTGAATGATAGTGAATAAATTTGCCATCGGTGTTGTGGCAAATAATAGACCAGACAATCCCAAGACCAAGAAAAATTTAGATTTTCTAGCTAGAAGGGCACAAACCAAAGCGACTACACCAAAATAAACTTGGAAGTTACCATAATCAGATCCCACAAAATTTTTGGTGGCAGGGTTGCCAAAAAAATCTGGGGCGAAAATAGTAATCAAATTTTTCCAGGGGAGAATGCCGGCAGTAAAAATCTTTTGGGTGTTTATTCCTTCCCGAGCAGAATTTAGATACAATTCTGCCGATGGTAAAAGTTGGACTGCTGCCAACCCTAGCGATAACACCAGTACAATAGCTAGTTTTTTTATCGGAATTCTTTTATAAATGGCAAAGGCAAAAGTGATTATATAAACATAAACTGCTGTCTGGATATGGCCGCCAAAAATTGAGAAGGCCAAAAAGAGGCTAATTAATTGTAGCCTCTTTTTGTTTATCGCCCAAAGAGCCAGGGGAAGAAAAAGAGCGCTTTGAATGATAACGAGCTGTTCTGACCAAACCAAAAAATAAGAAATATTGGCTGCCACAACAGCTCCAAATATTGCCGCCGCCTGGCTAAGTTTTAGTGATCGTAGGAAAAGATAGCTGAAAACCGAATATAGAAAGGGTAAACCAATGACAAGACTAATCCACCCCCAAAGAAAAGGAAGAATTAATAATAAAATGTTGCCCGGGAAAAAGACTGACGACTGTAGGTTGGCCAAAAGCGGAGAACCAGAGAAGTTATAGGGATTCCACAGTGGCCATTGCCCGGCTTTAATCTGGTCAATAACCAAACTTTTCCAAGGGTACATTTGACGAATGACATCGGCGGCAATGACATCTTTGTGGGTGGTCCACTGATCAAAACCCGCAAATCCACCACTATTCCAAGGGAAAAAGAAAGAAACCAACAGATCACCAGGAAATGGTAAGAGGTGTTTGAAATAAAACTGCCAAAAAACGGCAATGTTGGCCGCTAAAAGAACTAGAACCGGTAGAAAGAATCTTTTCATTTTAAATTATATTAATAGATATCCAAGAATTAACAAGCCAAAAATGGTTAATGTTAGTCCATGTTTGAAACTGTCGGGATCATAGATAAAATTTACAGTATTTTGTCCAGTGGGAACAGAAACTGCCCGGAATGCATAATCAGCCTTGAAAATCTCTGCATATCGACCATTAACGAAAGCATTCCAGCCAGGAAAATAAGTGTCTGAGAGAAACAACATACTCGGCCCGGAGGAATTGGTTTTAATTGTTACTTTATTTGGGTGATAGTCAATTATTTCTGCAGAGCCAGTCGCCAGTTTGCTGACAACAGGATCTTTTTCGAGAATTACTGTCGAGCGCAGGTCAATATTGGGATCGTAAATGTTTTTTATCAAGTCAGTAGTAACTAATACTGAATTCGCCATAAAAGCTCTGGGGAAAGCAGTTTTATTCTCAAATGCCGTCGCGTCAGGACTAAGAATGTATTTCACTCCCAAAAGATTTAAAAGACGATCACGGTAAAAAGTCGGCTGATCATCAATAAAAATATCGGCCCGGTTGAGTTTTTCGGAAACAATGCCAGTCTTAGCAGTTTGAATCAATTCTCCATACCATTTAGGAAA
>OBEQ010559613.1_pt1 | contig 19136 bp, 21 predicted proteins | sample 1670901 | NCBI WGS metagenome assembly OBEQ01 (sample SAMEA104232315, study PRJEB22302) | groundwater metagenome | biome: forest; feature: aquifer; material: groundwater | place: USA | collected 2011-08-07 | depth 5.4 m
ATTACCTCCGATACCCCCGCTGTTAGGGAATTATTCGGCGAACATGATTGTATGCTTGTGCCTGCGGCCGATCCGGAATCATTGGCTCATGCCATCGTAACATTAAAAAATGACCCGAACCTGCGTGCAACGCTAGCGAACAACGGGTACCATACGTTTCAAAAGAATGCCACGCCGTCACTCTTGGGCTTGGAGCTGAAAAACAGCATTCTACATTTGCTTTCACGATAATCTATGAATGAATCGTACTATCACAACAAAAGCGTCCATTATGGCATTGCAAAGACCCGCAAGAGAAAGATTATGGAACTACTGGGCAATACAAAGGGCATGAGGGTTTTGGATATCGGCTGCGCTACGGGCTATCTTGGCGCGGAGATACGGAGCAGGGGCAATTATGTTGCCGGAGTCGAAATATCCCAACAAGCGGCGCGCGAAGCGGAGAAGGTTCTCGATGTGGTGTATTCGTTTGACCTGCAACAGCAGTGGCCCGTTGAACTTCAAAAAAAAGTATATGACATTGCCGTATTGGCGGAAGTACTTGAGCATGTATTTGACCCGGTGCAGGTTTTGAACAATGTTCGCGATGTGCTGGGAACCAATGGCACCATTATTATCACCACTCCCAATATCATGGCCTGGCACAATCGAGTAAAATTTTTGCGCGGACAGTTCAAATATACGGATCAAGGAACTCTCGACTTCGGCCATATCAGATTTTTTACCTACGCATATCTCAAAGAAGTTCTCACCGACAGCGGATTTAAACTCATTGGTGAAAACCATATTATTTTTCCGGGAAAACTAACCAAGCTTTTAAAGCGTTGGCCGAGCGTTTTTGCCAACCAATTCATTGTTAAAGCTCAAAAAGTCTGATGAGCATCTTTATTACTTCTTATACCTACATCTATGACCGACATCTGCGAATGTTCGATTTTTTTCAAAACAAGCAAAATCTTGTTTTTATCTTGCCAAGGGTGTGGAAGGCAAAGGGTGGCACGATTATTGTACGACCTTCCGAGACCAGTGGTCTTAACATCATCCCCACGTGGTCGCCATTCTATCATTCCCATGTTCCGATCATCAGGGGTATGCTGAAAGGATGGATGCCGTGGTGCGGACGAATCCTCACAAAGCTCGCAAAGCCGGGCGACATACTCTTGAGTTCAAGCGAACCCAATTTATTAACAACCTATCTCTATGGGCGATTAGCACGACGACTGGGCATGAAACATGTTTTCTTGTCGTGGCAGAACATTTCCTATACCAAGCGGCTTTCCGGCTGGAAATTGAAAATAACTGAATGGTTTCTGCGCAGAAATATCACACTGGCTCACGGGGGGCTTTTCGGCACACAGCAGGCGCTCGAAATACACCGATCGTATCTGCCGGCTCGTTTTCCCGTAGCGGTCATTCCGCAATCGGGCGTTGATGTCGATATGTTCCGTCCCGGCATCCCTAGCGATTTTCGCACACGCCATAATCTTCAAGATAAAATTATCTATCTTTTTGCCGCGGTATTTGATGAACGAAAAGGCGTCTTTACTACAGTTGATGCTTTTAGGGAGACGCTAGCGCGTGTATCTAACGGTCATTTGGTGATGATCGGTCTCGGAAAACTCCAGGAACCAATCCGAAAACATATTGCGGAGCTTGGTATCGAAAACGCAGTAACCATATTGTCGTGGATGCCTAATCAGAAATTGCCCGCCATCTTTGCCTCTGTAGATATTTTGGTGCATCCGTCCGAACCATTTCAAGGATGGGAAGAGCAATATGGGTGGACGATACTTCAGGCAGAAGCAAGTGGATTGCCTGTCATCGCAACGACTGTTGGCGCCATTCATGAAGCCGTTATCGATGGAGTCACCGGCTTGCTCGTGCCGCCCAACCATGTCTCTGCGCTGGCGCATACGATGGTTGCCCTTGCTCAAGATCCTCTGCGTCGGAAACAGATGGGTGCGGCCGGGCGACAGCATGTCATGGCGAGCTTCAGTCATACAAAGGTTGCGGAGCGCCTGGAACAGTTTCTCACATCACTCCCATGACAACGGCATCACGTCAAACAATTTTAGTTACCGGAGCAAGTGGCATGTTGGGGTTAAAACTTGTCGAAGTTTTTTCAAAGAGATATACCACGATAAAAACTCGGTTTGATATTACGGATAGTTCAGCTATTGCAAATGTGCGGAAACGTTTCAAACATATTGATGCTATTATTCATTGTGCCGCGATGACCAATGTCAATGAATGCGAACTGCATCCGGCGGAGTGTTGGCGGACGAATGTCCAGGGGACCGCGCATGTGACACAACTTGCCCGGCACTATGGCGCCAATCTCATCTACATCTCAACGCCGATGGTGTTTTCGGGGCGCCAAGGCAATTACCGGGAAGGAGACCGCCCGCGTCCGCAAAATCAGTACGCTCGCAGCAAGCTGGCCGGAGAAAAGATTGTTCTAAGATATCGGCATGGTCTGGTGGTGCGCGCCAATCCCATCGGCAAGCGTCCTTTGGGAGCTCATCCGAGTTTTATCCAATGGTTTGTTGATCGTGCCCGCGCCAATGAATCCTTTTCTCTCTTTTCGGATGTCACCATCAATCCGATCAGCACGACGACGTTGAGCCATGATCTGAAACGAATCCTTCAGAATTTCAAGCCGGGGATTGTGCATCTGGGCAGTCGCGATACAGTAAGCAAGGCGGATATCTGGCGTTTTATTCTCAAGCGATTCCCTCATTTTTCCGCATCGGTTGTTGAAAAACATGTTGACGCCACCCCTGCCGGAAGAATTGCAAAACACCCCCGGGAAATGTGGCTTAATGTTACCAAAGCTCGCCACTTCAACATCGTATCGCCTTTGTGGCGCCGCGAAGTCGAACTGGTTCTTGATGAGTTGGGATATACATGAAATCCCTCCTCTACATGTTTAACGGGCGTTTTCCCACCGAGAAGGCGCACGGTATCCAAATCGCAAAAATGTGCGAGGCATTTGCCAACATTGGCGTCGCGGTGACGCTGACGGCGCCGTATCGACGCAATAACATCCGGCAAGATCCCTTTGAGTATTATGGCGTACAGAGAAACTTCGCGTTGAGGCGCGTGTGGGCAATGGATTTAATGAACTCTATTCCCGATCGTTTCGCGAATTTCATCCAAACCGTTACGTCAGCGATCTCTTTCGGTTGGTATCTTCTCGGGCATCGAGCCGAATGGTACTATGCGCGCGACCCCGCAAGTCTCCTGGCATTGAGTTTTTTTGGGCGGCCGTATGTTGCAGAACTCCATGACTATCGAGCGCGGCAACCGCGCTGGTGGATGAAGAGAATTTTGAAAAAAGCACGTCTCGTTGTTTGTAATTCTGAAGGTACGAAAAAACTATTGGCTGCGCACTATACACTAAGTACTATACTCGTTGCGCCCAACGGGGTTGATCCGAAATTTTTCGATATTCCTGAAACGCGCGAGAAGGCACGGGAACTTCTCAATCTGCCACAGGACAAAGTCATCATCGGCTATGTCGGGCGGTTTGAAGTTGCGGGGATGGACAAAGGTATTCCATCTTTGGTGGAGGCGTTCGGGCTCATGCGGCATCGTGATCAAGCCAAGCTACTACTGGTCGGAAGTCCCGAGTTATCCGTCCCGTATACGCACGTGCCTCTCTACTTGCGGGCCATTGATATTGCGATTATTCCATTCCCGGATGCCCAACATGCCAAGACCACATCGCCCATCAAGCTTTTCGAATTTATGGCGGCGGGCAAGGCAATTGTCGTTGCCGACAGCTCTGACCCGCAACGGCTTGCCGAGACGCTGGACGCTCTCGTTACCAATCCTGAACGCATCAGGTTGCTTGGCGTGCAAGCCCGTGAAGAAGCCAAACATCATACGTGGGATCAGCGGGCGCGAGCTATCATCGATTTTCTAAATCTTAGGTAACATATCATTTTTTGTATCCTCCATCATCAGCTTTCTTAACGCAAGTCCCAATGATTCTTCGTCCGGCATACCTGCCGATTGATTTTTTTCCTGTATTCGTCGTTTGAGCTCGGCTTCTATTTTGCCCAAAATGTCTTCTTCAACATCCATGTACCCTGTTTGCACGCCCTTATAGGCAATCATCTCATCATTGATTTCTGGGTGGTGCTGCCGTGCTATTGCCATGTGATCTTTCCAGGAGACAATATCACTGGTTTGGCGGGGCGCAGTTCCCGACCTATCTACCGTTGTTTCTATGGAATTATGAGTGAACTCGAGAATTTTTTGCAATACTTCAATTCTATTTTCACTCCGCAAAGATATTATTCCCTCCGCAACTTCCTTAACAAAAGTAACTTCACCGGCCTTATTGATAACGGTAACATCGGGCGATACGCCTAATTCTGAAAGAATCCCGACCGCCTCTTCCCGACTTTGAGTGAAACCAGCCGTTGTGCTTGCTTGCTGTTTGGTGTATTGGGCGCGTTTATGCGCAGAATGGGTCATTACTGCCCGGCAACGTCAAGACGAGGGTCTTTTAGGATTTTAAACTTGTCTCTTAATCGCAAGCCAAAACGAAAAAAATACGTCTTAATCCGTTCTTCTGACGGTTCCTGCCCACTTGGTTTTTCGGGCGATACGATTTCTACCACGTCTTGTGTTATGGGCTTATTTCCTATACCATAGTATAACTATTCCACCATGAAAATCAACCACGATGCGGCGCCGGGAGCGTTGGATCACTGCCAGATCACCGGATCAAAAAACCTCTTTGAAGTCATTGATCTGGGCCACCAACCGCCCTGCGATGCGCTGTTGACCGAGAAAACAATCAAGGAACCGGAGACATACTATCCGCTCCGCCTGATGCTCTGTCCCGAATCCGGCCTTGCCCAGCTTGATTATTCGGTCCCCGGTGAGATTTTGTATCCGGGCGAGTATCCTTATCGCGCCGGCATTTCAAAACCGCTCCAGGATTACTTGGTCGCGTTTGCCGATGAAGTAGTGGGGGATTTCGGGATACGCCCGGATTCTTTATGTGTTGATGTCGGTTCAAATGACGGTGCGTTGCTTTCCGGCTTCAAGCGTCTTGGCATGAGGACCGTCGGCGTTGAGCCGACTGATATGGCGAAGTATGCGAGAAAAGAACGCAAAATCAAGACAATTCAGAAGTTTTTCACTGAAAATGTTGCGAAAGATATTGTCAGCGGCTATGGTCGCGCGAAAGTCATTACCATGACCAATGTGTTTGCCCACATGGCGACTTTAGGCGAAGTGATGCGCGGACTGAACCGGCTCATGGACAAAGATGGAATTTTTATCAGCGAGAGCCAATATCTTCTCGATGTCCTTGAAGGCAATCAATTTGACCAGATCTACCACGAGCATATTCGGCTGTATAGTCTCAAGTCGCTCGTGAAGCTTTTCCCACAGTACGGGATGGAGGTCTTCGACGTCTACCGATCATCGGCGCGCGAGGGCAGTATTCGAGTATACATAGCGCGTAAGGGAGTACGCCCCGTCAATTCTCATATTGGCATGCTTCTCAAGCTGGAAGAAAAGAAAAATCTTTTCAAACCCGCAACGTGGGCAAAATGGCGCCAAGACGTGAACGAACAAAGGGAAAAGTTTATAGAATTTGCGCACAAGGCAAAGCGCTGGGGCAAACGATTCGTGGCCGATTCAGCGCCCGGACGCGGCACGGTGCTGATCAACTATTATGGCATCGATAAGACACTCATGCCCTACATTGCCCAGCTTCCGGGATCGGAAAAAATCGGCAAGTATTTGCCGGGTACCCATATTCCCATCGTGGACAACAAGATCATCATGAAAGAAAAGCCCGACTATGTTGTCATTCTCGCGTGGCATTATGCGGATTATATTATGAAAAACTGGCGCGCCAAAGGGCTCAAATCAAAATTCATTTTGCCGTTGCCGAAATTTAGAATAGTTTCATGATCCCGTTTTTAAAATTCCAGGACCTCAACGCACCGTATAAAGCCGAGCTCATGGAAGCGATTTCGCGCGTCATTGATTCGGGTCAATATATTCTGGGACCGAAAGTCGAAGAATTTGAAAAAGAATTTGCGGAATACTGTGGCGTGAAGTACGCGATCAGCACCGGCAACTGCTTGGATGCGCTGACGCTTATATTCCGGGGATATATTGAGCTTGGTGTCATGAAAGAGGGCGACGAGGTTCTCGTTCCCGTCAACACCTACATTGCCTCCATCTTGGCGATTACGGCAAATCGTCTTAGACCCATATTGGTGGAGCCGGATATCGCGACCTACAATATTGACGATACGCTCTTGGAGCGTCACATAACAAAGAAGACTAAGGCAATCTTGACCGTGCACTTGTATGGCAGAATCGCGTACTCGGAGCGGATGCAAAAAATTGCAAAGAAATACACACTGAAGATCATTGAAGATTGCGCGCAAGCGCACGGCGCGATATACAAGGGGAAAAAAGCGGGGAGTTTGGGCGACGCGGCCGGCTTCAGTTTTTATCCGTCAAAAAATCTCGGCGCGCTCGGAGATGCCGGCGCGGTTACGACAAATGATAAAAAACTTGCCGATGTCATTCGCGCCTTGCACAACTACGGAAGCTACAAGAAGTATTACAATCTTTATAAGGGCGTGAACAGCCGTTTGGACGAATTGCAGGCCGCAGTGCTTTTGGTCAAGCTGAAATATCTTGACGCGGAAAACGCCCGCAGAAAAAACATCGCGATGCGCTATTTGAACGGCATACAAAATGCAAAGCTAGTACTTCCCGAAAACGATGCTTCCCATGTCTGGCACTTGTTTGCGATACGCACAAAAAACAGAGAGAAGTTCGCGAAACACCTATCCGATCATGGCGTGGGTTCCGTCATTCATTACCCGATTCCTTCCCACAAGCAGAAGGCGTTCAGGGAGTGGAATGGCAGGAAGTATCCGATCACGGAGGAGATTCACAAGACCATTATCAGTTTGCCGTTGTTCCCCTCAATGAAACAGGAGGACATCAACGCAGTTATCGCGGCATGCAACTCTTTTCAAATCTAAAACAAGAACTCTTCTTTGCGAAAAGAATGATCCAGTATCGGTATGGTCCGATTAAATGGTACCGGTATATTAAAAATAAGTTCTTTCCGGTGTTTTTGGTTCGGCGTGTTAAATCAATCACATCAAATCATGAAGACGATTTTGAATGGCATATTTTATCGCACAAAATCGGCCTCTGGATGACCTATTGGACGATCCGTTCATTCATGTATCAATCAGGACTGTGTCCGCGGGTGATCGTGCACGATGACGGTACCATTGATCCGGCGACCGCACGGATGTTCGAAAGCAAATTTTCAAATGTGCGCGTCCTGTTGCGCGGGGACGCGAACCGGCAATTCAGTGTGTTATCCGACGTGCCGGACATTATCAAGAGAGCACGCACCAGCAAGAACTTTTATATCCTGATGTTTTTAGACCATTTTTTCTTAAGTGCTTCACGCCGAGTGATGGTGTCGGACAATGACATACTCTTCTTTCAGCGGCCTCAAGAAATCATTGATTTCATGGCGGGCAAGAGCGATGTTGATGCAATGTATTTTATCGGCTGGGATGAGAACAGAAATGAACTTCCTATTGATGAGACCTATAAAAAAAAGTATACCAGCGTACTCGATGATGCCGCACGCCTAAACTCCGGATTAATGATATTCGATAAGTCCAAAGTCAAAACCGACCGGGTGGCGGAATATTTTGAGCACGCGACGGACTTTGACCATCATTTGATTGAGCAAAGCGGATGGGGCATGATTCTCTCGCAGATTCCCCATGCGTTTTTTCCGGAAGCAACCTATCGGCTTCGCGGCGGTGTGAAACCACCCGTGATTTTTAAGCATTTTACCAAGCCGCGGCGCCATGAAATGTTCGCCTACGGCATTGATGAAGCGCGCAAGCACATGGGAGCATGATCCCACTATGACGATCCTCTATTTTGGAGATTTTAATCCCGACTATGCGCGCAATCGCGTCATCATCCGCGGACTTGAACAAAACGGCGCGCGCGTGATTTATTCAATTCGCTCCGCTCATGATTTCGTGATCGTGGGGTATTCCGACTCGCGCTGGACGATGCCATTGGCATGGCTCTTGTGCCGCAAGCCGATCGTCTGGGACGCGTTTTACTCACTCTATGATTCGTGGGTGTTTGACCGGAAGCTTGTTTCGCCGTCGAGCGTGAAAGCGAAATACTACTGGCTTCTTGATTGGCTCTCTTGCATGCTCGCCGATCGCATATTGCTTGACACGAACGCGCATATTGATTATTTCGCAAAAACGTTTAGAATAGACAAGCGCAAGTTTATTCGAGTTTTAATCGGCGCAGATGACAAAATCTTCCACCCATAACAAAATCCTCGTGACCGGTTCCGCTGGCTTTATCGGCAGTCATATCTATGACCGCCTTTTGGAGATGGGGCACGAAGTGTATGGCATTGACGATTTATCGGGGGGGTTCATGCGCAATGTGAGCCGGCCGAAGCGGTTTACGAAGCTTGATCTGCGTGATCGTGCCAAAACCGCCGCCTACATCGCCAAAATAAAGCCGGAAATCATCTTCCACCTTGCCGCAGATGCCGCCGAGGGCAGGAGCCAATTTACGCCGTTAAGCGCGCTGGACCGCAATCTCGGGGCGTATTACAACCTGCTCATACCGGCGATTAAGCATGGAATGAAGAAGATGATCTTGGCGAGCTCCATGAGCGTATACGGAGCCCAGCAGGTACCGTTCAAAGAAAGCATGGAGCCCCAGCCGGAGGATATCTACGGCATTTCAAAAACTGCGATGGAAAAAAGCACCAAGGTGCTTGCGGATGTCTATGGTTTCAAGTATGTCATCATCCGTCCGCACAATGTCTACGGTCCACGGCAAAACCTTACGGATCCGTACCGCAATGTGATCGGTATTTTCATCAACCGTCTTCTGAACAAGAAAAATTTCTATATCTACGGCGACGGTTCGCAAATGCGCGCATTTTCCCACATTGACGATGTAGCGGATCCCATGGTTCGCACTGCGTTCTCGAAAAAATGTGAAGGAAGGACCATCAATATCGGAGGAGACCAAGCCATCACCCTCAACGAATTAAGCCGGCTGGTGCTAGAAGAATTTTTTCACAGCAAGGATATTCCGCGCGGCTACAAACCGACGTACGTGCCACTGCGCCCGAAAGAGGTCCAATACGCCTACTCTGATCATCAGATTGCGAAACGGCTCATCGGATTTAAACCAAAAACATCTCTGCGAGAAGGCATACGAGCGATGATCACATGGGCGCGGAGTATTGGTCCGCAAAAGTTTACGTATCTCTCATCGCTTGAGCTTGAACATACAACAGCGCCGAAGACATGGAAGAAAAAACTCATCTAGTGTTGTTTTGGGGCACCTTTATTCCCCTGCAAGGGGTGTCGTATATTCGCGCGGCCGCCGAGTTGCTGAAGAACGAAAAAAACATTGACATTCGGCTCATCGGAGAAACCTATCGGCTCCCGCACGAACAATTGGTGCCACTCATCAGAACTGCGGACATTTGTCTGGGCATTTTTGGGGATACGGACAAGACCACGCGCGTGATACCGAACAAAGTCTACGAAGCGATCGCGATGCGGAAAGCCGTCATTTCCGCCGACACGCCGGCGATTCGGGAACTGTTCACCGATCGCGAAAATATTTTGCTTTGTGAGCGGGCAAACGCCGAAATGCTTGCCGAAAAAATTCTAGAACTGTGCCACGATCCGGCTCTCCGAGATCGCATTGCCGAAGGTGGCTATCGTTTATATCAGCAACAAACTACACCGAAAAAAATAGGGGAGGCGCTCTATCACATGCTATGCGCATAAAAAACCTGCGATTCATTCTTCAGGGGTTGGCGACATATCTTCCGGTGCGGATTCCTTTTCTTCCAAGGCATCAAGTCCAATTTGTTGAAGACCGCGTCAGAGTGAACACGGACTACACCGCGCTTGCCAGAGCATGTTATACCAATTGGCTTCGGTTTTTAACGGCGACAAAACCCGCTCTCCGTCTTCCCATCGAAAGCGTCGGAGAAATTGGGCCGGGCGATTGTCTCGGGGTGGGACTTGCCGCCCTGCTTTCCGGCTCGAAGCGATATTATCCGATTGATCTATTTCCCCGAAGCCGCAACTGCGATAATCTGCTGATTTTTGATGAGCTTGTGCGGCTATTTGAAAACCGAACTCCGATCCCCGACGATCGTGAATTTCCAAAAGCAATCCCGAAACTCACGTCGTATGCATTTCCGAACATACTAACGCAAGAAATTTTAGAAAAGTCTCTCGCAAAAAATCGGATTGATGCCATTCGCGGCATGATCGCCGCCATACACGGAGGACGGGCGACTGTGCAAAGCGATGGACTGGTGATATCGTATCCGGTAGGGGATCAAAAACCCGTCGTTGATTTTCTGATCTCCATAGCAGTCATGGAGCACATCGTTGATCCCGACGAAGCATATACGCGGGACTATGCGTACTTGAAGAAAGGCGGCATCTATGCTCACGCCATTGGGCTGAACGCGCACGGCACGGCACGGCAGTGGAACGGCCATTGGACGTATTCGCCGCTTGTCTGGCGGTTGATCAGGGGCCGCACCCGCTACCTTATCAATCGCTGGCCCCACTCATGGCATGTCAAAAGCCTGCGGGTGCACGGTCTTCACATTGTCGCTGATGATGTGTATCGTGAAAAAAACACACTTGTGCGGAAGGACTTGAGCATATTGTTCGTAAATATTCCCGAGGACGATCTCACCGCGCATTCTGTTTTTATATCCGGATACAAATGAAAATAACATTTCTTGCAACACATCTCAAAGTGAATGGAGGGAACAGAGTTATCGTAGGATACGCCGATGTACTCTCCCGCATGGGCCATGAAGTAACTGTGGTCATCGTGAGCGCAAACAAAATAACACGCACAGTAGCCAACGCGATACGCGCTAAGCCCCGCTGGTTTAAGAACTTCAAGGGCAGGATTCTGCGCGTTGAAATGCTTACAGACCGGAATCTGCCCGCGGCGGATGTTGCGGTCGCTTTTGCATGGCAGACGGCAACGGCGCTTCATGCGTGTTCCGAAAAAGTCGGTTTGAAATGCTATTATATCCTGCACGATGAGCGCCTATACCATGGCCCGAGAAACGAAGTGGCAAAGACATATGAATTTCCAATGACCAGGATCGTCTTGTCCACATGGGTACAAGAAAGAATCAAGCGCGATTATAATCTGGACTCTGAATTGCTGATACCTCCTCTTTATGATGAGTTTTTGGCAAAAGAATATCCTCACAATACTACCGACAAAATTAGGATTTTGCTTGTGTGCCATGATTATGATTGGAAGGGGACAAAAGAGGGAGTGGAGATAGTCCAACGATTCAAAGTGAAGTATCCTTATATCGAGCTCGTACTCTATGGGTCTCGAAGAAAGAACATCAACTTTCCCTGCGATGAATATCACTACAACCCGTCTCGATTTGAGCTTCCCCGGCTCTATGCCGGATGCGATATCTACCTGTGTACCTCATGGGATGAAGGACTGGGCTTGCCCTCAATGGAAACAATGGCGTGCCGGTGCGCACTCGTGACCTATGATACCGGCGGATCGCGCGATTTTGCCATTGACGGCAGGACTGCTTTGGTTGCGCCGCGGCGGAATATCGAAGCGCTTTCTCAAAAACTGGAAATGCTGATTGTTGACAAGAAACTCCGAGACCGCATTGCCGGCAATGGCCGCGACTTCATGCGCGCAATGCCCACCTTGAACGAGCAAACCCATGCGCTCGAGAGTATTTTTTTACGGGAGCTCAAAAAACATGCCTAGATACACACAGCATCCGTATCTTCTGATTTTTTCGATAGTTTTCATCGCGCATTCTTTGCTGTTCATATATGTTGCGCGATTTGACCATGCAAAATTTGCGGATTTCGGTTTTCCGGTCAGAGAAGGAACGGATGACTACCAATACCGTACTCTGGCAATCAATCTTGCTTCCCACGGAGTATTTTCCCTCCATTCCACGCCTCCGTTTCGGCCTGATGTGTTCAGGACTCCGGGATATCCGGCATTTTTGGCGGTAATCTTCGGAATTACGGGATCCTTTTTTGCGGTTGCGTTCGTGCAGACTATTCTGGCAGCACTCACGGGGATCGTGGTGTATGAATTGGTGCGGACTTTTTCGGTGCGGCGCATAGTTGCATGCGCCGCCGCCCTCCTTTTTGCATTGGAGCCGACCGTTATGAATTCTTCCATGCGGCTGGCCACCGAAATCCTCTTTACATTTCTGGTAACGCTCTCTGTTTTTATATTGTTTTTCAGGAAGGAGAGCGGCCCAACATTCAAAACATGCTTTCTTGGAGGGTTGGTACTTGGTCTGGCGGTGCTCGTCCGGCCGATCGGATTATTCCTGCCGCTGTGCATTCCGGTGTTTCTGTTTTTTCGTTATCGCCATGATTCGATACCATTCAAGCATATAGTGTTCGCGATCCTTGTTTTTTGGATTGGCACCGGCAGTGCGCTCATTCCATGGCTCGCGAGAAACAGCATATCGGCCGGGACATGGAGCATTTCTTCCCTGCCCGCGTATAATCTGCTATTCTACAATACGGCTTATTTCCTGGCCCAGCGGGAACATCTGCCGATCGCCACGGTCCAGGAACGCTTACAACGAGAAGCGGGCTCTCATGATACCGGCGTCCTCACGGCGCCTGAACGCATAGGGAAGAATTTTGCGCTGGCGGTTGCAAAACTCAAAGATAAGAAACTTTCATATCTGGCGTTTCACCTAAAAAAAGTTCCATCATTTTTCCTTGCCAGTGGAGTTTCAAGCATACTGAACGACATGCCCCGTGCTGACCGCTGGCTGATGTCACGGGGTCTTGTTTCCGACCATGCTTCGAGCGCCAGCGGTCTTTTTGAAGCGGGCCGTTGGCGAACCGTGTTGGCAAAATCATTCCGCGCACCGTTACTGTTGCTTGACCGCTTGTTCTTGGCGTTTACCGCTCTGTGCGCCGCGGTATTCTTGTATATATCTTTGCGCCAAAGCAAATGGAGATTTCACGCCACACTCCTTGCGTTTCTTGTTTTGTACTTTGCATTAACCAGTATTCCCGTTGGCGGAGCACGCTTCAGGGTTCCTGCGGAGCCGTTTCTATTTTCTCTGGCGATTTTAGGATTTGAATGTCTTAGACGTTCTCATACACCATGGAACCGAAAATTTCAGTAATCATTCCCACCTGCAATCGTCCAGAGCTTCTCAAAAAAGCGATCGCTTCGGTTGAGCGGCAAACGTATCGTAATGTTGAACTTATTGTGATTGACGATGGAGAAACCCGTCTCGGCGGAGGAGCGGCACGCAACAAAGGGATTCGGCAGGCGACGGGCGACTATATCGCGTTTCTTGATGACGACGACCAATGGATGCCGGACAAACTGGAGGTTCAGCTTGGTTTATTTGAAAAAACTCCGCCCGAGGTCGGATTCAGCTTTACGGCAGTGACGAAAGTATATGACGATCGCGCGGAAACAACAACCGTGAGCAATGGTATTGCTGATTATCACACACGCGTTCTTGAGAATTTTAAAGAATTCCTGAACGTAACGCTGATGTTCAAACGCGAAGTATTTGATGTGGTGGGTGGATACGATGAAGCATTTCCGAATCATCAAGAGATAGATCTCCTCATCAGAGTTTCCCGAACCTATCAAGGCCTTGGCATCAATATACCTTTGACGCGCGTCAATATGTCACGAGAATATGTGCGCACGAACAAAGCGACTCCCGGCATGAAGATACAAGGAAGGGAAATGCTCCTGAAGAAACATCATACCGATTTTGCTTCCGATCCCATTAATCTAGCGTGGCAGTTTTTTCAGCTTGGTATTCTCTATCGCAATAACGGACAATATGATGAAGCACGGAAGTTTTTTCAAAAGGCATGGAAATTAGACAAAAAAATACGATATAAGCTACACGAGTATTGGCTTTTTCATCACGAAAAAAAACAACCAATACGCCAGGAGGACATAAACAAGGTCTGGTCGTCCATGTGGAATGAAGAAAAAAACCACATCGTGAAGTCCGTATTTGAGCAAAGAGTATTCAGCGACGGCTACCCCATTCAAAAAAAATACATTCCGGGCGGGGATGAGCATTCTATACTTGATATCGGCAGCGGATCCGGTCGGTACGGAGTAAAAATCGCCCAAGACTTCCCGAAGTGTAGGATACTCATTACTGATATCATTCCCGAGTCGTTAGCAGTGGCTCGGGCATTGGCTGAACAACTCCACATTACCAATGCGGAGTTTCAAACGGAAGATGCTATGGCATTGTCATTCCGGGACAATACGTTTGATGTCGTGTTTTGCAACGCTACCCTGCAGTACGTTCTTGATTTTCGAAAAGCGGTCGTCGAGATGGCACGAGTGGCAAAACCAGGAGGCCGTGTTATTCTATCAACAGTCAACGCGAACAATCCGCTCTATCATCTCTACCGATTGATACAGGGGAACGCATATCCGTATCGATATGAAAGGCCGTTTTCGCATCGTGAACTGAAAAAGCTTCTTGGCGAGTCCGGCCTTGATATCCTTGCTGAAGACGGGTATTCCGTATCGCATACCGTATATCGGTTCAAAAGTTTTGGGAGGATATTCAAACTGTTGAGTCAGATAACCAATCGGTCGATCAAGTTCATTGATCGTTTTACTAAGCGTTTTCTTTCCCGAACGTTTGGATTTGAGATTGTCGTCATTGCCCAAAAACCATGAATGACCACGTTCCCATTCCCAGTCCCCCTGACTACTATGCGTTTGCCGCATACAAAAAAGGACGGCATAACGGTGACGTATCGTACGCATTTGAATACATGAATGCTATCATTCAGACAACGCCCGGTGCGAAACTTTTGGAAATCGGATGCGGTATGAATACCGCACTCGACCATATTGATCAGTCGGTTTCATATGTCGGGATTGATTCGGAAGCATTCTGCATCTCGGAGCTCTCGAAACACTATCCATCTCAGCACTTTGTTGCGGGATATGCGGAGAATCTTCCCTTTGGGGACCGTAGCTTCGATATGGTGTTTTCATGCCAAGCACTCGAAATGTTCCATGATCCCCGCACGGCCCTCACAGAAATCATGCGTGTTGCCAAACCGGGCGGGTCTATTATCATTATTGCTCCGAATTTTGAAAATCCGTTCTCTCGCGTCAACGCGATACGGCACTACGGTCTTGTGCGCCGCCTATGGTTTACCGTGCGGAGAGTTGCAGATACGGTTCTGCGCCTTTTCGGCATTATATCGTTTCGCACCATTCCGGAAAACGTTGTTCAGGCAATGCAGAATAGTACGGAAACGTACCGATACCTGCCGGACGACGACGCCAAGTATGTAACCAGTGCGTACGAAGTAGCCGCTTTCTTTCATCGGAATGGATACCAACTTGTATATCATACGACACGCCGTCCACGTACCGGCCTGAAAGAATTGATACTTCACGCGCTGACGATACTTCCCCTGTTTACATACTATGGCGGAGGCATGTTTTTTATTTTTCGAAAATCATGAAACGTATCGCTATCATTATTCCGTCGCAGGGCGAAGACTACTTGAAAAGCACGGTACTGGACGGTCTTTCTCAATTGTCGCGGGAGGGACACGTCGAATTTCGTGTTTCTTCTATTCTCAAAAAGGACGAGTTTGCTGACTACGCGTGCGTTGCGGATCTGATTTTGATTATTTGGTGGGGAAAGAAAAAGTTTGATCTGGAACTCGTCGAGCGGATTAATCGTTGGGAGCGCACCGTATTTATTGATGGATCGGAAGTCGGGTCCAACAACGGTATGACGCACCGCTATGATTTTGATATCCAATACGGCATCCTTTCCGGCACCGACCATGGACCGGGCGCCCCGAATCAAGTCATGCTGAAAAAATGCGCGTTATATTTCAGGCGCGAAAAACCCTATGGCAGCGGTATCATGCCCCTACCCTACGGCATTGAGGAACGGTACACGAAGTATTATGATGCGAACAAGGAAAAGGACATTGATTTTGCATGCATGTTCGGCCAAGATGAGTATCCGCGAATGAGACGACATGCTAAGAAATTGTTAACGAAGTGGTGTGATGCAAACGGTTTTACGTATCGCGTTGAACCCACAAAGACAGCGGATGAATTTTATCAGCTTCTTGCTCGCGCCAAGGTCGGGGTATCAATAGGCGGTGGAGGATACGACACGGCGCGATTTTGGGAAATTCTGGCCAATAATTGCCTTGTGCTGTGTGAGCGCATTGATATTTTTCAGCCGGACAGCGGAGCGTTTGATTACGAGCGTATATGGGAATTCAATAATCTGTACGATTTTCAATATCAGCTTGAGAAGATAGGCGAATTTTTACGAACTGGATACACTACCGTCGATTTGACAACGGAGTATAACGCCATTTTGGAAACGCACGGAGCCAAAGCGCGAGTACTCACCATACTATATGAAGCCCGAAAAAAAGGAATCATCTGAATGCGCCGTCATCGTGTCGTCGTTTGACGGTTTTGCCGACTTGTGGGAGCCGTTTTTTACCCTGCTGTTTCGCTATTGGCCCGATTGTCCGTATCCGATCTACCTGATTTCAAATGCGAAGCATTTCGATCATCCCCGTGTGACCACCCTTGCGATTGGGGCGGACGGCAAATGGGCGAATAATCTTTTCGCGGCGCTTGAACGAATCCCAGCCACATCGATTATCTATATGCAGGATGACTTTTTTTTGACACAAAAAGTCGATACTTCAAAAATTCAGACTTTTGTGGACCATGCAGTCAAAAACAGCATTGCCTGTATTCGTTTATTTCCCGAACCCGGCCCTGATCTGCCGTATCCGGAACCTGGATTGGGAATGATAAGCCAACAAGCGGACTATCGTGTCTCATTGCAAGCACACCTCTGGGATATCCAGGCGCTTACCAGCCTTATGCGGCCGGGAGAGTCCGGATGGGATATGGAAATTGAGGGCACCAAGCGAGCGCATGCCGCCGACGGGATATTTTTGTCAGTCAAAGAGGCGGCGATACGCTACACGGAAGGAGCTACGAAAGGCAAATGGAACATCGAGGCACTCAGGCATTGCCGCGAGGAAGGTGTGGCGCTGGACCGCAACGCCCGCGGCACGAACTACGGCATCTACTATCGCGCCAAACGTAACCGATTGCGCAAAGCGGTGAAAAAATTTATCGGGATTTCGTGAACCAAAAGCATCCACTTCACCACATCAGATACCTACTGTTCGGAAGATGGGAGATTACCTCTCTCCACCCGTTGTTTCTTCTCATAAAGTTTAAGAAATACGCATCGTTGTCTATGCCTTCGAAGTCGTCCTGGTAAGCAATCAGGTAGTGCCGGGCGTTTTTAAGAACTAAATCCCGCACTTCGAGCGGCATCTCACTGACTGACCAAAGAGCGATCAATAGTTCGCCGTCCACCTCCTCCGGCACATTCGTAAAAACGGTCGGCAAATTGAGACGATTCAAATAGTATTTTTGCAATTCAAGAAACTCGGGCAAATCATAAATTACGTACCGTCCCCGGAACCCGAGCTCGTGGACGAGACGGCGCATGCATCCGTATCCGCCGCCGATTTCAGCAATGCTCCTGATCTTCTTAATTTCACTGATACCATTGTAATACTCGAAGTACCTTGCCAAGCTGTACGCTTGATGTATAAGGTTTAGGTTATTCGGCGGATTTCCCACATCGGTTTCTACAATTGCTTTTTCCCAAATCGGCCAGTCATTCGTGCCTTTCAAATACTCCAGTTCAACCGGCTTGGCGAAATGAAACATTGTATAGCGAATGAAATCCCAGTTGAGAAAATCCTCCGGTTTCTCGTGCTTTAAGTATTCCCTCAATCGAGCCCTAAGCACATCCCATGTAGGGACTTGTGGTTTTTCTGAAAGAGCTCGTGCTCTTTGAGCTTTCTTGAATTTATGCCAGAATTTTAAAAACATGTTTGATAAGCTTTGCACTGGATTGAATCTTGCCGCCGCCAATGTTGAAAATCTCTCGGCAACCGATTTGTGAACATATCCGCGATTCCTCCGTTCGAATATTCCCTGGCTTGCGATCGCCGCCGTTGGCAAATATGTGCGGCTTCAGCGCTTCCAAGTCCCGCGCCACGCTCATATCGTAGGGATTGCGCCCGTGTTTTGACAGTACCACGCGGTCCACACAACGAAACGCCTCGATAATCTCTTTGCGTTCGGCTTGTTTCATGAACACGTATCCTTTTTTCTTGGTGAGCCAGCGGTCGTTGTTTAAAATAACCACGAGCTCGTCGCCAAGCTTTCTGGCCGCGCTAAACAACCGAACATGCCCAACGTGGACGGGATCAAACCCTCCGCTTACCGCAACAACCGTTTTTTTCTTTTTGTCCAAGAACGTAATAGTACCTGATATTTGACAATAAATCCAGTCCCTGTACAGTCTAGGCATGGACCTGAACGCCTATCTGTTTGAGTCGGTAGAAACGAAACTGCGCATCCTCAAGGATCGCGATTTGAAACAAAAAATTGCCCAAACCGGGCGATTCCTCCGTAGCACGTTGCGGCAGGGTAAGACGCTGTTTGTGGCCGGCAATGGCGGATCGGCGGCCGATGCCCAGCATTTTGTCGCGGAGCTAAGCGGGGGAAACTTCATGGGCTTGCGAAAAAGCTTTTCTGCCATCGCCCTGACCGCGAATACCTCCGCCTTAACTGCCATCGGTAATGATTTCGGCTATGACCAACTTTTCGCGCGGCAGTTGGAGGCATTGGGAAAACCCGGCGATATTTTTTGTGGCATTTCCACGAGCGGCAACTCACCCAATATCATCGAAGCGTTTCGGTGCGCCCAAAGATTGGGGATGACCACGGTTGGGCTTCTGGGCAATGGTGGCGGAAAAGCGCTACCACTCTGTAATTATCCTCTCATCGTCCCTTCGCAGAATACCCAGCATATCCAAGAAGCGCAGGTCATGATCATCCACATGCTCTGCATTGCTAGCTATGAAGAACAGTAATACGCACTATATTTTTCTTGACCGCGACGG
>OBEQ010573060.1_pt1 | contig 19125 bp, 19 predicted proteins | sample 1670901 | NCBI WGS metagenome assembly OBEQ01 (sample SAMEA104232315, study PRJEB22302) | groundwater metagenome | biome: forest; feature: aquifer; material: groundwater | place: USA | collected 2011-08-07 | depth 5.4 m
CAGGGCTCTCAAAAATCGCTTCGGCAGCACCACCGAGGTCGGCGTTTTCGAGATGACCGGCGAGGGAATGCGCGAAGTACCGAATCCCAGCGCACTCTTTCTCGCCGAGCGTCCGAAGGGAGCCTCCGGCAGCGTCATCGCATCGACCAGCGAAGGATCACGCCCGATGCTCGTCGAGGTGCAAGCGCTGGTGGCGCCCTTTGCTGCAGGAAACGGTCGGAGAACCGCGACGGGCGTAGATGGCGCGCGCCTCGCGATGGTCCTCGCCGTCCTCGAGCGGAAGGTCGGACTGGAGCTCTCTACGGCCGACGTTTTCGTCAACGTCGCCGGAGGAGTACGCATCGACGAGCCGGCGATCGATCTGCCAGTGGCCCTCGCGATTGCATCGAGCCTTCGCGATCGCGCGGTTTCGCCGCACACCGTGGCATTCGGCGAAATTGGTCTGGCCGGAGAAGTCCGCGGCGTCGCGCGCGCGCAGGCGCGTCTGGCGGAGGCGGCGCAAATGGGCTTTCGTCGCGCGATTGTTCCCGCGTCGAGTGACGGAAACGGTCCCGCGGGGCTCGAGGTCGTCGGGGTTCGGACGCTCAGCGAGGCCGTCGACGCGGCATGCGGGTAGCTGCTAAGTGTCGACGCATGTCGATCTGGCGCATCGCCGTCGTGGGCGTCTCTGTGCTCGCGGCCTTTGGTTGCGGCGCGGCCGCGGGCGGTCCGAACAGCGCCGTCGAGTCCACCCACCCACTCGTTGGCCAATCGGGCCCCGTATTTGCGCTCGACCGCGTCGCGGGTGGCAGCTTTGACATGGCCAAGTTGCGCGGCAAAGTCGTGGTCGTGGACTTCTGGGCGACCTGGTGCGAGCCCTGCAAGAAATCGTTCCCCAAGCTCCAAGAACTCTACGTGAAGTATCAGGCAAGCGGGATCGAGATCGTTGGCATCTCCGAAGACGACGAGAAGACGGGCATCCCGGAGTTTACGAGCACGTATGGTGCGAAATTCCCCGTCGTGTGGGACAGCGGAAAGAAGGTGGCCGGCAAGTGGCAGCCAAAGAGCATGCCGGCCACGTTCATCGTGGACCGAAATGGCGTCGTGCGCTTCGCACACCTCGGCTACCACGATGGAGAAGAGGCGGAGATCGAGAAAGAGGTGAAGAGCCTGCTGTAAGGCATCGTCGAACGGGGGTCGGAGTCGGGGGTCCGAATCGGAGTCGGAAATCGGAGTCGGAGTCGGAATCGGTGTCGGTGTCGGATTCCGGGTCGGTGGTCGGTGGTCGGTGGTCGGAGTTGGAGTCGGAGTCCGGCGCACCTCATCTTCCCTACTTGATCGCTTGCGCCTGGATCGGGGTTTCTCCACCTGCTTTCGGATCGTAAAATGGATGGATCGGCGAGCGAGCTCGAGCCTGGCCGACGGACTTGACGTCTCTTGCTTCAATCTCCCTACGAAGGCTGTGAGGCTCGATTGCGCTGTTGGCGTGCGTCCGTCCGTTGGTGCCTGCGCGTTGCCGTCATGGGCGCGCTCGTGTGCGGATCGGCGCGGGTGTCGCCCGCGGATGAACCGAGCGGCGTCCGGACGGATCTCCTTGCAGGACCCGACTTTCGCGTGCGCGTGAGTGCTGCGCTTTATTTGGGCAAGGCCAAACCCCCCGACGCGCGCTTCTTGCTCGAGCGCGCTCTCGACGATGCGCACCCGGCGGTCCGGGCAGCCGCGGCCGCTGCGCTGGCGGCGGTCGGCGATCCGGGGGCCATTCCAGCTTTGCAGCGGCACCTCTCGAGCGAGGGGAGCGGCGCCGTCAAATCGCAGCTGAGGACCAGCATCGAAGCCCTCAAACCGAAGGACGAGCCGCCGGCGCTTACCATTGGCAACGCACGCTACGTCGTCCAGCTCGGCGACATGAAGAACGCGACCAACGTGCGCGGCGACTCTCTCGGGAGCGTCATGCGCTCGGCCGCGAAAGAACGCGCCGCATCGCTCAAAGGAGCCGTGATCGTCGATGGCGCAGATGCCGGCGTCATGCGACAGGCGAGGGCGCGGCACATCCCCGTGCTTCTCTTGGATGGGACGCTTACCCGTTTGGCCCAAGGCGCAGCCGACGGGAATGTCATGTTCCAAGCGCAGGTCGAGTTCATGGTTCGCAGGGTGCCCCAGCAGACGCTTCAGGGAACATTCTCCGGCGCGGCCACCACGGTCGACTCTGCCCAGGCGCTCACCAACCAGGGGCGAATCGTGGAGCTGCAGAACCGTGCCGTGGATGGTGCAGTGGAAAGCGCGATGCGCGGCGCCGCCCGCGGACTTTCGCAGGCTGCCGTTCGGAAGTGAGAGACTTCCAGTAGTGTAGTCGTCGTGCTGCCTCGCGTGCTTTTTGTGTCCAAGCCCGTCGCCCCACCATGGCACGACGGATCGAAGAACCTCGTGCGCGACATCGCCGCGAACTTGAAGCGCGTCGCGCCAACCGTGATGACGACGCCGGGCGCACCACCACTCGGCGGAAACGTCGTAGAGGAGGCCGTCTACATCGATCCGGGGCGCTTTTCTCCAGCCTTCTTCGCCAACGCGCGGGTCATGCGCCGTCTTTTGACGGGTGACCCCCACGATCTCTGGCACTTCGTCTTCGCCCCAAATCCACTGTCCAGCACGGCGGCAGAGATCGCCAGATATGTTCGCTCGGCAGGCGGGTGGCGCGGTCCTTTGATCCAAACGATCGCCAGTACACCTGCATCGTTCGAAGCCATGCGTCGATGGATCTTCGGCGATGTCATCATCGCGCTCACCGAGTGGACTCGCGGTCGCCTTTTGGCCGCCGGCGTGCGTTCGCAAAAAATTCGCGTCATCCCTCCGTGCGCCGCCGCCCCCGATCTCCCGACGCCTGCGCGGGTCGAGGAAATGAGGCGGCGCTTCGACCTGCGCGGCCCCGTCGTGCTCTACCCCGGCGACTACGAAGTGTCCCGCGGCGCCGAAACGGTCGCGAACGCCGCTCCGCGAATTTTGAAAGCCGTTCCCGAGGCCACGGTCGTCTTCGCGTGTCGCCCCAAGACGCGCGGCATGCAAAAAGCCAAGGACCAAATCCTCGCGGCTCTCGAAGCAGCCCGCCTCGGAGCCAGCGTTCGGCACGTCGGTGAAATCGACGACATGCCTGCGCTCCTCGCCGCGTCGAGTGTCGTTGCCTTTCCGGTCGACGATCTCTACGGAAAAGTCGACATTCCCCTCGTTCTGCTCGAGGCGATGTCGCTCGGTGTTGCGGTCATCGGCTGCCGCGAGGGCCCGCTCGAGGCGCTGGCCCCGCTTCGTCTTGTTCCGCCTGGCGATCACGACGCGCTCGCCGAAGAAGTGCTGCGCGTGCTCCTCTCGCCGGCTGCCGCGCGCGAAGCACAAGAGCAAGGAAGAGCCCTTTACCAGCGGAAATTCCGGCCTTCGGTGGTCGCGGCGCTCTACGACAGTGTGTATGAGGATGTGCTAAACGTAGGCGTCTGAACCATGAGCAAGAGCGCTTCACTCGTCCGTTCGACGTTTTTGGACTTCTTCCGTTCCAAGGGCCACCAGATCGTCCAGAGCGCACCTCTCGTTCCTCAGAACGACCCGACGCTCATGTTCACCAACGCCGGGATGGTCCAGTTCAAAGACGTCTTTACCGGAAAAGACGTGCGCCCCTACTCGCGCGCGACGAGCAGCCAAAAGTGCATTCGCATCTCGGGCAAACACAACGACCTCGAAAACGTCGGCGTCACCGCTCGCCACCATACGTTTTTCGAGATGCTCGGCAATTTCAGCTTCGGAGACTATTTCAAAGAAGAGGCCATCGCCTACGCCTGGGAGCTTCTTACCAAGGTGTACGGTCTTCCCAGTGAACGCATGGCGGTGACCGTCTTCGGCGGCGAATCGGGCCTCGCCCCCGACGACGAAGCACGCGCCATCTGGAAGCGCGTCACCGGCTTCAGCGACGAAAAAATCATCTCGATGGGGATGAAAGACAACTTTTGGCAAATGGGCGACACCGGGCCCTGCGGCCCGTGCACCGAAATTCACTGGTACCACGGCGACAGCGTGGACCTCTCCACGTTCAACGAAGAGCCAGGTGCCGACGGCAAAGGCTGGATGGAGATCTGGAATCTGGTCTTCATGCAGTTCGAGCGCAGCCTGGTAGACGGACAGCCGAAGCTCGAGCCGCTTCCGAAGCCGTGCGTCGATACCGGCGCAGGTCTCGAGCGCGTGAGCGCGGTGCTTCAGGGAGTCACGAGCAACTACGACACTGATCTTCTCCGCACGCTCGTGGACAAGGCGTCCGAGATCAGCGGCAAGCCGTACCGCGGCTCCCAGTGCGACGACGACGTTTCCATGCGCGTCATCGCGGATCACGCGCGCACTGCCGCTTTTCTCATCGCGGAGGGCGTCTTCCCAGACCGTACCGGTCGCCAGTACGTGCTCCGTCGCGTGATGCGTCGTGCCATCCGTCACGGCCACCGTCTCGGCATCGCGCGCCCTTTTCTGCACGAAGTGGCCCTCGAAGTCGTTCGCACCATGGGCGACGCTTACCCCGAGCTCGTCCAGCGCAAGGACCTCATCGCCAACGTGGCGGAGCAAGAGGAAGTCCGCTTCCGCCAGACCATCGACCGCGGCCTCAAGATTTTGGACGAAGAGGTCGCCACCCTCCGCGCGTCGGGCAAGACTGTCATCTCCGGCGACACCGCGTTCAAGCTCTACGACACCTACGGTTTTCCGCTCGATCTCACGGAAGTCATCGCCAAGGAGCGCGATTGGTCGGTCGACGTGGCGGGCTATGAAAAGGCGCTCGAGGAGCAGCGCACGCGGAGTGAGGGCTCCAAGGTCGGCGAGGAAGCCGTTCTCGACGTATGGCGGAAGGCGCAGGGCGTTGCGCAAAGCGTTCGCTTCATCGGCTACGAGCGTGAGCACGCGGAGGGGAGAGTGCTCGCCATTGCGCGTGGCAACGAGATCGTAGAGAGCGCTCGCGAGGGCGACGACGTCGGCATCATCACGGATGTCACGCCGTTTTATGGCGAAGCGGGCGGTCAAGCGGGCGACAAGGGGACCCTCACGTCATCGACCGCGCACGTGGTGGTGAAGGACACCCAAAAACCGCTGACCGGTCTCACCGTGCATCTGGGCAAAGTCGAACGGGGCGAGATCAAGGTCGGTGACGCGCTCCGCCTCGAGGTCGATCATGAGACGCGGACGGCGACGCGCCGCAACCACTCCGCGACGCACCTGCTCCACTGGGCGCTTCGCAGTGTGCTCGGTGAGCAAGCGAGTCAAAAGGGCTCACTCGTGGGGCCGGACCGCCTGAGGTTCGATTTTTCGCACAGCAAGGCGCTCACCAACGAAGAAATCGCCAAAATCGAAGACCTGGTAAACGCGAAGGTCCTCCTCGACGCACCCGTAGAGACGCAGGTTCTGCCGATCGAAGAGGCAAAAAAAACCGGCGCTATGGCCATCTTCGAAGAAAAGTACGGAGATGTCGTTCGCGTTCTGACCATGACGCGCGACTCGGTCGAGCTCTGCGGGGGAACGCACGCGCGCGCGCTCGGTGAAATCGGTCTCTTCAAGATCGTGAGCGAAACCGGCATCGCGGCCGGCGTGCGGCGCATCGAGGCGGCAACGGGCTTGAACGCGCTCGCCTACGTGCGTCAAATCGAGGTGGGGCTGCGCAATGCGGCAAAGGCCGTCAAGAGCGGCACGGTGGACCTTACCGACAAGATCGAGAAGCTTCTGGAAAAAGACCGCAGCCTGGAAAAAGAAGTCGCCGATTTGAAGCGAAAGATTGCCATGGGCGGCTCGGGCGGCGGCGGAATCGAGGAGATGCTGAAAAGCGCGCGCGACGTTCCTGGTGGAAAAGCGCTCGCCGTGAAGGTCGATGCGATGGACGCCGCGACGCAGCGTGAGCTCGCGGAGAAGCTCCGTGACACGCTGGGGGAAGCGGTCGTGCTCGTGGGTACCGTGAACGGGCAGAAAGCTTCCCTCGTGCTCACGGTGAGCAAGTCGCTCACGGACAGGTACAAGGCAGGGGAGCTGATCAAAACGGTCGCGAGCCACGTCGGCGGCTCGGGGGGTGGGCGGCCGGACATGGCGCAAGCGGGTGGGGCAAACGTCGAGAAGATCGACGAGGCGCTTGCAAGTCTCTACAGCGCGGTGAGCTGAAGAACGCGCTCCGATTTCGTGCCGCGAACGGTCGCGGAACGCCGTTGAATGGTCGCGCTTTTGCCGCGCCTCGCCCGTCCAACCGGTATGCGCTTCGCTCGTGCGTCTCTCGTCCTTCTAGCGTTCGTTCTGGGAATCTGACTCATTCCTGCGCCTTTCTGCGCACGGGATGCGAAAACGCTCTACTCGGCGACCGCCATGCGCAGCGAGAGCTTGCACGCGGGGTCGAAGGCTGGCCGAAAGGAGAGTTGTCACGCGAAAGCGTGTCCGGCGACGGGCTTTGCGCTTGGGGCGCGCGCATCCACCGGGAGCCTCGCAGGTATGCGCGGCTCTATGCCACCGTTCACCTCTTCGGCGCGCCCATCGATCGCGGGGGTGCGCGTCGCTTCGTCACCGGCGGGCCCATTGGCGACACCATCCTCCTCGCCATGCTCACGGCACCGAGAGGTGCCTCGTGATCCCCCTCGTTTTTGCCTACATGGCGCTTCTCTACCTCTTGGACGACAAGCACTTCGGCGCGGCGCTTTTGTCTGCCGGTCCACACACGCCGGCCTGGGCATTGGCCGGGGGAGCGCTCGTTTTGCTCCGCGTGGCGCTGCTCGTTGCGGGGCCGGGCACCCTTTGCGCGGCGGTCACCTGGGGCACCTTTCGCCATTGCGGTTTTTCCAGGGATCGTGCGAGCCTCTATGTAGGTGACCGAACGCTGAACCAGCGATAGCATCGTCGAGACGGCCCACGCGCCCATGACATGACCGACACGTCGCGAAGCAACATCCCCCCGCTTGGTCACGGCACCGTCATCAACGACCGGTACGAGATCCGCCAAAGCCTCGGCAAAGGGGGCATGGGAGAAGTGTTTCTCGCGTACGACCGCACGACGCAGCAACCCGTCGCGCTGAAGATCGTCCGTGAAGAGTCGCGCATGCCTGGCGACGACGAAGCGCTTCGCCAGGAGCTCCTTCACGCGCGTTCGGTGAGCCATCCCAACGTGTGCCGCGTGCACGATCTCGCGCCAAGTCTCTACGGGCCCATCCTGGTGATGGAGCACATCACCGGGCAGACGCTGCATACCCACATTCGCCGAAAGAAAGCGCAAGGGGGCTACACCTCGGACGAGTTCCGGCGGATCGCGAGCGAAATTTGCAGCGGCGTTGCGGCCATCCACGCGCAAGGGCTCGTTCACGGCGACTTGAAGCCGGGCAACGTGATGGTTACGAGTGATCCGAACGGCGGTTTCGGCAAGGCCATCGTTCTCGACTTCGGCTTCGCCAAAGAGCGCGCGCGCGCGAGTGCTCGAAGGCCAGGCGCTCCGCCCGACGGCGGCACGCCCAACTACATGGCGCCGGAGCGAATTCGCTCGGGCGGCGCATCGCAAGAAGACGACGTCTACGCGCTTGGCCTAACGCTCTGGGAAATGTGGACCTGCCGCGTTCCCGAGCCGGGAAGCAAGCCCCGCGCGAAGCCCATGCGCCAGCAGATCATGTTCGATGTGCCGGCCGGGCTCTCCATCGACGAGATCAAACAAATCTTCCGTTGCCTCGCCGACGAGCCCGCGCAGCGTTTGCCTGCGCGCCATTTGCGCTTCTTCAACCCGGCGACCCTGACCACGAATCCCGTGCAGGTTGCACGCGAACGTTTGGACCCCGGTCCGCCGCCTGGGCGCAACACGCAGACGACGTTCACGCCCGGGTGCCAGTCGCTGCTCGCCACGTTCGCGACCAACGCGCCCGAGTATGTGGGCGAACTCCTCGTTCTCGACAAGCCGTCGTCCACCGTCGGACGCCGCGCGGACAACGACATCTGCGTTCCCGAGGCAACGGCGAGTGGCCAGCACGTGCAAGTGCGATGGCAGAGCGGCACCTGGGTCGTCGAAGATATGGGGTCGACCAATGGCACCTACGTCGATCACACCTACGAGCGCCGGAAGACCGTGAATCTCATGCACGGCGGTGAAGTGCAGCTCGGCGAGCTCCGCTTCAAAATGGTGAGCTTTGCCCGTGAAAGCCTGAGCCACAAGCGCGCGCAGGCCTATCTTTCCAAGAGAGACGGCTTGACGGGGCTTCTCCTCCGCGATCACACGCTGAAGGCGCTCGAGGACGAAGCGCAGTTCGCGGAATGGGTCGACGCGCCGCTCACGCTCGCGCGATACGAGCTCCGCGGTCCAAATCGCCTCGTCTCCGACCGGCCCACGATTCTCGAGATGCTCGCCTTCCGCCGTGCCGCCACGCGCGTCGTCGAGCTCACCGACATGCTTCTTTTGTCGCTCATCGCCGTGACCGCCGGAAAGACCGGTCCGCTCCGATTCGTCGTCGGAATGGTCGGTCCCGGAGCTCAAGAAGCGCGCAACCTCGTCGAGCAGGTCGTGGGCCAGGTCCAGGGAATGCTTCCGGACGGGCTCGATCTCGTCGCATCGATTGCGCGCTACGAGCCTGGCGGAAGCGTGCGCTCGCTCGTCGATCCGTGAACGGCGGTCGTGCGCGTCCAAGCGGTGGACGCTCTGGAACGCTTCAGCGTTGGACCGCAGCCAAGGCCTGGGTACGCATCGCCTCCTCGTACTTGCGCCGCGCGTAGCGCAATCGAGCCAGCGGCGTCGGGTAGCGCTGCACGAACCACCGAATGTGCTCGGTGATTTGTCTCCCTTCCGGACCATCGAGATCTCGCAGCGCCTCTTCGAGCCTTCGGTCGAACTCCGGCTTCGGAAAGTGGCGTCTCGTAGAGACGCGCTAGTTCCTCCGTCTGCTTCACATGTTCCAGCGCACGGAAGAAGTCCTCGTCCGTGAACTCGCCAGCGTGCATCGAATCGTTGTAGCACCAGCTTTGGCACTGCAGACGAGACGACGATTCGTGCTACACGCGGAGCCGCATCATGCCCGAAGGAGCACCCTCGCATCCCCCGTCCGAGCCGCGTCCCGAGAGGCGCGGAAACAAGGACTTTGGGGCGAGCTACGATCGCCCAGCGCGTCTTCAGATGATCGTGGCGCTGGTGCTCGGGCTGGTTCTCGTCGCCATCCCTCTCTATTTGTGGCGGCGCCCACGCGCGGAGAGCCCGGTCGTCGCGAGCGATCCGGACGCTCAAGCCGCGCCGATGGCGAGCGCGACCGACGCGCGCGTCTCGTCCTCGGACGATGCCGGCGGACCGCTCCTGCTCGGTGAGATGAAGGTCATCGAATGCCACGATCCCGGACCGAAGAAGACGCCGCCGGAGCAGTGCGATCGGCTCCTCGAGGTCGAAAAGGCGTTTGCCAAGGCGATTCAAGACGCGGCGTCGTGCTCACCACCGTCCTCCGGCGAAGGCGCGCTGCCGTACGTGGCGGATGTGAGCTTCGGGCGAAAAAAACAGCCGTTTTACGTGACCGTTGCGAAAGAGGGACGCACGCTGAAGAGCGCGAAGTCTCTTGCGGCATGCACGGTGGCCGTCAAAAAAAACCTGGCATCTCTGTCGCTCGAAGGGATGAAGCACGAGCACTCACGGTACAAGATTGCGATTGTTGCGAGCTATCCGGGAAAATGACGAATCCCGACGCGTCTTGCGCCCCGTGCCCCGACGCGCCACACTGTCTTCATGAGACCTCTCGCGCCAATGGTGGCCGCGGCCGCATTTTTGGCCCCGGCGTTCGCGTTTGCGTGTCCGGCGGCGCGCGACGCGTGTGCGACCAGCTGCTCGGGGACGGCCGGGTACGTGGCTGCGCTCGGCGTCGGCCTTCTCGCGGGGATCGGTTCGGTCAAACTCGAGGGATTGCTAAAGCGCAAGTAGCGATAGGAGCCTCTGTGCGCTAGGTTGCGGGCGTGAACAAGCGCCGTCTCGTCGTGCTCGATCCACGGCAGTCGTCTGCGCCCCGCGCCCGAGACGACGACGACGACCACTTTCACGACGCCTGCGGCGTCTTCGCCGTCTTCGGCCATGCCGAGGCCGCCAACATCACCTACCTCGGCCTTCACGCGCTTCAGCACCGTGGCCAGGAATCCGCCGGTATCGTCACCAGCGACGGGGAGCAGCTCTACGCCCACCGCGCGATGGGCCTCGTGCACGACGCATTCGGCCAGCAACACCTGGCCAATCTTCCGGGTCGCATCGCCATCGGCCACGTGCGCTATTCGACCGCGGGGGGGTCGCACATCCGAAACGCCCAGCCGCTGGCGGTAGACTACGCGCGCGGCTCTCTCGCAATCTGCCACAACGGCAATCTCACCAATGCGGATGAGCTGCGGACCGAGCTCGAGCAGCGCGGATCCATCTTCCAGTCGACGGCCGACACCGAAGTGCTCGTGCACCTCGTCGCCATAAGCACACAAGTTTCCATCGAAGACCGCGTCGCCGAGGCGCTCGCGCGCGTGAAAGGAGCTTACTCGCTCCTCTTCATGACCGAAGACACCGTCGTCGCCGTGCGCGACCCGCGCGGCATCAGGCCGCTGTGCCTGGGCCTCCTCCCCGGCAGTCGAGACGCACACGTCGTTGCGAGCGAGCCTACCGCCTTCGACCTCATCGGCGCTGAGTTCGTTCGTGATGTCGAGCCGGGTGAAATGGTCGTCATCGACGCGTCCGGTATGCGCTCCGTCAGGCTCGACGAGAAAGCGCAGGCGCAGATGTGCATTTTCGAATACGTGTACTTTGCACGTCCCGACTCGCGTCTCGGCGGCAGGAGTGTCTACGACGTCCGCAAAGCTCTCGGCGCCACGCTCGCGAAGGAGCATCCGGTCGCCGCCGACGTCGTCATCCCGGTGCCCGATTCCGGCGTTCCCGCGGCCATCGGCTACGCGAGCGAGCTGAAAATCCCCTTCGAAATGGGGCTCATCCGCTCCCACTACGTGGGCCGCACCTTCATCGAGCCACAGCAGTCGATTCGCCACTTCGGCGTGCGCCTCAAGCTCAATCCGGTCGAACCCATTCTCAGAGGCAAGCGCGTCGTCGTCATCGACGACTCGATCGTTCGGGGCACCACCTCGCGCAAGATCGTCAAGATGATCCGTGACGCTGGTGCGCGCGAAGTGCATCTTCGCATCTCGAGCCCGCCGACGCAGTGGCCCTGTTACTACGGCATCGACACGCCCACGCGTCGTGAGCTCATCGCCTCGAGCCATTCGGTCGACGAAATCGCTCGCTACGTCACGACCGATACGCTCGGCTATTTGTCGCTCGAGGGAATGCTCTCGGCGGTTGGCGGCCCCTCGGGAGACCCGAACAGCTATTGCCACGCGTGCTTCTCTGGAAAGTACGCCGTGCCGTTCACGCCGCCACCGGCGAAACGACAGATGCGTCTCGTCGGCGTCTGAGGGCTACTCGTACACACGAATCGCACGAAAGAGGCCGCTGTCGCCCCGTTCGAACACCGCGAGACCGGGCGCCGGCGGCACATCTTGGGCCCCGTGCCGCACGAGGGTGTACTCGAGTGCGCAGGTGCGGCCGTCGTCCGCGTAACCGCACGCTTGCCACTCGCGCGCTTCGCTCTTCTCCAAGAATGCTCGAAGCGTGTCGTTCGCGCGCCCGTAGGCGCACCCCGCCGAGTCGCGCAGGACGCCGTTCTCTTCGAAACACGCCAGCGCTCCCGTGCTGTCCCCCCGCTTCCGCGCGGCGAGGTAGTCGATGACCAGCGAAGGAAGCGCGACCGAAGGATTGTCGACCGCGTACGGTGCGCGAACGTGGTCGGCCTTTGCGAAAAGGTTCGCGTGGTAGTACACGCGGAGCTCCACCTCACGTGAACGGCGGCGCTCGGCAACGACGGCGACGGGGACTTCCACGTTTTCGTCCGCCTTCTTCACGCGGAGAGTACCTTCGGTAACGTCGCGATCGATGCCGGTCGTGAACTGGCCGCGCTCGTAAGTCGCGCCGAGCTCGCTCAGCCACTCGGCGGACTTCTTGAGCTGCACCTCGATCGCCGGCAGTCCCGACGCTCGGCCGACCCGAGGATCGTCGAGCGTCGCGCGCGAACCGAGTCGCGCGGCGAGCGGCCCCAGCGCACCATCGAGGAGCGCCGGGAAGTACACGTCCGATAGCCACCCGCGAAGATTCGTCGGCGGCGGTCGATCCGCTTGGTGCCCGGACATCTAAATGGGATCATAGAGCACCCGCGCCCCATGAGCGATCTCTTCGACAACGTTCCCCCGGAGGTCTCGATTTACGAGGTATCTCCGCGTGATGGCCTACAAAATGAGCGGGTAAACGCCACGTTTCAGGACAAGCTGCGCCTCATCGACGCGGTCGTTGCGGCGGGCCTGAAGAGGGTCGAGATCACGAGCTTTGTGTCCCCCAAATGGATCCCGCAGCTCGCAGACGCGGACGAGGTCGCGGAAGCGGCAAAGCCCCCGCCCGGCGTCCAATTCAGCGCCCTCGTCCCGAACGCGAAGGGGCTCGCTCGCGCAAAGGCGGCAGATGTTCGCGAAATCGCCGTTTTTGTAAGTGCGAGCGAGACGCACAACCGAAAAAACGTAAACAAGTCGATCGATCTCACGCTTGCCGCCTTCGACGACACGATTGGACCCGCGCTTTCCGCGGGAATGCGCGTGCGTGGCTACGTCTCCACGGTGTGGGGCTGCCCCTATGAGGGCTTCGTCGATCCGCGCCGCGCGCTTGCCATTGCCAAGCGTCTCGTGGACATGGGCTGCTACCAGATCTCGTTGGGCGATACCATCGGTGTCGGGACGCCACGCCAGACGCACGACATCATCCGCCTCATGTCGAGCGAAATCCCAAAAGACGCGCTGGCCATGCACATGCACGACACGCGCGGTACGGCGCTGGCGAACATCGTCGTCGGCCTCGAGCTAGGCATCTGCGACTTCGACGCCTCGATCGGTGGACTGGGCGGCTGCCCGTATGCGCCCGGAGCTGCTGGGAACGTGGCGACCGAAGATCTCGTCTATATGCTCCACGGAATGGGGATCAAAACAGGGATCGATCTCGACCGCCTTCTCGAGGCTGGGCGCCTGGCTTCGGGCATTGTGGGTCGCACATTGCCCGGCAAGGTGCTTCAATCGGGTGTTCGTAGCCTCCGGGCATAGGTCTCGAGGGAGTGCAGAGTGGAGAAGTACATTTTCGTTCTTGAAAGGCGCTCCCGAACGAAACCGCCACAAATGCTCGAAACCTCGTCGAACGCGGCTGGCACGTACCTCGCACTACGGTCTGCGGCACTGCGTAGAACGGTCCTCCCCCCCCGGGCCGCTATGCGGTGCCGTTTTCTTTTGTGCGGCGCTCTCGCGCTCGCGGCGTGCAAGAAGACCCCCGAAGAACCTGCGCCTGCAGCGAGCACGCGCGGCGCGGCGACCATTCTCGTTCCGCCCGCGGCGCCAGGGGCGAGCGTCGTCCCCGCACCGGTGACCGTTGCAACGTGTCCAATAGACCCGGAGCACGCGCCTCCTCTCGTAACCACGTACGTTTCGTTCGACTCGGGCGCGCGCCTCGATGTCGAGCTGGCCAAAACCTCGCACGAGACCGAGCGCGGGCTCATGTATCGGACGAGCATGCCGGAAAACCACGGAATGCTCTTTCGCCTGGGCCGGCGTTCGGATCACGCATTTTGGATGCATAATACATGCATGTCGCTCGACATGCTCTTCCTCGACGATGACGGCACAATCGTCGGCATTCTCGAAGAGGTTCCAATTTTGAACGACGATCCGCGCTCGGTCGGCAAGCTCTCGACATACGTTCTGGAGGTGAACGCCGGTTGGTGCAAACGGCACGGAGTGGGTGTGGGACAAAAGGTGCCCCTTCCGGCGGGGGCGAAGTAGCGGGGTCGGAGTCGGAGTCGGAGGCGGGGTCGGAGTCGGGGTCGGAGTCGTGATAAACAGGCGCCATGCGATCTCTCGTCCTCGGGTGCCCCGTTCTCGTGCTCGCTCTGACCGCCTGCCCTCGCGATACGCCGCCGGAACCGGCGAGAAGCGACATGGCTCAAGCCGTGACGATTCCAGCGGCCGCACCGAACGCCACGACCGCCGTCCCACCGGCCGCGACCGCGGCCGCGACCGATTCACCGACGCCGCCCGCACCGCCCGCACCGCCGCGCGCGAAGGCGGAGTCCAAAGGGGGAGGCGACCCCTTCGACGGAAAGTTCACGCTGGCAGACGCGAGCAAAGGCTTGAAAGGAGCCGGGGCCCTTCTCGCCAAGATCGACACGAGCAAGGGCCTCATCACGTGCTCGCTCTACGAGGACAAGGCGCCGAATACGGTCGCAAACTTCGTGGGTCTGGCCCGGGGCACACGCCCGTTCAAAGATCCCACGAAGGGGGAGTGGGTCGTCGGGCCTTGGTACGACGCGACGACGTTCCATCGCGTCATCAAGGGCTTCATGATTCAAGGTGGCGATCCGCTCGGCACCGGCGGCGGTGAGCCCGGCTTCGTGGTCGCGGACGAGATATGGCAGGGCGCAAAGCACGACCGCGCGGGCCTTTTGTGCATGGCCAATCGCGGGCACAACACCAACGGTGGCCAGTTTTTCATCACCGACGACGCGGCAGCGCACCTCGATGGCAACTACACCATCTTCGGCGAGTGCGCGCCCGTCGACACCGTGCACGCCATTGCCGCGCTGCCGGTGGTTGGGTCGAAACCCAAGACCACCGTGTACATCAACTCGGTGAAGATCGAGCGCGAGAAGCCTGCGAAGTAAGAGGCGACTAGGAGCGGACCGGCGCGTGCTACGCGTGCCAGGCGCGCGAGCGCGCGCGAAGAGGCGTGCGCCCGTTCGCGATTCCGCGCGAAAGACCATGGATCGACGTTGGTCCGTTTCCGCGTTTCTTCGGGAGTTTCAGCCCCCTGTCGGTCGCGGCACGCCCATTGCTGGAGGGCATCGTGATGAACCCTACCGTGTGCTTTCCCGTTGCCGGTCGCGGTGCCCTCGGCGCAGGCCTTGCCGCCGTGCTTGCCATCTTCAGCGCGTGCAGCTCGCCGCCCACCGGCGAGCATGTCCGGGGAAACGCCCAAGCCCAATCGTCCTCCGAGACGTGCTATTCCGCGACGCTCGACCGAAACGTCGAGCAGAACGACTGCGTGCAGAGCGGCATGTCGGGCGATGCCTACGGCGAACTCTTCATTTGCGTTGGAGACCATTGGCTGACGCTCGACAAAGCCGCCGATGTCTCAGGAGATATTTCGTGCAGGGACCGATACCGCTTTTGTTATTCCGAAACGATGCAAGAGTGGCTTCCGCCGCGCTCCTGCGTGCTGTCGAAGTTCACGAACACGTGGCATCAGTGCACCAACACCAGCCTGACGAGCGACGACGAGTGGCAATGGGACCCCAACGTGGGCGATGACTTCGTCGGACCTCTCGGGGAATGCTCGATGACGCTGAGGGGCGACTGACGCGCGATTGTTTCTAGGCCATGCGCGCTCGATGTGACTGGACTGATCCGTCCAGCGATCTTCGGTGGAGCACGCCACCTACGGTTTCATGGCCAGCGCGAATGTGGGACGCGCGACGGACATTTTCGCCCACGCGTCGACATTCGGCCAGGCTTTCGCGTCGAAGCCGCACATGCCAAGGTACGCGACCCAACCCGCGACGTGCAGATCGACGAGCGAGAATGCGTCGCCGACGAGCCAGGTTCTCCCCTTGATCGCACGGTCGAGGATCGACAGATGCTTCTCGACGTCCGCTTTGGCGCTCTCCGCAGCCTTGGCGTTGTGGCGCTCGGAGGGAATGCGCTCCGACGTGTTGTGCAAATAGCGCGAAAGGGCTTCGCCGAGGGACACGTTGGTCCAAACGAGCCACTTGAGCGCTTCCGCGCGGCGGAGCCCCGCGGCGGGGAAGAGTCCTTTGTCCACGCCGAACGTCTCGCCCAGATGAATCAGGATGGCGACGGACTCGAAGATGGGCGTCCCATCGTGGACGAGCAGCGGAACCTTTCCGTTTGGGTTGAGCGCCAGGTACGCGGGCCGATCCTGCTCGCGCGCTTGCAGGTCGATCTTGATCTTTTCGTAGGGGACGCCGAGCTCTTCGAGCGCCCATTGGACCGTAACCGCGCTCGACATCGGGGCGTAGTAGAAAACGAGGCTCATGGTGGCACCTTTTTTGTGAGCTTTTTTGCGTGGGTGAGCGACGCGCAATCTATAGGCAAGACGGATGACAGCCTTGTGTCAGCTTTCATCCAAGGCACCTGTCAGTGCGCAGCCCGCGAAGCAAAAGACGCAATGAGGAGCAGGCCGGCGCCTGCGACGATCGCGATGTCGGCCACGTTGAACACCGGCCAATATCGCACGTGGATGAAGTCGACCACGTAGCTGAACCGCAGGCGATCGACGAGATTGCCGAGGGCTCCTCCCGCCACCAGCGCGACCGCCAGGCGCGAGGTCGAGCTCGCCGTGCGCGCGTAGATCAGTGCCAAAACGGCGAGGGCCCCGTGGTCACCACAACGAAGAGCGGCAGGCGCACCGACTCCGGTGCGTCGTGCAGAATGCTCGCGACACCGCCAGCGTTGTGCGCCAGGACGAAACGCAGGACTCCGTCGACGAGCGCGCGGGGCGCGGTCAGCGATGCTGCCCGGTGCTTCGTCCAGACGTCGGCCGCGAGCGTAAGCAGGGCTACGAGCGAGAAAAATAGGGTCGCGCGGAGCTGGGAGCGGATCGGCATCCTTGGCAAGAGCAGCGGAAACCGGCGCGGCATTCCCGACGCTCCGGTCACTCGACCAAGTCGCAGACGATGTTGTCGATGCGGTAGCCCACCGCTCCAAGCCGTGGATAAGAAATACCAAAGCTCAGGACGATTTTCTCCGAGAGGGGGTACTTTGCAAACGTCACCCATGAGGTGGGGCCGTTGTCATGAGAAACGCGCGCCTCTTGCTTTTCGAAGTCGGCGACGAACACGTAGTGCGTCCAGGCCAAATGTTCGGGGCTAGAAGAATACCGTGATTCCACCCTGTCTGCGTCCTCGGCGTAGACCAAGTTCGTCGCCAAAGAGACATACTTGACGACTCCTGCGGCTTCATTGCCCACTTCCAGAATGGGTCCGTCCTGGGAGTCTTTGCCATCCACCTTCTCGAAGTAAAAATCGAACTCGCAGCTTACTCTTTTGAAATGCCCGAAGAATTCGCGAGCCACGGCCACTCTTGGCGCGTCGCCCACAGGTACATAAAGGCCGAGCGCATTTGGTAGAGACTTCGCGGGTGGTCCTACCCCGAGCGCGCCGCCTTTATTGGTGGTCTGTGACCACTCCGGCTTCAACATGCCGGTGTCGTCGAAGTCCTCGCAAAATGTACGGGTAGCGTGATCCGCACAAAAACGGCCGTTCGAGCTCGCGTCGGGCGCGCCCGATGACCCATCGCCCTGCGAGTCCAGCTCGGACTGGAAGCGGTACATCGACCGCAGCGAGCAGGAAAGCGCAGCGCAAAGGGTCAGGACGAGAAGAGCGCGGAGCACGTTTCGAAAGAATGCACCGTTGCCTCGTGGTGGGCAACCCGCACCGCGATTCGACGCTCCTTGTTTTCCGGTCATTGCGCCAAGTCGCATGTGATGTTGTCGATGCGGTACGCCACCGCGCCGCTCTGCGGGTAGGCGATCCCGAAGCTGAGGACGACTTTCTCCGCGGTCGGATACCCTTCGAGCTTGAGTGTCGTCGTCGGACCGCCGTGAGAAACGGTGGCCTCTTGCGTTTCGAAGTCCACGATGAATAGGTAGTGTGTCCAGCTCAGAACTCCGGGGCTCGTGTAGTACTGTTGCGGTCCCCCATTCGCAATGTGGTCCGCAGACAGGGTGGAGCTCGTCAGCTGTACGTACTTGCCGATTCCTCCCGCCTCATTGCCGACTTCCACGATCAAACCATCGTCTGGGTCGCCGCCGCCGTCGAGCTTGTCGAAGTAAAAGTCGAGCTCGCACGTCACCCTCTTGAAGAGACCGAAAAACGAGCGATCGATACCAGCTCGCGGTGAGTTGCCCATCGGCGCGAAGAATCCAAGCGCGTTGGGCGGAGACTTGGCCGGTGCTCCCAGCGTGAGTGTGCCGCCAAATTTCGCGGTTTGGGACCACTCTGGACTCAGCGTGCTCCTGTCGTCGAAATCCTCGCAAAACGTCGAGCTGGTGTGTGCCGTGCAGAATCCCTCGTCGACGCTCACATCGGCTTGCCGGGAGTCTGACAAGGCACTTTCGGTCGAGGCATCGACCGCGGCCTCGGTCATCGCCTCGACCGGTGCGTCTGCCATCGTGTCCTCCACGGCCGAAAAGCCGTTTGGCGGGGCAGCCTCCTTCCCGCCTTCGGGAGAACTCAGGTCGGCGGTCGTCACGACCAGGGAACAGCCCTCGATAGCCGCGAGCACCGCCATCGGCATCGCCGCCAGTGCCATGGCCTGCCTGCGCATGCACGAAACATCATCAAGTTCGGTGCCAGTAGCGCGATATGGCAAAGACTGACTCCGCGCGAGAGATCACGGCGGCCGTTGTGCAAGTCTGAGGAAAGCGTTGTGCACGATCGGGACAATGCAAGCCGGCTTGCGCCGCGTTTCTAGCGCCGGCCCATTGGCACCGAACTTGATGATGTGGGCGCGATGTCGACCACGTGGCCAAAGGAGGGCACCTTGCATCGCAACCCAAACGACACGTCGCGGCGAGCTCTCCTCCTCTTGCTGTTGCTCTTTGCCGCGTGCGGAGGCGACGAAGCGCAATTGGCAAATACGAACACAGGATCCCCGTCGCAACTGGGCAGCGGCGCGACGATGGACGGCGGCGGTGGTGGATCCGACGCGTCGTCGCCGCGAGCGGATGGTGGCGGCGGTGTGAAGTCGGATGGCGGTGGCGCCGATGGCGGTGGAGTGAAAACCGACAGCGGCGGCACACCGGTGGATGCGGGCGCGAAACCCACGCAGAACGAATGCACGAACGCGCGACCGGAGTGGCTCTTCTGCAACGGCTTCGAAGAAGGCTCGTTCTCTGCGTGGGACGACTACGACGGCAATCCCGCGCCGTTCAACTCACTGCCCGCGGATCCCGGGCCGTTCGGGATTGGCGGCAATCACGTCATGCGCCTCTACGCGCCGCCGGGACGGGGTGGCGCAGACGCC
>OBEQ011573888.1_pt1 | contig 19123 bp, 19 predicted proteins | sample 1670901 | NCBI WGS metagenome assembly OBEQ01 (sample SAMEA104232315, study PRJEB22302) | groundwater metagenome | biome: forest; feature: aquifer; material: groundwater | place: USA | collected 2011-08-07 | depth 5.4 m
CGCGGGGCGGGCCCCCCCCCGGCCCCCCGCGGCCCCCCCGCCACTGGCCGTTGCGCACTTCGGTTACGGAGCCCTGGTGACCTTCGTCGCGGTGACCGTACCGTCGGGAGCCGCCGAACCCTCGACCGTGACCGTGGCGCCCGGCGCAAGCTCGGACAGCTTGCTGGCCTGAGCCGCCTGCACCGTGGTCGTCCCACTGGTGCGGACCGTGACGGTGGTTCCGTTGGCCATCTTCACGTAGACCGTGCTCCCGTCCACCAGAACCACGGTGCCGGTCGTGACGTTGCCGGCCGCCGCGGCGCCCGGCCGGTTCGGGCCTGCCTGGTTCTGCCCGCCGCTGCGCGCCTGGCCGGGCTGACCGTTCGCGGCCGGCGTCGTGCCACCCGGGGACCCGGCCACGCCGAAATGCTTCTGCACCTGGGCCCCGGCGAAGAACCCGCCCACGACCAGGACCAGGCCGGCCAGGGTCAGGGTGCTGCGGCTGGCCATCCGGCGGGGCGCCGCCGCGGCCAACTGCTCGTCGAGGTCGTCATCGAACGGATCGGGTTCGAGGGCGACCTCGTCGCCGACACCCGTGCCGGCCTGTCCACTCGGGTACATCTGGTTCTCATCCCTACTCGTAGCGCAGTGCCTCGATGGGGCGCAGTGCCGCCGCCCGGCTGGCCGGGTACATGCCGAAGAACAGCCCGATACCGATCGATACCCCCAGCGCCTGCACGATCGAGCTGGGCACGATCACCGGCTGGATCCCGACGATGGGGTACCGGCTGCCGAAGAGCGCGGCGCCGACCCCGAGTACCCCACCGGTCACGCTCAACACGGTCGCCTCGACCAGGAACTGCAGGAGTACCGTGCGTTTCGGTGCCCCGAGCGCTTTGCGGATACCGATCTCCCGGGTCCGTTCCGTCACGGTCACCATCATGATGTTGGTGATGCCGATGCCACCGACCAGCAGACTGATCCCGGCGACGGTACCGAGCAGGACCGTGAACGTCTGCGCGGTGTCGGCCCGGGCCGCCAGCAGCTGGGCCGCATTCTGCACGCGGAACGGCGGGTTCGCCGTGTTCGCCACGTGCAGCCGCTGGTTGAGCAGCGCGGTGATCTCCGCCTGGGCCGCGTTCACCTGCGCCGGACTGGTCGCCTCGACCAGGATCTGGTTGAGCGGGCCGAACCCGGTGAGCGCCTGCTGGACGGCGGAGAGCGGCGCGATCGCGATGTCGTTGGGGTCGGCGAGGCCGGCCGCGTCCTTGTCGGCGAGTACCCCGATGACCGTGAAGAGGCTGCCGGAGACGGCGATCTGCTGGCCGATCGGGTCGACGGTGTCAAAGAGCGCCACGGCGACTGTCGAGCCGAGCACCACGACCTTGCGTCCGTCGGCGACGTCGTCGTCGGTGAAGGAGCTCCCCTGGGCGACGCTGACGTTGGCGGCCCGCAGGTACGACGGGTACGTCCCGATGAACTGCGGAATCGTGTGCGCCGTGGCCTGGTAGGTCGCGCTCTGCGATCCGGTGACGACCGGTGAGACGCTGCGTACATCCGGCGCGAGCTGCGGGTCCGCGAGACCGTTCACCACCTCGACGGTGAGCGCGGTGTTCTGGATGGCGGTACCGCCGGCCTGCCGGGCGCCGCCACTGGAGATGGTCAGGGTGTTGGTCCCCAGTGCTTCGATCCGTTGCTGGATCTGCACCTGGGCCCCGTTCCCGACGGCGACCAGCAGGATGACCGCCCCCACCCCGATCAGGATGCCGAGAATGGTCAGGCCGGAGCGCAGCTTGTTGGCGGTCAGCCCGCGGATGCCGAAGCGGATGGACTCGACGATGTTCACCTGTTCACCACGTCCTGCACGATCCGCCCGTCGACCAGTCGGATCAGCCGCCGGGCGTGGCTGGCGACGTCCGGCTCGTGGGTGATCAGCACGATGGTCCGGCCGCTGCGGTTGAGCCGGTCCAGCACCGCCAGCATGTCCGCGCTCGACCGGCTGTCCAGGTTTCCGGTCGGCTCGTCGGCGAGGACCAGGGCCGGCGCTGTGACGAGCGCCCGGGCCACTGCGACGCGCTGCTGCTGACCGCCGGAGAGCTGGTTGGGCTCGTGGTCGGCGCGGTCGGCCAGGCCCACCATGGACAGCGCCGCGAGGGCCCGTTGTCGGCGTTCGGCGGCCTTCATCCCGGCGTAGGCCAGCGGCAGCTCCACGTTGGCCCGTGCACTCGTGCGGGGAATCAGGTTGAACGCCTGGAAGACGAAGCCGATCCGCCGGTTGCGGACCAGCGCGAGCTGGGAGTCGGAGAGCCGGCTCACGTCCACCCCGTCGAGCCGATACTCCCCGGAGGGCGGGATGTCCAGGCAGCCCAGGATGTTCATCAGGGTCGACTTGCCCGAGCCCGAGGCGCCCATGATCGCCACGTAGTCGCCGCGCTGCACGGTCAGCGAGACTCCCCGCAACGCGCGGACCGCGGTCTCGCCGGCACCATAGATCTTGACCACGCTCCGGACGTCCAGCACGGCGTGCGGGTCAGGGCCGGTCGCTGTCACCCGGTGCCGGCCCCTGGCCGGTTGCCGCCGCCGGTGTTGCCGCCGCCGGTGTTGCCGCCTCCGGTGTTGCCGTTCAACCCGCCTCCGGTGTTGCCGCGGGTGTTGGTGCTGGTGGTAGTCGTCGAGGAGGTCGTGGTGACGACCTGTTCGCCCAGGTCGAGGCCTGAGGTGATCTCGGTGAACTGGTCACCGCGGACCCCGACCTCGACCGTGCGGGTCTCGGGGGTACCGCCGTTGACCACCTGCACGGTGTACGTAGTGCCGCTGCTGCGGACCGCAGCGGTCGGCACCCGCACCACGTTGTCGACCGTGGCGATGACGACCGTGACGGTCGTGGTCTGCCCGATCCGTACGCCGTCCGGCACCGTACTCAGGCTCACGATCACCGCGTAGGAGTTCACGCCGTTCTGGGTGGAGGCGGTCGGGGCGATCGTCGCGAGCGCGCCCGTCGTGCGGGCGTTGGGCAGCGCACTCCAGGTCACCGTGGCAGCCTGGCCGACCTTCAGCCGCGTCGCGTCGGCCTCGGCGAAGTACCCCGAGATCTGCATCCTGGTCAGGTCAGCGATCTGGATGAACCCGGACGACGCCGAACTGGAGGAACTGCCCGAACCACCTCCGGAAACGCCGCCGGTGGAGCCACCGCCCGAGTTGCCCGAGGAGCCGCTACCCGATCCGCTCGCCGTGCCGCCCACGTTGCCGGTGAGGGCGGTGACGGTACCGGCCATCGGTGCCGTCAGCACGGTGCCGTCCACGGCCCGCTGCGCGGTGGTCACGTTGCCCTGTGCCTGGGTGACCGTCGCCTGTACCGAGGCGATCGTGGCGGCGTCCGGCGTCGCGGCGGATTGGGCCCGGTTCAGGCTCTCCTGGGCGGCGTTCAGGTTGGCCAGCGCATTGTTGAGCGTCAGCTGGACCGCTGCCGGGTCGACCTTGGCCAACACCTGGCCCTTGAACACCACGTCGCCGACCTTCGCGTCGATCTCCGTGACCGTGCCGGCGGTGACGAAGTTCGCGTTGGCGGTGGCGGCGCTCTGCACCGAGCTGGACGACGCGGTGGCGGTCGCGGTGACGGTGCCCTCGGTGACGGTGCCCAACTGCGAGTTTCGGGTACTCGTCGGCGTGGCGTCCGCGACCAGTACCGTGCGGTACGCGAAGACCCCACCGACCAGTGCCAGCACCACGAGTACCGCGTTCAGGACCAGCGGTGGCGGCCGCCAGCCACGCAGTCGTCGCACCAGGAGCCACACCCGCATTCGTGCATGCTGTCCTGGGCCCCTCGAAGTCAACCTCACGCAACCTCGGAACTTGCTGGGAGTTGGTCGTCGACGCCGGGCTCGGCGGGCAGCAGTACCCGGAACCGGGACCCCTGCCCGACCTCGGTCCACAGCTCGACCCGACCGCCATGCAAAGCCACGATGGCCGCGGCGATGGACAGCCCGAGGCCGGCCCCGCCGTGCCGGCGCGAACGGCTGGGGGCGGCGCGGTACAGCCGTTCGAAGGCGCGCCCCGCGTCGTCGGGGCTCATCCCCGGTCCGGTGTCGACCACCTCGATCACGCCGAGCGGCTGGCCGGTGGGCGGCTCGGGGCCGACCGCCGCGCTGGGCGCCACCCTCTCGCCGGGCCCGGCAGGGACCAGGCGTCCCACCCGGACCGCGATCGAGGCCCGTTCCGGGGTGTGCTGCAGCGCGTTGGCGATCAGGTTCGTCACGACCTGGCGGATTCGCGCCTCGTCGCCGAGTACGGTCACCGGTTCGAAGGTGTGGGCGCTCGCGTCGAGGCCGGTGAGCGCCACGAAGCGGCCGGGTACCCGCACATGTGCGTCCCGGACCGTGTCAGCGGCCACCGCCAGCAGGTCCACCGGGTGGCGCTCCAGCGGACGCTCCTCGTCGAGGCGGGCCAGCAGCAACAGATCGTTGACGAGCAGCCCCATCCGGCCCACCTCGGCCTCGACCCGGCCCATCACCTCGTCCAGTTCGGGTCCGGGCGGTACGCCGCCACGGCGGTACAGCTCGGCGAAGCCCTGGATCGAGGTGAGCGGGGTGCGCAGCTCGTGAGCGGCGTCGGCGAGGAACTGGCGCAGCCGCTGCTCCGAGGCGGTACGGGCGTCCAGCGCCCCTTCGATGCGGCCCAGCATGGTGTTCAGCGCGGTACCCAGCCGCCCGGACTCGGTATGCGGGTCCGCGTCGTCCACCCGGCGGGACAGGTTCCCCCCGGCGATCTCCGCGGCGATGTGCTCCATCCGGGTCAGCGGTCGGAGCCCGATCCGGACCACGGAGGCGGCGGCGAAACCGATCAACAGCAGCACCAGTGCGGTCACCGCGGCGTCGATGGCGAGCAGCCGATCGGCAGTCGCCTCGATGTCGCGCAACGAGACTGCCCGGACCAGGTACGTCCCGTCGGCCTGGGTGTTGACCATGACGCGCCAGTCCTCGCTGGGGCCGCTCACGGTGACCGGGAGGGCCTCGTTGGCGTGCGCCTTCAAGTCGGCGAACGGACCCAGGTCGACTTCCTCGTGCGGGATCCCGGCGTCGGCCAGCCGCGCCCCGTCCGCGGTGTACCGGTAGAGCCGGTAGTCCGGACCGAAGTTGGCCCCGCCGCGGGCCCGGCTGCCCAGCTCGGCCGGGGCTGTGCCGCCGGAGCGCCGTCCCTGCGCGGTGAGCTGGGCGTCGACCCGTCCCACGAGATAGTCCTGCAGCAGCACCATTCCGGCCGCATCGACGAGGATCAGAGCGACCGCGGCGAGCCCGGCGAGCGCGACCACCATCCGCGACCGCAGCGTCCACTCCCGCCACCGGCGCAGCCCGGTCCGCGGCCACAGCCGCCCGGCACCGGCCCGGGGCCGCGCTGCGTTCACGCCTCTCCGGTCCGCGGCAGGCGCAGGGCGTACCCGACGCCTCGCACCGTGTGGATCAGTGGCGGGTCCCACTTGTCGATCTTGCGACGCAGGTAGTACACGTACGACTCGACGATCCGGCCGTCGCCGCCGAAGTCGTAGCTCCAGACCCGGTCCAGGATCTGCGCCTTACTGACCACCCGCCCGGCATTGGTCATCAGGTACCGCAGCAGCTTGAACTCGGTCGGCGACAGGTCGACCAGGTTGCCGCCCCGCCGTACCTCGTGCGCGTCGGCGTCGAGCTCGAGGTCGGAGTAGCGCAGCACCGCGGCGTCGGCCGCCTGCTGGTCGCCCCGGCTGCGCCGCAGGATCGCCCGGATCCGCAGCACGACCTCCTCCAGGCTGAACGGCTTGGTCACGTAGTCGTCGGCGCCGGCCGAGAGTCCCGAGATGCGGTCCTGCACCGCGTCGCGGGCGGGGAGGAACAGCACCGGTACCGGCTGACCCCCCTCGCGCAGCCGTTGGGCGACGGCGAACCCATCCAGGTCGGGCAGCATCACGTCGAGCACCACCAGGTCCGGCTCGAACTCCTTGGCCACCTGCAGCGCCTCATGCCCGCTGCCGGCGACCCGTACCTCGAAGTCGGTCAGCCGTAACGTCGCCGAGAGCAGCGCGCAGATATTCGCCTCGTCGTCGACGACCAGCACCTTGGCCAGCCGGCCGGCGGCCCCGTCCGGCTGTCGCACCTGCATGCTTCCTGCCCCGTCCGCGTCGGTCCCCAGGTCGTCCCGGCTCCAGCTTAAAGATCGCCGGTTCTGCTGAGGCACGGGACTCGACACCACACATCACCGGTTGCCCGCCACGACCAGCCGGTCGCCCTCGGCGAGCCCTGACTGGATCTCGGTGTACTGGTCACCGCGCAGCCCGACCCGAACCGTACGCCGCTCGTCACGACCGTCCAGCCGCAGCAGCACCGAGGCGGTACCGTCCTTCGCGGCAGCCACCGCCACCGACGGGGCGTACAGCACACCGGTCACCGACTGGGTGATCACCGCAACGGCGGCGCTCTGCCCGAGCAGCAGCTCCTGCGGCAGCTGGTCGAAGGCGATCAGGACCCGGTAGCGGACCAGCCGTCCGGAGAGGGTGCCCGCCGGGTCGATCTCGGAGACCGTGCCGTCCAGGGTGACCCGCTCCGAGTTCGGCAGGGTGATCGTGGCCGGCTGCCCGACCGCCAGGTGGGCGATGTCGGCCTCGGAGAACTTCGCCTCGACGGCGACGTCGCTGAGTCCGCCCAGCACGATGAAGCCGGTGCCGCCCGGGGAGACCTGACTGCCGAGTGCGCCGCCAACCGACAGCACCTTCCCGGCGATCGGGGCGGTGATCGTGGTACCGGCGAGCTTGGCCTGCGCCTGCTGCAGCGTCAGCGTCGCGTTGTTCACCTGCTGGGTGGCCGAGAAGATGTTGTCCGGGCTGCTCCCGCGGCCGTTGCCACCCGCGCCGGAGTTGCCGCCACCGGAGTTGCCGCCGGTGGAGTTGCCGCCGGTGTTGGTGCAGCCGCCCGCGCCTCGACCGGTGCCGGTCGGCGTCACGGTCGCCGTGGAGGTGGGCGTCGCCGGACGCGTCGTCGTGGGCGTGGCTGTGGGTGTCGCGGTCGGCGGATCGGTGGACGATGGCGTGGACGTCGGGGTGGAGCTGGCCGTGGACGTCGGGGTGGGGGTACCCGCCGGGTGGGGTGCCGCCGTGGTCGGCTGGGTGGTACCCGTGCCCGGGCAGGTCGGAGTCGGGGTGGCGGTCTGCTGCGCCCGGCCCAGCGAGTCCTGGGCGTTGTTCAGCCCGGTCTGGGCCGTGTCGAGAGCGTTGCGGGCGTCCGTATCGTCGATCCGGGCCAGTACCTGCCCGGCCGTCACCGAATCCCCGGCCTTGACATCGAGCTCGGTCACCACCCCGCTCATGCTGAAACTCAGGCCACGGCTACGCACCGGCGTCACCGTGCCGGAGGCGGTCGCAGTGACCACGACCGTGCCCCGCTGCACCGTGGCCATGGTCGGCGACGCCGCGACCGGCTTGCTGGACCTCGCCCATGTGACAGCGACGATGGCCAGCACCATCGCCACCATCCCGAGCGACAGCCACCGTGTCGGGCGCCGCGTGGGCAGACCGAACCTCATGAGGCGTGAGTCTGACCGGTCCGGCTCCCGATTGGCTCGGCCCGACCTGGGAGATTGCTCAAAGCCACCCGGCGCGATTCCCAGCGGATTCCCAGGTACATCCGACCTGGCGTCGAGCCCGGCTCGCTTGCATGGTGGGTCACTGCACCTTTCCCTGCCTCGTGCCGCCGCCGCGGCTACCGGGCGGGTGGCAGGCGGTGGCGGACCACGCAGCGGAGCGGAGATCAGGTGAGGTACCGGTGGACTGGCGTCACGCTGGCTGCGGTGGCGGTGGCCGCGATCGCGGCCGGCTGCTCCGGCAAGTCCGACAGTCCCAACGCCACGGTCAGCGGTACCCCCGGCGCCCAGGCGTACCTGACCTGCCTGAGTGAGCACGGGGTGACCGGCCTGCCCTCGTTCGGAGCGTCGGGGCGCCCCACCGGACGCCCGTCCGCGCGCGCCTCGGGTGCCCAGGGAGCAGGCAACGGCCAGGGGGCGCGTCCATCGGGGAGCCCGGGCGGCGAGCGACCCTCCGGCTCGCGCGGTCCCGGTGGTGGCGGCTTCCCGGGCGGAATCAACACCAAGCCGTCCGGCGTCGACCAGACGGTCTGGGACACGGCGGTGCAGGCGTGCGCCCCGCTGCGACCCTCCCGCGCCGCGGGCGGCAATGGCAACGGCGCCGCCAACAGCGCGTACCGCACCTGCCTGGCCGACCACGGCGTCGCGGCGTCCAACGGGCCGAACGGGTTGAACACCGCCGACCCCACGGTGGCCGGAGCCCTGAAGATCTGCGAACCGCTGCGCCCATCCGGCCGCCCCACCCCGCCCGCCCCCTCCCGCTGACCCCCACCCCCCGTGACTCCCGCGATCTTGCGGGAGTCACGGGGGGATCACGCGGGGTCAGCCTGGGCGGCCGTACCCGTACGGCGGCATCATGTCCACACTGGCGAGCTGTACGAGTTCACCAGCCTGTGGCGCATGGATCACCTGGTTGTTGCCGACGTAGATCGCCTCATGGCCAAGTCCGCTGTAGAAGACCAGATCCCCGGGTTGCATCTCACTGCGGGAGATGTGCGCCACCGCATCCCACTGCATCGCAGCGTTGTGCGGCAACGAAACCCCGGCCGCTCCCCACGCCGCCATGGTCAGGCCGGAACAGTCGTAGCCGTTGGGGCCGGCACTGGCGAAGACGTACGGCTTGCCGAGCGCCCCGTACGCATAGTTCACCGCAACCCCGGCACTGCCCGGTACGTACGGCGGTGCCGGGTGAGCGCCACTGGACTGTGCGGTGGCGGTGCCGTACGCCTTGGTGCGCAGGTCGTACAAGGTACCCAGATCAGCCTCGATCTTCGCCTTCTGGTTGGCCAAATCCTGCTGCTGAGCGGCCTGCTGGGCAAGGATCGTGTCGAGCTGCTGTTTGCGATCGAGGTAGCGCTGGTTCAGCTCGGTGTACCCGGAAATCTCCCGCTGATTGGCCCGGGCCAGCACATTGAGGGAGTTCAGCCCGTCGATGAGCTGGTCCGGCGAGCCACCCGACATCAGCGCGACGGTGGCGGAGAAGCCGTGACCCTTGTACGCCGAAGCGGCGATCTGCGCCACGGCGTCGGACTTCGCGCCGAGGTGGGCCAGTAACGGCCCGAGCTCGGCGGCCAACTGGTCCGACTCGGCCTTGGCCGCCTTGTTCTCTTCGGTGACCTTGTTGTACTGCTCGACGACCTTCTCCAGGTCGGTGGCCGACTTGTTGATCTGTTCCTGGATCTGACTTGCGGTCGGTTCGGCGTTCGCGGCTGTGGCGGGCACGACAATTCCGACCACGGCGGCCCCGATGAACAGAGCGCGCAGCAGCCATGGGACAGCAGGCACAGGCAACCCTTTCCTCGTACCGCCGACCGGGTTAGCTGACGGGTTCGGGCGGGAAGGGCGCCCTACCGCGGGCTGCCACGCGGGTCGAGAAGCGCTGACACCGTGGCAACCGCGGATTCACCCCGGGACAACGGCTCACCGATGGGTGTACCGACTCGTCCGATGGGTCCCCGGCTCGTGACACGCGGCCGCTGGCTGCGGCCGCCGATGATGCGATTAGGCGGTGCCCGCTCGGCGCCACCCCGGTGGGTGGCGAACGCCCAAGCAGGCCCACCCAACGTACCCAGTAATCCGAGGCGGAGGTGGGACATTTTTGTGCGGTCTGTCGCGCGGAACGGACATTCGGGTGCAATGTCGCTATGCGAGATGACTCACAGGGCGAAAGCTAGGCGGCCTGGTCGCGGGCGAGCCGCCGCTCCGCGAGGTCGTACGCCATCCCGTACCGCCGGATGACCTGGGCGGAGGCCTCATCGACCTGGTACGTCACGACCAGGTCGGCGCCCTTGCCGCTCGCGCCCGGCTGGCGTACCGACAGCACCTGTCCGACGAGCCCCAGACTGTTGTCCCGCAGGGTCGCCTGGATCTGGACGAACTCGCCGGGGGTGAAGTCGCAGCTCGCCAGCCAGCAGCGGATTCCCGCCTCGCTGACGTCGATCAGCCGCCCCAGGACGGGAGCCGCGTCCTCGACCTCGGGGCGGGCCATCCGGACCTGCTCCCCCCCCCCGCCGGCCCGCATGAAGTTCCGCCGGTTGTCCCGGCGGGCCTCACCGTCGACCTCGACCAGCCATCGGCAGGGACGCTCCTTGGTCAACGCGGCCAACCGCACCGACACCAGGTGCCGGGCCTTGCGGTCGGCCCAGGCCAGCTCGAAGACGTCACCTACCTGGGGCGGCTCCACGTCTCCCACGCCGATCGGCGCCGCCACGGTCAGCAGACCGTCGGCCACATCTTCCATCCGGGACCGGTAGGTACGCGCATCGTCGAGGATGACCTCGACGAGGCTGTTCACCGAGGGGATCCTGCTCACCTCGCGACCCCCCCACCACCGGCGATTCAGCCACCTGCTCTGTGTAGTGTGCGGTCCCGTCCACGGCCCGCGGGTCGCCGAATGGGAGTAGTCGCGGCGCAGCTTGCGGTGCCGGGTCGACGCCGGTCAGGGCAGGTTGCCCGACCGCGCCGGGTCACGCCCGGTGCGGTCGAAGCGTCCAGGCCACCACCATCTGGGCGGTCACGGTGCCGTCCGGGGTCGAGATTTCGACGGGTACGTCGAACTCCGGCCGTTGCCCGGCATCCAGTTCGGCGACCACCTCCGCGATCGGACGGCTGAGCTGTGCGGTCGCCCGCACTTCGCCCATCGCGAGCTTGCGGTACGCGATCTCGGCCCGTACCGCGAGCGGCGTCGCCCGCCCGAGCTGATCGCCGAAGGCCGCCATCACCACCGCTCCCGAGGCCGTCTCGCCCAGCGTGAAGATCGCACCGGCGTGCGGGCCGCCGACATGGTTGTGCAGCCGCTGCGCGTCAGGCATCGCGAGCACCGCGCGTAGGCCGCCGGCGTCATCGGCGGTGACCTCGATGAAGTCGACTCCGACAGTGCCGATGAAGGGGATCGCCTGGGTCATGTTCGCCGCAAGGGCCGAAACGTCGATGGTCATGTGCCGGACGTTACCTGCCAGTAATACGAAGCCCACCATCGACCCGCCCGCACCGGCCCGCACGGGCGGGCGGGCCGGTGGGCCATTAGGGCGTGACGAACGTGATCTCCGTTGTGGTGTACCCGAGTGAATGCAGCAGCGACTCGAGCATCTTGCGGGTGTTCTCGCTCGCCCGATCGGTCAGCTTGGCCTGCTTGGCCGCATCGCCGATCTTCTGGTCGGCCAGCTCGTACAGCAGCTGCTGATAGTTCGGATCGTCGCCGCCGAAGATCCCGGTGAGCCGGTCCCACAGCCCCTTCTCCTCGGCGAAGACGTAACTCTTGCTGTGGTCGATGTTCGGCCTACTCAAGGCCGGCGCCGGTAGCTTGACGGAGACGCTCTTCCGGTCGGCCGACTCGATGATCGCCCCGTCGCCGATCCCGGCGAAGTCGACGTACGCCTCGACCGTCCCGGTGGCCACGAAGAGCCATCGCTGATTCTTCAGGAAGTCCGGCACGTACTTGTAGTCCTGCTGCACGTCGATGACGACCTGGAATTCGCCCTCCGCGGCGACGTAGTGACTCAGGTCCCGGATCTCCAGCAGCAGTACCGGCCCGCTGCGGTCGGTCGTCTGCTTCTCGAAGGGGTTGCCCACCTTCGGTAACCAGCCGAGCGCCTGGGTCACCAGGACCAGCACCACGATCAGGACGATCGCCGCGAGCACCCCGACCGCCCCGAGCGCCCACCGGCGCGGCGCGCTCAGCACCGACGCGATGAGGTGCCGGCGCGGGCGTCGCTTCGGGCTGGGCTCGGCGGGCCAGCCGGTGCCGGTGTCGTCCTCTCCCCCGGTGCGCACAGCCCTCGACAACTCCACAGTGGAGTGCGGCTCGCTCACCTGCCGCTCGCCCGCCGAGTCACCGTTGTCGTCCATGAAGTGCTCCCGTCTCCCCAGACCCACGTTCCGTCGTTCACGGTACGGCGGATCGACCATGGGGTCGAGCAGCAGAGCGCGGGCCCAGGTGGACCGCGGCGCGGCCGGGTGGGCGGCGTCGGACGCCGTTCAGGCGAAGGCGGACAAGCCGGTGAGCCGCTGTCCCAGTACCAGCTGGTGGATCTCTGAGGTGCCTTCGTAGGTGAGCACCGACTCCAGATTGGCGGCGTGCCGCAGCACCGGATATTCGCCGCTGACCCCGTTGGCGCCCAGGATCGTGCGGCACTGCCGGGCGATGGCCAGCGCCTCCCGCACGTTGTTCAGCTTGCCGAGGCTGACCTGCTCCGGTTTCAGCGCGCCGGCGTCAGCGAGCCGGCCCAGGTGCAGCGCCAGCAGGTACCCCTTGACCAGCTCGACCGCGGCGTCGGCGAGCTTGGCCTGGGTGAGCTGGAACCCGGCGATCGGCCGGCCGAACTGCACCCGGCTGCCGGCGTACTCCAGCGTGGTGTGCAAGCAGTCGCGGGCCGCGCCGAGAGCGCCCCAGACGATGCCGTACCGCGCCTGGGTCAGGCAGGACAGCGGTGCGCCCAGCCCGCGCGCCAGCGGCAGCTGGGCGTCGGCCGGCAGCCGCACCTCGTCCAGGGCCAGCTCCCCGGTACACGAGGCGCGCAGCGAGAGCTTCTGCCCGATCTCGCGGGTGCCGACTCCGGGCTCACTGGTCGGCACCAGGAAGCCGGCGACTCCGGCCGCACCGACCGGTCCGGGTCGCTGCGCGGCGTCAGACGCCGCCGAGCCGGACTGGTCGACCAGCGCCCACACGACGGCGACGTCGGCAATCGGCGCGTTGGTGATCCAGGTCTTGGTGCCGTGCAGGATCCAGTCGCTGCCGTCGCGGCGCGCCCGGGTGGTCATCGAGCCCGGGTCGGAGCCGTGATCCGGCTCGGTCAGCCCGAAGCAGCCGATCGCGTCACCGGCCGCCATCGCCGGGAGCCAGCGCTGCTTCTGCTCCTCTGAGCCGTAGCGCCAGATGGCGTACATGGCGAGCGACCCCTGCACGCTGACCAGACTGCGTACCCCGGAATCCGCCGCCTCCAGCTCCAGGCAGGCCAGCCCGTACGCCACCGCGGAGACGCCGGCACAGCCGTACCCGGTCAGGTGCGCACCGAGCAGCCCCAGCGCACCCAGTTCCCTGGCGAGTTCGCGGACCGGCGGGTTGGCGTGCTCGTACCACTGCGCGATGTGCGGGCGGACCCTGTCGTCGGCGAACCGGCGGACCGCCGCGCGGATCGCGAGCTCCTGCGGGGAGTGCAGCCCGTCGAGGTCCAGCAGATCCAGTGGAGCTGTCCGGTCGGCCATGGCGCCAAAGCTACAGTCCGAGCACCCGGGCGTGGATCGTGGTGCGCTGCTGCAGTGCCGCGCGCAGCGCCCGGTGCAGGCCGTCCTCCAGGTAGAGCCCGCCCTGCCACTGCACCACGTGCGGGAACAGGTCGCCGTAGAAGGTGGAGTCCTCGGCGAGCAGCCGGTCCAGCGCCAGCTCCCGCTTCGTGGTGATCAGCTGGTCGAGTCGGACCGGCCGCGGCGGGATCTCGGACCACTGCTTCATGGTGAGGCCGTGCTCCGGGTACGGGCGGCCGTCCCGTACGGATCTGAAGATCACGGCTGGCTACTCCCTTCCCGGTACGTGCGCGGTCCGCCACCAATGACGCAGCCAGCGTACCCACCGGTTTCCAGCTGATCGTCGACCACGATCGCCCTCACGGCCCTCCAGAGAGGGCGTAGTCAACGACGGTGCCGTCCGGGTAGCGGATCCACAGGACCGTCGGGGTAGTTCCGGTTGCGGCCGGAGGAACCAGAATGTCGCCCCCGCCCGGAGCGCTCCCCAAGCTGACGTACCCGGTCATATCCCGAGCGGCAACGACGCCGCCCCGAAGATAAGTGCGCCCACCATATTTGATCTTGGGGGGCCCGGCGCCCGGCGACCAGCTCACCACACCGTAGCTGCGATACACCTGCGCCACGTGTGCCGCCGCAGCAACAGACCCGGCGACCAGTACGCCGGCTGCGACGAGCAGAGCCCAGCCGACGCCGACCAGACCGGCGTCCGACAGTAGCGATACCCATGGATACCCTTCGGGTTGGAGTCGCGCAGCGAGCCTCTCATCGGCCGGTGAAGCACTCGACGGCCACCCGCGTATTCACCGAGGCCGGCGCGGGTCAACCGGCAGGGTATCCGGCACCCCAACGGCCGCGGTACGCCACCTCCGCTGGGCCGCGCCGCCCGCGCCGCAGCGATGGTGACCTGCGGTCGGCTGCCGGGTACCCGACCGCGATTGCCCCGATCGGGGAGTACTCCTGCGGCACCGCGAACGCAGCGCGGTACGCCGCCGTGCGCTGCGGCGGGATCCCGAAGAAGCAGGCGCCCAGCCCCTCGTCGACCGCGCCGAGCAGCATCAGCAGGCTGGCGAAGCCGGCGTCGACGTACCAGTACGGCACCGGCCAGCGGGCGTCGTCGCGATCGGTCCAGCCCTTGTCCGGCTCGGCATAGCGGTCGAGGTACGCGTCCCGGCTCGCATGGGGCACCACGATCAGCGGTGCCGTGCTCATGCCGCGCAGCCAGCGGCTCCCACCGTCGCCCTCCGAGCCCACGTCGCCCTCCGAGCCCACGTCGCCCACGCGCTGCGGGCCGCCACTCACCGGCACCGGGGTCGTCGCGGCCCAGAACGCCGCCCGGTCCGCCGCCGTGTCGAGGACCAGGAAGCGCCACCCCTGGGTGAACCCCGCCGAGGGGGCGCGGACCGCGTACCCGAGCAGCCGGTCGACGAGCCCGGCAGGAACCCCCTGGTCCGGGTCGAAGCTGCGCACCATCCGCCGCCGCCGCACCACCTCGCCGTACTCCATAGCCCCTGCTCCCCCTCCGCCGTCAGTACGGGCGGATGCCCCAGCGGGCGCGCCAGGTCTGGCCGGGCTCGATGACGATCAGGTCGCGCGCGGAGCGGAATGCGTCGGCCGGGCAGGTCATCGGCTCGATCGCGACCGAGCGGCGCCGACGCTGCGGCGACAGGGTGTCGCCGGTGAACACCTGCCACCAGCCGAACGCCGCGTCCGCCCACACCGCGACCCCACGTCCATCCACTGTGGACAGGTGTACCGCCGAGCCGCCATCCTCGTCGCGCTCCAGGTCGGCGAAGGCGACATCGAGCACGGCCGCACCGATCGGCTTTCCGGGCGCGAAGTCGTACCCGCCGCTGAGCCGGGCCACCCCGATCGGCAGCATCCGCCCGTCGACCAGCAACCGGCTGCGCGCCGGTACCCGCAGCTGCAGCTCGTCCAGCGGCACCCCGGGTATCCGCAGGTACGGGTGCGCGGCGAGGCCGAACGGGCACGGCCGGTCACCGAGGTTCGTCGCGCTGTGCTCAGCGGCCAGCCCGTCCGGCCCCAGCGACCACGTGGTGCGCAGCAGCAGCGGCCACGGGTACCCGGGCTGCGGCACGAGATCATGTTCGACGGTCACCGAGTCCGCAACGGCGGCGACCCCACGCCAGCGGGCCCAGCGGGTCAGCCCGTGGATCGCGTTGTGCCGGGCCGGTTCGGAGAGCGCCAGCTGGTACTCCTGGCCGGCGAAGGTGTACCGGCCGTCGCGGATCCGGTTCGGCCACGGGGCGATGATCTGCCCCGCGGCGCCCGGGCATACCTCGTCGTCGGCGTACCCGTCGAGATACTGCACACCGGCGGCGTCGTAGGCCCGCAGGCCGCCGCCGACCTCGACGACGACGGCACGCTGCCCCGCCGCCTCGATCGTCCACTGTGTACCGGAAAGTGCGGTCGTGGCGGCGCTCGTTGCGGCGAGGGCGGTTTCCATGCCGACGACACTATCGTCTGAATTCAGTGCACGGTATGCCGGACCAACGCGGGTACGGCAATCGCCAGCAGAACACCCACTCACGGGGCGAGCCGCTCGATCACCCAGCCCGTGCCGGTACGCCGGTAGCGCAGCCGGTCGTGCAGCCGGTCGCCGCGCCCCTGCCAGAACTCGACGGTCTCGGGTACCACCCGCAGCCCGCCCCAGTGCCCGGGCGCCGGTACCGGCCCGGGCTCCGGGTAGCGCGCGTCGGCGGCGCGGTAGGACCCGTCGAGCACCGCCCGGGAGTCGATCACGCTCGACTGGTCGCTGGCCCAGGCACCCAGCTGCGCCCCGCGCGGGCGCACCGCGAAGTACGCCTTGGTCTCCTCGCGGCTGACCGGCTGTACGCCACCGCAGACCACCCCCTGCCGGCCGATCCCGTGCCAGCCGAAGACCAGGCTCGCGTACGGGTTGGCGAGCGCCTCGGTCGCCTTACGCGAGCGATGGTTGGTGTACAGCGTGAAGCCCCGCTCGTCGTACCCCTTAAGCAGGACGGTCCGCGCGCTGGGCCGGCCGGCGGGGTCGGCGGTGGCGAGCACCATCGCGTTCGGCTCGGGCAGTCGCGCCTGCACCGCCGCGGCCAGCCACCGGCCGAACTGGGTCGTCCAGTCGGCGGCCAGGTCGGCCAGCTCCAGGCCGGGCCGGTCGGCGGCGCCGGGGTAATCCACCCGGAGTCGGGCCAGATCGTCGGAGAACGGACCGGGGTCGCCGGGTGAACCGGCCGCCGCGCCGGACGCCGATGTGCTCGGGGTCACTGAACGATCCTTCCGTCCGTGCGTGCTCATGCACGAAGATGTGTCACGCGGAACACAATGACGCACCAGTCTTTCCTTCCGCGTTACCTGGCGGTGTGGAAAGTACCTGCGCGACTACGGACGACCACCGGGAGATGAAGAGACATGTCCGATTTCAAGCCCGGCCTCGAGGGCGTGATCGCGTTCGAGACCGAGATCGCCGAACCTGACCGCGAGGGCAGCGCGCTGCGCTACCGCGGGGTGGATATCGAAGATCTCATCGGCCAGGTGTCGTACGGCCACGTCTGGGGCCTGCTGGTCGACGGCAAGTTCGGCCCCGGGCTGCCGCCGGCGGAGCCGTTCCCGGTGCCGGTGCACTCCGGCGACATCCGGGTGGACGTGCAGTCCGCCGTCGCGATGCTGGCGCCCTACTGGGGGCTGAGCCAGCTGTTGGACATCTCCGACGAGCAGACCCGCGAGGATCTCGCCCGGGTCAGCGTGACCGCGCTCTCCTTCGTGGCGCAGGCGGCCCGCGGGCTGGGCCTACCGGCGGTACCGCAGAAGGAGATCGACAAGGCAGGCACCATCGTGGAGCGCTTCATGAAGCGCTGGCGCGGTGAGCCCGACCCCCGCCACGTCCGGGCGGTCGACGCGTACTTCATCTCCGCGGCCGAGCACGGCATGAACGCCTCCACCTTCACCACCCGGGAGGTCGCCTCGACCGGTGCCGACACCGCGGCCTGTATCTCGGCTGGCGTCGGCGCGCTCTCCGGACCGCTGCACGGCGGGGCCCCCTCCCGGGTGCTGCACATGATCGAGGGTGTGGAGCGCAGCGGCGACGCCGACGCGTACGTCCGGGGCGTACTCGACCGCGGCGACCGGTTGATGGGCTTCGGGCACCGGGTGTACCGGGCCGAGGACCCGCGCGCCCGGGTGCTGCGGCGGACCGCCCGGGAGCTCGGCGCCCCCCGCTTCGAGGTGGCCGAGGCGCTGGAGAAGGCCGCCCTGGCCGAGCTGCCCGCCCGCCGGCCGGACCGGGTGCTCGCCACCAACGTCGAGTTCTGGTCCGCGGTGGTCCTGGACTTCGCCGAGGTACCCGCACACATGTTCACCTCGATGTTCACCTGTGCCCGGGTGGCCGGCTGGAGCGCGCACATCCTGGAGCAGAAGCGGATGGGCCGGCTGGTCCGCCCGTCGGCGACGTACGTCGGCCCGGGACCGCGCAAGCCGAACGACGTGGACGGCTGGGACATCGTGGTGGGCGGCTGACCGATGACCAACTGACCCGACCCCGCGGCATGTGACCTGGGCCGCGCTGCGCCGGGATAACGCTGGCCCCGCGCCGCCCAGGTGGCAGGATCGACCCGACGGTACTCCGTCGTCGCCCGCCCACCCTTTCTGCTGGGAGACCACGCACATGGCCGACATCCGGATCCCGGACGAGATCAAGCCCGCCGACGGCCGCTTCGGCTGCGGCCCGAGCAAGGTGCGTCCGGAGGCGGTCGAGGCGCTCGCCCGGCTGGCGACGACGTACCTCGGCACCTCGCACCGGCAGAAGACGGTCCGCGACCAGGTGGCCCGACTGCGCCGCGGCCTCGCCGAACTGTTCAGCCTCCCCACCGGGTACGAGGTGGTCCTCGGCAACGGCGGCGCGACCGCGTTCTGGGAGATCGCCGCGTTCGGGCTGGTCCGCGACCGGGCGCAGCTGGCCACCTTCGGCGAGTTCGGCTCGAAGTTCGTCTCGTCGATCAAGGCCGCACCGTTCCTCGGCGACCCGACCGTGCTGAAAGCCGAGCCGGGCAGCGCGCCCGAGCTGCGCCCCGAGGCAGGCGTCGACTCCTACGGCACCCCGCACAACGAGACCTCCACCGGCGTTTCGGTGCCGGTGCGCCGGGTCGACGGCGCGGACCCCGGCGCGCTCATGCTGCACGACGCCACCTCGGCCGCGGGCGGGCTGGAGGTCGACGTCAACCAGACCGACGTGTACTACTTCGCGCCGCAGAAGAACTTCGGCTCCGACGGCGGCCTGTGGATCGCCCTGATGTCGCCGGCCGCGATCGCCCGGGCTGAGGAGATCAAGGCCAGCGGGCGGTACATCCCGGCCTTCCTCGACCTGGTCACCGCGATCGAGAACTCGCGGCTGGAGCAGACGTACAACACCCCGGCGCTCAGCACCATCTTCCTGGCCGCCGAGCAGACCGACTGGATGCTCGCCGGTGGCGGGCTGGGCTGGGCGGCCAAGCGCAGTGCGGAGAGCGCAGCGATCCTGTACGGCTGGGCCGAGCGCTCACCGGTGGCCACCCCGTTCGTGACCGACCCGGCACTGCGCTCGAACGTGGTCGCCACGATCGACTTCGCCGACGGGGTGGACGCCGCCGCGATCGCGAAGGTGCTGCGCGCCAACGGAATCGTCGACACCGAGCCGTACCGCAAGCTCGGCCGCAACCAGCTGCGTGTGGCGATGTTCCCGACCGTCGACCCGTCCGACGTCGAGGCCCTCACCACCTGCATCGACTACGTACTCGAGCGCCTGTAACCCGCCCCGCCACGGCCCGGC
>OBEQ012406181.1_pt1 | contig 19115 bp, 16 predicted proteins | sample 1670901 | NCBI WGS metagenome assembly OBEQ01 (sample SAMEA104232315, study PRJEB22302) | groundwater metagenome | biome: forest; feature: aquifer; material: groundwater | place: USA | collected 2011-08-07 | depth 5.4 m
CCAAGAACTGCTCCATCGTCTTGTGCAGCATCGGCCCGCGCCAGATCACGGCCTCATCCGGCTTCATGAAGAAGCCCATCGAGATGCCCTTCAAGCCGTGCTGCGTCACCGGGATGATGCGGCGTGCGTCGGTGACCTGCGGCCCTTCGCTGATGCCGAGGATCGTGGGGATGCTGGGGCCGTAGACGTCCGCGTCCATCAGCCCGACGGCCGCGCGCTGCGCAGCGCGCGGCACTTCCTCGCCAGCGTGGATGGTGCCAGCTCGGGCGCGGGCCAGTTGCTGAAGCGCGAGGGCCAGGTTCGCGCTGACGGTGGACTTGCCCACGCCGCCTTTGCCGCTGGCAACTGGAATGATGTATTTACTGCTTACCTGCACACTCATGGAAGTGTATTTCAGTGGGGGTTCGGCGAGTGAAACGAGGCGGGTTAGCCTTCCTTGGCGATGACCACTTGCTCCAGCGTGGCGCCGGCGCCTCGCGGGACGACCATCCAGAACCGCGGCTGATAGTCGTCCCAGTTGGTGAGGATGTCAATCGCCAATCCGCTTTTGGTCGCGATGAAGTGCCGCTCGATGAGCGTGCGCACGATTTCGACGTCCTCCGCGCCTTCCAACGGCTGCAGCTCCACCAGCTCCGGATTCACCCGTTTGTCGAACTTGCGCTCCTGGTCCAGGACGTAGGCCCGCCCGCCGGTCATCCCCGCGGCGAAATTACGGCCCGTGGCGCCCAGGATCACGACGATCCCGCCGGTCATGTACTCGCAGCCGTGATCCCCCAGCCCCTCGATGACCGCGATCGCCCCGGAGTTGCGCACGGCAAACCGCTCGCCCGCCCGGCCGGCCGCGAAGAGATAGCCGCCGGTCGCCCCGTAGAGGCACGTGTTGCCCATGATGACGTTCTTGTGCCACACGAACCCGGCCTCATCCGGCGGCCGGATGATGAGCTCCCCGCCCGCCATCGCTTTGCCGACATAGTCGTTCGCCTCGCCGATGAGGACCAGGCGCATGCCGTTGAGACAGAACGCCCCGAAGCTCTGCCCGGCGGTCCCCTTGAGCGTCACCTCGACCGTCCCGGTCGGCAAGCCCTTGTCGCCATACCGCAGGGCGATCACACCGGCCACGCGCGCCCCGACGGTGCGATGGATATTGCAAATCGGATACGCTAATTTCACCGGGGTTTTTTGCTCGATCGCGTCCCGGGCGTCTCTCAGGATCTGTTCATCCAGCGGTTGGTCACCGATCCGCTCATTGCGCTCGATCTGGTGGACGCGCGGCCCCTCGCCGACCTGCTCCAGGAAGACGCGCAAATCCACCGTCCTGGCTTTCTCTGGAAGCTGCGGCACGTGGCGCATCGTGAGCAGCTCGCTGCGCCCGATAACCTCATCCAGGCTGCGCGCGCCGATCGACGCCAGGATTTCCCGCACCTCCCGCGCGACGAAGAGGAGGTAATTGATGACCATCTCCGGCGTGCCGGTGAAGCGCGCGCGCAATTTCGGATCCTGCGTCGCCACACCGACCGGACAGGTGTTGAGGTGGCATTGGCGCGTCATCACGCAGCCGGTGGCCACGACGGCGGCCGTGCCAAACCCGAACTCCTCGGCGCCAAAGAGCGCGGCCATCATGATGTCCCGCCCGGTCTTCATGCCGCCGTCGGCGCGCAGCACCACCTTCTCGCGCAGCCCATTGAGGCGCAGGGTCTGCTGGGTTTCCGCCAGGCCCAGCTCCCAGGGTAATCCCGCGTGCTTGATCGAGCTTAAGGGGCTGGCCCCGGTGCCGCCGTCGTGTCCGGAGATGAGGATCAGATCCGCGTGGGCCTTCGCCACACCGGCGGCAATCGTCCCGACCCCTGCCTCAGAGACGAGCTTGACGGTGACCCTCGCCGTGGGGTTGATCATCTTCAGGTCGTAGATCAGCTGCGCCAGGTCCTCGATCGAATAGATGTCATGGTGCGGGGGTGGCGAGATGAGCGAAATCCCCGGAATGGTGTGGCGCACCCTGGCAATGTCCTCGGAGACCTTGTGGCCCGGCAATTGCCCCCCCTCGCCCGGCTTGGACCCTTGCGCCATCTTGATCTCCAGCTCCCGCGCCGAGACCGCATACTCCGGCGTCACGCCGAAGCGCCCGGAGGCGATCTGCTTGATCGCAGAGTTCTTATTCAACGTTGGGTCGGTGGCATGGTAGCGGGAGGGATCTTCCCCGCCTTCGCCGGAGCCGCTTTTGCCGCCGATGCGGTTCATGGCGATGGCGATCGTCTCGTGCGCTTCTTTCGAGAGCGCCCCGTAGGAAATGCTCGCCGTGGCGAAACGCGTGCAGATCGACTCGGCCGGCTCGACCTCCTCGACCGGGATCGCCGGACCAAGCGGCTTGATGTCCAGCAGGTCCCGCAACGCCGTGGGCTGGCGGGCGTTCACCACCTGCGAGAATTTCTTGTAGGTCTCATAGTCGCCGGTCCTGATCGACTGCTGGAGCAGCCGCACCATCTCCGGGTTGAAGGCATGATACTCGCCGTCCCGCCGGTACTTGTAGAACCCGCCTTCCTCAAGCGCGGTGGCGTGGTCAAACGCCTTGCCATGCCAGCTCAACACCTCCTCGGCAAGGTGTTCATAGGTCAGTCCGCCGATGCGGGAGGGCGTGCCCGGAAAGCAGTCCTCAGTCAACTCTTCAGAGAGGCCGAGCGCCTCGAAAATCTGCGCGCCCCGGTAACTGCCGACCGTCGAGATGCCCATCTTCGACATGATCTTCAACAACCCCTGGTCCATCGCCTTCTTGTAGAAGGCCAGGGCCTGCTCGAGGGTGAGCTTGTCGAAGCTGCCGTGCGCATGCTGCGCCTGGATCGTCTGGTAAGCGAGGTACGGATAGATGCCGGCGGCCCCATAGCCCACCAGGCAGGCGAAGTGGTGCACCTCGTGGACGTCGCCCACCTCCACGATGAGGGAAGCCCGCATGCGCCGCCCGGTCCGGATCAGGTGATGGTGCACGGCGGCCGTCGCTAACAGCGAGGGGATCGGCGCCTCCTCCGCGTTGACGCTGCGGTCGCTGAGGATCAGGATCGTCGCACCCTCATCGACAGCCCGTTGCGCCTCCTGCCGGATGCGCGCCACCGCGTCCCGCAGCGCGCCCGCACCCTGGCGGGCCTCGAACAGAATGGGGATCACCGCCGTTTTCAAATCCGCCTCCCGGAGCTTGCGGATCGCCAGGAACTCCTTCGGGAGCAACAACGGGCTTTCAAGCAACAGCAAGCGTTTGGTGACGGGCCCGTCCTCCAACATATTGGGACGGTTGCCCAGCAGCGTGTTGAGCGACATGACCAGCTCTTCCCGGATGGGATCGATGGGGGGATTGGTCACCTGCGCGAAGAGCTGCTTGAAATAGGTGCACAGGGGCTTCGGCTTCCTGGACAACACCGATAGGGGCGCGTCATCCCCCATGGAGAACACCGGCTCTTTGCCGGTCTTGGCCATGGGCTCGAGGATCATGTCCAGTTCTTCATTGGTGTAGCCGAAGGCAAGCTGATGCGACAAAAGAGTTGAGGGCTCCACCCTGATCTCTTCCTCAGCCGCCGAGGAAATCGCGTTTTCGGTCGTCCCTCGCGCTTTGCGCTCGGGATGCCCTTCGGGCTCCGGCAGCGCCACGAGACTTTTCGCCAGCCACTCGGCGTAGGGCTTGGCGCGGGCGTAGAGCTGCTTGATGGCCTCATTCTCCATCAGCCGCTTCTTGGCGGTATCCACCGCGATCACGTGCCCGGGCCCCAGGCGTCCCTTTTCCACGATCTTGGAGGCGGGCACGTTCACCACGCCGACCTCGGAAGCCATGATGACGATACCATCGCTGGTGACCCAGTAGCGCGCGGGGCGTAGGCCGTTGCGATCCAGACAGGCGCCCACAATCGTGCCGTCGGTAAAGGCCAGCGCCGCCGGGCCGTCCCATGGCTCAGTGAGCAGCGCATGATACTTGTAGAAGGCTTTGAGCTCCGGCGGCATCTCAGGCATGTTCTGCCAGGCATCGGGCACCAGCATCATCATCGCCTGGATCACGTCGCGGCCCGACATCACCAAGAGCTCCAGCGCGTTGTCCAGGCTCATCGAGTCGGAGCCGCCTTCCTGCACGATGGGAAACAGCTCCTGCAGCTCTGGGCCCCACAGCTTCGAGGACAGCTCCGGTTCCCGCGCGGCCATCCAGTTGCGGTTGCCGCGCAGAGTGTTGATTTCGCCGTTGTGCGACAGGTAGCGGAATGGCTGCGCCAGGAACCAGTTCGGGAAGGTGTTGGTCGAGTAGCGCTGGTGGAAGACCGCGACGGCCGAGACAAAGTCCGGGTCGCGCAGGTCCTGGTAGAATTGCTCCAACTGCGGCGCGACCAGAAGCCCCTTGTACACGATGACGCGCGAAGAGAACGACGGGATGTAGCAGTCTGTGAACCCCTCCTGCTCGAAACGTTTCTCAATCTGCCGCCGGGTCAGGAAGAGCCGCCGCTCAAAGGCGTCTGCGGAAATGGTGTTGGGCCGCCGCAGCAGCACCTGCCGGATCGTGGGAAGCGACTGGAGCGCTTTGTCTCCGAGCACCGAGGCGTCCACGGGCACGTCGCGCCAGGCCAGCAGCACGATCCCCTGGCGCGCGACCGCTTCCTCCACGATCGCCTGGGCCCGTTGGCGATGGGAGGGGTCTTGCGCCAGGAAGCACGTCCCCACTGCCAGGTCGCCCGGCAACACCGGCGGAAGCTTGAGGGAGCTTAAGACCTTGGCAAAAAACGGATGCGGCAGCTGGGTTTCAATCCCGGCGCCGTCACCCGTCTTGGCGTCAGCCGACAGGGCCCCGCGGTGCGTCACGTTGCACACGCACTGGATCGCCCACTGCACGATCTGATGGCTGGGCGTGCCCTCAATCGAGGCGACAAACCCCACCCCGCAGCCGTCATGTTCAAACGCCGGATTGTATAATCCCACAGGCCTGTTCATCGACGAGATTATACACGATTATGACTCCCAGTTCACGATGTCATCGCCGCCTTCCGACCCGTCGTGGCCGAGGGAGAAGAGGTCGTAATCCTGCGGCCGGTGCGTGCCGGGGCTGTGGTATTGGTAGGGGTGGCCCCAGGGATCGTTGGGGATGCGGTCCAAATACGGCCCTTTCCAGTTCCGGGCCGAGCTTGGAGCCGACTTCAACGCGTTGAGCCCCTCGTCGCTGCTGGGAAACGTGCCGTTGTCCAGCTCATACAGCTTCAGGGCGGTCGCGATATTCAGGTCGATATCCGCTTTCGCCACGGCTTTGCGCGCTTCCTCGGACCGGCCTACCATCCGGGGGATGACCATCGCGCCCAGGATGCCGATGATGATGACCACCAGCATGAGTTCGACGAGAGTAAAACCACTTTTTGGGTTTTTTGGTTTTTCGGTTTTTAGGTTAACCATTGCTCCTCCGTCGCGTTCATCGCTCCGACCACCGTCGCACTTTTCCCTGCGCCGTATCCAAGACCATAGTATACGCTGAAACGGGCTTGCCAAGGAACAGGGTTTCCACTTGAAGCGTGACCGCGGTGGAACGCACGTCCAACAAGCCCTGGCTGATGAGCTGGATCAGCGCGGCTTCCTGGGCGGCAAACAAACTGGTGTAGCCGCGCAGCGTGTTGACGATCTCGCCTGCACTCTCGAAGGCCCTGTCATCAGCCGTCCCAGGCGCCTTGTCGTCTCCTGTCCGAAAGGCCAGGATCGTCTCCACGAGGCCGGGGTCAAGCCCCAACGCCTGCAGCACCTCAGGAGGGGCCGTGTTGATGTTCACCTTGCCGCTGCCGTAGACCGTCAGAAACGGCCGCGCGCGTTGGAGCGTCTCCGGCGGGATTTTCTCATCGAGCGCCCGCAGCTCCTCGATGACATGAAACGGGCGCAGGGTCGAGGTCGTGACGGCGACGGCGGCATCCAGATCGAACCCCGGCACCCGGGCAAGGACAGCCTGCGAGGCGGTGTTGAGCGACACGCGGCTGTTCTCATCCACCATGGTATACCGAAACGCCGCCCGTCCCAATGGTCGTTCCTGGGATGTCCCAAGCTCCTCGAGCGTATCATAGGCGGTGCGATCGGCTTTGCGCAAGGCCAGGGCATGCAGCAGCGCCGCTTCAGCGGCGCGCTGCGAGATGATCCGTTCTTCCACCCGCTTCGCCAGCGCGAGCTGCGAGGAAGTGATGCGCGAGACCCCCACCCCAAGAATGGAGAAGGTCGTCAGGATCCAGACGGACATCACCAGGAGACTGCCACGTTGAATACTGTCCATCAGGCGATGGAAAGCAGAATGGTTTTCGTCAGCGTGGCGTGGCGGGTCTTGATGGTCAGCCGGATGGCCGCGGGAATCCCATCATCTTCTTCCCAGGTGTCGGTCCATTCGTAGCCCTTGACCAGGCCGTCTTCATCTTTGTTCTGGTCAAAGGCCGCAAACTCGATCACGACATCCTCAGCCGGCGAGAACAGCACGCGCTCCTTGGCTTCCGGCTCCAGCTTCTCCTCCAGCAGATCTTTCAAGCCCACCTCGCGGCGGCGCAGCCGCTTCTCATACCCGTCATACACGTAGGTCACCCGCACGATCGCGTCATTGATCGCCGCGGGAAAGGAGAGTTCGCGCGCGCTGCCCTTGAACTTCGCAAACGGCACCTCCAGGCTCTGGCGCAGCTCCCTCGCCATGACCTCAAGGGCGAGCCACGCGTTGAGGGAGGCGGTGTCCCGCTGCTGGGCCCGGCCCCACAGCCGCATGCCGGCGAAAAAGCTGGATCCGAGGCCCGCGGCGAGGATGGACACGATCGTGGCGACGACCAGAATTTCAACAAGGGTGAATCCGGCATGCGAACTAAAGAACTTAAGAACTGAAGAACTGAAGAACACGTTCTTCCGTTCCTCCGTTCTTCGGTTCTTTAGTTCTTCAGTCATCCTGGCTGGTCTCCCACTGGCGCGGCCTTCTCCCCGATGTAGGTCACCAACACCGCCTCTTGTTGCCGGCGCGTCTCCTGCCAGGACACACTCAAGCGCACCTGCGCAATCGCGACCTCCGAGCGTGGGGGTGCCGCCCCGCCTCCCGCCTCCTCCTGAGGAATCCCGCCAGCTCCCTCAAGGTCCACCGGTTCGATCTCCACGAGCCACGCGGCTGCTCGGTGGTTCAACTGCGTGGTTCCTGTTTCGCGCTCCGGCGCAAGCCCCCCGCCCTCCCTCGCCTGCTGCCGAAGCTCTGTGAGCTTGGCATCCAGAAATTTGAAGGCCTCCATCCGGTTGTCGACCGCCTGCAGCGCCGAGGAGGCCGTCATCAGCCCGCGGGCCACCAGCACCAGGCCGATCGCGAGGATCACGGCGGACACCATCAATTCGATGAGCGTCAATCCGTTGGAAGGACGAAAGAACTGAAGAACTGAAGAACTGAAGAACGTTTTCGGGTTCTTGGGTTCTTCGGTTCTTCGGTCCTTACGTTCTTCAGTGCTCTGGTTCGTCATGGCACGGCCATGCTGATCGTGGTCTCCAGCCGGACCGCGTTGGCGTGCTCGTCTTTCGGCGTGATGGAGAACCGCTCCAGCTTGATCAACAGCCGACTTGTCTGCAGCTTATAGAGCAGGTTCAGGAGCTGCTCCACCGTCGCCTCGCCTTTGAGCTGCGCCTTGTAGAGCTTGTACTCCACGCCCTTCGAGGGCTGATTATCAGGGGTGAGATCGACGATCGACACTCCCGCCTCTTGGGCAATGCGCTCGGTTTCCTTCAAGAACTTCGCGATGAGCTCCCGATCCGACGCGGCGGACAAAAAGTAGCCGGCGTATTTCTTCTGGTCCGTCTCGATCAAGCCTCTGCGCTTCTGGATCCCCACGCCGGAACGTAGGGTGACTTCCTCATCGGTGATGGCGCGTTTGAGGGCGTTGTTTTTAGCCCGCATCCCCGAGAACAAGACCCGGTCCCCCAAGAAGACCACCGCCAGGCTGATCGTGGCGATCCACAAGAGCCGTTGCCGTATTTTACCCTTCATGTCACAAGTGGACTTTCAGTGTGAGCTCGAATTCCGTGACCTCTTTGTCGTGCACTTTCTTGCGACGCGTATATTTGGCGTCCACCTGCTCGAGATACCGGGAATTCTCCAGAGTCGTGATGAGCTTAAACACGTCGGACAGCTGGATCGCCTGGCCTCGCAGCACCCCACGCTGCTGCTCGTCTACGCTCAGGAAGTCAATCGTGACCTCCGCCGGGATCACGCGCTGCAATTCGGCCAGATACCGCAGCGGCAATTCTCTCGCCATCAGGTAGCTCTTCACCAATTCAATGCGTCTGGATTGCACCACCACATCACCGATCTCGTGTTTGATGGCGGCGTTGCGGTGTTGCAACTGCCACAGGTACGCCTGCTGATGGTACAGCCGGCCCAGGAAGAACCCGACCACAACGGCCAACAGAAAGATGGTCAGGCTCCCCGCCAGCACCAGTTCCCGCATCTTTTCTTTGAGGAACTGGCGGATCTGGATCTCCGGAAGGATAAACCCGAGCTCCTGACCCGGCTCGCTGCCCAGGAGTTGCACCGGGGCGCTCACCGAACACGTCGCAGGAACCGCCGACGCTCCTGGGGTGCCTGGTCCGGGTTGGGGGATCGGACTTGCGACTCTCACGACGGGGATCTTGAGATCCTCCCCCACCGCGCGCTCCACCATCGCCACGGCGGCTTCCGAGCCTGAGACGAAGACTTTGGTGGGGCGGCGGTTCATCTCCTCGTTTTGGAAAATCTCCAGAGACTGATTGATCTCGCTCAACAGCCGTATCAGGCCGGCCTCCTCAGTGAGTTGCCCGGCCTCAACCGCGAGGTTGCGACTGAAGTACAACTGGTCCCGCGAACAGAGCAGGCAATCCGTAAACGCCGCGTCGATCTCCAGCAGCAGGACCAGCTCCTCAGCCCCCACGGCGCTCGCCTGGTGGGTCATCAGGTAACGCCACGCGCCATGCGAGCTCAAGCTGATGCGCTCAACCGAGAGTCCCGCCGCCTGCAGGAGACTCACATAGCGCTTGACGAGCTCGCGATGGGCGATGGCCAGCATCACTTTCGAATAGCCAATCTCATCCACCCCGAGCAGCCGATAGCTCGAGAGTACTTCTTCCTTCCGGTAGGGCACCATCCGCACGATGTTGAGGTCGATCATCTGGGCGATCTCGGCCGGCTCCTGTGAGGGCAGATGCAGGTTGCGCACGGTCACGAGATTCCTCGGCAGGCACAGCGTCACCTGGCGCGCTTTCAGCTTGAGCTCCCGCAACAGGCCGCTGACGGCCTGCGTGATCTGTTCATCGCTCAAGCCTTGGATCGGCTTGACCACGCCGTGCACGGCCTGGCGCGCGGAAGGCCTGCCAACGATCACCTTGAGCCAGCGCTCGCTGATCTCGATGACGACGGCAGGTTTCATCCCCCCACCTGCCTCGGCCAGCCTGTGGCTGGCTGCGCACTCGCTGCGGGAACAAGAATCCGGCTGGGTACGAGTGCGCCAGCCGAAGGCTGAAAGGCAGGTGGGGGGATCATGCTTAACGGACAGTTTGGGTGATCTGGAAGATCGGCAGGAGAATCGACAGCACGATGGCGCCCAGGATACTCCCCATGGCCAAAATCAGCACGGGCTCAATCAGCGAGTTGATGGTGGTGATGTCGGCCTCGATTTGCTGCTGGAAGGAGTGCACGATTTCCTCCAAGACGTCATCGAGCCGGCCCGATTCCTCGCCCACGGCGATCATCTTCACGAAAAACGGCGGGAGCGCCCCCTCGGCCTCCAGACTCTTGGACAGACCCTCCCCCAGCGCCACCCGCTCGCACGCCCGGCTCATCTGGGCGCGCAGGCGCGGATCACCCAGGCTCGGAGTCACCAGCTGCAGCGAGCCAAGCGCCGGCACGCCGCTGCGCAGCAGGAGGTTCAGCGAACTGGCCACGTGCAGCAGTTCCTGATTCACGACCAATCGCTTCACGACGGGCACATGTCGCATCAGCCGTCCGGCCGCCTGCCCGATGACCGCCCCGCCGCGACGCCGGATGACGATCCCGGCTCCTCCCACGCCGAGCAGGATGACCCAGATGGCGCCTCGCCGGCACAGATGGCTCATCATCAAGACCGCGCGCGTCATGATCGGCAGATCGCCTCCGAGATCGAGGAAGAGGCTCTCCAGTTTCGGCACGACGAACGTCATCAGAACGAGCAGGCTCCCCACCCCGACGAACAGGAGCAACAGGGGATAGGCCAGCGCTGAGCGCACCTTTCGCTTCAGCGCGTCATCCCGACCCAGCGACTCCCCCAATTGTTGCAGGGCCGCGTCCAACTTCCCGCTCGCCTCCCCCGCCCTGACGATATTCACAAACAACGGCGAGAACATCTCGGGGAACCGGCCGAGCGACTCCGAGAACGTCTGGCCTCCCTTGGTCGCCTCCATCACCTCTCCCATAATCTGCCGGAAGCGGCCTTCCTCCGCCTGGTCGTACAGGATCCGGACGGCTGACAGGAGATCCACTTGCGCCCGGACGAGGGTGGTGAGTTTTTGCGTGAAGAGGAGCACGTCTTTCGAGGTGACGCGACCCCGACCCCGACCGCGGTAGGGGGGGCGTGCCGGGCGGGGGGGCTTGGCGTCTGGCGGCGTGGCGCCGGAAGAGCCGATTCGGACGGGCTCAATCCGGATCGGAAAGAGCCCCTGCTCCACCAACCGATGGACCGCCGCGTCTTGGTTCTCGGCTTCGATGGAGCCTTCCAAGGTCTCGTTCAGGCCCCGCTTGGCCGTGTAGGTGAATTGTGCCATGTCCAATAAGCTCAGTCCATCCGCATGCGGATCAGATCGTCGGGTTCCGTGATCCGCAGGACCTCTTCAGGCGTGGTGAGTCCCAGCCTCACCTTTTCCAGCGCCGCCTCAAACAGGGTCCGGAAGGTGACCGACTTCGCTTTCTGCTTGATCTGCGCGGCGGATGCTTTCTGGATGATCAATTCCTGAATCGGCTCCGTCACGAGCATGATCTCATGGACGGCGGTGCGTCCCCGGTAGCCGATGTCCTTGCAGGCGTCACAGCCCTTGCCTTCATAGATCGGGAAGTCCTTGAACCACTCCGGCAGGAACTCGCGGTTCTTACGCTCGGTCTTGCACGAGGGGCAGATCAGGCGGAGCAGGCGCTGCGAGATGAAGGCGTTGACGGACGAGGCGACCAGGAACGGCTCGATGCCGATGTTCAGCAGCCGCGTCGCCCCGCTGGCCGCGTCATTGGTGTGGAGGGTGGAGAAGACCAGGTGCCCGGTGAGCGCCGTGCGGATCGCCAACTCCGCGGTTTCCTGATCGCGCACCTCCCCCACCATCACGATGTCCGGGTCATGGCGCAGGATGCTGCGCAGCGCCGCGGCAAAGGTGAGCCCGATCTCCGGCTTGACCTGAAACTGCATGATGCCCGACAGCTCATACTCGATGGGATCCTCAATCGTGATGATCTTGACGGCGTCCTTGTTCAACTGGCTCAGACAGGCATAGAGCGTCGTCGTCTTGCCGCTTCCCGTCGGACCGGTGAGGAAGAGGACCCCGTGCGGTTGCTGGATGAGCGACTCCAGGATCTTCAAATCCCCAGGGAGAAAACCGAGGTCTTTGAGGTTCAGGAGCATCTGCATGGGCAGGATGCGGATCACCACGTTCTCCCCGTAGAGACCGGGGATGATCGAGATGCGCAGATCGACCTGCTTGTCCTGGATCTTGACGATCGCCCGGCCATCCTGCGGCAGGCGCCGCTCCACGACGTTGAGCTTGGAGATGATCTTGATCCGGGAGACGATCGCCGCGTGGAGGTAGCGTGTGTCCTCCGGGATGCGCTGGTCATAGAGGATCCCGTCCACGCGATAGCGCACCCGAACGCGATCGCGAAAGGGCTCGATGTGGATATCCGAGGTGCGCGTGGTGATCGCCTCGGAAAGAATTTGATTGACCAGCGTGATCACGGAGGCATCCTCAGCCGATCGTTCCACGTCTTCAATCTCTTGGAGGCCGGCCGGTTGGCTCTCCTTGGTCTCCTTGGTGCTCGCCGGCTCGCGCGTCATGATCTGCTCGACCATCTCTGACCCCACCCCGTAGTAGCGTCGGATCGCGGTCAGGATCTCCTTTTCAGACGCCAGGACCCGCTCGATCGTGTACCCCAGGTGCAGCTTGAGATCCTCTGTCACCCAGATGGCTAACGGATCAGACACGGCCACCGTCAGGACTTTATCGCGCATGGCCATCGGTAGGAACTTGTAGTGCCACACGAATCGCGCTGGCACGGCCTTGATCACCTCCGCGGGAACCGTCACCTCTTTCAGCGTGGGATAAAACGGCAGGGACAACTGCGTGGCCAGCGCTTCGAGCACCTGTTCTTGCGTGACCAGGTTCATCCGCACCAGCGTCTTGCCGATGACTTCGCCCCGGCGCTGGCTCTCCTTCATGGCCGCCTCGAGCTGCTCCCCCGTGAGGAGGCCCTTGGTCAGTAACAGTTCACCCAATCGCGCCATTTTCAATCAAGCGCTCCAATCATGTAGAGCGACTCCTCAGGCACGGCATCCAGTTGCCCGTCCAGGATCTGCTCGCAACCCGCAATCGTCTCCTCAGGACGCACGTAGCAGCCCTTGCGTCCGGTGTGCAGCTCGGCGGTGAAGAACGGCTGGGTGAGGAAATACTGCAGCTTGTGCGCGCGGTCAAACACGATGCGCTCCGGCCGCGAGAGCTCCTCTTTGCCGATGATGGAGACGATCCGCTGCAACTCGTCGTATTTCTGGAAATGCTGCAGCACCCGCTGCGCGACCTCGACATGATGCTTGCCGACGATCTCCACGCTCAACACGCCCGAGGAGGACTCCAGCGGATTCACGGCCGGGTACAACCCCCGCTGGACGTGGAGCCGCGAGAGCGTCAGGATGGAGTCCAGGTGCGCAAAGATGGCGACCACGGCCGGATCGGTCACGTCATCCGCCGGTACATAGACCGCTTCCACCGCGGTGATGCTCACTCCCTTATGCGAACGGATGCGCTCATGAAACTGGCTGATCTCGCTGGTCAGCGTCGGCTGATACCCGGTTTCCGACGGGATCCGCCCCAGCAGGGCGGAGATCTCGCTGCCCGCCTGGGCGAAGCGAAAGACGTTGTCCACGAACAGCAGGACGTCCTCTCCCTTGGCCTGGAGCGACTCGGCCAGCGTCAGGCCCACGTGGGCGGCCTCAAACCGTGCTCCCGGAGGCTCGTTCATCTGCCCAAACACCAGCACCGAGCGCGCCAGCAGATCGGTGCGCACGAACTCATGAAAGAGCTCGTTGCCTTCGCGGGTGCGCTCGCCGATCCCCGCGAACACGCACACCCCGCGCTGCTGGCGGACGATGTTGTGGATGATCTCCAGGATCAGGAGGCTCTTGCCCAGCGCCGCCCCGCCGAGGATCCCGGTCTTGGATCCTTTCAGGAGCGGGAACAACAGATCGATCATCTTGATCCCGGTTTCCATGAGCTCAAACTTCAGCGGCCCTTGGTCGTCCAACGGCTCGGCCATCTCCTGGGTGGCGCGACCCCGAATGGGCATGACGGCCGGCGCACCCGACGGTCCTTTCCCGTCAATGGGCTCCCCGAGCACGTTCACGACCCGCCCATACAGATGCTCGGCCTGAGGAATGTGCAGCCCTCTGCCGGAGGCCGTGACCGTTGCCTGGCGTTGCAGCCCGTAGGTCGGCCCGAGCGCGATGCACCGGCACACCTGGGCCTCGCGGTGCTCCATCACCTCGAGCACCACGGGCACGCCTTCCAGGGTGGACACCCGAAGGACCTCATAGACTCCCGGCGGGGTCGTCGACTGGTCGAATTGCACATCGACGACGGGACCATAAACCGCAATCACTTTGCCGATTTTCTCAGACATTGTGCTTCGCATCTTCAGTTATCATCGGTTTACCTTCAGTCTGGAAGTGGAAATTTCCCGGATCGATTTATCGGCGAGCGCATGGAGGTGCTTGACATACTGCAGCCGCAGTTGCTGGTTGACGCGTGAGAGCTCCTGGTCGCTGCCCTCCAGATGCATGACCCGGGCCGACAGCTCCGAGAGCTTGCTGGAGAGGAAGATTTTGGCCAACGCGAACTCCAGCCACAGCGTCACCAACGCCTCCATCACGCGCTCCACCGACGGCTCAATGAAGGCCCGCGACGCCTGCACCGAGGGGCCGGCCCCGAAGAGCGCCCGGCAGGGCAGTAAGAGTTCTTCCTCGACCTGCTGCACGGCGAGGCTGACATATTTGGCGTACACCACCATGAGCCTGCCGTAGGTGTCCCGGAGATACTCCTGGAGGAAGTAGCGCCGAAATGTCGTCACTCGCTCCTGGTCGATCTCCTCACCAATCCCCGGGAAATAGACGAAGGTTTCGTTGAGCTCCTCGAGTCGCGACGCCCCGCGATCCCCGAGCACCACGAGCTCGTCATGCCGCGCCGCCTGACGGGAATGCAAGGCGGCCGTCACCAGCGCCGTATTCAAATCTCCGGCAAACCCTTCATCGGAGGTGATCACCACGATGCAGGAGGGCAGGGCGGCTCGATGGACCATCAACGGATGGCGGCTGCCCTGCACCTCCAAGAGACGCAAGCTGTCAAACAGGATTTTCTCAAACGGCTCGTAGAACATGGGCCTGCCCTGCAGCTGGCGTACCTGGACGGCCGCGGCCGCCTTGAAGACATCGATGATGCCCCGGAGGTTATCGTTGAATTCGAGGTCCTGTTTGAGTCGGACGAGTGGGATCATTCCTTCATCGCTCGGAAGTAGTCGATGAAGGCCTGGTTCAGGGCTTCCTGGAGGTCGTGGGTCAGGAGCTGCTCGCGCTCAAGCTGCTCGATGAGCGCGGGATGCTGCCGTTGCAGAAAGAGGAAGAACTCATGCTTGAAGCGCTTGAGGTCCTCCGGCGGAAGCACTTCCAGGATCTTGCGCTTGAAGGCGTAAAACAGCACGATGGCCTCCGCCAGAGAAACCGGGTGAGCGTTCTCCTGAATCAGCAGCTCTCGCAGCGCTTCACCCCGTCGTAGGCGTTCCATGGCTTCCTCCGACAAGCGGGTGCGCAATCGCGTCATGCGCAACATTTCCCGATATTGCGTGTAGGTCAGTCGTAGGCCTTCGCTGAGCTCCCGGATCGCCTGGCACTGGACCTTGCTGCCGATACGCGAGACCGACAGCCCCATGTCGATGGCGGGCTTGAAGCCTTCCCGGAACAGCGCCGTGTTGAGGTAAATCTGCCCATCCGTCATGGAGATGAGGTTGGACTGGATGTAGCCGGTCACGTCCCCCTGCAACGTCTCGGCAATCGGCAGGAAGGTCATCGTCCCCCCGCCTAATGCGGCGGTCAACCGGCCGGCCCGCTCCATCAGTTGGGAGTGCACGTAGAAGATGTCACCCGGATACGCCTCCCGCCCCGGGGCGCGCTCCATGAGCAGGGACATCTGACGGTAGGCCCAGGCGTGCTTGGTCAGGTCGTCAAACACTACCAGGACGTCGCGGCCGTGGGCCATGAAGTATTCTCCCAGCGCGGCCGCCGTGTACGGGCAGAGGTACTGCTCGGCCGGCGAGTGGTCGGCGAACGCGCAGACCGCCATCGTGTAGGACAAGGCCCCTCGCGGCACCAGGACGTGCAGGATTTTACGAAACGCGGACAAGCTACCGCCCACCCAGCAGTAGATGCACAGGACGTCCTTGCCTTGCTGGTTCAGGATGGCATCCACCGCCAGGCTGCTCTTGCCGGTCTGTCGATCGCCAAGGATCAGCTCCCGTTGCCCTTTGCCGATCGGAATGGCCACATCAAGAATCTTGATCCCGGTCAACAGCGGCTCGGTGAGCGGCTCCCGATCCATCACCCCGGCGGCTTGACGAAAGACCGGGGCGCGCTCCTGGGACGCCACAGGGCCCTTGCCATCAAGCGGCTGGCCCAAACAGTTGACCATCCGCCCCAGGAAAGCCTCCCCGACAGGGACGGAGAGCAACTCCGCGTGGCTGAAGACCGTATCGCCCACGTGGATGCCGCGATCATCACCCAGCATAATCAGCAGAACCTCCTGCGGGTTGAACCCGATCACCATCCCCTTCACGCCGTCGCCCAGTTCCACCAGTTGTCCATAGACGCAGGAGGGCAGCCCCGCCACCTTGACGATCCCGTGCTTGGCTTCCTTGACCGTGCCGATTTCTCTGACTTCAAGACTCGGGATGTGAATCTGCTGGGCCGTCATCTTGGAGAACCAAAAAACCAAAAAACCAAAAAACGGAAAAACGTTAAGCCGTTTTCGTTTTCTGGTTTTTCGGTTTTTAGGTTTTTAGGTTTTTCGGTCATTTTTCAGCAGAGGCAGCACTTTCCTCAGTTTGTTTTTCAGACTGCCATCGATGATCAGCGCCCCGATCTGAATGACGAGGCCGGTGATGAGCTCCGGATCGATGCGCTCGTTCAGCGTAACCGGCCCGCCCAACTTCTCCGAGAGGGCCTCACCCAAACGATGGCGTTCCTGGGCGGTCAACGGAAAACTGGAGGTCACGCTCACCATCTCCGCTTTCACGGAGAACTGCTCCTGGCCAAGCCGGCTCACGTCCTCGATAAGCTCCGCAATGAGATGATGCTGGAAATCTTCCTTCGCTTGCTGGCTGAAGGTATACCGGAGCACCTCGGTCGAGAGGCGGACCGCATCGGCTTCGATCCCCCCCAACAGCCCGGCGCGGGATTTGGCCAGCTCCTCCTGGCCCCGCGTGAGGATTTTCTGCGCCTCCTGCCTGGCCTGCTCCTCCGTCGTCGCGCGCAGGACTTGCGCCTCCTGCTTGGCGGCCTCCACGAGCCGCCTCGCCTCTTCCCTGCCCTTCTCGGCTTCAGCGGCCCGCTCTTGCTTGGCGCGCTCCAATTCCTCTTGCAGTTGGGCTTCTTTGACCAGGGTTTCCTCTTGCAAGGTCTGGAGCCGTTGGAGGGCGGCGTTCAACTGCCGGGCAAACAACATCCGCAGCGCGAAGATCAGCCCGACGAACGTCATGACCTGTAAGAGAACCAGTTGCCACGCTAACATAGCCTCCGAACCCCTCCGAAAACTGAAGAACTGAAGGACTGAAGGACTGAAGAACAGAAGAACGCGTTCCTCGGTTCTTTAGTTCTTCGGTTCTTCAGTCTCATTTGAATAATGAGTACACCATCAGGAGTGCGAGTACGGCGATCGCTTCCGCAAACAGGAACGCCAGGATCATCGCCAACAGGATCTTGGGCGAAGCCGAGGGGTTCCGGGCGACTCCCTGCACCGCCGCATAGCCCACCGCGCCGATCACCGCCGCCGGGCCGAGCGTACTGAGCAACATGACCAAAATAATCGTCAAGTTGTAGATCATTGGGAAACGGAAAAACCCAAAAACCTAAAAACGGAAAAACGTAAACCGGGTTCCGTTTTTTGGTTTTTCAGTTTTTCGGTTTTTCGGTCCTTGGTGTTTCCACCACGATGACGAGTTCATTCCCGGCCATCCTCGCCACGCCATCCATGATGGCGATCCGGACTTCGGCTCGTTGCCCGCCCATGACGCGCACGCCCGGCCGCGCGCCTGAACGTTTCAACTGAATCATCCCGCGGCGCAACCGATAGAGAAAAGGGTGGTGGAAGTCGAGGACGCACAGCTCCCCGTCCTCGCCGGGGAGGATCGCCTCCTCAACGTTGCCTTCAAACACCATGCGCCACGGATCAACCACAGAGACCCTCATGATGAACCTAAAAACCGAAAAACGTAAAAACAAAAAAACGTAGACCCGACCTCGTTTTTCAGTTTTTCGGTTTTTCGGTTTTTTGGTCTCTCAGGCGAGGCACACTTGGTTTTTTCCATTCGCTTTAGCTTTATAGAGCGCGGCGTCGGCCTTGGCAATCAACGGCTCCTCCTCGGCCCCGTCTTCCGGGTAGCTGCTCACCCCGATGCTCACGGTCACCGAGGTGTAGAGGTTGACGAGGGTACGGAGACGCTCCGCGACCAGCGCCGCGCCTTTCTTATCGGTGTGGTCCAGCAGGGCGACAAACTCTTCCCCGCCGTAGCGGAAGACCAGATCGCTTTGGCGCAAGGCATCCTTCATGACCTTGGAGACCTTGCGCAGCAGCTCATCGCCGGCGAGGTGTCCTTTGGTGTCGTTGTATTTCTTGAAATCATCCAGATCCGACAGCAGCAGCGAGAAATGCTCCGCGCTTGACTTGAGCGTCGAGAGCCGATTCGTCAGGCATATCTTGAAATACCGGTGGTTGTAGACGCCGGTCAAGCCATCCTTGACCGAGAGCTCCGCAAACTGTTTCTTGTCGGTCTGAGAACCCAGCAGCGTGAAGCGCTCCGCGGCACGCTGGACGACGATGCGCACCTCGGCCGGATTGAAGGGTTTGGTGATGTAGCCGTAGGCGCCGGCCTCCATCGCGTCCACCGCGAGACTGATGAAGTTGGGGGCGGTCATCACGACGACCGCCGTCTCGCGCGAGACCCTGGTCATGGCTCTCGCCACGTCCGCGCCGTTCATCCCGGCAAAGCGCAATTCCGTCAGCGCCACCGCAAAGGTGGTGCCCTGCGCCAACTCCAGGCCGCGCTTCGGGTTGTCGACCACCCAGATCTTATAGCCGCCGACCTGCGTGAGCGTCGCCTCCAGCGCCCCGGCCGCCTTGGGATCATCTTCAATGATCAGGACGTTCAGCTCATCCATATGCCCCTCATAAACAGCTTGCAGACCGAAGAACTCAAGAACGGAAGAACTGAAGAACGTGTTCTTTGGTTCTTACGTGCTTCGGTTCTTTAGTGCTTTAACTACATAGCATACCATAATTTCCATCTTCTGAGCAGGTCAGAACTACCGAGGTTACTCGGTGTAGAAAAATGGCGAGAGGTCGTCGGTGGGAATAAACCGAGAGGCTTGTCTGAGGATGGCCCGAAGAGTGCCGATATCCAACTCCCGGTGTCGGGGAATCGTCAGTGATTGACGTTCACCCGCCGGCATGACGCGGGACAGCCCTCTCTGCCAATATGTATGAGACACTGGTGCTCTGGAGTTTAGAGTAGAGGGGGAGAAGGAGGCAGCGATGGAGACCGTCGTGGACATGCCTGCAGGGGCGCCAGAGACCGAGGTCTTGGCCAAGGCCCAGCGGCGTCG
>OBEQ012477484.1_pt1 | contig 19111 bp, 17 predicted proteins | sample 1670901 | NCBI WGS metagenome assembly OBEQ01 (sample SAMEA104232315, study PRJEB22302) | groundwater metagenome | biome: forest; feature: aquifer; material: groundwater | place: USA | collected 2011-08-07 | depth 5.4 m
CATCGGGGTCGCCGCAAGCCGCGCGCGCAGGATCGGCGGCATCGTGATGTCGCTCGCAGGCGTCGTGCAAACGATACCGTCGCTCGCGCTCCTGGCGCTCCTGGTTCCGCTCTTCGGAATCGGCGCATGGCCCGCAATCGTGGCGCTGTTTTTGTACGGGCTTCTTCCCATCGTGCGAAATACCTACACGGGCCTCGTCACCATCCCGCCCGCGCTGTCCGAATCGGCCGACGCCCTCGGCCTTCCGAGCGGGGCGAAGTTACGCCGCGTCCTCATGCCTCTCGCAGCACCGTCCATTCTCGCGGGCATCAAGACAAGCGCGGTCATCAACGTGGGAACGGCGACCATCGCGGCCCTGGTCGGCGCAGAGGGGCTCGGAAACCCAATTTTACAGGGGATCAGTCTAAGGGACACGACGCTCATCCTTCGAGGCGCACTCCCCGCAGCCGGCCTCGCGCTGGTGGTCGAAACTGCCTTTGGGCTCGCCGAGCGCGTCATCGTTCCCCGCGGCCTGTGCACCTCCAGGCGGCGAACCCGCACCCCGCGCTCTCCTGGAGGATAAGCTTCTCACGATGCTCCGTGTCACCGCCCTCGAGCTCCCTGCCCGCTGGGGCGAGCCACGCGCCGGCCTCGCGGACGCGGACAGGCTCCTCACGCGAGGACCCGACACGGATCTGGTGCTCCTACCCGAGGCGAGTCTCACGGGGTACGTCTCACCTCTGCTCACCGCCGATCTACGCCCCTTTGCCGAGACTCTAGAAGGCCCCACCGCGTCGCGCCTCGCCAAGCTCTCGCGAAAACATCGCGTTCATCTCGTCGGCCCGCTCGTCTTGGGCGAGGGGGAGTACGTTTACAACGCCATGGTCGCCTTCGCGCCGGACGGACGTCTTGCGACCGCGTACCGAAAACGCCATCCCTGGTACCTGGAGGCGTGGGCGACGCCGGGCCCCGGGCCGCTCGGTGCTTTCGAGGTGAACGGCACGCGCATCGCCATCGCGGTCTGCTTCGACATCCAGTTCGTCGCCGAGGAAAGCGCCAAAGACCTCTCCGCCGCCGACGTCCTGCTCTTCCCCAGCGCATGGGTCGAGCGCACCGACTCGCGCCCTACGACACTCGCTCGCATCGCGCGCACCTTCGACGTCGCCATCGTCAACGCGAATTGGGGGCCTGGAAAACCCGCCATTTGGGGTCAGGGCGGATCGCGAATCGTCGCGCGAGACGGCGCTCTTCTCGCATGTGCAGAGCCCAACGCGAGTGCGCAGCGAATCGACGCGCGACTTGAGGTACGCTCTGTCCCATGCTCGACGTAAAAGTCGTCGTCTTGCAGAACGGCAGAGAAGTTCCGGTCGCCCAGGCGCGTGACCCGGGCGTACGCAGCGCCCTGGGCAAGGTAGGCAAAGAACTGGGGGCCAAGCTCGACCCCGTGAGGTGCCCCGAACACGAAAAACCGGTGCGGAACTTGCGGATCACGGTAGGGCCGAACGGCGCCGATATTGCTTACGACGCCTGCTGCGCGAAGCTCAAGGAGGCGGTCGCGAAAATCATCGGCTAGCTTTTTTATCCCACACTCAACTTCGAATGAGTGCGGCCGTTCTCACACTCGATGAGCGAGCGAGCTGCCTTGCCTCAGCTCCCTGCGCAAGGTGTGGTCAACATGGCGCCACGACCCGACGGACCTCGCGAATTTCAGGTGGGCGACGTCATCGACAAACGGTACGAGCTCATCCGCGATCTCGGTCACGGGGCGGCCGGCGTCGTCTTCGAAGCGCGCCACAAGTTCACCCTTCGGCGAGTCGCGCTCAAGATCGTATCCCCCGATAGCCCGCGCTCGGCCCAGGGCGAGCTACGCGCGCGTCTCTTGCGTGAGGCACGAGCGCTCGCGGCCGCGCGGCACCCCGGCATCGTGGACGTCCTCGACGGCGGCATCGCCGACTGCGGTACGCCGTACATCGTCCTCGAGATGCTCGAGGGCGGGCGCACTCTGGAAGGCCTCCTCGCCACGCGCGGCAAGCTGGCGATCAAAGACGCGGTGGCGATTGCGATTCAGCTATGCGACGCGCTGGCGGCCGCGCACAAAGCGGGCGTAGTCCACCGCGACGTGAAGCCGGGCAACATCATCCTGCTACGCGATTACCACGGGCACGAGGTACTCAAGCTGGTCGACTTCGGAATCGCGCACCTTGCGCTTCCGCGCGAATCCAAGCTCACGGGCTTCGGCGCAATCGTCGGCACGCCCGAGTACATGGCGCCCGAGCAACTCCTGGCGAGCGAGGACATCGATCACCTCGCCGACATTTACGCCGTCGGAGTCACGCTCTTTGAATGCGTCGCGGGACGCGTGCCCTTCTCCGGCAACTACCAACAAGTCTTGCTCCAAGTCGGCTCGAATACACCCCCGCCCGAGCTCATGGAGGTTGCGCCGATCGCCGGCAACAAGCTGAGCGCGGTCGTGGCGCGGGCGATATGCAAGAGCCGCCTCGATCGCTATCAAAACGTCGAAGACCTCGCGCACGATCTCGTCCTTGCCATCCCGCAGGCGCGACGCAGAACGCTCCTCTTCGGGCCGCCACCTTTGCCGGTGGGCGCCGCCGTCAACCCGCTCGCCACGCCGACACCAGTGGATGCGGGAGCGCAGCGCCGCCACGCTGCGCGCGCGAACTACGCCACTCCGGTGCACATCGTGCTCGAAAACGGGCGCACACTGGATGGCCGCAGCGAAGACGTCTCGGAAGGTGGCCTCCTCGTCATCTTGCAGGATTCTGCCGAGATCCCCGCGCAGCAGACAGTAACTGTTCGCTTCGCGTTGCCGATGGAAGGAAAGGTGGTCTCGTCCAAGGCGGAAGTCCGATGGGTCCGGGCGAGCCAGGGCCGGCGGGCAATCGGCGTGCAATTTATCGATGCTCCACCGGAGGTCGGGCCGTCGGTCACTCGATACATCGAGCTGATGGGAGTGCCCAAGACGGCCTGACGATTCGTGTCAGAGTCGTATGACGGGTTACGGAAGTAGAGCGGAGGGATCGGTCTCGTTTTCCCTCAACGAGCTGATGCGCCTCGAAGAGGAGCGCGTCCTTCACGAACGCGAGGACGCGCGCCTTCGAAGGGAGGCCGCGCAGCGAAGCGCCGAAGAGGCCGAGCGTACGGCGCGTGCGGAGGCGGACGCCCGTGCGCGATCCGAACACCTGCGGCGCGCCGAGGAGGAGCGGTGCGCGCGCGAAGAAGAGGCGCGTCTCGAGGGGATACGGCGGGCGGTCCTTCTTCGCGAGCGACTCGTCGCCGAGCAGGGCGCGCGCGACGCAGAGGTCCTTCGTCTGCGCCAGCACGAGCTCGAGCTCGTTCGCCTGAAGCAGAACGGAACGCGCCGCATGGCGTTGTGCGCGGGCTGGGCGGTCGCAGCGATGTGCTTCGTGTCCCTCGTCGCGTGCGTGGCCATTTACACGACGCATCTCAAGCCCGCTGCCGAGAGACGCCTCGCGCAGGCGAGCGCGGAGTCGGCACTAGGAAACGAATCGATCGAAAACGCACAGAGGCACCTCGACCAGCTCCGGCAACGGGTAGGCGGGCTTTCGCAGCAACTCAAGACGGCGGAAGAACGCGCTACGATCCTGGAGAAACAGCTTCGGGACCTACGCGCCGAACACAGTCGACGCAACGGAACCCACCCTCCGCCCCTCCTACCCACTCCGACACACGTTCCCAAGACGGGACTGATCGATGGCGCCTGCAGGCATCCGGGCGATCCGCTCTGCGCCGGTACCTAGAGGGCTCGGGGACTCGAGCCGCTTTGCTGTAGGATGAGGGGGTGAAACGCTTTGCCCTTGCTTCCGCGCTGATCGCGGCCGTCGCCGCCGCATGTTCTCTCGGTCTCGATGAGTCCAAGATCGCTACATCCGAGAGCGACTCGGGCATCGTTGAGCCCGAGGACAGTGGGGAGCTTCCCACCGATACCGGCACGTCCCCCCCCGGCAAGGACGTCTTGACCCCTCCGGTAGACGCCTCGACCGTGTGTCAGGGCGATCAGGACTGCAAAGCCGGTGGTTGCCTCGGCGCGACAGGAAAGTGCGACACCGCCTCTCACGCGTGCGTCTACGATGTGTGCAAGCAGACGATGGCCTGTAAGCGCGCGCAATGCGACATGGGGTCGAACACCTGTAGGCCGCCCGGAGACGTAAACTTCCGCTCCGGCACATTCAGAGTGAAAGACTCATCCAACAACTTCAGCGGTATCGCCTGCGACCCCGCCTCGAATTGCTTTGCGGCGGTCTATCCCTTCCTCTTCATCGGATTGCCTACGGGCGTCGTTGCCTATTCGGCAGCCGATCCGAACCCGGACGCGCTGAGCGTTCCGCCCATCCCGGTGGTTGGAGCGCCGTTCATCCCCAATTGGATCGTGGCCAGCGGAAGGCGCGTCTACCTGATCGAAAAACCACTCGTCATCTCCACGCCTCCCCCGCCATCCAAAATTCGAATCGCGTGGATCGATGTTCCGTCCGATCCGTTTGCCAAGCAGATCACGGCGCGAACCTCGTTTTTGGCAATGTCGGACGTGAACAAAGTCGATTGGGTGTTTCGAGGCCCTGGAGACGAATTGTTTCTCGTGACCAACGAGAACTCGATCCACTTTCCCACCGCAAAGGTGCAGCCGCCGCTGCTCGAGCCTTCTTCGCTCCCTTCGGTGCAAAACACCAACATCTCGGGTGTGCCGGTTGCCACGAGTGGCGGTCGGCTGGTGACCTACCTCAGCGGCCCAAGGTTTGGGTTGGAGAGCGGCACCGGAGGAACGAGTCCGACCTACGCGGGAACGAGCCAGCAACTGGACATCCTGGCCGTGACCTCGCGGCAGGGGATCGTCGGAGTCGGGGGCGCGACGCTGCCCGGAGTGATCGCACAAGGACCGAGGGGCGGCCTCGTGTGGAGCGTGTCCCAGTACGACAGCTACGACGGGGTGGACGGCGACGGCAACCCGTACACCGTCACAGGGACACACTACGCAACCCTCGCCTGGATTCTTCAGGACGATCTGGCCGCGCCCGCGGCATTCAGCGCGGCGATCCAGGGCAACGTCACCACGTACTCCCAGGATCCGGGTGTCCGTGACGTCGCGGGCCCGCTCGCCTTCTTCGATGCGGACAACGTACTTCTGGCCGTTCGAAAACCCGGAGACGAGGGTTCGACACGCATTCAGGTCGCCACCCATACCGGGCAAAACGTCACCTCGGATCAGGCCAAAATTTTGGATTTGCCTGCTGGCGTACCGGTGAACAAGGTCGGCTTGGCCACCGCACACGGGTTCGGCTATGTGCTGACTGCCGACTCACCGACGAGCGCGAACGTTTACATCGTCGCGCCTTCGTGCGCCCCGTAGTCGTTGCGCAATCGTTGCACGCGCGGCCTCGCGTTTTGCCCTAACCTCGGCGGCAGCCATGCGCCGACTCATTCTCCTCTTTTGCCTCATCGGCCTCGCCTGTACTCCGGCGCGGCCTGAACGGGCGAGCGCGCCTTCCTTGCGCGCCGACAGCTCTACCAGACCGCCAGTCCTCGTTACGATCGTCGTCGATCAGCTCGCCGCTTGGGTCGCAGACGAACGAATGGACCAGCTCCCCAAGACCGGCGGGTTCGCCCGGCTCGCTCGGGAAGGGACGCGCGTGCGCGAGCTCCGGTATGCGCACGCAGTGACGGACACCGCACCCGGCCACAGCGCGCTCTACACGGGAGCAATCCCGCGCGAAAGCGGCATCTTCGGCAACGAAGTCATCGACGAGAAGGCCGGCAAACGCGTCAGCATTCTCCTCGATCCGCGCGTGCAAGCGGTGCGAACGACGGGACCCGTGCCAAATTCGCGTGGCTCCTCCGCCGCGAGATTGCGCGTTCCCACTGTCGCCGACCAGCTTCGCGCCGCGCGCCCCGACGCCTTCATCGTGAGTCTCTCTTTGAAAGACCGCGGCGCGATCTTCGGTGGCGGCAGCACTCCGACCGCGAGCATTTGGTACGACGCTGGAACGAGCGATTGGGTGTCCTCGACCGCGTTCGCGCGCGAGCTGCCCGGCTGGGTCCCACCGCCGCGCAGGATGGTCTCGTCTCAATTTCAGTCCTTCGTGTGGGACCCTCTCGATCCCGCATGGGTGAAGGCGCACGCGAAGACCCCCGACGATCAACCCGGAGAAGGGGACCTTGCGGGCCTCGGCACGACGTTCCCCCACCGGCTGGGCGCTGCGCGCGCTCCCGCCCTCGCCTTCCGCGCGACACCTTTCGCCGACGAAGCGCTTCTCGGCCTCGCGCTCGCCGCGCTCGACGATCCGCGGGCGAAGGGGCACGCCATCATGCTGGCCATTTCGCTTTCGGCGAACGACTACATCGGTCACACCTTTGGCCCTGATTCCTGGGAAGCATGGGACGAGCTGTTACGCCTGGACGCGTCCCTCGCGCGTTTTTTCGCCACGCTCGACGCGCGATTCACGGAAAAGGGATATGCCGTGATTCTCTCGGCGGATCACGGTGTCGTCTCCATGCCGGAAGCGATCAAGGGTTGCCCAGCGGGCGCGAGGCCCGATCCGTGGCAGCGTCCGTGCGAAGGCGGAACACGCCTCTTGCCGGACGCTCTCGCGGAGGACCTGCAAGCCGAAGCCGCGAAGGCGATCGGTCCTGGCCGTTGGATTGCTGGGGTCGCGGACCCCTATGTGTATTTTACAGCTGCCGCGCAGGCGCTCGACTCGAAGCGCCGCGCCGATCTCACCGAGGCGCTTCGCCGATGGCTCTCGGCACGTTCGGGCGTTCACAGCGTGTATGTCACGCGCGAGATCGCGGGGCGCACATGCGCACCCAACAGCGACGAATCCGAGGAAGCATTGGTGTGCCGGTCCGTCGTGCCATTCGGCGGCGGCGAGCTCTTTATCGATACCGTTCCGGGTACCTTCTTCGACCCGAGCGTAGTCGTCGGAAAAGGCACGAGCCACGGCACGCCGTACCGCTACGATCGCTCCGTACCGCTGTTTGCACGCGCACCCGGGCGCGTCGCGGCAGGTGCCGACATCAGAGAGCCGATGGGGTTCGGCACATTTGCGCGCACCGCATCATCGCTCCTCGGCATCGAAGCTCCTGCCGCGGTAAAGGCCGCTTCAGATCTTACCGTGCCGACGAGCCCTAGATGACCATCCCTTTGTATTGCGTTCTCGTCGCCTTCCTCATGATTTATGTGCCAAAAATCGCCGTTGCTGTGGGCATGGCGCGCGCAAAGGGCGGGTACGACAACCGCTCTCCGCGCGATCAACAGGCCAAGCTCGAGGGCTGGGCCCGCCGTGCAACTGCGGCGCACTACAACGCTTTCGAAGCCTTTGGCCCCTTCGCGGCGGCTGTGCTCATTTCACACCTCGCCCATGCGGACGCGAGATGGTCGAGCGCTCTGTCGCTCACGTTCATCGCCGCGCGAACGCTGTACCCCATCCTCTACATCGCGAACCTCCACAAGGCGCGCTCGTCCATCTGGGGCGTGGGCTTCGCCGCAACCTGCGGGCTGTTTCTATTACCGCTCTTCTAAGGCTCGCTGTCGCACCCCACAATCCAGGCCCAGGCGAAACTTGCCGCGAATGCTTTCATTGCGGCGCCCATCTAGCGCTTTTTCGTGTGTTTTAGGTACGCTGGTCACGGCATGACCAACCCCGAAGCCGAGGAGCTCCCTTCGGACGACATCGACCTGTCCGGGACGATGGTGGGCGGCAAGTACCGCGTCGAGCAACTCGTCGGTTCCGGCGGAATGGGCACCGTGTGGTCCGGCATCCACGAAGTGCTCAAGACGCGGGTCGCGATCAAATTCATCAGGCCCATGTTCGCCGATCGCGAAGAGGCCCGCCGTAGGTTCGAGATCGAGGCGCGCGCAGCAGCGAACGTGCAGAGCAAGCACGCCGTCCAGGTCTACGACTATGGCGTCGAGGCGCACGGACTTCCGTACATCGTCATGGAGTATCTCGAAGGGGAGTCACTCTCCGAGATGCTCATTCGCCGGGGACCGCTCCCGGCCATCGAGGTCGCAAGGGTCATCGGTCAGGCCGCGCGCGCGCTCGGCAAGGCGCACGCAGCCGGCATCGTTCATCGCGATCTCAAACCGGACAACATCTTTCTCGCCACCAACGTAGAAGATGCCCAGCAAGACCTCCCGTACACCGTAAAATTGGTCGATTTCGGCATCGCCAAGCTGCTTCAAGACCCGGGCGGCAAGGGCGAACCGTTCGGAGGTCCAACGCAAGCCGGAGCCGTCATCGGCACGCCCAACTTCATGAGCCCCGAGCAACTCACCGTAGGCGGCACGCCCGGGGCGCTCACCGATCTCTGGTCTTTGGGCGCCTGCACGTTCGCCGCCATTACCGCGCGCATTCCCTTCGAGGGGGAAGTTCTAGGCGACATCGTCCTCAAGGTCTGCGTCGCGCCCATGCCAGTTCCCTCACAATACAATCCGGAAGTTCCGGACGGCTTCGACGCGTGGTTCGCGCGCGCATGCAACCGCGATCCCCAGAAGCGATTCCAAACCGCGGCCGAGCTCGCCGAGACGCTGGGAAGCGTATGCGGCATCGGGCGCATCCACGTCGCGACACACGAGGAAGACCGCGTTCAGTACGTGCTGAAGGGAGCCCCGAGCGCTGCCGATGTCGAGCTTCCCGACGACATGCCCACGGGCAGCATGTCCTCGAAAACCGCCCTTCTCGCAGGGCTGCTCCTTGGAGTCACTCTGATGGTCGGTATCGTCACGTTTTTCGTGTGGCGCGAAAAGATGCAGAGCGAAGCCATCGAAACGCCCGATTCTGGCGCCGCGATGGACGCCGGACCCACCGCACCAAAGGCGCCTCCCAAAGGAAAATGAGCTTTGACCGGTGTCCGCGCCGGCGCTTTCGAGAGGAAGGACTTGCATGAGTAAGAAATGGTCCGCCCTGACGGCGCTGGCAGTGCTCGCCGCCGGCGTTGCCGTGATGACGCCGCTCAAAGCGGCCGATCATCTCGACGGAATACAGACCGGCGTCGAGGACGATGTGGTGAAGGACGGCGCTGCCGACATTACGGACCTCTATGCGTTCACTCCAACCGGCCGCGCCGGGCGCCTCGCGCTCATCATGAACGTCGGCCCGCTGGGCAGCGCCATCAGATTCTCCGACAAGGTCGAGTACGCGTTTCGGATTCGCCCGTACGATGGCAATGGCGCGCCGGGATCCATTTCGTTCGACCTCACCAAGAATCTCGACATCCGCTGCAAGAGCAGCGCGGCAGGAACGGAGATGACGTGCTCCGGACCGAACGGCCTGACCAAAACCGCACTTGTGATCGACACCAGCGCCGGTAGCACCTGTGTCACGACCGACACCATCTGCGTGTTCGCCGGCCCTCGGAGTGACCCGTTCTTTCTCGATTTTCAGGCTCTCGGCGCGACGCTCAAAGCGGACGCTGGGAGCCAATTCTGCGAGGGCGACGGCGGGACGGCGACATTCGGAAACTTCTTCGACAAGAAGAACGTGCTTTCGATCGTGATCGAAGTCGACGTCGCGAGACTCCTGGGAACCGACGCGGGTGTGGGTGAGCTCCCTCCGCTGGGTGTCGCGGCCGAAACTACCCGGAGCCCTTGAGAGAGCCATGAAACACGCAAGGACGGTCAGCTTCATTGCCGGGTTGGTATTGTTCGGGTGTGGGCGCGACGAACCCACTCCCGTGACGACGAACGACGCCGGCAAGGACACCGGCAACGAGGACGCGACATCGGCCGACGCGGGAGACGATGGTTCGGTGCCGCTCGCCACGGGTCAAATCGATCGCATGGGGCGACCCGCGATCACCACCATGCTGATTTCTCCCGCCAACAAGCAGCCGTACAACAAATCGCCGACCTGGGGCGCGGTACCCACGTTCGTTTCGGCAGAGTTCGACGGCCATCTGAAGTACCTCGACAACCTCGCAAACCCGACCGACGCCGGCCCCGATTGGCCCCCGAATGGCGGCGCGCACCCTCTCACGAGACAGTTCCAGCCCGACGTCCTGATCGTCGACCCGAACACGGAATGTCCGGATCGGGGCAGCTACCTCGATCTCGAGCTCTACCTGACGGGACTCTACGAGGGGCTCTTGCCCGATGGCGGATCACCCAAGTACACGACATGCGGCGGTCGAACGCCGAACGATGACGTCATCGACCACTCGCTCTCCTTGCTCGTCGTCAAAGACTTGCGATACTCCGCCACCTTGGGCGGGGCAGCGGATCCAGTGCGCGATTGCGTCGACGCACCGACGAAACCCGCGTCGAGCACCTGGCCGTACCTGCAAGATCCGAACTGAAGGGCACAAGGTCCATGCAACGGAGTGTCGGGCTCTTTCTCTTGTTCTTCGCCGTCGGCGCCTGCCGCACGGGCGGCGGGCCGAGCACCAATCCAGCGCCCAGCACAGAACCCACGCTGCCACAGGAGCCGCCGACGCTATCGGCGCCGGCCGCGAGCGCAAAGGCGATCCGCGGGAAACCCAAGACCGACAAAGAGCTCCCCACGACCAGCGGCGCCATTGCCATGACCAATCTGGAAGGGCAGATCTCGGAGCTCACCAAGAGCATCGAGCACGAACCCAAACAGGTGATCCTGATTGGGCAGCTCGCAAATGCGCGTTACCTACACGGAGATATCCGCGGCGACTTGGACGAGATCGACGAGAGCATCAAGCTCGTGACCAAGAAAATCGGGCTCGAACCGACCAATCCGGAGCACTACATCGAACGCGCGCTTCGGCAGCAGGCGCTGCATCGCTTCAACGAATCGCGAGCCGATCTCGAGCAGGCGAAGAAGCTCGGCGCAAAGCCAGACGCCGCCGCGAGCGTACAAGCGGAGCTCGACTGGAACCTTGGCAACTACGAGCCGGCGATCGTCCAATTTCGCGCAGCGCGCCAGAAAAAAGCCACCACCGGGACCTGGACCCGCGAGGGCATCGTCGATCTCGAGCTCGGCAACAACGACGCTGCCGATCGGGCGTTCGAAGAGGCTGAAGACTCACTTTCGGACACCAGCCCTTTCCCGCTCGCAAAGCTCGAGCTCGTGCGCGGCATCCATAAACAAAGGACCGGCCGGCTCGAAGCGGCCGTCGCCTTCTTTCGCGATGCGCTTCGACGTGTCCCCGCCCATGTCGCGGCAGCGGAGCACCTCGCCGAAACCCTGCATTTTCTCGGGCAAGACGAAGAGTCGATCGCCATCTACGAAGATGTCACCAAGCGCTCGACCGATCCGGAGCTCATGGGAAAACTCGCCAGGCTTTACCGCGCGAAGGGCAAAACGAAAGAAGCCGAGCAGCTCACCGCAAAGGCGACCGCGCGCTACCGCGAGCTCCTAAAGAAGTACCCCGAGGCGATGTACTGGCACGCGGGCGAGTACTTTCTCGAAGACGGCGGCGATCCGAAAGAAGCACTGGATCTGCTCAAGAAGAACGTCGCGCTAAGGCCGAACGCGGACAGCTACCTAGGGCTCGCAAAGGCAGAGCTCGCGAACGGCTTGATTGCCGACGCAAAGGCGTCGATCACGCACGCGCTCGCCAGCCCCGTCGAAAGCGCGGAGAAGTTTCACGTCGGCGCGGCGGTGTACAAAAAATCCGGCGACGAGAAGAAAGCGCGAACGCTCTTGAAGCGAGCGACGTTGCTCAACCCGCAAATCGAGAAAATGAGCGGAGCCTTGAACTAGCGGAAGGGCAGCTTATGCGGCGTGCCGGCGGCGCAGCTGCACTCGCATCAGATCGAAGCTCGGTGCGTCCAAGCCCCGCGCCCGCCGTAGCAGGAAGAGCGCGTGGTGGATTTCCGTATCGTCAGGCGGGGTCGTCGATCCATCGAGTCGGTTTCGATCGCGTGCGAGGCTGTAGGCGGCCGTAAGCTCATCCCCGTCTGCAGCGTCCAGGTAGGCCAGCGCCTCCTCCAAAGAAACCGTGGTCAAGCTCCTGATTGCGGGGTCTTTCGCCATCCATTCACCTCTCAAGGACGGCCCCGAACCGTGTGTAGGTCCGAGAACCTGGTTCAAGCGGAAGCATGCAAGTGTGACGCCGCGCTTAATGCCGGCGACGTTCACGACGCGCGGCTGCGTACGAGCGCGAAGGCCGAGAGCGAGCGGGCGCATCTTCTGGAAAAGTGCTTCGATGTAGAAATCGAGCCGAACACTCGGCATTACGGCCAAAATCGCGTGCCGGTGTGGAACCGGGCTTGAGCGCGCTACCCGTAGGTACCCAGCCCGTGACGAAACCGGTCCGAGGCGGGCACGACAACCGGGCGACCCCTCAGACCCCGGCTTCGCCCGTGCGGCCGACAGTCCCCGTTTCCGAGGTGATTGGTTGAGGAATTTCGGTGGCCCAAGGAGTACGGCGCGGCCTCTTGCAACTGCGCTGCGCCCCCCCTTCGCTACGCTACGTTCGCCCTCGGCGTCCGCCATCAGCCTCTCATTTAGCCCGAATTTCCGGGAAATTTGACCTGTCGAGATTTGCGCTCAGAACACGCGCGAGACTCACTTCGATAACCGTAGCGCGCAAGACACAAGGCACCAACTATTTTGTTAGGGCAAACTCTAGGGGACGACCTCGAGCCATCGAAGCATCGCGCTTCCGGCGTGCTGCGCGTAGTCGATACGGAGCTGCCAGTCGACCTCGCTCCCGGGGATGGCGCCTGCCACGGCCTGGGGATCGGCGAGAAGATGCCTCGGACCGGGGCGAAATTGGCTGCGAACGAGCAGCGCCAACGAACGGCGAAGCTGGGCGTCGAGCTCGCGGAGCTCCTCTTCCGACCCGTGGGAAAGCGCGAGCGCGTGACGCGTCGCGACACCGGCTTCGGAGCGGCTTGCTACCGGCGTGAGGCGTGGTGTGACGATGGGGCCAACGCCGAAGGCACCGTCCGCGTCGAACGGCGTCTCGCCTAGGCCATATTGCATGCGCCGGCTGTAAGCGTGCCAGCGAACGCAAAAATCGAGGGCGGCCGGATTGGGTGCGCGCTGCCAGAGCTCGTCCATCGCTTGGCAAGTCCAGTGCTCTTCCCCGAAGTAGTACCGACTCCCGAAGAAGCTCCACGCAGGACCAACGAGGTAGGCGAGCGCGCGCGAGGCCGCGTCGAGATCGGCCTGCTCGTGTGTCACGAGATGAACGCGCGCGAGAGCGAAGGCGGCTTCGCCTGAAAAATAGAGGAACTGCTCGTCCACCGGATGGCGGCTCGGGCGTTCGTAGATGTGCATGAACTCGCCGTCCGGCCGTTGCTGGGCGCGCAGAAAGCGGGCGAGATCGCGGGCGAGGGGTTCGAAGGAGGCATCGAGGCCCGTGCGCACGATCTCGACGAAGGCGAGAATCGCCAGCGCCGAGGAGCCGATTTCGATGGTGGAATCGTCGCCGATGCAGCGGTACTCGCCGCAGGTGAGCGACGCCTTGTCACGCAAGAGCGACGCCGCGCGCGTTGCCGCAATGGCGAGCTCTGGCTCACGCGATGCTGCAGCCGCTTGCGCGAGAAAATACGTGGCGCCCGCGTGGCGCGGCCACTCGTACCCGGGAAGATCCTTGTTCGTCGGCGCGTCGATGGCGTAGCGCATGCGACCGTCGAGCGACATGCCACGCGCGAGGTACCGGGCTGCGGAGAACGCGGCTTCGCGCACGATGGCACGCGTGAGCGTGTCCGCCGTGACGAGGCTCTGGGGCGAGGGCTCGGTCCCGCGGAGGGTTCGCTCTACGCGAATTCTGCGAAAATTGGCGCGTTTTTGCGCCTCGCCAGGGCTCGTTCTGAGGCGCTGGGCGAGAAGCGCGAGGAGATCGGCCGTGCGCACGCCGATGGAGATGCCCAACTCCGGGAGGCCCGCGCCATGGTCGTAGGCTTGGAGCGCGAGAAGATCGTCGGGCGTCACATAGGCGGTTTCGCCCCCGAGCGTCGCGGAAACGCCGTCGTGCCCGGGGACGAGCGAAAGCGCGAAAACGAGCTCGGGCTCCACGACGATCGCGCTCTCGCCGACAATTGTCTCGAGGACGACGAGCTCGCCTGTCGGCTCAGGGTCGCGCGGCAGGATGGCCCGAGCCTCGAGTTTTCCCTCGTTCCACACGCTCGCTATCGTCACCACATCCGCCGGCGTGTGAAGCCGCGCGGCGCGATGAACGACAGTAGAGAGGGCCGCGACAAACGCGATGAACACCGCGAGCAGAAGCGCCAAGCTGCGCGCAGTCATCGTTTGCCGAGCCAGAGAAGCTGTGATGCAGGAAGAACGATCAAATACGGAAGCACGAGCGCTCCGACGAGAACCAAAATGAGCGCGCCACCCTTTCCGACCGGCCCATAAATCCCGGCGATGTAGCTGGCCGTGAGCGCGAGGGCGAGAACGAGCAGGAGCCCCACCGCAAGCACGGCAAAAGACGCCCCACGCGCGACGTGCGCGGCCCACTTTGCTCCTAAGAGGAGCCCCGCGCCGCTCGCCAGGAGAAGCGCGATCACCGCCGACGCAACACCATCGATGGGCCAAGTGCGAGCCGGAAGGCCACGAAAGACGCCCACCGCGACGAGCGCCGCAGCCACGAGGTCCAAGAAACCGAAAGCGAGTCGCGCGCGTTGGTTCATGTATTTCAGTAACCTTTCAGAACTGCCCATAGACGAAGGGCTGCGCCTCGGTGCTCGCGGCCGCGTGGAGTGCGAGGGCCACGAGGGCGAGGACGATGCCCTGGACGAGCGCAGGTGTGCGTACAAATCGGTCGCGAAGGCGGTCTATCCAGGCGTCCGGAAGCCCATGGGTGACGATGGAAAGCACCAAAACGGCGGAAATCGGCCACGACAGATTGGTTGTTCCTGACGCAAATCGGCCTATCCGCCCGAGGACCAGCCCCGCGTGGGCAAGGGTTGGGGCGCGGAAGAAGATCCACGCGAAACAGACGAAGTGGAAGGTCAGCACGATGCCGAACACACGCGGCATCGGTGTGCGACGACGTGCTCGCGTGGGATCGTCACCGAATTGGCGCTGCCACATGCGCGTGACCGCCAAGGCGCCGCCGTGGAGAGCGCCCCAGATGACGAAGTTCCACGACGCACCGTGCCAGAGTCCGCCGAGGAGCATCGTGATCAGGAGGTTGCGGTACGTGAGGAGCGCGCCGCCGCGCGAGCCGCCCAGCGGAACGTACAGATAGTCGCGCAGCCACGAGCTCAGCGAGATGTGCCAGCGCCGCCAGAAGTCTTGCAAGTTAACCGAGGTGTACGGCGAATCGAAATTCGGCGGGAGCTTGTAGCCGAAGAGAAGAGAGCTCCCGAGCGCGATGTCCGTATACCCAGAGAAGTCGGCGTAAATCTGAAACGCGTAGGCGTAGACGCCGACCAGCACTTCGACGGACGAGTAGCGCTCCGGGTTGTCGAACACGCGCCCCACGATGGCCACGGCAAGAAAATCGCCGATGATGAGCTTCTTCGCCAGCCCTTGGCCGATGAGAAACAGTCCCCTGCCCTGCTCGCCGTCGTCGAGAACTGGCGGCTTTCCGAATTGCGGGAGCATCGCGCGCGGACGAACGATGGGCCCCGCGACGAGGTGCGGAAAGAAACAGACGAAGAGGAGGTAGTCCAGGTACTTGTCGCAGGCTCGAGTCTCTCGTCGATAGACGTCGATGGTGTAGCTCATCGTCTCGAACGTGAAGAACGAGATGCCGAACGGCAGAACTAGGCGCAAGTGGACCGGCTTGACCGCCAGGCCGAGCGATTGCGCCACGGTGGCAAACGAATCGACCGCGAAATTGAAGTACTTGAAGATCGCGAGGACGCCCAAGTAGTAGGCGATGGAGACGAAGAGCAGCGTCTTTCTCGCGCGCGGGTCGTCGGTTTTTTGAAGAGCGCGGCCGATCCAGAAGTCCAACGAGCTGCCGACGAAAATGATCGACAGACACAGGGCGCTCCAACCCCAAGCACCGAAGGGCACGCTCTGCTCGCGTGCCGCATCCCACGTTCCGTAAAAATAAAAGCCGTAGCTTATGGCGATGAGAAAAAGCGCGCGGGGCAGTCGCGCCTTGTGGATCAGCCAGAAGACGACGAACGCGGAGACGAGAAAGACGCCGTAGAGGGGACTCTGGAACAACATGCCGCGATGAGGGGCGCCATGGTACCTCAAGGGGACGGGACGCCGCTTGGGTGTGCTCCTCTTCGTGCTTCTCCTTGCCTGCGCACGCGCGCGGGCCGGAAAAGGAGGGGGGAGAAAGCGCGGTAGTCGTGAGCGCCTTGACGTTCATGCCGCGCTGCGGACGTTCTCCCTGACGACACCGGGATGGCGGGCAGCGATCCGAAGCAGCGCAAGCGCAGGGCCCTCCGGCTTTGCGGCGATCTTGTTCCCAGTTCCGAAGAGTATGCACACTGATGCCGAGAGCTGCTGCGAACTCTCGCGAAGGGAAATGTGACACAACCCTGACGCATGCTGGCGCACGAGCGGTCTATGCTCAGGTGTACCTCGTGAGCCTTTTCGAGGCGACGACGCTCCGGTCCCCCGAGGAGCGCGGGACTGCTTTCGAGGCGGTCGCGGTTCATCTCGGAGGTACACATGTCGCGAACCGTCCGTCGACGTCCGGTCGACGTTCTCTCGATGGTGCTCCTCGCGCTGATGCACCTCGCCTGCGCCCTCGCCTTTTTCGTTCCAGTGTCCTGGGGCTTGGTTGCGCTCGCTTTCGGCGGCTACGTCCTCCGCATGTTCGCCGTGACCGCGGGCTATCATCGCTATTTTTCACACCGCGCGTACAAAACATCGCGCGCGTTTCAGCTCGTGCTGGCCGTGCTCGGCACCGCTTCGATGCAGAACGGTCCTCTTTGGTGGGCGAGCTGGCATCGCCACCATCACAAGCACTCGGACACCGAGCGCGACGCGCACTCGCCGCGACACGGCGGCTTCTGGCACTCGCACGTCGGGTGGGTGCTCGACGGCAGTCACGATGTGCCGGACCTATCCAATGTGCAAGATCTCGCGCGCTATCCCGAGTTATGCTTCCTCGAGCGCCACAAGTGGCTGCCTCTGGTCGCGTACGCGGCGGTGTGCTTCGCCATCGCGGACTGGGCAGGCGTCGTGTGGGGCTTCGTCATCAGCACCATCGTGCTTTTCCACGGGACCCTTCTCATCAACTCGCTCGCCCACGTATGGGGAAAGCAGCGCTACCGCACCGGCGACACGTCGCGCAACAACGCGCTCCTCGCGATCATCACGCTCGGCGAAGGCTGGCACAACAATCATCACCACTACATGAGCAGCGCACGTCAGGGCTTCTTCTGGTGGGAAGTCGACGTGAGCTACTACATCATCAAGATGCTGTCGTGGATGGGCGTCGTTTGGGCCGTGCGGACACCCACCGCGGAAGCGGTGGATGCGGAGAGGTGTCGCGCGAAGCGAGGACTACTTGATACCTAAGAACCAGAGCTCTCGGAACCACGACGACCCTCCCGCGAGGACGGGAGGCAAGAGAGCCTGCTCTTCAAGGCGCGCGAGGTCGCCGGCCGACAAGCCAAGGCGATCGGAGATCGTCGCGATGGCGGAGCGTTCGCGCGCGTCGTAGTCGTCGTCGAGGCGTGCCAAGAAAATCAGATCGCGGACGACCACCTCGCGGGTGCTCCTGGACACTTTGTCGGCGCGCGCGAGCACCTCGTCGAGCGAGCTCGTCTGCCAGGCACTCGCATCCATACCGAAAATCCGGGCCTGCTCCATGATGAAGGCTGTCTCGTGCGCGTGCACCGCAGCGTCCGCGCGCGCCACCGCGCCCAAAGCCGCGAGGTAGAACCCAATATCCATGGGCGCGATCCGTCCTCGCGAAGCGGCATCCGACGGCGCACGGGCGAGCGCTCCCCCGACGTCGCACGGGGCATCTAGGGGAGTCGCACAGAGAACCGCGACGAGCGGTTCTTCTCCAGAATCGAGCGTCGCATAGCCGTCGCGGCGAGTTACACGGATGACGGGACCAGACGGAGGGAGCTCTATTTCCAGCGAGGGCGCATATCCCGTGCGGGCAAGCCGCCCGAGCCAGGAAGTCGTGCTCTCGTGGCGTTCGCTCCGGGTCTCCTCGGCGTTCCCTAGAATGTCCGCGATCTCCCGTCCGAAAAAACACACTTTGAGCGCGTCCTTGTCGGTCTGCGAAATGGACAGCGCGTCGATGACCGAGAACGTGGTCTCGAAGTGGTGCACGCAATTCTCGAATCGGAGCAAGAAATCGCGCTCGAGATGATGCACGTTTGGCTCGGACAGCACCAAAGCCGCGGGATTGAGAGAGCGAAGCCTCAGGAGCACGTCATCTCGAACATCCCGGCCGCCCACATCGCTCACGTGATGAAGCGCAAAGGAGGCGTTGATGGCCGGGCGAGTCCGACAGAGCTCGCCGAGTCGATGCCAATCGTCGCGCGTGAGCCCCTCGGCAACATTGCAAAATCGGTGAAACGAGAGCTCGATGCCTAAATCTACCGCGGCGGAGCGCACGTTCTTCTCGGCGAGATCGAGGCTCCAATCCGAGGGCTCGATGCCGATGAGGGTGAGGCGCGCGGGCAGCTGCCCCGACTGTCGCAACAGCTCGAGCAGACTGGTCATCTGTCTTCCCGTGCCGATGCCCACGTCGATGACCACTGGATGCGGATGGCCCGCAATCGCGCGTGCGATGCACCCATTGGCCATGATCGTCGTGAGCCCCACTTGAGGCACTTCGTTCGCCAGCAAGTTGAACAGGTGAATCTGGGGAACGTCGAAGCGGTTGAGGTAAAGGTTTGCTTCCTCGGCCGCCGCTCTCGAGAGCCTCCGCGCAAGTGCGGCAGCGAACACGCAGTAGCCAATCGCGCGCGGATCACCATCGTGTTCCACGCTCGCCAGGAGCTCACCGAGCTCGCGCTCGGCCTCGCGGTTCGCACCCGTGGCAATGCCGTGCGCGATTCGACGAAGTCGCGCGGCGTGCTCGGAAATGGGCGTCGTCATGGCACTCGAGAACAACACATGTGCACGCGCCGAGAAAGCCAAGCATGTAAGCTCCGGATGGTGAAGCGCTGGACGGTTCCCCTGGTCGTTCTGGGTCTCGTGGTCACGGCCGTGTTCGTTTTCCGTACACGTCAGCAGCCCGAGGCGGCAAGGAGGGACATGGCGGCAACTCCGGCCCCGACTCCGACTCCGACCCCGAC
>OBEQ012489527.1_pt1 | contig 19111 bp, 18 predicted proteins | sample 1670901 | NCBI WGS metagenome assembly OBEQ01 (sample SAMEA104232315, study PRJEB22302) | groundwater metagenome | biome: forest; feature: aquifer; material: groundwater | place: USA | collected 2011-08-07 | depth 5.4 m
GTATTGCTGGAAGTTTACAATACATTAGGACAGATGGTGGCAACATTGGTTAATGGAGTGCAAGAAGCTGGAAATAAATCGGTAAAGTGGGATGCCTCTAATTTTTCAACTGGTGTTTATTATTATCGTTTGCAGGTCGGGGAGTTTGTTCAAACGAAAAAATTGTTGTTGGCAAAGTAGAGTCCGTTTGTCCTTTAAAATTAATTACATAGAGCGAGTACAATGTATATAATGAAATTCGTTTTAGTGACTCTGGTATTCGTCTTCTCAACATCAATTGCGTTTTCGCAGAAGGCGGAAAATGTTCATTCCAAAAATAGGATTGGTTTAGATCGAAATAGAGTATTGCTTGAGAGAGGAGCGAGGGAGGAGTCGTGCTTGAAAGGGTTGGATTTTCTTAAAAAGAATACGAATGAGATGAATTCGATCAGTATGTTGAATAAAAAAATCTCAAACTCTATAAATGACACAAACTACATTTTAGTTGCAACATTTACTGAAAGCTGGGATACTATATCAAACGCATGGGTAAATTCCCGTAAATATTCCACCATACATAATAGTAGCGGTCAATTGACCGATGATTTAAATCAGACATGGTATGAAAGTCTATGGGTGAATTCGTCTAGAAACACATATTTATACGATGGAAATGGAAACGAAATTGAATATCTGTATCAAATTTGGGGTGAAAGTTTATGGGCGAATTCGATGAAAACCAACTATACCTTTGATAGTGCAAATAACATGACTGAGTATTTACATCAGACCTGGAACGGTAGTTTATGGGTTAATTCTTCCAAGTTAACTTTTAGCTATGATAGTTATGGAAACAATACAGAGATGTTATACCAAGAATGGAATGATAGCTTATGGGGGATTGGTGAGAAATCTACATTCACCTATGATAGTACCGGAAAAAGGACAGGGAGATTAAATTGGTCTTGGTATGATGATATGTGGGTGAATAATAGAAAATACACATCTACCTACGATAGTGTTGGAAATGAAATAGAATATTTGTCGCAACAGAGGTATGATAGTACATGGGTAAATGACGATAGAGACACATACCAATATAATGGTAATGGAAATAAGATTGAGAATGTATATCAATATTGGAATGGTAGTATTTGGATAAATGCTTTTAGGGACACATATGTGTATGATAGTAACGGGAACAGGACAGAGGAATTGTTTCAGAATTGGAATGGAAGTGCATGGGTGAATTCATCTCAACACACAATTAATTACGATGATAATGGAAACTGGATTGAGGAATTTTACCAAGTATGGAAAGGCAGTTCTTGGCTAGCAAAATGGCGTAGTACCAACACATGGCAGTCATTTATCACCGGAGTTTATGAGAAATATAATTTGCCGGAGAAGGTTACATTACTGCAAAATTATCCCAATCCGTTTAACCCGGCAACAACAATTAATTATACAATTCGGGATGTAGGGACATGGCGTGCCGTGTCCGTATTGCTGGAAGTTTACAATACATTAGGGCAGATGGTAGCAACATTGGTTAATGGAGTCCAGGAAGCTGGAAATCAATCGGTAAAGTGGGATGCTTCTAATTTTTCAAGTGGTGTTTATTATTATCGTTTGCAAGTCGGGGAGTATGTTCAAACGAAAAAATTGTTGTTGATGAAGTAGAATTTTCCCGTGCCGGTAGGTCTTTCGACCTGCCGTTTCTTCCCACGAAGACATAACTGTTTATCGGGTTGTAGTGTTAGAAAATGTTCTTGTTCTTTTGAACTTGTTCCCATGGTCCTCCATGGGAATACAAAAACGGACGCTCCCGTCAACGATCCCCTTGGGACGTCCATAAGCCCGTCATAGAAACAACAATCCTTTTTCTCACTATACACATAATGACAGAGCGCTCTATCTGAGGTGTCGTGAACCATCCCACCCAATCACTAATGACAAATGACCAAGAACCAAGAACCAAGAACCAAGAACCAAGAACAAACCAACCACAATTTAACTATCATTTAACTACAACCTAACCACAATCCACCATGCACCAAGCACAAAACATTCACAAATATTCCAACTTTTGCCTTCCTTTTCTCTAAATCATATTCAAATTCTTCCCAAAAACACTCTACAAGTCATAAAGCAACATCGCACAACCTGTCTGAATGACACCCAATTAATAACCCTCAGATAAAAAATTCGTATCTTTTACTATATGATAAAAGAATTACTTATAACCCCTACGGTTACAATCCCTTATTCCGAGCTATCGTTCCGAACTGCGCGAAGCGGCGGAAAAGGTGGTCAAAACGTCAACAAAGTTGAGACGAAGGTCGAATTACTCTTTAATATTGCAGAATCGCCAACTCTTTCGGATGAGGAGAAAGAACGTGCAATTACCAAATTAGGCGCACGGGTTGATTCGGATGGCGTTTTCAGGCTTGTTTCTCAAGAATCAAGAAGTCAAAGTAAAAATAAAGAACTGGCAATCGAACGATTCATTCAGGATATGAAAGTTGCTCTAAAAAAGAGAAAAAAACGTGTTCCTACAAAAACACCTGCATCAGTTAAAGAAAAACGATTAGAAACGAAGAAACGGCGCGGTGCAGTAAAACGAATGAGAGTAGTGAAAATAGAATAAATACTTCTTTAGCGCACAGGATTTAGGAAATTCTCCCCAAAGCCCTTTACACTGTCATCCCAATACAGTAAGGTTCGTTTTTCTCCTGCCATTTCATCCTATTCCTATCTTCCTGCATTAAATACAAATGGCTAAAACAAGTCGATTTCGGTACTTTGCAACTTTGCAATATTGCAAACTTCCTGAGAGTGTTGCAAAGTGCAAAGTATCTAATACCACCAATTACCAAATACCAAGCCAGTTCTCATTTTTTTTGACAATCCCCCTGCTTTTCTGTACTTTAGTTACCCCTTACTTTCCCGCAAATGCGTGATTGAAGGGGTAAAGTGCGTTTTATCGGTTCTGATTTTCAGACAATTGTTTTTCCATGAGTGATATAAAATCCATACAGCATACATTTTGTCGTTCAACTCCGTTTGTTGAGCTAACAAAAGCATTGGGGAGTTTGCAACCGAAAGAGGTTATGACTCTTCATAACGTTGCGGGATCATTGTTAGCGTATGTGCTTTCAAATATAACAGAAGAAGCAGATCGGCAAATTGTCGTTATTGCATCAGACAAAGATAAAGCCGAAAAACTTCGCGACGATTGTATTTCGATAATCGGTCAGCAATCGGTGATGTTCTTCGGTGAACGCCCATCACATGAAGCGGCTATGCTTGATTTGAGTTCTCCGCTTTCGCAGATAGAAACTCTTCAATCACTTTCAAAAGGAATACAAGGGGTAGTCATTGCCTCGCCACAATCAATTGCACAAAAAGTGCCCAAGCCCGCTACATTTGCTCAAACTAACATAGAACTTGGCATTGAACAGGAACACAATTTTCAGCAACTGCTTGAACAACTTAACCTGCTCGGTTTTGAGAAGAAAAATTTTGTTGAAGGGTATGGCGATTATGCAGTACGGGGCGGTATCCTTGATGTGTTTTCGTATGTTGGAGAAAATCCGCTACGATTTGAATTTTGGGGAAACACGATTGAATCTATCCGCGAATTTGATGTGCTCTCTCAACGTTCCATCCGAAAGTTAGAAAAGGCGAGCATTGTTCCTTCTCTTGTGCCTCAGAACTCTACCGGTGAAAATCAGAGCGAAGCAACGAATTTTACCGCATCATTATTTGATTATTTGGATGATGAAGCATTAATAGTTGTTGATGAGCCTGCATTTATCAAGCAAGAACTTGAGGAGTTGTTGAAGGAGGGAGTGACCAACCTTTTTACGTTTGATGAAATCAGTTCGTTAACGGAAATGTATCCTACAATCGTCTGTACATTTCTCGGCAATGAGCAGACGGAATTTCGCTCATCAAAATGTTCGATTGAATTTAATGCGATCTCTCAGCCATCGTTTAATGGGAGTATTCATCTTCTTATTGAAGCAATCAATAAACTCCATGCTGAAGGAACAACAGTTTACCTTACCTGCGATACAAAAACCGAATCCGAACGTTTGAATGATCTTATCGAAGAAGCAATAACAAACCCTGATTCTCGATTCGCAAATCAAGATTCAAACAACGATACAGTTGAATGGAATGTTCCCGAAAAATCTGCCCCTCTTGATGAAAATGAGATTGTTACACGGGAAGAGCAGTCTCAAGAATCATCGCTACTTCATTATAAACTCTTGACAGGGACTATTCATTCAGGGTTTATTTTCAAACCATCTAAGATTGCAATCTTTACTGAGCATGAAATTTTTGGGAGATTAAAACGGCGTGGAAGTGGGAAAAGAAAGCGTTTTAAGGGGATTTCACAAAAAGAACTTGGTCAGTTGAGACCGGGAGATTATGTTGTTCATGTGGATCGCGGTATCGGGATGTTTGCTAACTTGCAAAAAATTACCGTAGCCGGAGTTGAGCAAGAGGTGATGAAATTGCAATTCGATGAGGGGGGAATCATGTATGTGAATTTGCAATTGCTGAATCGTGTTCAAAAATATTCTTCGAAGGAAGGGTTTGTTCCTAAGTTGAACAAACTCGGTTCAGGGGACTGGGAACGGGTTACTGCCAAAGCTAAGAAGCGTATTAAGGATATTGCTCGCGATCTTATCAAGCTTTATGCGAAGCGAAAACTTGAACAGGGATTTGCATTCAATACCGACTCACATTGGCAGAAGGAGTTGGAAGCATCGTTCATGTATGAGGACACTCCAGACCAAGCACGCACGACGTTTGATGTAAAGCAGGATATGGAAAGCAATGCACCGATGGATCGGTTGATTTGCGGTGATGTCGGTTTCGGAAAAACTGAGGTAGCGGTACGTGCGGCATTTAAAGCGGTGAACGATGGCAAGCAAGTTGCCGTGCTTGTGCCGACAACGATTCTTGCTATGCAACATCACAATACATTTTTTGACAGGCTATCAAAATATACTGTGCGTGTTGAACATCTAACAAGATTTAAGACTGCAAAAGAACAAAAACTCATTGTTGAGGGGATGAAAAACGGAACTGTTGATATTGTGATTGGAACACATCGGCTTCTCTCAAAAGATATTGGATTTAAGGATTTAGGATTGCTCATTATTGATGAAGAGCACCGTTTCGGAGTTGCGGCAAAGGAAAAATTACGACAATTTCGTGCATCGGTAGATACGCTGGCGCTTACGGCGACACCGATTCCTCGTACATTACAATTTTCGTTAATGGGTGCGCGCGATCTTTCAATTATTTCAACTCCACCGCTCAACCGTTTGCCTATACAGACAGAGATAATTCCTGCGGGGACAGACGGTCACCATGCACATTGGCATCTAATACGTGAAGCGATTATCCATGAACTGCGTCGCGGCGGGCAAGTATATGTTGTTCATGATCGTGTAGATAATATTGATGCTATTGCGGGACAGGTTCGTTCAAAGGTACCGGAGGCAAAGGTTCACGTTGCGCATGGGCAGATGGAAGGGCATGAACTTGAGCAGACGATTATGGAATTTCTTGAAAAGAAATATGATGTCCTTGTTTGTACAAAAATTATTGAATCGGGATTGGATATACCGAGTGTGAATACGATTATTATTAACCGAGCAGATCGTTTCGGGATGGCAGAGTTACATCAGTTGCGCGGGCGTGTCGGAAGATCAAACGTGCAAGCGTATGCGTATTTGCTCACTCCGCCGTTGAGCGTGTTGCCTAAACCAACGCTACGAAGGTTGCAGGCAATAGAAGAATTTGCAGAACTTGGTTCGGGGTTTAATCTTTCTATGAGAGATTTAGAAATTCGCGGCGCGGGGAATATGCTTGGGGGAGAACAATCGGGGTTTGTGGCGGACATGGGTTTTGAAATGTATGAGCAGGTTCTTCATGAGGCTGTTGAAGAACTCAAGAAGGAAGAATTTAAGGAATTATTTAAGGATGCAACCCAGCAAATCGCGGCTGAGCATGGAACCGAAACGGTTGTTGATACCGATTTAGATGCGTACATCCCTGATTTTTATATTGAATCATCGGTGGAGCGATTAGATTTTTATCGTAGGTTATCTAAAACGAAAACGAAGCAGGAACTTCAGGAAATGCGTGATGAACTTCGCGACCGTTTTGGTGATTACCCGGATGTGGTAGAATACTTGTTCTTCGGTATTGCATTTAGAATTTTAGGCTCTGATGCGGGGTTCCAAAAAATTGAATTGAAAGGACCGACCTTAATCATTACCATGCCACCCGAAACAAATATAGTATTTTATGGAAAAGATTCGGAATCCGATTCGCCATTTCAAAAAATGGTGAAAACAATCAATAGTAAGCCAAAAGGCTTCTTCCGGCTCAATCAACAAGGTAACACGCTTAAAATCATTGCACGTGTTCCGGATTCGCTTGACCCGCAACGGCGCGCTTTTGAAGCGTTACGAATTCTTGAGATGTTAGCGTGACGGGTTTGTCTTTCATTCTTCCCTTTAGTATTTTGGCTTTGTATGGAATACTTAACTCGTGATGAAATACGGCAGAGATTTGAGTTTGCGACAGAATTTAATGAAATTTTTGACGCACTTGAACATGCCCTTGAACAGCAATTTGATGACCCGGACTTGTATAAAGTAATGTTCTGGAATAAATCGCTCTCGCCGGATGAAGTTGGAATGTTTGCTGAACAGGTGAATAAGCATTTTCCTCATCGCGCGTATGAAAACTATATCTGGCTTGCAGAGATGTCCGCCATTGTGTTTGCCTCGGAGGATAATTTTGAACGGGCGATATTGTACTATCATAAAGCGGCACATGCAAATCCTACATCTGTGGAGCCATATATAAAAGCGGTTCTTTGTTATGATCCTGATATAAAAATCCCGCCTGCAAAACATTTAATCGAATTTGTAAAGTCAGGTATTCCTCTTGTCACTGAAAAGAAAAAAATGTATCAACGATTGTCGTATCTCTACGAGCAAATAGGCAACGATGAAATGACACATTATTTTCGTCATCTTGCCGATGAAGAACCGGTATAACACATGAAATCATTTAAAGGATACTTTTTTATCCTCGGAGCCGCATTGTTCTGGGGTGTATCCGCCACGATTGCAAAATTCTTATTTAACAATCAAACAGATCCGTTAACGCTTGTTCAACTACGAATGACATTTTCGTGTATCATTCTGTTGATTATCTTTTTAATTTATAAACCGGAAGTATTAAAGATTAAACTTGCGGATGCTCCTAAATTTGCACTTTTAGGAATTGTCGGATTAGCAGGCTCGAACTACACATATTATTTTACCATTAAAGAAATTAATGTTGCTACCGCAATACTTCTGCAGTATCTTGCTCCGTTAATAGTTCTTGGGTATGCCGCAGTGAGAAAAGCGGAAGAACTTACCAAGCAAAAAGTTATAGCGGCAGGTGTCTCATTACTCGGTTGCTTTCTTGCTGTGGGTGGAGCGTCATTTTCGTTAGAAGGAATGAGTACAAAAGGATTATTGTTAGGGTTTGCCGCCGCAGGATGCTGGGCATTTACCAATATTTCGTTGCCGCCGCTTGTAAGAAAATACGGTATCTGGACATCGTTATTGTATGCGTTTATTTTTGCTTCGTTGTTTTGGATGATTATTAATCCGCCAACACGACTGATCGAAGCGCATTATACGCCGCAAATGTGGTTATCATTTTTAGGGTTTGCAATAATTTCGATATTAATACCTCATTCATGCTATTTTAAGGGTATTTCGTATCTTACGGCAACGCAGGCTATTATTACGGCAACGTTTGAACCTATTGTTGCCATTGGTTCTGCTTATGTGATGTTGCACGAGATACTCTCTCCGATTCAATTAGTGGGAGCGGTGTTGGTTATTATAGCAATTATGATTTTACAGATTAAAAAAGAAGATAAGAGTTCGATACGGGCAACAGTAACGGAAACCCCGTAGAAGATTATAAACAGAACGAAATTGAATCATGACTGAACGCAGAAAAGAAAAGTTTCTGTCGGTACTCCGACAGCGTCAACCGGGAATGACGGTAGTAATGGAAGATATTCACGATCCCCATAATGTGAGCGCAATGCTTCGCTCTGCCGATGCGGTGGGAATGATGGAGGTACAGTTACTATATGCGATTGAAGTATTTCCGAAAATTGGAAAGAAGAGTTCTTCGAGTGCGAATAAATGGATTGCACGAAGGCAATTTAAATCGGTAGAGAATTGTTATGGGAAGTTGCATGACGAAGGCTACGTTATTTATGCAACGCACATGGGTAAAAAATCAAAATCGTTGTATGAGCTTGATTTGACGAAGAAGGTCGCGTTCGTGTTTGGGAATGAACACAGGGGTGTTTCCACGGAAGCGGCGAAACATTCCGATGAGAATTTTTTAATCCCGCAAGTGGGAATGATCCAGAGTTTGAATGTTTCGGTTGCGTGCGCTGTGACGCTGTATGAAGCGTTCCGTCAACGGCATCAGGCGGGGATGTATGATTCTTCATTACTTGATGAAGATAAGATTCAGGAGTTGTTTACCCAATGGTCGTTGAAGTAAAGCCTACCGAGATATTCCTTGCCATTGATGGAGTACGCATTCATGTTTCCGAAGCGGGCAAGGGTGCGCCGCTTTTTTTAGTTCACGGACTTGGCGGTCCGTTGATGTGGCAGAGAGTTGTTGAACCGCTCTCCCGTAATTTTCGTGTGTTGGTTATTTCGTTACCCGGATTTGGAGAATCGGATGGAGCGAATCGAACCTATACCGTAGAAGAACATGCTGAGGTATTGCGAGAGATACTTCATCAACTCAATATCCCAAAAGCAATTGTAGCGGGCGTGTCATACGGCGGACAGGTGAGCGCGACATTTACCGCACTTCATCCTGAGTGTGTTGAACGGTTGATTCTTATTTGCAGTACAGGATTGAAAAAAGCTCCGGTTATTGTTTCTAATATTTTTCTTCGGACGGTTTTTTCTTTTATTGCAAAGCATATTTCGCTGAAGAACGAAAAGAGTCTTTGCAAAAAGGGTGAACGATCGTTTTATGATGTTACATTACGCCCACCCGATTTATGCCACCGTTTTTTTGAGCAATTATCGAAGCCCAGTCACCGCGATGCGTGGCTGAATGGTGTGGTTAATTCTTTTTCGGGGGGAGAGGAGTTTGAGCGGTTGCTTGGTACTATTTCCGAACCCACGTTAATTCTCTGGGGAGAGAATGATAACACCATGCCGGTGGAACTTGCTTACTTATTTAAGCAATTGATTCATAGTTCAAAGTTGCAAATTTTTAGTAAATGCGGGCATTCTGTGCCTTTGGAGAAGGGGGCGGAGGTGTGTGGGATGGTGGAAACCTACGCTATTAAGGACGCATAGTCCATCAAGGGTCGTTGACAATGCGTCTCTACAGTTTTAGATTTTCCCTAATACGGCAAATAATGTAACAACTTTAATATATCCGAAAACACACCCATAGCTGTGACATCGGCGCCGGCGCCTGGACCTTGAACTACTAAAGGAGTTTTTGAGTACCGTTTTGTAGTAAATGCAATAATGTTATCGCTTCCTTTTGTGCCTGCAAATGGATGACTTGCAGGGTATTCAAGTAAGCCTGTCATTGCTTTTTTGTTATTGAGTACTCCAACATATCTGAGAACTGCACCCTTTTCTTTCGCTGAGTCAAATCGTTTCTTCATTAATGCGTCGTTCTTAGTGTAATCATCAAAGAATGATTTTGTAAACGTGCCCTTTTGAAGTTTCGTAGGGACAAGATTCTCATGGGGGATTTCATCTAAATCCATTTTCCAACCAAGCTGGCGGGCTAAGATAAGTAGCTTACGTGCAACATCCTGTCCCGATAAATCTTCGCGGGGGTCAGGCTCAGTGTATCCTGCAAGTTGCGCATCCTGAACAAGTTTGCTGAATGGTGTTGTGCCATCAAAAGAATTAAAAAGGAAACTTAACGTACCGGAGAAAATTCCCTCGATTTTTACAATAGTATCACCGCTTGCAATAAGATCGTGAAGGGTGGAAATAATAGGCAACCCGGCGCCAACATTCGCTTCATAGAGAAAATGCTTTTTGAGGAATGTCATCTGTTCCATTAAACTATTGTATCGCTTCCATGGAAGGACGTTTGCTTTCTTGTTCGGAGTGATGATGTGCATGTTTGCATCAACAAACATAGGATAAGCATCAACCACTTCTGAACTTGCCGTGCAATCAACCAAAGCAACATTTGTCAACATGAGGTCGGCAATATGGCGGGCAAAAGAATGTAATTCAAGTTTATGTTGCGAATTTTTTAACTCATCCCGCCAGCGAGTGAGATCAATTCCATCGTGATTGACAACAAAATGCTTACTATCGGTTACGGCGCAAACACGAATATCAAACCCCTGTTTAAGAAGAAAATCGCGCTGTTGTTGCAATTGTTGAAGTAACGTTGCCCCAATGTTTCCCACACCTACGACAGCAAGATAAAGCCGTTTTCGTTTTTCAAAGAATGCCTGATGAATAACGTTAATAGCCCGTGTTTTATGCTGTGAGTCTGTGACAAACGAAATATTACGTTCTGAAGAACCCTGTGCAATTGCACTGATGTTAATATTATTCAATCCAAGTGATTGAAATACTTTTCCTGATACACCCGGAATACCCTTCATTCCCTCGCCAACGATGGCAATGATAGTTTGTCCGGTTTTTTCATCTATGGCAGTGACGTTGATGGATAGCTCATAAGCAAATTCGGACTGAATGGCTTTTCGCGCACGCAATACGTCCTGCGACTTAATTGCAAAGCATATTGTATGCTCCGATGACGCTTGCGAAATTAAAATAACATTCACTTTATGGGAAGCAAGGCAACGGAATAATCGCTCTGCAGTTCCGTGAACGCCCACCATTGAAATACCGCGTAAATTCAGCAAAGTAATATTATCAATTGAGGTAATACCCTTTGCAACCGGTTCCACTTCGCCAACTGTTTTCCCAATCACTGTCCCCTGGGCAGAGGGATTGAGCGTATTCTTAATATGAATAGGGATGTTCTTCGCAATAGCCGGAGCAATTGTTGCAGGATGAAGTACTTTTGCTCCAAAATAAGAGAGTTCCAACGCCTCTTCAAATGATATTGATGGAAGTACGAACGCATCTTTCACTTCTCGCGGATCTGCGCTTAATACGCCATCCACATCTGTCCAGATTTCAATGACGGATACATCCAGTGCCGCGCCGACAATTGCGGCAGTGTAATCAGAACCGTTTCTGCCGATGGTTGTGGTTCTTCCATCTTCTGTTGAACCGACAAAGCCTGTTACAACGGGGATAGTATTTTTCGGTTGCTTGGAATAAATATTTTTAAAGTACGAGCGGATAGTGGCATTCGTTTGATCAAATAAAATTTCCGCATGGGTAAATTGATCATCGGTAACCACAAAGTTACGTGCATCAGCAAAATGGGATGGGTGCGTGCGATTGATATACGAAGAAATAATTAATGCTGAAAGCCGTTCACCAAAGCTGGCTGTCAAATCAAGCGCGCGGGGTGGGCAATGGCGTAATAAAAACACGCCGTGGAGCACATCCTGCAAATCGTTGAGCATTTGTTGGATTTCGCCTACAAGAGTTTTGGTTATTTTTCCTTTATGGAGGGTGTTTGCCACGCTCCAATGTCGCTCTGCAATTGCGTTGAATTGCGTTTGATATTGTGCATCGCCGTGCTCTGCCGTTCGGGCACACTCAATCAATTTATCGGTTATTCCCTGAAATGCCGAAACAACGAGAACTGTTGTACTCTTTTTCGAGGATTCAAGGGCGATACGGACGACATCGCTGATACGGTCTGGGTTGGCGACGGAGGAACCGCCGAATTTCATTACTTTCATGTTCATAATCAATATTTCATTAATCATTTTGTGTGTAGAAAAAAGAAGTTCTTCTGAATGAGTTCTCCCAAAACAATAGGAGTTTGGCTTCTCTACAAGATAGTCTTAAAGATAGTAAATTCTTCAAAACTAACAAGATTCGTGCTTTTGTTTCTCAATCCTCGTTTTGTTATTATAGACTATTGCAGAAAGTCAGGAGAGTATATGGTATTTATACTACACCCTAAAACGCTGTTTTTATTGCAATCGGTAAGAGAAACAACCTTCAGCGCCCGAACAACACATCAAGTAAGAATTACAATTGGCAACATTAAATTTTCATAAAGAATATTCGCGATATAAAGAGCAGATCGAGACGCATCTTTCCGGCATGATAACGGAAACGAAGCCGGCGTGCGTGTATCAACCGATTACCTATGTTCTTGGCGCAGGTGGGAAACGTGTTCGTGCCGTCCTGACGATGCTTTCTTCCGAAGCCGTAGGAGGGAAACGAGCTTCGTCACTACACGCCGCATGTGCCATGGAAATCCTTCACAACTTTACGCTTGTGCATGATGATGTGATGGATAATTCGCCGTTGCGTCGCGGGCGAAAAACGGTTCACACAAAATGGGACACGAATGTTGCAATCCTTTCCGGAGATCAACTGATTGCGTACGCGTATGAATCGTTGTTGAAGACCAAATCGCCAAACATGCAAACAATGATGCGTTCGTTTACACGTGCATTTATTGATGTGTGTGAAGGTCAGGGATTTGATAAAGAATTTGAAACACGCACCAATGTAACGCTTGATGAATATTTATTGATGATCAATAAAAAAACAGCGTGTATTATTTCGGCGGCGTGTGAGGTTGGCGCGTTAACCGGAAACGGTACAATTCGCGAAGTGAAAGCGTTGCATACCTTTGGCGATTCACTCGGCATGGCGTTCCAAATTCAGGATGATGTATTGGATATAACAGGTACGGAAGAACAACTCGGAAAGCCAATCGGCGGTGATGTGATGGAAGGGAAGAAAACCTATCTCCTCCTGAAAGCGTTGGAATGGGCGAATAAAAACGAGAAGAAAACACTTCAGAATGTTGTTCAAAAAAACATTCACGATAGAGAAATAATAAAGGACGTATTGGAAATTTATAAACGAACGGGCGTTATAGAAGATGCCCAAAGCCGGGTTTTTTATTACACAGAACTTGCAAATAAAGCCCTCTCCACATTGAAACCGGGTAATGCGAGAGCAATGCTACATTGGCTATCACAACAGCTCCTTGAGCGGAATTCTTAGGAGAAGATGGTAGAAGCGGAAGTAACAATTCGAAATCGGGCAGGACTTCATACCCGTCCTGCGGCAACGTTGGTGAAGTTAGCCGCAAAATTCAGATCGGAATTTTATATCAATAAGGATGGTATGGAAATTAACGGTAAGAGTATCATCGGAGTGATGACCTTAGCCGCCGAATGTGGATCGAAATTAACATTACAGTTTGAAGGACCCGATGAACAGGATGCCCTTGCGGCAATGAAAGAATTGTTTTATCGCGGGTTTGATGAAGAACTTGGAATTATATCGTAACGCGTAATAACTTATGACAGAGAAAAAAGAAATAATAATAAAGGGCATTGCGGCGGCTCCCGGTATTGCTATCGGACAGGCTTATGTATTTAAAAAAGAGTTGCCCCGAGTTGAGCAGAGAATAATACAAGACGACGAGATCGCAGGTGAACTCGCGCGCCTTGATGCGGCGCTTGAAAAATCGGAAAAGGAATTGAATAAAATTTTGGCGTTCGCCGAACAGAAACTCGGAAGAACAAAAGCCAAAATTTTTGAAGCGCAAATAATGATATTGCAAGATACGTTTTTGCTTGATGCAATTAAGGGTCGTTTGACTACCGAAAAGAATAATGTTGAATACATCGTAAGTGATGAAATTCAGAAATATGCCAACGTGATGTTAGCCGCTCATAATGAGTATATGCAGGAGCGCGCTCACGAAGTTGAGGATTTGAAAAACCGTATTGTTCGTAACTTGCAACAAGAGCGTTTACTTTCCAAATTAGATGGTTCACCCATAGTTGTAGCTCATACGCTTACTCCGGCAGATACGATGATCCTGAGCAGGAATAACATTCTTGCCTATGCAACGGATGTCGGTGGTGTAACATCGCACGCAGCGCTTATTTCGCGTGCATTGCAAATACCGGCAGTGGTTGGCGGCGGTAGCCTGAGTTTGATGGTGGTGCCGGGCGATATGCTTATTCTTGATGGGTATAGCGGGATCATTATCGTTCATCCTACAGAGGAACGTATTGCCGAATACAAAGAAAAACGGGAGCATTTCCTCGCCTTTGTAGCTCAACTGACAAAATTGAAAGATTTACCTGCCGTAACGCTTGATGGCAAATCGGTTGAACTTTCGGCGAATATTGAATTACCCGAAGAGATTGATTACGTCGTATTACAGGGGTCGCAAGGGGTGGGATTATATCGCTCTGAGACGCTTCTGTTAGGGCGGGATGATATTCCTACGGAAGATGAGCAGTATCTTGAGTATAAAACCATTGCTGAGCGTATCTATCCGCAACGGGTCATCATGCGCACATTTGATGTGGGCGGTGATAAGCTCATGCCCGATATGGCGGAAGAGAAAAACCCTTTCCTCGGATGGAGAGGGATTAGAATGATGCTTGACCATCCCGAATTTTTCAAGACACAATTACGCGCGATGCTACGCGCCAGCGGAAAGAAAAATGTTGCGATCATGTTTCCGATGATATGTAATCTTGAGGAAGTGAGAAAGGCGAAGGAAATCTTTAAGGAAGCGCAAGCGGAATTGAGAGCGCGAAAAGTAAAATTTGATGAAAAGCTTCAAGTCGGGGTAATGATTGAAGTTCCCTCTGCCGCCCTGATGTCTGCGGTGATTGCTTCGGAGATACAATTTTTCAGCATCGGGACAAATGATTTAACACAGTACATGCTTGCCGTTGATCGTGGGAATAATCTTGTCGCTGATTTGTATCACGAGTTGGAACCGGCAGTGCTTCATACCATCAAATTTGTTGTAGAAAACGGGCACCGTAAAAAACGCTGGGTAGGGGTGTGCGGTGAAATGGCAAGTAATCCGCTGGCTGTTCCCATCTTAGTCGGGTTTGGTGTGGATGAATTAAGCGTTGTTCCGGCAATGTTACCCGAAATTAAGAAAATCATTCGTTCACTGAATTATTTGGAATGTCAAAAAGTTGCACGGGAAGTGCTTCGCTTTGTCACGAATGAAGAAGTTGAAACATACATGAAAGAATTTTTAACAAACAATTGCCCTGATATTCCCTTATCAGGCTCGCAAGGTGCGGCAGAAGAACACGCCGTTACAGAATAACTTGTTTATTTTTTACTATTGAGGATATTACATGACGCAATCAGCAATTCACTCTTATGACCAATCCAACATGCGAAAGCTGTTGGTTGATTTTCCCAAACAAATTGAAGATGCCGTGTTAATCGGAGATTCGCGTGTTGCGCCCTTCAGGGCGCGGGCGTTGAATAACATCGTTCTTACGGGGCTGGGCGGTTCGGCAATAGGCGGCGATTTACTTCGCTCTTATACAGCCGACCAACTTCCGATGCCCTTTATTATTAACAGGCATTATTCCTTGCCTTCTTTTATTGACCAGCGTAGCATGGTGATTGTAGCAAGTTATTCAGGCAACACCGAAGAAACAATTGCCGCACACGATGAAGCGACACGTCGCAAAGCAAAGGTTCTCTGTATCAGCACCAATGGCGAGACAGAATTTTTGGCAAAGCGTTACAATCAATCCTATATAAAAATTCCGGGTGGGTTGCCGCCGCGAGCGGCGTTAGGGTACTCGTTTTTCCCGCTCTTGATGGTCTTTAGAAAAATGAAATTAATTGACGTACCGAATAAAGATATTAAAGAAACAATCAGTTTGCTTACGCAAAAGGCGGAGATTTACAATTCGTTGGATAGAAAGAAGAATCCTGCGTTGAAACTTGCATTTGAGTTGAAGGATAAACTGCCCATTATCTATTCCTCGACGGAGCGGTTTGATTCGGTGAATGTGCGATGGCGCGGGCAGTTTGCCGAAAACTCGAAAATATTGGCTTTCGGGCATGTCTTGCCGGAAATGAATCATAATGAACTTGTGGGGTGGAACGTGCTGAAACGGCAGATGAAGATGATGAAAGTGATTTTCCTGCGCGATAAAGAAGATCATCGGCGGGTGCAGATACGGATGAAGATTATGGGTGATATTGTGAAGAAATACTCTCCTAATATCGTAGATGTGTGGAGTGAAGGAAGTTCCTCACTTGCCCGGATGTTCTCGCTCATTTATCTGGGCGATTGGGTAAGCTATTATCTTGCCATTATTAACGAAACCGACCCGACACCTGTGAAAGTGATTGATTATTTGAAGGGTGAGTTAGCGAAAGTCTGAGGTGAAACCTTTGCGGATTTTGCGTCTTTGCGAGAGAATTTTTTTGATGAGCGATGTGGGATTTGAGATATGAGATACAAAAAGCAGGATACAAAGTTATGAAGAAATGCTATTTTTGTAAAGGCATCTTAAAAAACGAAAAAAATCGTCACTTCCATCAGTGGCACGGGGAAGTTATTGTATTTGAAAATCTTGAGGTTGAAAAATGCAGTCAATGCGGGGAAGTGTTTCTTTCTCCATATACATTGAAATTGATTGACCGAAAAACAGAGGAAGTTCTTGTTAAGAATTTTCCGCATACGAATGTTTCACTTCCTGTGGTGGTTGCTGAGTAAGGGGTAATCAGATAATAATAAAAAAAACATGGAGAAAGAATAATGCCACTTTATGATGTTACATTAACGCGCTCATATATTGTGAAAGTTAATGCGGAAGATGCTGATAAAGCCAAACATGTTGCAGAGTTTTATTTAGGTGACCCGTTAGATTTATCGTTAGCGGAACCACAACTAAAACTGAATAAAGATTTTGAAATTAATGGGCTTGAATTGGTATTTAACGAAGCGATGGAAATTAGTTATAGTGGAGTTGTATGAAATATTCTATATTACAAATAAGTTTCAATAAATGCCGCGATGCAAGAGGTAAAATCATACCAGAGTACATTATTATGAATATGTATGATGGTAGATTTTTAGAATGGCATGATATATGTGAAACAGGAAATAAAGAGATTGATGATCAAATTGATTGTGATGGCTCGTTAATTGTAAATTCTAAGAAAGATGCCAGAGCTATTATTAAGGCACTTGGTGGTGCACTAAATGAATAGAATAAATTTCCAAAAATTGGGGATGACTGCACTTATATAATCAGTTATATCTTCGAATATTTATAAGTGCTTTAAATAAAAATATAGAAAAATATGGGTAGCCCACAAAAACTATTACAACCTTTTCTTGAAGTAGCAAAATCGTATAGTACTCAGGTACAGCCTATCAAGGTATTGCGCTCTAATACTTATCAGGTAGGAAATGCAAATGTGCTAGTCAGAGTGGCATCAGATTTAGGAAAAAGATATTTCTTTGGATTAAACTATATTAGTGCCGAGGAGATATATAATTTAGAGAATTCTTACGTTGCATTTATTTGTGGTTCTCTTGATAAAATTGTATTTATGCCAGCTGACGTATTAATGAAGATTCTCCCGGAAATCAGCCATGATAGAAATGGAGAATATAAAATTAATATTAGCCGAGATTTGAAGATTGTAATGCGTGGCAGAGGAAACCATTTTGATTGTGGTAAGTATATCAATAATTGGGATTTAGTTTTAAAAAGTGAACCTGGTCAGACCGCTTTGGTTGATGCTCAAGAAAGTTTTCATCATGTTTTACAAGGAAGGCTGATTGAAATTGGCAATGTTCGTGGTTATTACACATATTGCCCAAATAAGTCTAAAACATTCAATAAAAGAAAATTGGGTGATCTTGCTAAAATTCAAGATTGTCCAAAATTAGAGTTTGCAGATTATCAATCATTGAGAAATATTGATGTGATTTGGTTCCGGCAGATATCTAATGGCTTTTATCCTGAATATGCCTTTGAGGTAGAGTTAACGACCGGAATTTGGTCAGGTTTTGGTAGATTGGCTAGTTTGCAAGAGTATAACACTAAATTATATATTGTCTCAAATGAAGAAAAGAGATTTAAGCAAGTTTCAAATTCATTTCCACAGTTAAGCAATCGTTATATTTCTGTTATCCCCGACCAAGTAAGTCTATTATATTCTGCCGAAAAAAATCTAATTAAGTTAAGAGAAGACTTTAATTTATAATTGTCCTGATGGGACCATTTTCCTATCCCTCTTGTTATAGAGTTCACAATCAAAAAGGAACTCTATGAAAAAAGAAGAAAAACGTTATGCAGTAACATCTTGGGATATTGAGGATGTGCTTACTTTTGCCGAAGAATACGATTATAAAATCACTAAGAAGCAGGCTCGAATTCTTCTTGAAGAAAATGAAGAAGCAATAGTCGAAGCTATGATAGCCTCAGGATGGGAGGTGATTGCATCAGCACTTGATGACTTAAAACCTTGAACCTTTTTTAAACTAAGAAGCATTACAAATCAAAACGTTTAATCCAACCTAAAGAAGTTGAGATTCCTCACCCCGATGAAACTGGGGTTCGGAATGACAATCTAAAGGGTTGCGGAAAGTCTTTTTGCCGGGAGGAAATATCATCGGCACTTGATGACTTAAAACCTTGAACCTTTTTTTCTATTTAGTAGAATTACAAATCAAAACGTTTAACTAAGACGAAAACAATTGAGATTCCTCTCTACGAGCATAGACCTGATTCGTCTGATACATATTGACCCCGCTGGCGGGGTCGGAATGACAACCTAAAAAGATTATTTTTTTGTGGCGGGGAATTGTTGTTGGATTGTTCTGCCAGAGGCTGATCTTCTATTCAAATCTGGTGCGAATTTATGGGGAACACCCCCCTTCGTCCCAATGCTGTCAGGTTAAGTTGAAGCATTGAAAAAATATTTGTTAATTACTTATTGTTTGTGTTCTTATATTCAAATCTAGTGCGAATTTATGGAGAACACACCCCTTCGTCCCAATGCTGTCAGGTTAAGGAATGCAAAGGGAATTTAAAGCTCAATAACGTGGTTATTATAGATAAAAAAGCCATGATAAAAACACCAGTTATTAGGAC
>OBEQ012377922.1_pt1 | contig 19103 bp, 15 predicted proteins | sample 1670901 | NCBI WGS metagenome assembly OBEQ01 (sample SAMEA104232315, study PRJEB22302) | groundwater metagenome | biome: forest; feature: aquifer; material: groundwater | place: USA | collected 2011-08-07 | depth 5.4 m
CCTGCTCCCGGGTTCGGACGGGAGCTGGAAGCTCCCGCTACTTTTCCACGCTGAGTCTTGCCCGCGCCTGCTCCGACTGCCTGAAATTTGTCTCACACCCGGGGATGATACCCCGGATACATGCAGCTTGATTAAGTAAATGGTGGATGGTGCGATTAGCGAAGTTACCACAATTTTGTGTCCAGCATCCTTACCCGCGAAAAAATCTTCGAGATCGCCCGTGCCATGCCGGTGGCTCCGAGGATTTTTGCGGACATAGAACGGCTGCTGCGCGACGCCAACAGTCCGCTCGATCAGATTGCGGCGAGCATCAAACGCGACCCGGCGCTATCGGCGCAGATTATCCGTGTCAGCAACAGCGTCATTTACGGCGGCGAACAGCGCATGGGCTCCGTCGAAGAGGCGGTCTCGCGGATCGGCTTCCAGGAGGTGTTCCGCCTGGTGGGCTACATGGCCGGGGCACAGCTGGCCGAGCGCGCATTGAAAAACTACGGGATCGAGACCGAGGACTTGCGCACGCACATGGTCTACACGGCGTTTGTGTGCGAGCAGTTGGCCGCGGAATGCGGCATCGACACCCGCACGGCCTACACCACCGGGCTCATGCGACCGCTCGGGCTTTTCGTGTGCGACCGCATGGCAGAGCTTTATCAGCCGGTCGTTGCAGACAGAGTAAGTCAGACAACACGAGAGGTGGACGAAGGCACGGCGGACAACGTAAAACCGGTCGTTCCCTACCATCCGCAAAAGGATCCCGACTACCTGACTTGGGAAGGCCGGCTGTTCGGCGTGGGCAGCAACGACATCGCGGCGATCGTACTGACCGAATGGCGCTTTCCCGAGGCCATCGTCGAGGCGGTGCGCCGGCAGTATGCCCCGACGGAGGGGACCGAGCCGCACCGGCTGGCCTGCATCGTGAACCTCGCGAGCGGATTTGTGGCCGACGACGGCAACGGTTTGCTCGGAGAGCAGCGGCATTGGGGAGCGACCGCCGGCAAGCTCGAGGCGATCGGCCTCACGACGAAACGATTTCGCACGATCAGCGCCAGGGCGCGGGAACTGTTCACGGCCTTCCAGCAGCGGATGGTGGCGGAACCGGCGCCCGCACAGGCGCCTGCGATTGCGGACAAATCGAGCCCCGCGGCGATCAGCCATCCCGGGGGGTCACAGACCCTGGATTCATGCGACTTTTCAGTGCAGGTGAGGGTTATAAGGAAAAACCATGAACCCGAAGTGCACCCACCCGAAGCGCAAGTAGCCACTCACATCGACTTTACGACTTTCATGCGCAGCTACCAGGACATGGTCTACTCCACCGCCGTGCGGCTTCTTGGCAACGAGACGCAAGCGGAAGACATTGCGCAGGAAGTATTCATCAAGGCCTACGAACATTTCGACAACCTTCGCGCCAGCCAGACCGCCGGCGGCTGGTTGAAGACCGTGGCCACCAACCTTTCGATCAACCACATTCAGCGCTACAAGAAGCGGTGGACTTTCTTTTCGGACATTGTGCATAGGGACGACGAAGGTGGGGAGAAGGAGGTCGAGTTTGCCGCCCCCGACTCATTTTTCTCCGGCGTGGATTCCAGCGAACGCCGCGAATGGATCGAGCGGGCGCTGGAAAAGCTGCCCGAACACCAGCGCGTGCCGCTGGTTCTCTATCATTTCGAGGATATGCACTACGAGGAGATCGCGAAAAAAACACGGGTCTCCCTCAGCAAGGTCAAAACCGACATGCTTCGCGGTCGCGAGGCCCTCGCCAAAATCCTCGTGCGCAGCGGCAGTTCCCATGAACAGCCTGCCACGATTCTCCAAAAACCGGGCTTATGAATTTCAAAAGCTACCTCTCGGCTATGAAGCTCTGCTCCCGGCAGGCTGCTAAACCGGCACGGCGTGCTGGAGAAATCCGGCATGCCGGCTTCTTTCAGCGCGAAGCGCTGATTAAGGAGTTGGTGAGGAAGGGCGGTTCGCTGGGGGGCGGGTTACCCGAAGCTTTCCAAATCATCTGAGCGCACGTCCGACAAACTCCTTCGCCATGAACAAAATGACTCCAGAAGAGCTCGAAAAATTCATCCACCGGAACCTGCGTTCGCTCCCCGCGCGCCGCGCGCCGCGCTCGCTTGAATCGCGCGTCCTGGCCGCCATCGAACAGCAGGCGATGGTTCCCTGGTATCACAAATCCTGGAGCTACTGGCCCGCCGCCATCCGCGGCACCTTCCTCGGCCTGGCCACCGGAGTCACCGGCGCGGTCGTCGCGGCGTTCTATCTGATCGTCAACGGGGCCGAGGCCGGTGCGCTGATGGCGCAGACGAGCGAGCGGCTCAGCTTCGTGGCCAAGATCTACCATACGGCGGGGTGGATCATTGGATTTGCCGCCAATGTTTTTAGCAGCATCCCGCCGCTCTGGCTGTATGGCGGCGTGGCGCTGATCGCCGCGCTCTATGCCACCTTCTTCGGCCTCGGTGCCGCCGCTTATCGCACCCTCTCTCGTCACAGCTAACCCGCCTTTACTCCATGAAATCGAAGCCCTCCTGCCTCCTTTCCGCCCTTTGGCTGGCCCTTGCCTTGGCTCTTCTGCCGGTGCTCCATGCCCAGCAGGAAGCGCCCCCGGTGGCTCCCCCGCCGGCCGAGCAAGCGACAACCACCGAAAAATCCACTCCGGATGGGGCGGCCGCGCCCGCTGACAAATCGGTCGATGCGGAGAAGCCCGCGGCTGCGCCGGAGACACCGGCCGAAGCCGCGCCAACACCCGCGGATGAAAGTCAGCCGGCAGTCGCAAGCGAACCCGCCGGCGACGGCAAGAAGCTGGATGAAGGCAAAGCCGACGAAGAGGAAAAATCCGTTCGGGAGGAAGAAAAGCCCAAGCGGATGAGGAACCTCGGGACCTCTTCCCGCCGCCGATCGTCAAACAACGAGCGGGTCAGCATTTTCAGTGACAGCACGCTGGCGGCCGGCGAGGAAGCTGATGCCGTTGTTTCGATCCTGGGCTCGTCCACCTCCGAGGGCACGGTGCGCGATGCCGTTGTCTCCGTCCTCGGCTCATCCACCTCGTCCGGCGATGTCGGCAACGCGGTCGTCTCGGTCATCGGCGATACCCGGGTGACCGGCGGAACGGTCGGTGATGTCGCCGTGGCCGTGCTGGGCACGGCCTACATCAATGGTCACGTCAAGGGCAAGGTTGTCGCCGTGCTCGGCAATGTCGAACTGGGACCCGACGCCGTGGTCGATGGCGAAATCGTTTGCGTCGGCGGGCAGGTGAAGCGCGATGCGCAGGCTACGGTGCATGGCAACGTCCAGAATGTCGCTTTTGGTGGCCACAATTTCAATTTCACCGGCCTGCAGACCTGGTTCAGGGAGTGCCTGAGATATGCGCGTCCGCTGGCCTTCAACTCCAACCTGCTCTGGGCCTGGGGCATCGCGCTGACCTTCCTGGGATTTTATACCCTGATCGCCTTGATCACTCCGGCTGGCGTGAGGAAGTGCGTAACCACGCTCGAAGAGCGGCCCGGCTATTCGATTCTTTCCAGCCTGCTGACCCTGCTGCTGACTCCCGTGGCGTATCTGCTCCTGGTGCTCACATTAGTCATTGGCATCGGATTCATTCTGATGCCGCTGCTGTCCCTCGGACTGTTCTTCGCGGCGCTCTTCGGCAAGGTGGTCATGCTCGCCTGGCTCGGCTCACGCCTGACGAAGCTGTTTGGCAACGGCCCCCTGTCGCATCCGGCGTTTGCCGTGATCATCGGCGGTGCGATCGTCCTTGGACTCTACACCATTCCGATCGTCGGATTTATTGTCTACAAACTGCTGGGTATCCTCGGTCTCGGCGTGGTGCTCTACACCCTGCTGTTGCAGTTCCAGGCCAGCCGCCCGGCGCCCCGCCCGTTCGCGGCGGGCGCAATGGTGGCTGGCGGCGGAGCTGCGACCGCCGGCGAATCCCCTCCGGTTTCACCCACGCTGCCTCCCGTGATCTCAGCCGCCACATTACCGCGCGCCGGGTTCTGGCACCGCCTCCTCGCCTCGATATTGGATGCGGTCATCGTGGGCATGGCGTTCGGCATGATCCACAGCATCTGGCATGGTTTCGGCGGGATCTTCCCCTTCTGGTATGCCGTCTACTGCGTCATCATGTGGGCGACCAAGGGGACTACCATCGGCGGCATCATCTGCGGCCTCAAGGTTGTCCGGCTGGACGACCGCCCGGTGGACTGGAGCGTCGCCATCGTCCGCGCCTTGAGCGGGTTTCTCTCGCTGGCGGTGGCCGGTCTCGGATTCATCTGGGTTGTGTTCGACGACGAGAAGCAATCCTGGCACGACAAGATCGCGGGCACGACCATCGTCCGCGTGCCGAAAGGCACGGCGCTGCTGTAACAGCCTTGCGCCTTTTGGTTAAAGGCTTTGGCTGGGGCCCATGGCAAAACCAACGGTCGGCATCATCATGGGCAGCACTTCGGATTGGGAGACGATGCAGCATTGTGCGCAGACTCTCGATCAGTTGGGGCTGACCTACGAAAAACGCGTCATCAGCGCCCATCGCACCCCGCAGCTTGCCTTTGAATGGTGTTCGAGCGCGGAAGACCGCAGCCTGCGGGTGATCATCGCCGCCGCGGGTGGCGCGGCCCATCTTGCGGGGGTCGCAGCGGCGCTGACGCTGCTGCCCGTGCTGGCCGTGCCGATGGAATCGGCCTCGCTCAAGGGGCTCGATTCGTTGCTTTCGATGGTGCAGATGCCGGGGGGCGTGCCGGTCGCCACCTTTGCGATTGGCAAGCCCGGGGCAATTAATGCCGCCCTTTTTGCCGGAGCCATTCTGGCCGGAAGCGATGCGAAGACGCGCCGCGCCTGGAAGAAATTCCGCGACGCCCAAACGGAGAAAGTCCTGCAGGCGAAGCTACCCTGAGCCAACGTATCCAGGCAGCTGAAATTTTGTGGGAGCGAGCTTGCTCGCGACTCATGACGGCAATGTCGCGAGCAAGCTCGCTCCCACAAAATCAACTCATCGTTCCGACTGAGACTCAGCCGCCCAGGCCGTAGAAAAGATGTTCGCCGGGATAGTCGGGCACCGGGTGCCGGCCGAGCGGCCGGGCGGTGGCGTCGAGAGACAGGGACTTTGCGGCCGGTTCGCTCAGCACGCAGGTGCAGCCGAGGCCCTTCGTGGATTTTTCAATGCGGAAAAGGTAAATGACGTCCGTGCCAATGAGCGACTCACCCTGGAGGCCGCCGCTGATCCGGATGCGGCCGTAGTGAAGCAGGATGCGGTAGGGGCGTGGACTGGCGGACTGGAGCCGGATGAGTTCCTGCAAGGCGCCGTTGACCTTGCCGGCCGGCTGTCGGTCCTGCCGCCAGTAGGCGAAGACGGCGTCGCCGAGATAGGCGTTGATGGTGCTGCCGGATTGGACCAGCACCGGGCGGATGAGCTCAAGCCAGTGCTTGAAATCGGCGGAGGCCACCTCTGCGCCGACGGCGTGGGTGTGCGCGGTGTGTCCGATGAGATCGAGCATGATGAGCCAGCAGTCACCGGAGTGGATCTGGACTGAAGTGACGCCGGATGCGCCAGTGTCGGCGTTACCAAGATCGCCCGTCTGGCTGGCCTTCTGCTGGCAGCGGTAGGCAAGGGTGATATCGCCGAGCTCGATCGTGTCGCCATCGGCCAGCGGGCTGATTTGCTCAAGGCGAAGGCGATTGAGGTAGGTGCCGTTGGTGCTGCGGAGATCGGCCAGGAGGTAGCCGCCGCCGGGACCGGGCTGGAGCATGGCATGGCTGCGCGAGATGCCGGGCAGATCCAAGACGAGGGTGTTGGTGGCGCCGCGACCGAGGGTGCAGGTGCCCTGGTCGAGCCAGACAATGCGGCCGTCGGCGAATTCCAGCCAGGCTTGGGGAAGGGGGGCGTCCATGTGGCTGGCCGCGGCTAATTATTTCAGTCGCAGCCGCCAGAGATTGCAGGCTCCGCCGCGGTTGGAGAGAAAGTAAACGATATTGGGGTCGGTGGGCGACCACGCGGGAAGGATGTCATCGGAGCCGTTGGCGGTGAGCTGTTGGATCTGGGATCCGTCTGCATTCATCACGTAGATGTTGTTGTTGCGGCGGCCTTGCTCGTCAACGTCGCGGTCGGAGACGAAGAGGATGCGGACCGGGCTGGAGAAACTTGCCACCGGGTTGAAGCAATTGGCGGCGAGAAACGATTCTTCGGACACGAGATTGGTTTCGAGGCGTCCATCAGGATCGACGGAGTAGATCTGGCGCTTGCTGCCGCTCTCGTCGATGCGGGTGAAATAGATCTTGGAGTGTTCGCGGTGGCTGACTTCCTCGGCGGAAATTTGAAACTGAGTGGGGAGCGCGCCGTCGAGCTTTACGGTGCAGAGCAGCGGCTTGGCCGGCGGGTAGTTGGGCTCGATGGAGAGGTAGACGACCTCGCGATTGCTGTCGGTGTAACTGGGGCCGTGGTTGAAGCGCTGGTCGTTGGTGATGCGGGCGACGCCGCCGAAGGTGCGGTTTTCGGCGAAGTTGATCCGGAAGATGTCGGTTTTCTGCAGGTCGCCGCGGTTGGACTGGAAGACGAGGATATTGCTCGAGTCCGGGGCGATGATGGGGAAACTGTCGAAGTAGCGCTTGTTGTTGTCGATGATCCGGGCCGTGCCGCCGCCATCATCTTCCACGCGCTTGAGGAAAAGCGCGGAATAGAACCGGCCCGAGTCATCCTGCGAGGTGACGGACAGGATGGCCGACTCGCCGTTGGGGGTGATGGCAAAGGAGTTCAGCGCCTGGAGCGGAGCCTTGGGATTCTGGTCGCGGCGGGTAAAGCGGGTGAGGCGCGCGAGACCGGTGACATCGGCGTTGCGCTCGCTGGTATCGAGCAGGGCAACGCGGGGTTTCTGGTCGACAGAGAGGCGCGCGCCGGTGGCGGTGACTTCGACGCCGGGCGTGTAGGGCGCGACCGGCAGCTCGGTGACGGCTTTGAGGGTGAACGTGACATTGGCGATGCCATCGTGCGTGAGGGCAACCTGGGCGGGTTGGTAGATGGTGGGGATTTCAGCGTGCAGGGTGAAGGTGGGCCAGGGCTTGGTCTTGTCCGCGCGGGTGAACACCTGCGTCACCTTTTGCGGGGCGAGGCCGAGATCGTGGCTCTCAAGGGTGAGGCTTGCCTGGATGGCGGAACCATCGAGGGCCTTGGCGTCGACGAGGAAGATGCGTTCCTTGCGCAATTGGCTGAGGGTGACGGGTGCGGGGGCTGGCGCGTCGTAAGCGAGGGCGAAGCTTTCCGTCTGATAGTCGGTCTTCGCGAGGGTGACGCCGAGGGGTTGCCAAGGAGCATGCTTGTTGTCGCGGAAGAAGGTGGCTGTGAGGGTGAGCGGCGTGACGCCGACGGGCTTGCCGTCAATGGTGGCGTTGGCACTGTCGGGGCTGGAGCGGACGGTAATCTCTTTCTCAGTCGAGAGCGGTTCGAGCGTGACCGCGAGTTCCCGCGGCTTGGTTCGTGTGCTCCAGGTGACAGTTTCGGACTGGTAGCCGGGCTTCTCGACCGTGAAAGCATAGGGTTCGTCGCGACGTTTCATCTCGAAGCTGGCGGGTGAGGGGAGGCGCTGGCCGGTTTCCGCGACAACCGTGGCGCCGGCCGGAGTGGCGGTGATCTTGACCGTCACACCCCAGGAAGAAACGGCCGCGATCAGGGCCAGCGCGCCCGGCAGGAGGAGGCGGCGGATATTTGACGGCATGAGGCTGCTAGCTAAGCGCCAGATGTGAAGGCCGGTCAATCGGCATTTTTGTTTCGTCTGGCCACCAGCCCGGGGGCCGGTTGAATAACTGCTCGCCCACCATGGACCCGACACCGGAGAAAACCATTTTTGTTCCCCGCAGCTCCGCCCAGAGCGACGGGTTTCAAGCCGGCGATGTGGTCGGCCAATATCGGGTGGAAAGGGTGCTGGGGGCCGGTGGCATGGGGGTGGTTTATCTCGCGAAGCACACCGCGTTGAAAAAGGACTTCGCCCTGAAGGTTCTGCCGGCCCTGCTGGCCCAGGATCATTCTTTCGTGACGCGATTCAAGAAGGAGGGGGTGATGGTCGGTAAGCTCAAGCACGCCCACATCGTCAACGTGACCGATTTTGGCGAGAGCCAGGGCAAACTTTACCTCGTGCTGGAATATGTCGATGGCGGTTCGCTGGAGGAGTGGTTTGATAAAAATCGCAAGGCCGGCAGCGGCGCCCCTTCCGCTGAGGTTCAGCGGTTGATTGGGCAGATCTTGCATGGGCTGGCGCATGCCCACCAAGCCGGTCTCATCCACCGTGATCTTAAGCCGGCCAATGTGCTGTTGGAGAAGACCGGCGAGGCCAAGATTTCGGACTTCGGGCTCGCACGGCTGGTGGACGACGAGGAATACCGGCGCGCCGGCGGCACGGCTTCGCCGTTCCACGGCGACAGTGTGACCACGACCGGAACCCTCGTGGGCACGATCGATTTCATGTCGCCGGAGGCGCGCAATATGCGGCCTTCGGACGCCCGTTCCGACATCTTTGCGGTGGGCGTGATGGCCTACTACCTTTTGACCGGAAAGAAGCCCGGCGCCATGGCCCAGCCGGCCTCGCGTTTGGTGCCGGGCCTCGACGTGCGGTGGGACAAATTCATCTCCACTTGCCTCGCGGAGGGGCCCGAGGATCGCTTTCAAACGGCCGGCGCTGCGCTGGTCGCAATCCAGCAATTGCACCAAAAGGCCGCCCCGCCCCGCTGGCTGGTGCCGGTTGCTCTTGCGGCGGCTCTGGCCGTCGCGGGGGGATTCTGGTTTTGGCGCAGTTTGCCTTCGCCTGCCGTTTCCGACCACAGCAGTGAGAAGCCGGCATTCATGCCGGCGGCGCTGCCGGCGCCACCCGTCGCCCTTGAATCGGAGCCCAAGACCGCGGCTCCCGTTGCCGCCACGGTTCGCCAGCTCATGCTGGTGACCCTGCCAGTAGCCACCACCGTCATTTGTCGCAATCAGACCCATAAGGCCGACTCGGCCGGCAAACTGCTGCTGGAGCTGCCACCCGGTGCGCAATCGGCAAGAGTCCGCGCTCCCGGTTATTTGGATTGGGAAGGGGAAATCGGCGCCGGGGAGAACCAGGCCGAGGAATCGATCCCGCTGGAACTTGTGCCGCCGCACGCGGTGCGGATCACCGGATTGCCGCCGCAGGCGAGTGTGACCATTGGCGATCTCACGCGCACAGCCGATGCCGCCGGCGCGGCCGTCCTCGATTTGCGCCCGGGTCGCTTCATGCTCGCCGCCACTGCGGCGAAATATGAGCCACTCTCGCAATCGATCGACATCCAGCTGGGGACGGAAACCGTCGCGCTGGAAATGAAGCGGCTCCCGCCCCCCGCGGAGATCGCGGTGACGCTGCCGGATGGCAGCACCGTGAAATTCCGCCATGCGCCCGCCGCCAGTTTCCAAATCGGGTCGCCGCCGGACGAACGCGGCCGGCAGCGCTCGGATCTCGCGCGCACCAAGGCGGAGATCACCCCGGGTTTCTACATCGCGGAAACCGAAACCACCCAACGCCAGCATCGCTCACTGACCGGCCGGAATCCCAGCAGCAGCCGCGCCTTGGCCGACGAAACCCGCCCGGTGGAGCAGGTGGCTTGGCACGACCTGACCGGCCCCGGCGGGGTGCTGGAAAAGCTCAACGAGGTGCTGCGCAAGCAGGGACTGCCCTGCCGGGCCGATCTGCCGACGGAAGCCGAATGGGAATACGCGTGCCGCGCCGGCACCGAAACCGCTTACAATGATGGCAGCAACCTCACGAACGAGCGCGAGGATCCGGCGCTCGGGGCGCTGGCCTACTACGCCTATTCGCGCGGCGGAGCGCACGATGCGCCGTCACCGGTTGCGCGGTTCAAGCCCAACCAATGGGGATTGTATGACATGCACGGCAACGTCGGCGAGTGGGCGTATGGCCACCGCGGCAGCCGTGAACCAGTCCAGCGTGGCGGCAACTGGAAAGCCGGCGCGGCCCTCTGCCGTTCCGCATCGCGGGTTGAACTTACTCCTGACGCGCGGTCCACGGACGTCATGGGTTACCGGCTTGTGCTGCGCCCGACGCAGGAATAGGCCGGGCCCGTCCCGCAGGGGGGAAGACGTCATCCCCGGGCTGTTGAGCAGGGCGCGGCGATTGTCACCGGGCGTGTGTGCCGCCGGTCGCGTGGGCGTAGCAGGCCGACCCTGTGAGCGAGGCACCAGGCACGATTCAACGCTGGAGCGAACCGCGCCGCGAGGGCAGGAATCCTGGCCGAGCAATTCGCTCAATCGTGAGGCTCTTGCAAAACCCGTAGCCGAACTCGTAAGAGTTTGGCCGCTTTGGCCATCGTACGAGCCAAAGTCTCACGACTTCGGCTACCCGGCCAACGAGCGCGAGTGGGTTTTGAAAGAGTGTCATATATGATGTCATATCCGCTGGAGCCTTTGCCTGAGATTCTGGAGCGGTCCGTTTGTAAACACGGAGATTTGCTGGTCCCGAGAACATGCGTTTCCTGCCACCTTCGGCGCTGAATCACTTCATATTATGTTCTTCAGTATGGCTATAAGGTAGGCCGAATATTTATATTGAACAGATATTGATTGAATCTCGTCGCTGAAAATGCACAGTTCGGCGCAAGAAATTAGCCTGTGAACGGTAGTTTCGTGCAACACACACCCACTAGAACTATGAACAATAGCTCCGTAAGTTATCTACGGAAGCCTTTGGCGCTGGTGAGCGTCGGGCTTTCCCTGTTCGCGGCCAACGCCGCTTTTGCTCAAACCACGACTGCGGCTACGACCACGACCGCAGCTAGAAGCGACGAGACGATAAAACTCGAGAAGTTCGTCGTCACGGGATCGAACATCCCGACCACCGAGACCGCCGGTGAGGCCCGCACCTTCCCGGTGCAGGTCATCGACCGCAAACAGATCGAAGCCAGCGGCATGTTCAACACCACCCAGCTCCTCCAGAAAATGACGCTCTCCAACGGCGGCAGCGTCCCGCTGAGCAACAATGCCACCGGCTTCACTCCGGGCGCGGCCTCGACCTCCCTGCGGGGGCTCGGGCCCGAAGCGACCCTCGTGCTGATCAACGGCCGTCGCGTCGCCCCGTTCCCGGTCGGAGCAGGCGGCACCACGGCGTTTGTCGACCTCAACACCATCCCGCTTGCGGCCATTGAGCGCATCGAAGTGCTGAAGGACGGCGCCTCCGCCACCTACGGCGCTGATGCCGTCGCCGGTGTGGTCAACATCATCCTGCGCAAAAATTACAACGGCGCCATGGCCACCCTGTCCTATGGCAACACCACCAACAAGGACTCCTCGGACTTCAACGCCAACCTGGTCTATGGCGTGACCTCCGACACGGGCAGCATCACGATCGGCGCCAACTACCAGAAGCGCCAGCCGATCTTCAATCGCGACCGCGATTACTCGGCCGTCCCGGCGTTTCTGAGCTCGAACTCTTCGCCGCCGAACTTCCAGCTCACCCGCGATGCCGTGCTGCTCGCCCTCGGCCTGCCCGCCGGCTCGCCGATCACCATCAACGGCGTGGCCAATACCGCCACCCAAACGTTCTTCGGGTCCACCTATGCCGTCAGAACGACCAACAATGGCAACGTGCCGGCCAGCCAATACACCTACTCCACCGGCCGGACATCCACGTTCAACTACAACGAATTCTCCGGTTCTTATCCCGAGGTCGGCCGCCACGGCATGTTTGCCGCGTGGGAACGCGACTTCTTCGGCAAGAACGCCCAGTTCAACGGCGACGTCATGTATCAGGACGTCGTCGAATACGACGAACTGGCCCCTTATGCCACCGGCAACTTCGCCTCGCCCGGCCAGACCACCATCGTGATCCCGGCCAACACGCCCAACCCGATTCTCACCGCAGCCGAAATCGCGGCCGGCGGCGTCCGCACGGCCGTGGCCGGCGCCTACAACCCGTTCAATCCATTCAATCAGGATATCTCGGGCAGTTCGCGCATCCGTCTCGCCGAATTCGGCAACCGGATTTTGCAGAACCACAACACAGCATTCGGCATGACCGGCGGCCTGCGCTTTGATAATATCGCGGACAAGTTCACCCTCAATGCCGTGGGTCGCTACAGTCAGATTGAGAACGCGACCAACAACCGCCTGATCGCCACTTCGCGCATGCTGCGGGCCCTGAACGCCAATGATTCGATCTTCAAGCCGGGCAGCAGCGACTACATCGGCACTACGATCCCCTACAATCCGTTCGGCTACTACCAGAACCCGATCCCGTCCAACACCGCCGTGGTCAATTATGCCACCCAGTATCAGCGCGACTACAGCATGTCGCGCCTGGTTGACGGCGGCCTCAGCCTTTCCACCGGTGAATTGATGGAGCTGCCCGCCGGCAGCGTCGGCTTCGCCATCGGCGCCGACTACCGCCGCGAGGCCATAGAGCAAAGGCCGGATTCCGCGCTGCAAGCCGGCGAAATCCTCGCCTCCCCCCCGTCCTCGCCCATCTCGCGCCAGCGCAAGGTGGCGTCCTACTTCACCGAGTTCGAGATCCCGGTCTTCAGTGAGAAGAACGCCCAGAAGTTTGCCCGCAACCTTTCGTTCAACGTCGCCGGCCGCTATGAGACCTTCCTCACCAGCGACCAGAGCACTTTCGTGCCCAAGATTGGCTTCAAATGGATGCCGATTGACGAGACCCTCGTCATCCGCGGCAGCTGGGGCAAGGGGTTCCTGCAACCTTCGCTTTATCAGCTTTATGCCCCCCCGGTCAGCGCGCTCACCCCGATCGACGACCCGGTCTCCGGCGTGTTTGAACCCGAGCAGCCCGTCACTTCGCGGGGCAACAAGAACCTCGCCCCCGAGGACTCCGAGTCCTTTAACGTCGGCGTCGTCTGGACCCCGAAGGGCATGCTGAAGGGCTTCTCCTTCTCGATGGATGCCTGGCGCCTTGAGCGCACTGGCACGGTGTCGATTGACTACCAGAACACGCTGGATCGTTCGATCACCAACCAGTTGATCGCCGGTGAAAGCGTGATCCGCGACTTCGCGGGCAATCTCCTCCAGGTCAATTCGGTGTATCGCAACCTTGGCCAAACCAAGGTCCAGGGCCTCGACTTCGCCACCAGCTACACTTTCAAGACGGCAACCCTCGGCCGGTATGAGGTTGGCGTCAACGCAGTCTACACCAACTCCTACAAGGTCGCCAGCAATCCGGGCGACCCGCTGATCGACCTGATCGGCCAGGGCATCCCCGACGCGAACTCCGATGACGCCTACCTGAAGTGGAAGGGCCAGGCTTGGGTCGACTGGACCTATAAGGGCGTCAGCAGCCGCGTGACGGCCAACTACACGGACGGCTTCGCCGATCTCGACCTCGACAGCGAGCCTCGCCAGGTCTCCTCGACCGTCTTCTACGACTTCCAGACCAGCTACAAGTTCTTCCCCTCGAAGGGCTCGGGTGACCGCAAGTGGTGGTCCGACACGAAGCTGACGGCCGGCGTCACCAACTTCCTGGACACGGATCCCCCTCTGGCCCAGGCCGAAGGTGGTAATACCAACAATTACCCCGGCTTCCTCTACACGATCGAAGGCCGCTTCGTCTACGTGCAGCTCGAAAAGAAGCTGTAAGCGCAGGCGATGCCGATCTCTTCAAGGCGGCTCCTTCGGGAGCCGCCTTTTTCTTCGATGTTGCCGTTGGCGCCCGGCCGGTCGGCTAGCCGGTCGACACCTCAAAGGTCTGGCTGTTTCGCGCCCAGTCGATTGCCGGCAGCCCCCGCCCGGGCGCGCGGCGACCCAGAATCCTTCTGACACTGTAATTCCGGTTCCGCCGGAGTTCGATCCCGTTGGTCAGGGTCATGTGGCTGATCGCCACCTGACCCACGCCACGGACGGCAATACGCAGCCGTGCGGCCGGCGAATCAACCGGCACGGTGAACTCCCTTTGATCTTGGTCCGCGACCGGGGCGGCCATGGCGCGAAACTCGATCATGAAACGCCCCGCCGGTTCGCGCCACGAACCTCCTCCATGGGTTGCTTGAAGCACCCGGGCTTTCAGTTCCGCAAGCGGGGGCCAGGTGGCTCGCGCGGCTTGCCTGGCTGCGGCTAAAATTTGAGCTGCATGTCCTTACTTTCCAATCAAAGGTAAGGCGTATGGAACTGACGACCAAAATAACCAGCAAGGGTCAGGTTACCATCCCGGTCGCGGTGCGGCGCAAACTGGGTGTCTCAGGAGGGGAACGGGTGGTCTTTGTGTTTCACCGGCCGGGCGAGGTTATCTTCCGGCGGGCCGGGATCGCGTCCGCTTCAAGCCGCGGGGTGCTGGTCGGCAAGACCAACGGCAAGGTGGCGACCAGCGCGGACATTCAGCGTGCGGTAGCGGAAGGGGCGGCACGGAGCCATCCCCGGTGATCGCGATCGACACCAATCTGCTGGTCCGCCACCTGACACAGGACGATCCTGCCCAATCGGGCAAGGTGGCCAAACTGCTGGCCGGGGCGGCGAGCGAGGGAGAACTCATTCTCCTGACCGAAATAGTGCTGTGCGAAACGGCCTGGGTGCTGACGCGTTTTTACGAGGTAAAGCGAACTGACCTGCTGACCGCTTTGGGGCGAGTCTTGGCGGATACGCAATTTGCTTTCCAGCATCGCCCCGAGGTGGAGGCGGCGTTGCGGCCGAGCCGCACGGGCCGCGGACATTTTGCCGACCATCTCATTTCCTCCCTGGCGCGCGCCGCCGGTTGTCGCACGACCTACACTTTTGAGAAAGGCTTGGGGGCGTCGTCTGGCTTTACCCTGCTGTAAGCGCGGAAGGAATGGAGGTGCTTGGGTTGGAGCTTCACGGCCAATCGCCTGATGTCCTGCCGCCTATCCCTCGACCTAAAACCTCCTTTGCTGAAAAGACCGCATGCGGCCGTGCCGCTTTCGAAGCTACGGCGTCTTTACCCAAAGCGTAGCATCGCCATCTTGGCCCCGGTCTTCTCCTTGAGGCAGGGGAAGCCTCGTTTCGGCGCACGCGATCCGAGGACTTTCTTCCGGCGATAATCCGGCGCGCTTTGGGTCGCAACCCCGTTGGTCAGCGCCACGTGGCTGATGGCCACCTGGCCCACGCCGCGGACGACAATGCGCAATGGCGGAAACACCGGAGGCACGGCGACCTCGCCCGCGCTCCTGGATTCCATCGGTACCGGCACGGTGAACTCCCGTTTGATCTTGGTCCGCGGCCGGGCTGCCGGGGCGCGAAACTCGATTGTGAAGCGGCTGGCCAACTCCTGCCAGGAACCGTCTGTCGCCTGCTGTTCGACCACCACCTTCTGCACCGCCGGAGCGAAGTTGTGCACCGTGAACTGCAACTGCCAGGCGCCGCAGACCGGCGACGCGTGCCAAAGCAGGTCGGGTTGCTTGATGACGCGCTTCAGCCATTCGCGCCATTCGGCCAGCCGCTTCTCATCCGCGTCCAGCATCAGTTCATTCTGACCCCGCACCGCCGGATTGCGGGAGAGTGCCCACATGGCCCGCGCCGCCGTCCGTCCGTCTTTGAGGACCCGCGCAAACGCCAGGGCGGTCCCTGAGGATTTTGTCATATAATATATGACGAGAGTCCGATCACGCTTGGCGAGAAGCCGGCGCCACTGGAACACCTGCCGTGCCGCCTCGCGCACGAAAACATCCCGCCGGGCCAGATAGTGGCGAAAGGCGAGGCTGGCGGCGAACGCTTTGGGCCAGGTTCGTCGCGACAGACGGGCGAAGAAACGCTCCTCGGCCTGGTAGGGTTTCACGCTTTCCTGCCCCGCAAAGACGTCCCAGCGATCGTTGATTTGCCAGCGGGCGTAGCCAGCAAAGGCGTGCTCGTCGGCCGCAAGCAACGCCCGGGCCAGCAGGCGAGCATTCGGGATTTTGTAGACCCGGTCGAGCCCATGGGCGAGCAGGGTGGTGGTGTCGTCCTCGCCCGGTTCGAGCCAAAGGGTGGCGGCGGCCGCATCGACCACCGTGGTGGTTTCGAGCGCAAGCCGGTAGGCCTCCCAGGATGTCACGAGAAAACCATCGGCATTGACCGCGCCACAACGCTCCCACCACGAGCGCAGGTTGCCCAGCCGGTCGCCAAACACCGGCAGGGGTTCGTGGCGAAAGGCTCCGTTCATCGGGCAGCCATAGTAGGCGATGCCCTGTTTCCTCAGGGCCGGCTGCAAATCGCGCTCGGCGAAGTTGAAAAACTCCACGCGCGGCTTTCTCGCGAATGGATAGTAATACCAGTCGTAAGCCGTGATGCCGGGCGGCAACAGCGGAATGGCCTCGGGCACGAAATAAAGCATATCGGCCCACAGGCCCAGTTGCAGGTTGAGCCGGCGGCAAAGGGCGTGGAGCCGCTGCACGTGCCCGGCGAAATGCGCGGCCAGGCCGAGCCGTGCCACCTCCGCCCGGCAGCGCGGGCAGCGGCCGAGCAGGAAAGATTCGTCGAGCCCGACGTGCACTTTGCCCGACGTGCAATACGGCGCCATGTCGCGCAACAGGATCTCCGCCAGCGCGAGCGTCCGCGGATGGAGCGGGCAGAGCTGGCCATGCTCGAGCGGCCGGTCCCGCTCGTCCCGCAGTTCGTTCAGTTCCCGCCATTCGGGATGCTTGATGAGATACTGGGTGTGTCCGAGCAGGTTGACGATCGGCACGACCCGGATGCCATTCTGCGCCGCGGTCAGCACCAGTTCGCCGAGTTCCTGGTAGGAATAGGCATCGTCACGACCCACCCCGGGCAGCCCGGGGTAGTGCACCGCGTCTTCCAGGTGCAAGTAAAGTTCCTGGTAACCCCACACGGCATAGCGCGGCAGCAGGCGGGTCAAAACGTCCAGCCGCTCGACCTGGCGGGCGAGATCCCATTGGAAGGCACGAATCATGCCGGCGAAGCCTTCCGGTGGGATCGGACGAGTGGGTGCGCGCGCAGGTAGTTGTTCATCCACTCGATGCCGCCAGCCTCGTCGTTGAACGCCCCGTCGAGTTGCGATTCGAAAGCGGCGTCCAGAGCGGGCGTGAATTGAGGGCCGGGTTCGAGGCCAAGGGCGATCAGGTGCCGTCCGAGCACGATGGGTTTGGGCGCGACGTGTTCCAGCGCCAGTCGCTGTGCCGCGGCGCGCAGCAATTCGATCCGTTGCACCGTTTCCTTGGGAATTAGAGGGGGCCGGCCCAGATGGTCGGACCGCATCACCGCGATGAGATCGTCGATCGTGGCCGGGGCGATTTTTCGCGCCAGCCGGCGCACCGTGGTGTCGCGGAATTCCGCGGGCCCATGATGGTGGAGCAGGTGGTTCATGACCAGCGGGCGGACGTGTTCGATCAGCTCCAGCGGTGCGCCGATCCGCCGGAGGAAACTCTCCGCCAAGGGGCCGCCGGCGGCTTCGTGTTCCGGACTGATCCAACGCAGCTGCCCGCGCTTTTTTGCCTGCTTGGTGGTGGATGGCTTGCCGAAATCGTGCCCGAGGACGCTCAATGAAAGAATGCGGCGGGTGTTGGGCGCGCCCTCGCGCCACGTGGCCAGACCGACCAGGGCATCGAGGCAATGGCAGGTGTGGACGAAGACATCGCCCTCCGGATGCCATTCGGGTTCCTGTGGCACGCCGTCGAGCGCCGCCACCTCCGGGAAATGCCGCAGCCAACCCATCTGTTTCAGCGCGAACAGGCCGAGCGACGGCTTCACGGCCTTGGTCGCCCACTTGTCCCATTCGCCCCATACGCGCTCGACCGGCAGCTCCGTATAGCTGTCGCCGATGGAGCGGCAGAGCGCGGCGGTTTCCGGCGCAATCGTAAACTCGAAACGGGCCGCCAGCTGAAACGCCCGGAGCACGCGCAGAGGATCCTCGACGAAAGCCGGCCCGGTATGTCGCAGGATTTTCTTCTTCAGATCATTTCCCCCGCCATGAAGGTCAATGACGCGGTTTTCGAGCGGGTCATAGCTGATGGCGTTGAGCGTGAAATCGCGCCGCGCCGCCGCTTCGGCTTCGGTCAATTTCGGGTCGGGCTCGATCGCGAAGCCGCGATGGCCGGCGCCGGTCTTGGATTCCCGCCGGGGCAGGCTGAAATCGTATTCCGCGCCGTCGAGGCGGACCTTCAACACGCCAAAGCTGCGCCCGACTAGGTCGGTCGGGCCAAACGGCGCCAGCGCCCGGCCCATCGCCTCGTAGTCGAGTCCAAAGACCTCGATGTCGAAATCCTTGGGTTCCAACCCGAGCAACCAGTCGCGCACGCAGCCGCCCACCAGACACGGCCGGCCTCCGGCGGAACGCAGGGCGGAGAGGGCGGCGCGAAGTGGACTGGGAATCTGCATGGATGCGCGGCTGGGCGGGATTTTATCGTCCAGCGTGAAGCAATTCGTCGCCAGCGCAAGGCTGGCACGGGTGGGCGGGTCGGAGCAGCCGCTGCCGCGAATCAGCCCGGTCTGGCAACCATGCAGTGAGCCTGAGCCGGAACGATGCAGTTGCCCGTAGGCCAGCGAGCTCGCTCGCGCTCTTTGGGCGCCCGCGAGCGGGCTGGCCTACCGTCGCATTTTTCAGTCTCGCAAATTCAGAGGAGAATCGCAGGCAACTGCATCGTTCCGGCTCAGGCGGCGGAACGCGGCCAGGCGCTCCAAACCACCAGAGCCCATCCGGCCAGAAACGCCAGGCCACCCAGCGGGGTGATTGGTCCGAGGATCTTTGGTCCGCCCAGGGACAGCCAGTAGAGCGAACCGGAAAACAGGACAATGCCCAGGCTCCAGCACAGCGCGATCCAGCGGGCATTGACCCAATTGCCGGTCAGCATGGTCAGCGCGAGCAGGGCAACCGCGTGGATGAGCTGGTAAAGCACCGCAGTCTGCCAGGTCGAGACGCTGCCGCGCGCGGCGAGGGTCTCCTTGAGAGCATGGGCGCCGAACGCGCCCAACGCGACACCGGTGAAACCAAAAAGGCCGGCGGAGAGAATGATCAGGCGGGAGGAATTCATGTCGAAATCAGCGTATCGACATCAGCGCCCAAAACAAACACATCCATTGGCCAGCGGTTTCATGCGTAACACCATCCACAGCTACAGAAGTGAAAGTAGCGGCAGGGGGGGCGGCCCGCCGCCGGGGGGGGGCCCCCGGGGGGCGAGGCGGGCCCCCGCCCCCCGCCCCCGCCCCC
>OBEQ011431406.1_pt1 | contig 19100 bp, 19 predicted proteins | sample 1670901 | NCBI WGS metagenome assembly OBEQ01 (sample SAMEA104232315, study PRJEB22302) | groundwater metagenome | biome: forest; feature: aquifer; material: groundwater | place: USA | collected 2011-08-07 | depth 5.4 m
AAGAAACCGCCAGTTGCAGAAATGATTAAAAAGGCAATTAGTAAGGAGAAAGGCTCACAAAAACCAGGTAAAGAAAGTGCCGGAATATTAAGTAAAACTCAAGCCCAAGAAATTGCAAAATCGAAACTGGACGATTTGAATACAACCGATATTGACGCTGCAACCAAGATTATAATGGGTACAGCACGATCAATGGGAATCGAGGTAAAATAATGGGAAAAATTAGAGTAAAAACACTCGGAGACGAGGAAACAGAATTAAAAGAACAGAAAGAAAAACAAAGAAAAAAAGAGGAAAAGAAGCTTGCTAAAGCTCCTGGACTTAAAGGCGGACAGCGGGTTGTTGCTGTTGGACCAACCGAAGAAGAAATAGAAAAAGCTACTCCAGAACCACAAAAGAAAGAACCAATTGAAGAAAAATCAAAAAAGAAATCGTATTCTTCCAAAAAAGTCACAAAACAAAAACATTCACGTAGATATCAAAAAGTATTAAGCTTAGTTGACAGAAACAAAAAATATTTACTAAAAGATGCGCTTGAACTGCTACCAAAAATGACATTAGCAAAGTTCGATGAGACGGTTGAGCTACACATTAATACTATTGAGCAAGGAATTTCTGGCAATTTAACCCTTCCTCACGGAACAGGTAAAAAGACAAGAGTTGTAATTGCTGACGACAAAACCATAGCAGACATTGAAAAAGGCAAAATTGAATTCGATATATTAGTAGCTGTTCCTCAAATGATGCCAAAATTGGCAAGAGTAGCAAAAATATTAGGACCCCGAGGATTAATGCCAAATCCTAAAAATGGAACAATTACAGACAAACCAGAAGAAGTTGCTAAAAAATATGCAGGCGGACAAATTAGATTTAAAACCGAAGCTAAAGCGCCGGTGATTCACTTGACTGTTGGTAAAGTTTCCTTTGGAACAGATAAATTGGCAGATAATATTAGAATGGTAATACAATCAATTACTCAAGGAAAGATCAAAAACATTACTCTTAAATCTACTATGTCTCCAGGAATAAAAATCACCTTAGAATAAGCTTATTTATTACATTGACCACCCCATCTTCTTCTACAGTTGGAGCAATATAATCCGCAATCGCCTTTAAATCTTCTACAGCGTTTCCCATGGCAACCTTATAACCTGCTGCCATAAGTAATGAAAAATCATTGTAACCATCGCCTACTGCAATAACGTCTTTTTTATTAATTTCAAGAGTTTTAAGAATAATCTCAACACCATGTAACTTGGTGGCTTTAACATGAGAAAGATTTAAACCGAATTTATCTGGATATTTATGCCTGGTTTTGTGCGCTACTATAGTTGGCAAATCCGATAATTCCTTTAAAACCATCTCTATTTGATCTGAAGAATACTCTTCAAACGCAAAAAACATATATACACTTTCTAATTTTTCATTTTTACTAACCGACCTTTCTATACCTTCGTGCATGTTGCGTTTGGCAAAAAACTTAATATTGTGCTTGTGCATAATTTCCATTGCTTTCTCAACGTCATCTTTATTAATAGGTTGGTCGTATATTAACTTAAGAGTTTTTAAATCTATTACATTAGCGCCATTATTAATAACCGCAAAACCGCTTTTCATCTCTAATTTTTCCAAAATATTTTTTATTGATGAAAAGGCTCTACCTGTTACTAAACAAACAGTTAACTTTTCTTGAGCTTGTTTTATAGCTTCTATTACTTTTTCAGAGGGCATTGCAGCATAGTCGTAAGGAATAAGAGTCCCATCTATATCTAGCATTAATGCCTTATATTTCATTGCCATATTGTAGCATAAAGAAGGATTTTTTGGGGATAAAATTTCTGTTTCTTAAAAAATTATTTTTATATCTCCGTGATGGAATAAGTTCTCTGCTTCTGGTGTTACAATTGCCCACCGATACGCAGCATATAATGCATCCGTAGCAGTATTGCCTAAATTTGCTTGTTTTGAAGCAGCATAAGCCGCTTTATATTCACTGTTATTCTGAACTAAAATAGATAATATATCTGTTCCCTCAAGCGCTCTAAATGCAATTAAGTACGCAGCAATATCATTTGCTGCCACAGTTCTTCCTGGGTTTGGACTATATGCAGAAAGTATCCTTAAAGATTGTGTAAAAATATCAGCACTTACTATTTCTTGAGATTTTTTTCGAGCTGGTATAGTAATATTTACAAATTTGCCCGTATTTTCTTAAGAGTTTCTCCCATATGTAAATGATAAAGTAGCAATCCACACGCCTCTTTTAATAATCCAAAAGCAAGATACGCTTCATATTCTTTTTTTTCATCAGGAGATAACAAATTTGGATCTCTCCCTGTATAAGTAATCTCAGGAGAAAGTCCTTGGAATATCTCTTTATCTGTCGGAAACGTAATTGGAACAGATAGTGTTCCATCATATAATAATTGAAATTTTGGAGCTACCTTTGCCCTCTCTTCATCAAGAACATATCCAATAAAGGGAAATGCTATGGTAGTTTCTTTAACTGGATACACTGGCTCACGACTGCTAATAGAATTTCTCATAGTAAACGTACCGGATATAGCCACATTTTTATCGGTTCGAGGTTGTAAATTTATTGCTACAGATACATCGTCGATTTCCAAAGGTACTCCTGCATAGCTTATAGTACGAGGATGTGGATATGAAAAATATGGAACAACAATTCTTTGCAAATATCCTTTTATAGGAGTCTCTGGTAAGTTTTCAATAAGGTGAACTATTGTGTCTTTGTTTGGATTTTTAGGTTCAACCGTAGGAGTTGCTTCTGGCTTACGAGTCTGGGTTGGAACTACTTCGGGTCTTGCGCATGAAGCCATTACCGACAAAATGGGCAATGCAACAGCAGCTTGAGCGGCTTTGACAACCTGTCGTCTGGTAAAACGTCTTTGGTCTTGTGGAGCAAATTGAAGACGATCTTTCATAGAACCATATTATAGGCTTTTTTATCGAAAAGGGCAAATATCTTATTTGCACTGTTAATAATCCTATAATAAATCTAATACACAACTTATCCACATTTTTCATTTTTAAAACCCATGACCTGTAGTATTTATCGCCTTGACTCTTCTCTACTCCTTTGCTATACTTCATCTAATCCAAAGACAGTAGGTTGAGTCTGCAGACGAGATGCTGAGCTAGTCGAAGCATTAAAATCTAAAGATAGATAAATCCTACCGAGGAGACTATATACTTATTTTATAGCCTCGGTAAACCGAGGTTTTTTATTGCGAAAAGAGTCAAAAAGCGCAAGAAGCTGATAAAATTTTCGCTGGACGACAAGCGAATTGCGGGTCCAAGAAAATTTTTGTCAGCGACTGAAGCATTAATTATGAATAACAAAATCAGTAAAAATAGAGAAAAAAAGGAAAAAATCATAGCTGAATTTGCAGAAAAAGTAAAAAAAGCAAAGGCTATGGTATTTGCCAATTATCAAGGAATGACTCATGTTCAGCTAGAACAACTTAAAAGAGCTGTAAAAACTGTTGATGCAGAATTTGTCGTAACTAAAAATACACTTCTCAAAAAAGCCTTAGAAGCCGAAAAAGTGGCAATGGAAAATCCATTAGAAGGCGCAACCACTACTCTATTTGCATATTCAGATGTCGTTTTGCCTCTTAAAGAGCTTGCTAAGGTAATCAAAAACCTAAAGCTTCCAGAAATTAAATTTGGATTACTCGACGGAAAGATAATAACTGCAGAAGAGATATTAAAACTCTCAACACTCCCCTCACGAGAAGTCTTACTTACTCAACTTGTAATAGGCTTAAAGTCACCGATTTTTGGCCTTCATAGGGCTCTAAATTGGAATATGCAGAAATTTGTAATGACACTAAAAGCAATAGAAGCAAAGAAGGGGGTGAAATAAATATGGCAAAACTAACTAAAGACGAATTAATAAAAGCAGTTGAAGAAATGTCTGTTTTGGAGCTTTCTGATTTTGTAAAAGCTCTTGAGGAGAAATTTGGTGTCTCAGCACAAGCGATGGTTGCCGCAGCACCAAGCGCAGCCGCGTCAGACGCGGGCGAACCAAAGGAAGAGCAAACGGTATTTAATGTTGTAGTTGCAAGTTCTGGAGCAAATAAAATCTCGGTCATCAAAGCTCTTCGAGAATTAGTACCAACATTAGGACTTAAAGAAGCAAAAGATTTAGTTGATGCTGCACCAAAAGAAGTAATGACAGCAGTCAACAAAAAAACAGCAGAAGAAGCAAAGACAAAATTAACAACCGCAGGCGCAACTGTTGAGCTTAAGTAAATTACACTGAAACTACACGGATAAGATACAGAAACACGCTGATCTATCCGTGTTTTTCTGCTTTTAGCGAAGGGTATAATTTTTTCGCTGATATCTTCTGCGAGGGGTGGCACGACTGAAGGGCTCCTGACAGCGCGCAGTTCGTTCGAACTTGTGAGACTAGAACGAGCACTGGCGGGATGAACGAGTGGCAGGACCCCGAGCAAAGAACAAGAGAATTTTCGTTAGCGACTGAAGCATAAAAAGGTAAACTCCCCCTTGACAACTTTGGTATACTTTGTTACTTTATAATCACTAAACAAATATATAGATTATAAAAGTTATACTCTCGAGCCTATGATTGATCAAAACCTATCAATTGATAATCTTCCAGATCTACTAACTGTTAGGGAGGTTGCAAAAATATTAAGAGTTTCTCCGCTCACAATAAAAAGATGGGGGAAAAGAGGAAAGTTGCCTGCAATTCGCATTAACTCAAGAGGAGACAGAAGATATAAAAAAGAAGCAGTCCTCTACGTCCTTGGTATCCAACCAAAATCCCAAATGTAATCTTTTTTAAACGTGTTTTGAATACTCAGCCTGGTGCTCTGATTTTATTTTATCCTCATTTGGTCGGCCAGCTGGCGGATCTAGATGCTCTCTTATAAATTCTATTGTTTCTTCTGGATCTTGAGTGTTAATGTAGATTGCTGTTCCGACTTCAAATCCGCCTAAACTTTTGACTCTTGGAATAAGACGTAAATACCAATCCCCTCCTGGATAAATATAAAGGTTATAAGGAAATTCATTTCCATGACGCAAGTTAAATATCTGTACCAATGAACTTAGAGTTTTGGCAAGATCCACAATTTCCTCGTCAGTAATCTCTCCATACGCTCTCCCAACTGCTTTTGGCGCAATCCAAACTTCATCCGGCCACTGTGATGTTTTTGGCGAAAAAATTGAAAAGTGAGAAGTCAAAACTAACTTTTCTGATTCTAAATCAGGCAGGCGGGGTATGTCTGTTTTTACTTCAAAAGGAATTACTGCAAGCTGAGTATGAGGATGAGGAAGGCTTTCACCTGCAGCTTCCCCACGATTATGAAAGATATATACCTGTCCTTTGTCTTTATTCGCAAGATAACGTTGTCTGTATGTTTGCAGGATAATCTGAACCTGATCTTGTGGCAATTCTCCAAAGTTTTTGTGATGATCTTGAGAATGAATAATTATTTCATGCGGAGATGCAAAAGGGAATTTATTTGGAACAACGCGAATTTGCCAACTACTATCTCCTACCTCTCCTCCAACTCTATATAATTCTTGTTCTTCTTTCTCTCTTCCCAAACAAAATGGACAAACAGGCTCAGGACCTTTGGCCATATCAGGACGCTTGGCTCTTTTAGGCGCTAATATAACCCATTTTTTTGAAAGAGGATTTTGTATAAATTTAAATTCCATGATTTATTATATCATTATATAATTTCTTATAGAGAATAGCACTCTTTTTCCAGGAAAAGTCAGTACTCATTGCATTTTCTACCATTTTTTTATAAAAGGCGTTGTTATTATAAACAGACAATGCTTTGTTTATTCCATCAGCTAACCCGGTAATCGAACCAGTCTTAAAAAGAAATCCATTCTTGCTTTCTTCAATGCTATCTATTAAACCACCTGTTTTTGAAGCAATAGGAAGTGTGCCATAACGCATGGCAATCATTTGAATTAGTCCGCAAGGTTCATAGCGAGAAGGAATAACAATAAAGTCAGATCCAGAATAGAGTTCGTGACTAAATTGTTCGTTGTACGTTAATTCCAGTCTAATCTGAAAAGGATATTTCCGTTGGGTTTTAAGTAGCATTTTTTCGATACTGGCATTTCCTGACCCAAGAATAATGATATTAATGTTTTTAGTAGCAATTTTTTCAATTGCCGCAACTAAGAGATCTAATCCTTTCTGCCAAGCCATTCTTCCAATAAAACAAAATGTAGGCTGATCTTTTAAAGAAAGACTCTCCAGTAATTTTTCTTTATTTTTACGCTTCCCTTTTTCCCAATTGTTAATATTGAAATGGGTTGATATTAGACTATCTGTTTTTGGATTCCATAAATTATAATCAATACCGTTTAAGATACCTACAACTTGCCCTTCTTTCCCTTTTTCCTCTCTCCTTCTTCGCAAGAATAAACGAATCTGATCGTGGTCATATAGTTTACTTATTTCTTTGGCGTATGTCGAAGATACTGTTGATACTCGTGTTGCATGAAGAATTCCTTCTCCCAATAAGTTAATTGCTGTTGCAGGAATGCCCTTTTTTATCTCCTTAGCTTCTTTTTCCCTAACATGCAGAAGGTCTAAAACCTGACTTGATCCCCAACCTTGATAGTTTAGATTGTGAATTGTCAAAAGAGTTGGAATTTCTCCCCGAATAACAAGTGGGGTTAGAGCTGTATGCCAATCGTTACAGTGAATTAAGTCAGGAAACCATTTTTTCTTTTCGGATATAAAGAATGTAAATTCATAAACAGCTAGTGAGAAAAATGCAAATTGGTCAATTGCCCTATTTCCTCCCTTTGTACTTATTTTTGACAAGTATTTTTTGTTGGCTAAAAAATAAATTATGGTTTTACTTTTAGGAAATAGTCCCTCGTGAACCGAAATTTTTTCTAGTTTTGAACCGAAAACAACTGCAAACTCTCCAATTTTCTTCTCATTGTAGATCTTTTGAATTTCACTGTAGTAAGGAATAACTGCTCTTATATCAACTTCTTGTTTGGAGAGTGCTATGGGAAGCGAACCCATAACATCGCCTAATCCGCCTCTTTTATAAAAAGGGGCTGCTTCGTAACCTGTTATTAAAACCTTCGGGCAGTTAGTCATAACATGTCTATTGAACCTTGCGTAGGCGACTTTAGCTTATCTTTATTATCTTACTATACACCTCTTCGTATCCTTCTACCATTTTCTCAATTGAAAAGTTTTCCTCTACATGTTTTCGACAGCTAGAGCGATTTATTTCTCCGATTCTTTGTATCGCTTCCAACAAACCATCTACTCCTTGTTTTTTTATAATCCAGCTGCCTTTCCCAGGTCTTTCTTTGTCATCTGGATCTATAATAAACCCAGTCAATCCATCTCGTACTATTTCAGAAACGCTTCCTCGATTATAAGCAATTACAGGAGTTCCACATGCCATTGTTTCAATCATTACCATACCAAAAGGCTCTTCCCACTTGATTGGAAATAAAAGCGCTTTTGCATGTTTTAAAAATGGACCCCTATTTGATTTGCCAAAAAAAGTTTCATCTTCTACAACTCCTTTTTTCAAATGAGGAAGGATTTTATTTTTAAAATAGGGAAGAGCGCGATATGCATCGTCTCCAATCATTTTTAGTGCAATCTTAGATTTGATTGCTGCGTGAATTCCGTCGGTAATCCCTTTCTCTTCTATATAACGGCCTAAAAAGGCTAGATAGCTTCCTTCCTTAGACTCAAAGGGAAATTTATTAATATTGATCCCGTGATAAACAATACCTACTGGGTTGAGTAATCCCCTGAAATTTTTTACCTGAGATTTACTAATAAAAACATAATTATCATTCTTGAAATGTCTAAATCTCCAATATTCCAAATGCTCTCTTCGAGGACACGGATCATGCAATGTATATACTGTTGGAATATCAACTAGCCGATTCACGTAATGAGCCACAAAATCAAGATATGAATGTACTATATCAAGCTTTTTTTCTATTGCATGGAGATATGCTCTAGTAGTGAGATCTATCTCGTACTCTATTTTTGTTGCGATACGGGCACTTTTTTGCTTCTCAAGCCTGTCTAATCCTCGAAATTTAGGACTTGTGAAATCATGATTAATCAGATTGCTTTCGCCTGTTATTAATTTAGCATTTGTTCTTGTTCCAGGCGCTGAATATACAAATACCTCATGTCCACGATTTACCAGTCCGTTAGCCAAACGAATAAATAGCTCCTTCGGAGCAAAGATTTTATTTTCATACTTTAATCCCATGTAAATCGATGGAAGCAATAACCCTATCTTCATATCTCTATTCCCTTTCCTCTATTGCTTTCAAGTAGACTTTTTCGTAGTTACTAACCATTTGATCTATGCTGAAATTCTGTTCAACCCGTTTTCGGCAATCGAGTTTCATTTGATTATATTTTTCAGGAGATAAATGATTTAATTTTGCAAGAGCATCGATTAAGCCCTCAATTCCACTGGTATAATCTACAACATAACCGGTCAATTCATCAACTAATAGCTCAGAAACTGCGCCTTTGTTAAACCCTATAACTGGAGTTCCACAACTCATTGCCTCTGCCATTACCAATCCAAAAGGCTCTTCCCAATTGACTGTCATAAGATATACTTTAGCTTCTTGCATAAGTTTTACTACTTCTTCCTTCTTAAGCATTTGCTCTGACGAAACTGGCCCAACCCACTGGATTTTATCGTTGAGGTATGGCTTAACATCCTTATTGTAAAACTCTATATCTTCAACATTTCCTGACAATAATAATTTTTCTCCTGTTTTTCGAGCTAGTTCTATTGCCCATTTGATTCCTTTAGGATCTAGAAAATTGCCATTTTTATCTTTTGCTTTAGACAGACGACCTAACCATAAAAGATAATCGCTCTTTTTTTCTAAGAATGAGTATATATTAGTATCGATCCCGTTATAAACAATTTCACTGATGTGTGTTTTTTTAAACAGTCTTTTGTGTGCCTGAGAAAGTCCAATTAGCGTTGTATTGGGAAACAGACTGAGGGTACTATCTAATTCTGCTGTTGCCTGAGCATGAACAGTAGTCACCATTGGCGTTTTTATTTTGTCAGAAACCAAAAGATTGATAAATTCAGGGTATGTGTGATTGTGAACAATATCAAAATCTGAGGATAATTCTTCTATCTTTTTAGCAAGTTGAACTAAAAATCCAGTTTCTGCATAAAACGGATTTTCAAATGCGGGAAGATCAACAAATGCTTTATCAATCACAGGAATTACTTTGGCTCCTGGAATAGTACTATCCCCTGTTCCAAGAACAGTAATATCATGGCCTTTTTTTACAAGACCACTTACTATCTCAAAGATAATATGCGGACGCGAAGCGGTAATTTCCTCACTTACCTTTCTTTTTAAAAGCGAAGCTATTAGTATTTTCATTATTTTCCCTTGGCAACAAATTTAGAAACCCATTCTGGTCTTTTTTCTCTATAAAAGGCTACTTTATATAATTTATCCTTTAGAAAATCATGATCCCCATCTTTCATATTAGACAACATCTCCTCAGTTTTCAATAGAAGCTGCTTTTGTCTTTCAACAACTTCTCCTTCTTGCTCTGAAGGCAAACTATCCGAAACACCAACAAACGTAAAAGAATAATTATCGCCAAATACCTTATCAAAAATATATCGTATTCGTTTTATGTGAAATTCAGACGTTATGATCATTCCCTGATTCTCCCTTTCAGGAATGAAAATATTTATCTTTAAGTAATAAGCATTGCCAATACTATCCTTGGAAAGCTCTTCAAGCAAGATTTTTTCCTTAGCTATTCCTTTGTCAAAAATATATTCTGACATTTTTTTAGCTTCGGTAAAGGGTGGTTTATCTTTACCATACAAGAAGCTGTATCTACCCGAAAGGACAATTCTTGAATCTGGATGCTCTTGGAAAAGCTCAATAGCCTTATCTAATCTTAAATGGACATGGGGTGGGAGATTTCCCTGAAGATCAATTCCGCCACCTAATACAACGATTAACATAATTTCTATTTACCCATTAGCTTATTCACGGTACGCATGAAATTGGAGAGCTTAGGGTTGGTACCTTTAACTCGTGCTAAGTATTCTGAAGTAGAATATTTAAATTGCTTATAAATTTCTTCAAACTGTGTAGCTATTTTTTCCCATGTAAATTTTTGTAAAACTGTTTGATAGGCTTGAGTTTTTAGTCTTTCTCTTAAAGCATCATCATTTAAAAGTATATTTACCTTTTCTGCTATATCTGTGCTATTTCTTGGACGAATGAAAAATCCATTAACATTGTCATTAATTATTGAAACAACCCCTCCTTTTCTCGTTGCAACAACCGGCGTATGAGCAGCCATAGCTTCAAGAATGGTAAAACCTAAAGGCTCATCCCAAACGCTTGGAGAAACATAAACATCCGCACGCTCATAATAAGCGTGGAAATATTGTTTTTCACCTGTATGAATATAGCCAGTTAAAATTACGTTGGTTATCTTTTTCTTTTCTATCTCCTCTTCAAGGCTTTTTCTTTCTGGCCCATCACCTACAATAATAACAGTACCATTTATATTTCTTGCAGCTCTAACTAAGTAAATAACACCCTTGTCTTTAGTTAATCTTCCTGTATATAGAACAACTCTTTTTCCATAAAGATTATATTTTTTGTTAATTGCCTCTATTGCCTTTGGATCTCGGGTGAAGTTCTCCAATCTTACTCCACCCATAACAACCATACTTTTACGCCTCAAATATTCTCCAAATATATCAATATACCACTTTCTAGTGAATTCACTATTTGCCGTAATAAAACGAGCGACTTTGTTTGCGTCATTGATAAGCCCAATAAACCTTCTATCTCTAATTAAATAAGACAGATCACTTCCATGGGTTGTTATAATAAATTTAATGCCAAAAAGGATTTTAATTACCCGAGCAATTCCCGGAAGAAATGCTGTATGAAATACATGGATAATTTCTGGATTAAAATCAGATACTGCATTAATAGTGGTTTTAAGATAGCTATCATATATTTCTCCCAACTCTTTACCGCTCATATCCTCAAGTTTTTTAGCGTTAGGTAGCTCTGGATGTCCTTCGAAAACACTTGGCTGAGGAGGAGAAACTACATAATGAGTTACTCCATTAAGCTTTCTTTTGTCTGGGGAAACTATGGCTATATCATGACCTCTTTTTTCTAATTCTTGCGTTAATTCTCTTAAAAAAGATCCGCTTCCATTCCCCCACATGGGAAACATGTATAAAAACAGAATTCTCATTCTTGATATTATATCACAATAAAATTGAGATAAGGCTTAAAAACTAGTCTTTATTGAAAATTTTTCTCTTAAAACCAATAAAATAAACTCTATAAGAGCTAATTGACGTTTGAGTCTCCACGGTTGGATGACTAATCTAAACAACCACTCAAAACCTAAAGATCGAACAAATTTGGGAGCGCGGGGAACATCTCCTCCTATATAATCAAACGCTCCTCCAACTCCCATCATAACTCTTACCGGAAGTTTTGAAATACTCTCACTCATCCATCTTTCTTGCTTTGGAAACCCGTAAGCTACAAAGAGTATGTCAACTGAGCGTAAGGAGCTGATAAAATTTTCGCTGGACGACAAGCGAATTGCGGGTCCAAGAAAATTTTCGTCAGCGACTGAAGCTTCCCCATTCCATTCTGGCGCAGCAAAAACAACCTGTAGTCCTGGATACTTTTGCGTCAAGCACTCTGCTGTCTTCTCTGCTATTCTATCTCTACCCCCCAAAAATCCCACCGTTATAGGCTGTTTGGAAACTAACTTACAGAGATTTTCCATCAAATCTGTACCGGTGACTCTTTCCTTAAATTTTTTTCCCAAAATTTTTCCAGCCCAAATTACACCTGAGCCGTCAGGGATGGCTAATCGTGATTGATTAAGGATTGATTTGAACTCGGGGTGTTTATTGGCATATACCAGAATTTCGGGGTTTGGGGTTGTTATAAAGTACTTTTCTCCCCCTTTTTTTAGTCCTTGTAGTATATACTCCAGGACTTCTTGATTTGTTGCGTTAGTAATACCAACCCCTAGTAAAATATTTTTCACAATTATTATCTATAAACTATAAGCTTAATCTACCTATGCTTTATATTCAAAAACTAGCCACTTTGGATAATTTTAATACTCAAAAACTGAGAATAGAACTTTTACTTACCTAGGCTAAAGTCAATAAATTTCATATTTTTAATTAAATTACTACTATAGTACCTTGTATTTTTAATACGCTGAACCCTTCTCGCTTTTCACATCTGTAAAAAATCTAAGTTTATCATTTATATAGGACAGTTTACTATTTCCTACTAATACTTCTCTTGTATAACTCAATATTTTCAAGAGCAACTCCTGTTCCCCTGACCACACAAAGAAGTGGGTCTTCCGCAACATGACACGGCACACCGGTTACCTGAGTCATAAGTTTGTCGAAGTTTTTTAAACATGATGTTCCTCCTGACATAACAATTCCTTTGTCAATAATGTCACTAGCTAGTTCTGGCGGGGTTTGTTCAAGTACTCCCTTCACGCCCTGAATAATACTTAGGAGAGTAGCCCGTATCGCATCGCTAATTTGATTCTCTGTAAGCTCAATTGTTCTAGGAAGTCCAGAAATACTATCCCTTCCGCGAATTTCCATTTTTGCCCCGTCGTTTGTTCTCTTTAATTCTTCTGAAAAAAGCGCGTTCCCAATAGTTATCTTGATTTCCTCGGCTGTTCTTTCTCCAATTAGTAGATTAAATTTCTTTTTAATATTAGCTGCTATTGCTTCATCGATTTTATTTCCGGCAATTCTTACAGAATTGTGAACAACTACTCCACCTAGAGAAATAACTGCTGCCTCAGTTGAACCACCACCAATATCAACAACCATATGTCCTGCAGCCTGAGCAATAGGAATTTTTGCTCCAATAGCAGCAGCCAACGGCTCTTCTATAAGATAGGCTACTTTCGCTCCAGCCGACATTGTCGCATCTAAAACAGCCCTACGTTCTACTTGAGTGACTCCAGAAGGAATACAAACCATGACTTCGGGCTTAAAAAAACGCGATTTACCGCAAGCTTTATCGATAAAATAAGAAAGCATGGTCTCTGTGATAGTGTAGTTAGCAATCACGCCATCTCTAAGGGGCCTTAGAGCTACAATATTTCCAGGAGTTCGACCTAGCATCTCTTTCGCTTCTGTTCCTACTGCTACAACTCGGTCTTCTTCAGCAGTTACTGCTACAACTGTTGGTTCGTTAAGAACAATCCCCTCACCTGCTAAATAAACAAGAGTGTTTGCGGTTCCAAGATCAATACCTATTTTTTTAGACCACATAGTTTTAATAAACAAATACTACCAATAAATACCAATTTCCAATAAATCAATAGATATTTACATTCTGAGCGAAGGGTGCAATTTTTTCGTTGACATATTTAATTTGCGCAAGGAGCTGATAAAATTTTCGCTGTTCGCATGGCGAGCAGTTTGCGAGTGCGGAACAAGAAAATTTTCGTCAGCGACTGAAGCGCTATTTAATTAACTGTATCAAAACATTCACTTAATGTATCAAAAATGTTTTTATACCAGTAAGATCGATTATAACTTTCTACTCTCTCTCTTGCAAGTATTATTTCAAGTCTTTATAATACGAATGACTAGATATGAAAAAACAGCTCGTTATCTCCCTAGGCATACTTTTCTTCTTGCTCTTAGCAACAACTGCTGTTGTTTTGTATGCAAAAGGCTATCACTTTGGTCTTTCAAAAGGCAATTTGCAAGTTGCAGAAACCGGACTTCTTGTAGCAACTAGTAAACCTGATGGAGCATCAGTATTCGTAAATGGTCATTTAACCACTGCTACAGATAATACTATTAATCTTTTCCCAGGCGAATATGATATTAAGATTGAAAAAGAAGGTTATTTCACATGGCAAAAAAAACTTAAGATTCAAGCTCAAGTAGTAGCAAAAGCAGAAGCCTTACTATTTCCCACCGCCCCAAAATTGGAAAGTATAACGGCAAGTGGAGTTGAAAATCCAATTATTGACCCCTCACAAAGCAGGATCGCCTACACTGTTCTCTCCCAATCTGCAAGGAAGAATGGTGTTTATATTCTAGATATGAGTTCTAGACCTATCCTGACATTACGTAGTGCTGCAACGCAAATAGTTGATGATACTGTAGATAATTTTTCTAAAGCAAAGATTACTTGGTCACCAGACGGAAAAGAATTAGTAGCTACGATTTCCGGAACTTCTCTAAATCCAACTACCTATTTACTAAAAGCCAACGAATTCAATCAGGCTCCAAGTGATATCACAGCAACTCTTACCACAACACAAGCCGCTTGGGAGAGTGATCGTTTGGAAAAAAATCAAGCTAGGATCAATACTCTTAAAATCAATCTAAGAGAATTTATTGCTAAGAATTTTAAAATACTATCTTGGTCGCCTGACGAAACAAAAATTCTTTATCAGGCCTCAAGCTCAGCAAGCTTCCCTATCATAATAAATCCAAGACTAATTGGAACCGATTCCACTCCTGAAGAGCGAACTCTTAAAGAGAGTAATATTTATGTTTATGATGTTAAGGAGGACAAAAACTATAAAATCCCTGTTACAAATCCCCAAACACCCCTACCCCTAAGTTGGTTCCCAGATTCCAAACACCTAGTTTATACCCATGATAAAAAAATCGAAATAGTAGAATATGATGGGATAAATGCAACAACAATTTATGCCGGACCTTTTGTTGGCAACTATGTCTTTCCATGGACTAATGAATCAAAAGTACTCATGTTAACCAACCTCGGCAACCCCGACATCCTCCCCAACCTCTACACTATAGAACTGAAATAAATATTTAATTCATTGAGCGAAGGGTACAATTTTTTCGCTGTTTGTCTTTTGCTAATGCGTAGGAAGCTGATAAAATTTTTGAAGGACGACAAGCGAATTGCGGGTCCAAGAAAATTTTCGTCAGCGACTGAAGCATATGATCACGAGCTGTTTACTCAGGTTTTGCTATGACAAGAAGACGCTTCCAGGTTGTTCCTGGTGGCCAGCAGGTTTGTAAGATTAATTTCTGATCTTGTCCGGATTGACTTCCAACCAAAAGCGAAACATCAGCCGGATCAACAATTCTTGACTCACTAACTTTGTAATTATAACGCCTGTTTTCAAAAAACATAATAACTGGATCTCCTACAGTTAGATCCTTAAGAAGATAAAAAACAGCGTTATAACGTCCAGCATCCCAAAAATTATCAGTTGAATGGGCAAATAAGTAGATATTGCCACTCATTCCGGGAAAAACTGTTCCTTTGGCATGCGCGACTCCACGTTGCAATATAGGTAAAAACTCTTGCTCGTTAGCCGGATCTATGTTGGGATATATCTTAGCAGTCGCTCCAATTGTTGGTATCAAAATACTAAAATCTGTATCTTTAGGTATCATAATCTGCTCCTTTGGACCAGCTAGAACAGAGGCTAGTCCATCAGGTTCTCCATTTTTCATCATCTCTCCTAAAGGCGACACTGAAGGATTTGTCTTAACTTCGGCAACCGAATAATGTAAACCTCTAACCTGAATAATCCGGAATTGAACTTCATAATAAATCGCAGGACCAAAAGTTGCTACCACCCCAAATAAGGCAAAAAGCACTAAAAAATTGCCAATAGTCCGAAGTATAATAAACCGTATAATTTCAGATTTAGTCATAAATAGTATCCCTACCCAGAGTCGAACTGGGATCTCCTCGTTAGGACTGAGGGGCTCTATCCGTTTAAGCTATAGGGACGTGCTTGAATTTTACCACATTTTAGCTTTTCTCTCTAATCGTTTCTTGAAGAGATTTTCCCGAAAACCACCCTCCTTAATAAATTTTTCCTCAAGTGATTGCTGAAGCCGCTTTTGTAAATAAATAGCTTGATTAACCAAGGTAATCATCAAATTAACTGCCTCAGGAAGAACTTCAGGTAAGTTAGGGAAATTGGGGTAGTCAGGGAGAGTTGAAGTTTTTCTTAAAATTTCCCATACCTCCCCAACTTCCTTTACTTTCCTTATCGTCTCATCCCGACCCCAAATCGGGATATTGTTTTGTCTTGCAAAAGACAGGTAATCTTTAAGCAATTCTTCGAGAGATGCTCTGTTGACCCCGGTAAGCTTAATATAGCCTTCAAGGCTAGCTTGCTGATTACCTTCTGCAATATTAGTAGTTCCCGAACGAGACGCTTGAACCATTTGATCGAAGGTACGATTGGAGGAGAGAAGATTTCGATGTCTTTTACAAAAAGTGACTGTATAATCATAAATTGGTACGGATATCTTGTATGCAAGTAAATATTCGTAACCCGCTTTATAGCTCTTGCCAATTCCCCTACTCCCCAAACTTCCCTTACTCTCCATACTTTTAGAGTAACAGATGATATTAGCGAAAAAAAGGTGTAGAATTGAATTCTTGCCAAAAAATCAGGGACTGGCCTAATGGCAAGGCGCTACGTTCGGGACGTAGAGATTCCCGGTTCGAGTCCGGGGTCCCTGACAACAAGCTTAGTCAAATTCTCCTACTTGTTGAATTGCGTGGTATGTTGGTTCGCCTTTTCTATTATAAGTAACCCAGCTCTTTTTTACATGTGATTTATCATAAGAATCTAAATCCGTAGCCATAAGAGTCCTTGCAGTAGGCAAATCAGGTCTCCCCGGTTTAATTGCAATAACAATCATACGTTTATTGAGCGCTACGTCATAGCCTAATTCTCTCCAAAATTTTAAAAATTCTTCTGCGGTTTGAAAACCATATTTCATCATTTGAGAATCAAGAGGGTGTCTAAAACGTGCTTTTACTATCCCACCTGGCACTAATAACTGATCAAAACGCTTCACAACTAGTTCTGGTGAAACACTATAAGCAATTGAATTAACTCCCATAATTCCTCCTAAAGAGTCGTCTTCAAATCCTTCCATTGTTTCTGCATAAGTGATAACGACTTTTGATTCCGGGAGTTTCTCAAGACCTTCATTACGTGTTAAATTAGTTGCATAAAAATCTATATCGCTTGGATCTTGTAAAAATTCTTTTACTGCAAATCCATAACCAGCTCCAACATCTACTACTCTGTTTGAAGCAAGAGACCGCACATGATTAAAAAAACCTTCCAATCCATGAAGTGCTCTAATGTATTGATCTCTCCCGCGAGTATCTGTATAGCCTGCATCATGCAATCTTTCCAATCTTTTTAGGTTTTCCAATTGGGCTGCTATAAGTCCTGGATCTGTAGTATTGGTAGGCAAATTATCAATTACAGGAACATTGATCCGATTACCAGACAATGGGGGTCTTCTACTAAACCTTTTGTTTTGGGGAATAGAAAGATAATTCCTAAAGTCTTGTAAAGCCCTTTGAGTTATTTCGTGTAAGTAAGCTCTTGTTTTTGGTCCGAGATCGCCTAGATTGGCTGTGAATCCTAAATACTCCTTCGCTCGTTCTTTTTTTACCCATAAAGGGACATCAAAATCTCGAGCTAAGGGATGAATATTTGTATTGGCAAAAATCGTTAGCTTTTTTCCTTCTATTATAATTCTAAATCCTGGATCTGATCTCCGCCTGTCTTTAGAATCAATGATAGACTCATCCAGGGAAAATGTTCTTTTTTGCTCCATATCAAGTCCTTCTATTACTAAAAACCCATGAAAATAATTTTCACCTTCATATTGCCTATTGGATAATCCCATGCTTAAATGATCACTATCCGGAGAACAACTATACGAATTTGGTGTTGTCAAAACCAGTTTTTCAAGATCAAGCATGTCTTTCAAAAAAGGAATTTGTTTTTCCGATTCGGTCCATCTATTTTCAGATGAGACAACTGCAAAACTCGGAGGAAGTTTACTTTCCCAAGGCTCATATTCTTTTCTTTCATCAGGATCAGGCTCTACTCTTTTATCTTCCGGAATCGCCACAAATGCCCGCATGTTACCCAAAGCTCTTTGAGTAAAATCATTTAAAAATGCCTTTGTTTTTTCACCAAGCTGACTAGGATCAGTAGCGCCGATTTCTATGTGGTTTATTTGGCCTTTATCTTCTCCCGAGTAACTTATCTGCTCTCTTTTATAAGGTTTGCCTCGCTCTTGCGATTCAGTTTTATTAGTACCACCTATTGGAGTTTCGAATTCTAATCCTTGCGGAAACTCAGAGATAAAAAAACTTATCATTAATTGCGTAGGATGTAAATAGAAACTTACATTAACTACTTCTTGAGTACTTCTCCATCTCTTAGGATCAGGACGATACTCTGAAATACGTATGTTTGTTCTTGGTATTGTACCATCTTTATTTATTCCTAGAAATGCATAAAAGGAATTGTCCTTTCTATTACGGTGGGTGTCTAATCGTCTTTGGAAATCAAAATTGCCAGTATTCCAGGTATCTTTTACTTCCTGACCATTTTCAGTTAAAAATTCAACAATCTCGGCAAGATTGCGAACAAAAGGTTCGGTTGGCAAACCGACTTCTGAGCTAAAAAAAGGAGAAAACGGAACTACGCCGGTGGACTTAGGTACCTGAGGATCTCGATTCTTTCCGAATCGATTAGCAACGCTTTGAGGAATCCATTTAGGTCTGTCTGTCATGACTGGGAAGTATACCAGATTTATAAGGATAAATCAATGCTATAAGTCTAAATAGACTTAAGATTTTTCTTCTGGAAGGTAAATGAAGTCCAGATCTGCTTTTTCCCACATAAACACTTCTTTTGGATCAAACATTAGTTTTTCTTCCTTTTCTGCAATTTCACTAGATTCCGAAGCGTGAATTAAATTATATTGCTGGCTCATGGCAAAATCCCCTCTAACTGTCCCAGATTCTGCCTCCCTGGCTTTTGTCACTCCAATCATTTTCCTAACTGTTACAACTGCATCTTTTCCTTGCCATAACATAGCAACAACCGGATGAGACTGCATGTAAGCTTTTAAGCCTGGGAAAAATGGTTTATCTTTATGATGGCTATACCATTCCTCCAAAAGCGCGTCTGACAATGAAACCAT
>OBEQ011827402.1_pt1 | contig 19099 bp, 18 predicted proteins | sample 1670901 | NCBI WGS metagenome assembly OBEQ01 (sample SAMEA104232315, study PRJEB22302) | groundwater metagenome | biome: forest; feature: aquifer; material: groundwater | place: USA | collected 2011-08-07 | depth 5.4 m
CTATTCCATATTGATTGAAAAGCGCAAGCACTTCGTACGCGGGGCGATCACCTTCATTTGTGCCTAGTTCTTTTGAGTCTCGGTTCGCAAATTCTAATGAATATTGGCTACAATTTTCCATTTGGGTGATGTGGGGAAATAGTAATGAATAATCTGAGAAGCAAATATGCACACTGAACTCGCTATCAAGACCTTTTGTTGACTCATTAAATGCTTCAACAAAAAGAGGAACTTCTGATGGAATTGTTGTTGCTGCAGGTTCGTCAATTTGAATCCATTTTGCTCCTTTATCGATGAGATCTTCAATATTGGGCCTTATGAGATTTCGTGCAACATCAAGAATAAATTCACGTCGTGCATTTTTGGCAACTTGAACTCTATCGTGTGAACCCTGCCGTTTTCTATAGTATTCATCAAACGACCAAGCGGCGATTGTATAAGCACCAGTAACAGGAACTTTTATATCTTTTTTTGTAATTTTTTGAATTTCAAGCAATTCGTCCGTATGCCATGGACTTTTGATACTAGGTTCTTGCGTTACCGCAAATTTACGATAGTATTTGTTGTCAAAGGCGCGTACTAATCCACGAGATTCAAACCCTCGCGACCGCCTGACGGCATGTTCATACATCTCACTTCTGTTTTGTTCACCGTCATATACAACGTCAAGACCAGCTATTTCTTGAAGACGTACGCCATAGATAGAAGCCCAATGGCGAACTTCTTTTTTTTGTTCAGGAGAAAGCCCCACGCCGGTAGTTTGAGCTGCAAACAGAATTTCAATGAGAGGATTGTTGTCTATCTGGAGACGTTGACCCCATGTTGCCGCTTGCTCGACGTCTCTTTTTCCTATTGGAATTCCCGCAACTCCTTTTACTCGCCACTCAGGTTTCGCAAGACTTCCTACTTCATGTGTAATAAGTTTTTCTGTAGACATAATTTATTTAAGGGATCCAATTAACTTTATTTTTTCCTGCGCCACCGCTTGCGGCAAAAATTCCAAATCTGTGTTATGGGTAATATAGAGTGTTGTAGGACGCGCGTGTTCTTGAATTCGCTCGATAAATGGAGCTAATTCGACATCAGTTTCGATATCTGAATTGCGTCCATCCACAACTCCAGCAATAAGATCGTGATTTATTGATGTTGGTAAATCTTCAATTCGAGTTTGAAGATAATCTACGCCGATTGCATCCACAACGCTTTCTTCTTCGAGACGTTTTGCAAGCGGGGCTGAGTCACCAAAATAAGAATAAAGTCCAAGTTTTGCTCTTCTATTAGCTACACCTAGAGACTTAAGAGATTCAATAAGTCCATCGATGTCTGTTTGTTGTGAACCGTGATAGGGAATATAGGGCTCATTCAGCTGAATAAATGACACCCCGCGGGCTTCAAGATGTTTGATAATCTTCCCAATTAGCTGAGTCACATTCTCAAGTGTGCCTTCAAATTTATCTGTGGTTCTGTCTTCACACAGTTTTGCAAATGTAAATGGCGAAGGGAGGGTAACTTTCCAGCGAGACGTATCCACAACTTGTGGAAAATATTCGTCAAGCCTGGAAAAAACTGGAACAAGTAGACCTGTAATTACCGGCTTTCTGAAAAAAGAATTATTATCAAACCAACGAATAACTTCTCCCTCTTGCTCATGTCTAAACCCTTGAGAGGTGATACTAAATGGGCGGAAAATGTCCTGCCAGGTTAGTTTTCCATCTTCAACAAACGAAAAATGTTCAGATTCTTGCAAACCGACCAAGGTATGTCTATCCGCTATTTGCAGAGCAGCTACTTCTTGTACGCTTACTCTTCCTCGCTCATACCCCTGAGTCGCAGTAACCAGTCCCTCAGAACGAGGATAAATACCATGCATAAATACTTCTTTACTCATAAGCTAGATACAAAAAAACCCCTGAGAAGGGGGTTAAACTATTTTGTTTCCTTGCGGAACCAAATCTCCCTTTTCAGGCTTGAAAGGAACACCGTGACACATGTTCGGTTGTTGGATGGATCATTGAGTCAAGTCTCTACCCATCACTCTTGATTTACAGTAATGATATGACGTACTCTATCAATTGTCAATATGCAATTGTTGGGTTTTCCTACACAGTTGGGCCAAGGAATAACGTGTTTAGTAAGTAATCATAGGGAGATTGAAAGGGAGTTGAAAGATTTCTGGTCTGCAAAATCTGAAGTAAAATTCGCACATGTATTCTGGGAACTTTCTGGGTGTTGTGTGGTGATACATTCGTCTGATGAAGGTTCGTAAAACGCCAAAACATTCCTTCTTGACAAACAATACAATTCGTACCACTATCAATATATACTAAATTTTCTAAAAGAAAGGGGGTGAAATACACATGAATCTATTTTCTCCAAAAGGATTTCTTCAGGTTGGCGGAGTAGCATTGGTTTTACTCGGTGTTTTAGGTTTTGTTGGCGTTATTGGTCCTACTCCCGAAAAAAGTTTGTTTGGACAAGTCTGGTGGTTTGACAACAAAGAGAATCTTGCGCATTTGGTTTTGGGTGTTGTTGGCCTTTTAGCATCAGTTGTTTTAGATGCGGGGTTACAAAAGACGTTGGTAATGCTTTTAGGTGTTTTGGGAGTTGGCGTTGGTGTCTATAACTTTGTCAGTCCAACTCTGCTTGGTGCAAATCTCGAAGTGCCAACAGATACAGCGCTTCATTTAGTTGTTGGCGCCTGGGCGCTTTATGCGTCGAAGATGGGTAAAAAAAGGAAGTAATAATTAGCTGTTGGTTTTTTGAAACGATTCTATCTCTAAAATTGTTTTTACCAAGTACTCAACAGCTTGTATAGGGTATTTTCCAAACGCTGTTTCGTCGGAAAGCATAAGCATTGATGCGCCGTCTAAAATTGCATTTGCTGCGTCAGATATTTCTGCTCGTGTAGGTCGATAGTGATTAACCATGCTCATGAACATTTGCGTTGCGACAACAGCCGGTTTGTTAAGTTGTATACAGAGCTTAATAATTTTTTTCTGAAGAAGGGGAATTTGTTCCAGCGGCAATTCAATGCCTAAGTCTCCTCGTGCAATCATAATAACATCCGAAGCCTTAATAATTTCATCCAGATTGTTTATCGCTTGTTTTATTTCTATTTTTGCACACAAGAGAATGTTTTTGCCTAAAGTTGCTTCTCGAGCTTTGTGAATATCCTTTTCGTTTTTTACAAACGAGAGGGCAATGTAATTGGCACCATGCTCGAGACCAAATGCAATATCACGCATGTCTTTTTCGGTTAGTCCGCTTGTGGTAAGATTTGTTTCGGGGACATTAATACCTTTTCGCGAATAAAGAATTCCTCCCCGAATCACTTTTGCGGTAATCTCTGCGCCTTTTTTTTCGGTAACCGTAAGCTCTAAATCGCCATTTGCAAGGTAGAGGGGGTGACCAACTTCGATGTCGCTATGCAAATACGGGTCGTTAATATAAATTGCCTGGTTGTGAGAAGAATAATCAGTGGTAAACACAACAGTGCTGTTTTCTTTTAGCTCAACCCCGCTATCTGGTAAAGTTCCCACACGAATTCGTGGGCCTTGCAAATCTATGAGCGTTTTAACATCGCTGTTGTGTTTTCTGTTGAGCTTGTCGATTGTGTCCCAAATAGTGGCAAACTCGTTATGCGTTGCATGAGAAAAATTAATGCGGGCAATATCCATGCCAGCAAGCATAAGTTTCTCAAGCATGTCTTCTGAGTCGCACGCTGGGCCAATAGTTGCAATAATTTTTGTTCTTTTTTCCACTATTTGAATAATCTAGTATACCACAAACGCGAATTTTTAAAGAACTACTGCTTGCAAACACAAGATATTTCGCTATAATAGGGCAATGCCAGCAAAAACAGTAAAAAAATCACGAACAAAACAACAGGTTTTACCACAAGCGCTTCCTTTGGAAAAAAAACAGAAACTTTTTGGCAAATCATTTTTCCCGGTTATTCTGATTGGGCTTTTGGCAATTGCTCTGCTCTATTTTGGAAGAGGGCTGTTTCTTTCGGCAATCGTGAATAACCAACCAGTGTTTCGCCTCTCTATTATCCAAGAATTAGAAAAACAAGCAGGCAAACAAACACTTAATTCTCTGGTTACAAAAACGCTAATTTTACAAGAAGCAAACAAAAAGCATGTCAGCGTGAGTAATGCAGAAGTAGATAGCGAGTATAATAAAATTGCAAAACAAGTCGAGCAGAGTGGGCAAAAACTCGAGGACCTGCTCGCTGCGCAGGGCAGAAAGCCAGAAGATCTTAAAGATCAAATCAAAACTCAAAAGCTTGTGGAAAAGCTTTTAGCAGGAAGTGTAAAAGTAACTGATGCAGAAATAGACGCGTACATTGATAAAAATAAAGATTCATTTCCTCAAGGAGCAGCACCCGAAGCAAGACAAAAGGTCAAAGACCAGCTAACCCAGCAAAAATTGAGCGAGTCTTTCCAAACATGGATTGCAGATCTACAAAAAAAATCCCATGTTATTTACTTTGTGAACTACTAAGAAACCGCTGTATAGCTTCTAAAAACTCATTCTCATCTATTCTACGCAAAAGCCACGAATGATTACGTGTTTTTGTTTCGATATACGTTGGACGTGGAATCATTGCAGCTAATTTTTTTGCCATACGAATTGTTCCCACCAGATCTTTTTTACTGTAAAGCAATAATACATCGTTTTTTATTTGAGAAAGATTTTGTGCTTCAAGAAAAACAAAATGTAGCAGAATGTTTACAGTTTTAAAAGTAAGTAGTTGATCGGGGAGGGTGATGTAGCGAAACAGTTTATCCAAATTTGTGTAATAAGGAGTACCGGCAATAATAATTTTATCAACATGGTCTGGGTAATAATAGGCGTATTTGAGTGCCAAAACGCCGCCAAACGAAACACCAAAAAGGCTTACTTTTTTCTTTTTTGCAATTTTATCGATAATTTGCTTGATAAACATGATTGCATCAGTGGTTATATTTTTTGATTTTCCAAAACCAGGAAGATCAAAGGAAATTATGCAGTACATGTCCTGCAAATACGTAATCGGTAAATCACCAACTAAACCAGAAAAAGGAGTAGGGAATCCGTGAATAAAAATAATCAGGGGTTTTTTGACATTCCCAAAAATCCAAACCGGCACTTTTTGCCCAGAAATTGTTATGTGTTTGGTAGAATGTTTATCCGAAATCATTGATGTTCTATTATACTGCAGATGAAAAGAATGAGTATTATGAAGTTAAAAAAAACTTGCTACTGTGAGTCGCACAGGAATCGAACCTGTAACCTACTCCTTAAGAGGGAGTTGCTCTGCCAATTGAGCTAGCGACCCTGAAAAATTGAGCGTAATTTTTTAGGGTAAACCCTTACTTTGTTTGACGCTCGATTAATTTTAATTTATTTTCTCTTTTCCAACTTTTAATTGCAGCTTCTCTTTTTCTCGCATCCGATTGCGAAATGTGTGATTCGCAATAAACCATTCTCACTGGTCGTTTATGTCTTAACGATTTTGCACCGAGATTGTTATTTGTATTGTGTTCTTTTACTCTACGATCAATATCTGTTGTAATCCCGGTATACAATGAACCATCTTTGCATTTTACGATGTAAACGTACCATTTCATAATCACAAACGATTATTGAATTATAGAATGTTTATGCTAAATATTTGTTGTTTACACTAAAAAAATGGTCGCATTTTTTCAGTGCCCCTGACAGGAATCGAACCCGTATCACTGGTTCCGAAGACCAATGCTCTATCCGTTAAGCTACAGGGGCGTGCACAGGTAGTATACTAAAATTCCTTTCCCTTGCCAACCTATGAGCTGCTTTTCAGACAAATTTCAGAAAAAACGTGGTACAATAGCTCTTGTGAAATTATCAAACTTGTATTCTTTGGCAAAATTTGTTTTAGGTTGGCCGCTTGCACTTCTGGCCATCTTTTTCCTCTTTAAAATAATCAAATCGCAAGGTGGTCTTTTGATTCCTTCTGTAAAAGACATTAATATGTGGTTTGTCGGGCTTTCGATTCTTTGTTTTGTAACCTATTACTTTTTGCGTTCGTTTCTCTGGAAAAAAATTCTTGCCTTTTTAGGACACGACGTACCATTTGAAGAAACTACATTTTTGTGGGGAATAGCTGAATTTAAACGGTTTGTGCCAGGAAATATTTGGTCATTCCTCGGAAAAAGCGCCTCGTTTTTCGAAAAGGGGGTTTCGAAAAAAGCGATTGCCCAAGGACTGCTTATTGAAATTTTTGTTTTTTTAACCGCAACATTTCTTGTTTCGGTTTTTTCTTTATCTTATATTTTCCACAACGTTTTCCCAGAGGTGTTTACAAACATAATTATTTTACCGGGATTTTTCGTTGCTGCTTTTTCGGTTTTACTGTTATTTCTGTTTAGCAGAGAATTTACTAAGCGATTACCCCATAAAAAAACACGATCGTTTTTTGCATTTTTTTCTCCGTTTTCTTTCTGGCAAAATAGCGTGCTTTTGATAATCACGCTTTGCTATCTTTTCTTTTTTGGCATGGGAACCTATTTTGCAATCGCTGCTATTGCTTTTTTATCGCCAGTCTTTTTGTTAGAACTTGTTGCATTTTTTGTTTTTTCTCTTCTGGGAGGATACATAACAATTATAACTCCCATGGGTATTGGAGTTCGGGAAGCAATTATTGCAAAAGGTCTTACTCCACTCATCGGGTTAAAAATAGCAGGTGTGGGTGCTCTATTTGCAAGGGGTGTCCTTATTATAGCCGAACTTTGTTTTTTAGTACTCGCCTGGATACTTTCGAAAAGCAAAAAGACAATACTTCACAAAGGGATTGCTCATATTGTAAAGCACAAATATGTGTATCTTCTTGCAATCTGCATACTTATCTACAACGTGTACTTTACCACATTGAGCTTTATGCGCTACGAAAATTTTTACACTGGTAGGTTTGATCTTGGCAACATGGATCAGACAGTATGGAACACTATGCGAGGCAGAACATTTCAGTTAACAGACCCAAATGGTACCGAAATTATTTCCAGACTTGCCTTTCATGCAGATTTTATGCTTGTGCTTTTTGGGCCACTCTACAAAATCTGGTCAGATCCGCGAATGATTCTTTTGATACAAACAATAGTTCTTGGGCTCGGTGCATTTTTTGTATACCTGCTGGCAAAAGATATTCTTAAAAACAAACGTATCAGCATTATCTTTTCTGTTGCCTACCTTTTAAATCCCAGTCTTGAATACACAAACCTGTATGACTTTCACTCTGTAACGATGGCAACAACATTTCTTCTTGCTGCGTATTACTTTTTTCGAAAAAGTAAATGGCTCTTATTTTTTCTTTTTGCTCTTCTTGCTGCCATAACAAAAGAAGAAGTATGGCTGATTATTGCTCTTCTAGGACTACGCATTTTTCTCGTGCCGCTGTTTTTATATAAGCGCAAAATCTATTCCTTTAAGAAGCATTACAAATTTTTCCTTTCTGGACTTTTTATGACAATTATTTGTTTTGGTATATTTTACCTTCTCGTTTTTGTTGCAATTCCCAAAGCACGAGGAGGAGAACATTTTGCCCTTTCGTATTATTCGGATTTTGGTACATCACCAACAAAAATTATTCACAATATTATCTTTTCTCCGGCAAAAACGATTTCAACTGCATTTTCTCCCAACCGTTTACAATATTATGCTAATCTTTTTGCTCCCCTTGGATTTTTATCACTGCTTTCCCCACCAACACTGGTATTTGCTCTCCCTGATCTTGTACTTAATATCTTAAGTAACAATTCACAGCTGCATCAAATTTACTTTCACTACACTGCAACGATTACACCGTTTCTTTTTATTGCTGCAATGTACGGCATAAAAAATATCAAGCAGTTTTTTAAAAAGATTCCGCTATCATTTTTTTCTTATTACATTTTTCTTGCAAGTTGTATAACCCAAATATTCTTCGGCCCTCTTGCAGGAACAAAGAATCCAAATGTAAATATGCTTATTGAACCAGTAGAGGACAAAGTGGCAGTTGAGGGATACCTTTCACAGATTAAAAGAAAGTATAGCATTGCTGCATCAAATAATGTTGGGTCGCATTTGTCGCATAGACAACGCATTTACACAATTCCAAACGGCATCGACAAAGCAGACTATGTTATATTTTTACTCAACGATCCTTCTGCACAACCATCACTTCCCACGCAAAAAAAGATGGTCGAACATCTTAAACACGATAACAGATTCGACCTTGTCTATCAAATAGACGACTTTTTTGTTTTTGGTAAAAAGAATCTTGCAAAATAATCTCTGTTTCTTTACGATAGAAGTATGATTTCTGTTATTAAGGCAAGCGGAGAAAAAGAACTATTTTCCGAGGAAAAACTTGCAAGCTCAATTAGGCGAGCAGGTATTCCAAAAGATCTCCAGCATACTGTTGCCTCCCACGTAAAAGAAAAACTCTATGAAGGAATAAAGACATCGGAAATCTACAATCATATTACTGAATTTTTTAAGCATTCAAATTACCCATACGCCAATGCACGATACAGTTTAAAACAATCAATTATGGAACTTGGCCCTTCTGGCTATCCATTCGAAGACTATTTGGCAAGAATTCTAACTTGCGAAGGATATGCAACACAGGTAAGACAAATCTTGCCGGGATCTTGTATTACCCACGAAATAGATGTCGTGTTAGAAAAACAAGGAGCAAGAGCAATAGTTGAAGCAAAATATCATAATAGACCTGGAATCAAAACAACCGTGCATGTATCGCTTTACACAAAAGCCAGATTCGATGATATAAAAACGAAAAATAACATAGGGGAAGCATGGCTTGTGAGCAATACGACAGTTACCATCGATGCAATTGCCTTTGCCAATTGTGTTGGTATGAAGGTGATAAGCTGGAATTATCCAAATGGAGGAAGCCTTCGAGAATTAATAGAGAAGCATCATTTGTTTCCAGTTACGGCATTAACAACCATCTCATTGCAACAGAAACAACAATTACTCAATAATCATGTTGTTTTGTGTAAGCAAATTTGTGAAAATAAATCCTTGATAGATTCCCTTTCTTTGTCAGACGATCAGAAGAAACGAGTATACCAGGAAACCTCGTTTGTTTGTCAGTCGTCCTCTTAAACAGGAGTGCTTCTTGTGCAATCTTTATCCGCTCGTATCTATCTGCACCAAAACCATTAGGTACTGTTGTTAATTTTTCGCCGTTGTGTAAAAAGCCGTTTCGAATAGTGTGATCGCCGAATCGTTCGTTTAAAACATCAATTGTTTTTTGTAAACGGTCTTTTTTAAAAGTACCATCAAAAAGTGACAAAGAAACGCTGTTACTTTCCACTAAGTTTGAAGACCACAAAGATATCTGCCGAACCATTTGATTATGCCATTCCCAAGTGTCATAGAAATACTTGCAGACAGCAAACATATCTTTTGCATTGTCGATATAATCACCTGTTTTTGTGGCATGGGCACTGTGGCTTCCTCGAAGCGATAAACCAATGGTTTGCGCTTTTTTGGAAAGCCTGCGAAGTTTTAGTGTTACTTCTTCACAAAGCTCATAGATGTGCTGGAGAATAATTCGTTGATCATACTCGTTTCTTGGCAAACAATAATTTCTGCCTACTGATTTTACTTGCGGTGCTTGTGCGTAAGGAATTACTGCTGAGGTATCGATTCCAAGACCAACTTGTTGTAAAAATTTTCCCTCAACTGTACCGAATTCCTGGATAAGTGTTGTAAGCTGGGTGTCTTTGAGTTGTGGGAGTGAATAAATACCAAGTTGTTGGAGACGTGTTGCAATACGAAATCCAATACCACAAACTGCAGTAAGCGGAAGCGTTTTATAAACAGCATCAAAATTTTCTTTTGTAATAGTAAAAATACCATTCGGTTTTTTGTACGATGAGGCAATTTTTGCTAAGAGTTTATTATAAGAAATGCCAAAGGAAGCAGTAATATACTCGCCAATTTGTTTTTTAATACGCTCTTTTATTCGAAGGACAAGATTATCGACACCACCAAAAAGATACGCAGTTTTTGTCACATCCATAAACACTTCGTCTATGGAAAACATTTCGACATACGGGGAATATTCACTACAAATAAAAAGAAATTGTTTTGAGATTTTTGCGTACTGCCAAAAATGTGCAGGCGTGAGTAGTAAAGTAGGGCAAATACTTTGCGCTTCGAATGTCCTGCTTGGGCTTTTAATGCCCAGTGATTTTGCTTGCCTACTTGCGGCAATAATGCAGGTTCTACCATTTGTTGCAGTAACACCAACTGGTTTTCCTCGAAGGGTAGGGTTATATTGTTGTTCTACGCTTGCAAAAAAGCTATCAAAGTCTATATGAAGAATGATTCTCTCCTTCATAGAAGTTATGCAAGGATCCATCTGGCATAGAACCGGATGACTTTAGAAAATAAGGGCAGAAAGAGCATACTTAAAAAATACTAGAAAATAGTACAAAAGTAAATAGAATAAAAGTAGAACAATATACAACAGACGAGGTCAGTTTTTCACAATGAGATGAATTATATCAGTTTTTCTATAAAAAAGAAGTTAGAACCCGTAGGCAGACAGTTGGGCATTGCCAATGCGGGTTCTGTGCAATGTCATCAAAAATGAATCGCATTGCAATGTTCCAGGTAGTGTTGAGAACGCGCCAACAAAACCATCTTGTTGCAAAAAAGAAATCGCCTGAGGGGTAAACGTACCATACGGGTAGGTAAAAATGTTTACTGTTTGTCCGGTATGCTGCTGAATCTGATCTCGTGCAGTGTCCACCTCGAATTTTATTTTTGCAGGGTCACCTTTCCCAAGAGAATAATGCGACCAGGTATGATCGGTAAAATAAAAAAGTCCACTTCCTGCCATCTGCTTAACCTGATCCCACGATAAATAATCAGGACCACCCATAAGCCCAGTGGCAAGCATCAAATTTGCTGTTAAATGATACTTTTGTAAAACAGGGAAAGCATTCTCAAAGTTATCTTTATACCCATCGTCAAAGGTAATTGCAATGCTTTTTGCCGGAACGCCCGAGTGCCCAATGAGCGCATCAACAAGTTGTTTAACCGTAATTGCAGCATATCCATGCGAAGAAAGATAGCCCATTTGTAAATCAAACATACCATTGTCAACAGAAATCGACGTTTGCCCTTTGTCTTTTGCCATTTGCTGGGGTTGAATATGATGGTAAAAAATGACCGGCACATTTAGGCAATACCCTTTGGGAACTGGCGTTGCTGTTGGCTCTGGCGTAGGGGTAGGGGTGGGGGTAGGAGTAGGTGGAATTGGAGTGGGAGATGGTGATACGTTGATCGCTAGGACTTTTTTCTCTGCTGTAGATTTTTGCAAATCTTTTTTATAAAACAAAAGAGCAGCAAACCCAAGAAAAAAAAATAAAAAAAGAGCCAGCAAGCTTTTTTTGTGCTTTCCCATACTATTTAGTATAGCAAAAAACTCTCCTAGTATTTCGTCCATCTGCCAAAAATACCTGTCGATAACAAGCGTGTGGTATCTTTTTCTTGCAACGCAAGTTCTCCCACTTCGATATTTCCCCCTAACCCATGCGTGATTTCCGAAAGCATATTCGAAAGCATGATAGCTGATGAAGAAATAGCATAGGCGTTGACTATCATAAACAGTGGTTGTTTCGAAAGAACCTGGCGACAAAGATGCAAAAGCTTGGGAAAACTTTGGTTAAATTCCCAGACTTTCCCACCCGGTCCGTGCCCGTAGGCGGGTGGATCCATAATAATGCCATCATAAAAATTTTCTCGTTTGATTTCTCTTGCGACAAATTTTAAAACATCATCCAAAATCCAACGAATCGGTTTTTCTTGTAACCCTGACGCCATCTGATTTTCTTTTGCCCAAGCAATTGTTGGCTTTGACGAATCAACATGGGTAACCTGTCCACCTGCATTTGCAGCAACAAGTGAGGCAATACCAGTATAAGCAAAAAGATTGAGAATCGAAACCGGTCGGTTTACAGTTTTAATTTTTTCTTCGACAAAATCCCACTGCAGATGCTGCTCGGGAAAAACGCCAGTGTGTTTAAATGGTGTTAACTTGGCAAAAAACGAGAGATTTTTATAGTGCATGAGCCACTTATCGGGTACTTCGGTTCTTTTTTCCCATTGTTCTTCTCCTTCTTTATTTTTTTCAAATCTTGCGTCTGCTTTTTCCCATGCATGTAGTGAGAGATGTGGCGACCAAATCGCTTGCGGATCTGGTCGCTTAAGAATATATTTCCCAAACCGCTCTAAACGCTTTTGATTGCCGCTATCAAGCAACTCATACTCATGCCATCCCTTCGTAATATGTACCTGCATATGTTGCATCTTATCATAGAACGCAAAAGAAATGATACAATAACGGTGTGCTTATCGACGACATCACAAGCACTATACGAGCTGGCAAAGGCGGGGATGGAAAAGCAAGCTTTCGCAGAAACGCGCAAACTGCCAGAGGTGGTCCGGATGGTGGTAACGGTGGCAAAGGCGGGGATGTTTATCTTGTCGGAATAAATGATATAACAGCGCTCTCTTCTTTTGCATACAAAAAAGAAGTAAAAGCAGAAGATGGAGTAGCGGGCGGCAAAAATAATTTGTTCGGCAGAAAAGGCAAAGATATTATTATAAAAGTGCCTCTTGGAACGCTTATTACCGATGTTTCGACAGACGAACAGTTAGAAATTTTAACAGAGGGGCAAAACGTACTTTTTGCAAAAGGCGGAGTGGGAGGAAGAGGCAATAACGAATTTAAAACTGCAATACATCAAGCTCCCAAAGAATTCGAAAAAGGACTGCTTGGAGAGGTTAAAAAAGTTCGATTACAACTGCGTATCATTGCAGACATTGGGCTGATTGGACAACCTAATGCTGGTAAAAGTAGTTTGCTAAAAGCTCTCACAAACGCACACCCAAAAATTGGCGATTATCCCTTTACAACACTTGAACCAAATTTAGGAGTAATGCAAGGAATTTTTTTATCAGACATTCCCGGTTTAATTGAGGGAGCCGCACATGGCAAAGGATTGGGAGTACAATTCTTAAAACACGTTGAAAAAACAGCATTACTTGTCCATTGCATCGATGGGGCAGAAGATGATATTAAAAAAAAATATAAAACCGTTCGTACTGAATTACAAAACTACAATACTGATCTTCTTAATAAACCAGAAATCATTTTACTCACAAAAGTCGATCTGCTAGATTCAAAGAATCTTGCGACAAAACTACAACTTGTTAAAAAAATGAATAAAAATGCGTATCCGGTATCAATTTTTGACGAGGAAAAGCTCAAAAAGATTGCAGAACTTTTTTTGCAACATGTCAAAAAATAAACGTTTCTTATTACTTTCCTTCCTCCTTTTGCCGTTTTATGGATTCCTCTTTTTTGCGTTTCTAAAACATATTGGCGCGTTTGGCTGCTTTGACGACTGTAACAATTTTATGGGCGGCTTTTTTTTACTCAAAGGAAAAAAATTATACTCAGAGATTTTTTTTAACCACCAAATGGGAATGGCTTACATCAGTTTTTTGGTGCAAAAAATCGCACACCCACAAACAATTTACAAACTCGTTTTGTATCATAGACTGTTGGTGTTTGCTTTTTCTCTTTTGTGGGGAGTATTTTTTGTTCTAAGATTTAAGTGGATTGGATTACTTTTTATATTGCTTTTTGAATCAACAAAATACTACGTTTTTGGCGATCGATTTTTAGCAGAAAGCTTTATTGTCTACCCGCTTGTTTACCTGCTTGCACTTTTCTTTTATAAACAAGAGGAAAAAGCAGTGTATCAATTTGAATATATTTTAGCAGGAATTCTTACCTGGTTTGTTATGTTTATGCGAGAACCATATATTCCTTTGGCACTCCTACTCTACGCTTTTCTGATTGGAAAAAAAATAAAAAAAGAACACCTTATGTCGCTTACACTTTTTTTTAGTCTTACTGGAGTAACTTTGCTTTTAACCCCAATTACTGATTTTGTCAGGAGCATTTTCTTTTTAAATAAAGATCTTGTGATGTTGCAAGTAGGGCGTGGGGGAACCTCTGGGATTGGCATCCTTAAAATATTTATCTATCCAATCCTTATTGTTTTCCAAGGAAAGTGGACTTTTTTTAGAATAGTTTTACTGTTACTTGATGGTGTATTTTTGCTGTCGTTAACGTCTCGTTTTTGGCAAAAGAAAAATCGTCTTAACACACTTTTTCTGCTTGGTATTTTAGGACTTGCAAGTGTTCGTTTCGAAACACCAGGACTAGAATATTACGAAGCGTTTCATACGATGGTCTGGTATAGCATGTTTATTTTTCTTACACTTTTGCTCTTGTTTAGCGAGCAAGCAAAAAAAATAAAACGCTTGGCACTTTTACTTTACATTATTGTGATTGTAGTGACATTTTTTCCTCGTTATTCGTTTTTCTGGGATAAAATAAACAAGGACGAACTTTTTACTGTTGGGTATGGGCATTACTTTGTTACCGGAGAAGTTATTAAAACACTTGCAACGCCCTCTTCCACACTGTTTTTAGACGGCTATGACGACCTTATCTATTGGCAGGCAAACAGTAAATTCTCCTATAAATACTCTATGTACACAGGACTTATGCCAAGTTATAAACCATACAAAGATGCAAGAGATGATATGATCAAAAACTATCCGCCTGACTTTTTTTATAGCTACTGCTTAAAGAATAAACCCGAAATAACATCACTACCAGTTTACCGAGAAATTGATTATGAACGGGTTTTGTTTGCAAACAAACCAACCTGTTTGTATGTAAAAAAATCTTTAGTGCCGGCAATTTCTCAGGCGCAGAAAAATGTAATAGGAAAATTTGGATATTCGCTGCCATGAAAACACAAGATCGAAAATTTATTATCTCTTCTTTCCTCCTCTGGAGGTCACTGCTTTTTTTACTACTTTTTGTTGGAACCATTGTTCTTCCTTACCACACTGACTTTTCTTATATACATTTCTTGCGTTACCTTCCTCCTAATTCTCCCGTAGCAAGTTCACTTCTCTATCCATGGGCAAATTTTGACGGCGTTCACTATCTGCTCATCGCCATCCAAGGCTACACAAATAATTTCCAGTTTTTCCCTTTGTTTCCCGCGGTTATCCATATGTTTTTATTTGGGGGAAATGCTACCGTTGCATTTTTTGCTGGTCTGATTCTTTCTAATGGCGCATTTTTCGCAAGCTTATTCTCTTTTTATATGCTGCTGCGAAGAGATTATAAAGAAAAGCAGAATAAAAGAATCATCCTGCACCTTTTAGTCTTCCCAACAGCATTCTTTTGGTGCTTTTCTCACGGGGTTATTTTGTGGCATAGTTTTGCGAGTTACAATTAGCATATTGCTATTGCAAAAAAATTCTGTATACTATCTAGCTAATGAGCGAGTCGAGCACCCCAAAAAACTCCAGGCAGTTTTTCATTGTCGCTATATCGATCCTTGTTGTTGTTTTTTTACTTCTTGGTATTGGGGTATTTTCAAAAAAGAATAGCTTGTCTCTTCCTTTTGTAAACAGCGCACAACCGATCATCAAAACTGGCGAAGAAATATTTGCGAAAGCACAACCATCAACTGTTCGAATTGGCGTTCAGTTATCAGGCACTGTTTCTACACCCGAACTAGTCTATGACGAAGTGGCAGATGATTATTACGCAGGAAACAAAACATTAGAAGAGCCAATTACCACTGTGCTGGTAGGATCTGGATTTATTGTAAACTCGAAAGGATATATTGTTACCAACGCGCATGTTGTTAATGTTACCGATGAAATGGTAAGAGATTTTGTTTGGAAAAAATACTCCGATCAATTATACACGAAAATTAACCAAGCACTTTCTAAAAATGCAGATCAGGCGACAAGAGATAAATACTATCAAAAAGTCTTAAACTTTGTATCACGAAATGGAAGTATCAATAATTTGACCTACCAGATTGCAGTGTTTAACCCAGAGCAGAAAGAAGGAACATACGAAGATTTTGTTAAAAAAGGTTTTAAGGCGCAGTTAAAAAAAATAGGGCAACCATATCCGCAGCTTGGAAAAGACATAGCAATACTAAAAATTGATAAAGAAGGATTTCCGTCTCTGACCCTTGGGAGTGCTAAAACACTCAAACCAGGAGGTAGGATATATGTTTTAGGATATCCAGTCGTAGCAGACATTAATGATTCTGGAATTACAGAACCAACGTTTACTTCGGGTATTGTCAGTGCATTTAAAAAATCTTCTCAAGGAGATTACGATGTTATTCAAATCGATGCAAACTCTTCTGGAGGAAATAGCGGCGGTCCTGCGTTTAACGAAAGAGGAGAAATTGTTGGTATTGCAACCTTTGGTAGCACGGTAAAAGAAGGATACAACTGGATTCTGCCAGTTGAGTTTGCCAAAGAATTCTTGGACGAGCTTAATGTAAAATATTTGTCTTCAGAAACGAAATAATATCGTTTTACTTCCCAAACTTTGATATACTGCAATAGTGAATAAGAGTCTATTAACACAACAACAAAACCTTCAATCTGATGCTCATAAACTTATAGAAAAGCTGGATTTAATCAATGTTTTGTCTATAATTGGAAAGCCTGTTTTGGTTGGAAGTGCTGCAGTAGGCTTAATGACTTGGAAAGATATTGATTTTTCAGTTGTTGTGAATGAGTTTGATGAGAATACTTATTGGGAGGCAATACAAAAGCTGTACAGCAAACCCACAGTTTTTGATATGACAATTTATGATACCAGGACAAACACTGGCGATTATGCAACGGGAATGTATATTGGTATCAGATGCTATCTCAAAGATATTACCGACCCGCTTGCGAAGTTTAATGAAAAAAAGAATAGTTGGAAAATAGATGTTTGGATTACAAAACCCGGTGGTGCTTTTGGAGTAGAGAAGAGTGAATGGATAAAATCACGATTAAACGAAGAAAAACGAAACGCGATTTTAGAAATAAAAAACGTTGTATCAAAAAATCCTAAATATCGGAACGAGATAACGAGTATGGATATCTATACAGCAGTTTTGGAAGAAAATATTAAAGATCTAAAAGGTTTTAAAACATATCTTTCAACAGCAGGAAAACAACTATAAATCTTGGGACGATGTTAATAATTACCCCTTATTAAAAATAAGCGGTTGACTTCCTATAGTCGTAATATTATCCCCATCAACTATAATCGCGCTGTCATCTCGCAAGCCATAAATCACACCTCTGTGTTTCTTGGCTGCCTCTTGGAGAGTTTCTTTACGGTTAGGAAAATGCGGAGAATCAAGATGAGGCATAATGGATACATCAACTAATCCAAGATATTCATTCACTCCGTAGGCATCTTGAAAATTATAGATTTTTTGGTAGGCTTCTGACGATAATCGCTTCCCTAAAACCATTGACCCAGCGCTACTTCCTACATACACCTTTGTTTTAAGAAGGTTTGGTAGAAGTTTTGAAAAGCCAGAATTATTAAAAACGCTCATTAAATAATCAGTATGGCCGCCAACCACAAAGATAACATCGTGCTGCATGATGCGTTCTCTAATTGTTTTTATATCCAAAGCTAGTACGTTTACCAACTCAAGGTTTCCGCCAAAGTTATTTTTTACTGTATTAAGATTTTCTAAAACCCAAGGAAGATTATTATCATGATCTACCGCATACCCTTCGTTAATAACGGCAATACTAATTGCGCTTCGTGGTTTGCCTACAAGCTCCTCGCACTTAGCAACAATTTCTTGAGTATAAAAACCTTCTGAGCAAAGAATAAGTTTCATTCAAAACCTATTATATCAAAGGTTGGAGTCCCATTGTGGGTGGCTGACGGGATTCGAACCCGCAACGTCTAGCTCCACAAGCTAGTGCTCTACCATTGAGCTACAACCACCATATCAGATTATATTTTGTACCCCTGGAGGGACTCGAACCCCCAACCTAATCGTTAGAACCGACTTGCTCTATCCATTGAGCTACAGGGGCATGGAGCGGGTGAAGAGAATCGAACTCTCGTGACAACTTTGGAAAAGTTGCGTTCTACCATTGAACTACACCCGCGAGCTCATTGAGTATATCAAAATCGCCCCCTTTCCTCAAGAGAAACTTGTATTGAAGAATAAAATCTTCTAAAATACAAGTCATGAATGAGGGATTTAAAGGACTGAAAAAAATTAGCGATGCTGCAATAAGAAAAATCAGACAATTCTCGCAAACACCTCCAAGGGTAGAGCGGCAAGTACATTCCGATCCTCCAATGCCAATAGAACCTTCGGAGACACCATTTCAACCCCACAATCCTATAGAACTACCACTAGCCCAATCACGAGAAGCGCCAACAATATTATTTCGAAGAGATCTACCACTCTCCGAAACGAAAGAAATACCGCGCGATTATTTAGTAGTAATTGCAGAGGCTCAAGATGACGATAGACTAACAATAGCCGATTTTGCAAGAACAGCCACCCCAACTGAAGGATACGTTAATAGGGTAATTGCACCAAACAATGCCCGTGATTTTTTCCGTGCTGCAATGTGGGGCAAAGGAGGAAAACCAGCCGATGCTGTATTGCTGAGTATGGACTCTAAAAAAATTGGTGCCCAATGGATGGTGCCTCAACATAAAGTTGAGGAATTTCTTACAAGACTTGGAGGGGATTTTACCACGTCTATGCCAAAAAACCTTCGTGATCTTTCCGATGATCCTAGCAACATTAACTATGCATTTCTCTTAGATGCCCTCAGGTTTCCAGGAAAAAAATATACTATTTTTTCTGGTGCTGTTCCAAGCGCTCCGAGTATCGCAAAGAGAGCCGAAGAGATACGCGCGCTCGTTCCAAAATATCCGCAAGATTTTCCGATTGATGGATATTCTCTTAAACATCCTTATCCCACAGGGGTAATTTATCTTGCGACAGGTTTAGAAAACGGAGATTGGGATACCTTCTCAACAGAAGGAGAAGGATTAAAAACCTCTTTAAAAATTCTATTGGGTAGATAGTTAATTTTTTGTCGGGGAGAGAGGATTTGAACCTCCGGCCTCGCGGTCCCAAACCGCGCGCTCTAGCCAACTGAGCTACTC
>OBEQ010130243.1_pt1 | contig 19085 bp, 17 predicted proteins | sample 1670901 | NCBI WGS metagenome assembly OBEQ01 (sample SAMEA104232315, study PRJEB22302) | groundwater metagenome | biome: forest; feature: aquifer; material: groundwater | place: USA | collected 2011-08-07 | depth 5.4 m
CGAGTGTTAGAATAATGACGAGAAGATTCTGGTCCATATTTTTCTCATTTTAACATGTTGAACATTGTTTTACGCCGACTATCGAGATACATTTTGCCACTTAAAATTATTGGGCTAATTGTTGGGCTGGCGTCTCTAGTTTATTTTGTCCTGCGTGTTTCGCCAGAAATTGGAACGATAGTGTTTTTCTCGGTGGTACTGTTTGTCACCATCTCAATAATTCTTAGTTTCTTTCTATCGGCAAATCGATCGTTACTATTTGCCTCGGTAGTGAGTTTTCTTTTGTTTCTCAAAGCGGTTAATCTTCTTAGCCCCCTCAATCTTGGACTCTTCATTGTTTTCCTTGTTCTGCTTGGTTTATACCTTCGCAAAGGGTAAGATTACTCCATGACCAAGTTCTATATTACGAGCGCAATACCCTATGTCAATGCCAAGCCGCACATTGGACTGGCATTGGAGTATGTGCAAACAGATGCCATTGCCCGATTTCACCGACTTATCGGGGATGAGGTGTTGTATCTCTGTGGTTCCGATGAAAATGCTCTCAAAAATGTCCAGGCAGCAGACGCAGCAGGAGTGCCTATTCAAAAATTTGTTGATCAAAACAGCAAACTGTTTATTGACCTGGCTAAAAAGCTCAATGTCCAACAAGACATTTGGCAACGAGGGAGCGACGAAGAAAAACACTACAAATCTAGTCAAAAACTTTGGGAATTGTGTTCCAAAGATATCTACAAAAAAAAATATAAAGGACTATATTGTGTTGGCTGTGAACAATTTTATGAACGAGAAGAACTAAACGAAAACGGGGAATGCTTCGAGCATCCGGGAAAAAAGTTGGACGAAGTTGAAGAAGAAAACTATTTCTTCAAATTGTCGGCATACAAGGAGAAGCTTTTAGAATTAATCACCTCTGATATTTTAAAAGTAGTCCCCGACTTTCGCAAAAACGAAGTTTTGGGTTGGCTTTCGGGAGAAGTCCCTGATCTTTCTATTTCCCGATCAAACGAACGAGCAAAAAACTGGGGAGCACCGGTGCCCGGAGACGATACTCAGCGAATTTATGTCTGGTTCGACGCCCTTAATATTTATCAAAGTGGTATTGGCTTTGGTTGGGATGAAAAAACCTATCAAAAATGGTGGCCGGCAGATCTCCATGTCATTGGCAAAGGAATTTCCCGATTCCACACAGTTTATTGGCCAGCTTTTCTCCTCTCGGCTGGGTTAGAGTTACCAAAGGCGGTTTTGATTCACGGCTATTACACGGTCAATGGCCAAAAAATGTCCAAAACACTAGGGAATGTTTATGATCCTATCCCGTTACTTCAAAAATATGGTGCCGATCCGCTGCGTTATTATTTGTTGGCCAAAACCCCCCTTTTTGATGATGGTGATTTTTCCGAAGAAAAATTTAAAGAAGCCTACAATTCTGACCTGGCCAATGGGTTAGGGAATTTAGTTGCCAGGGTGGCAAAATTAGCGGAGCGAACAGAATTTGAAATTAGAAATTTGAAATTTGAAATATATCCAGAAATCAATACTTTCTTGAGGGATTTTCGAGTTGACCTAGCCATTGGTTTTTTGTGGGAGAAAGTCAAAGAATGCGATCAAAAAATTGATTCGGCTCAACCATGGAAGTTAGAAAAGAAAGAATTGCAGGAATTTTTGGATAAAATTATTCCCGAGATTCAATCATTGGCCTACAACTTGCAACCCTTTCTTCCAGAAACCGCCGCCAAAATTAAGAATCAATTTACTGGGAAGATTAAAAGCGACAAATCCCTTTTCCCTCGCATAGAGTAAAATTGTTTCATGTTGGTAGATTCCCACGCCCACTTAAATTTTCCAGAGCTGATGGTGGATATTGATAGGGTGCTGGCGCGGGCGAAGGAGGCTGGGGTGGAGAAAATTATTAATATCGGGACTTCATTGGCAGATTCGAAAGTAGCGATTGATTTGGCGCAAAAATATGACGGCTTGTATGCCACGGTGGGTATTCATCCCAACGACGACACTGGTAGCATTGTGGACAATGTAGACTGGGTAGAATTCGAAAGACTAGTGAAAATGCCAAAAGTAGTCGCGATTGGAGAATGTGGGCTGGATTACTCGAGAATTACCAATGACCAATTACCAATTTCCAATGTGGAAAAAGAACGACAATGGAAACTGTTTGAAAAACAAGCAGAAATTGCCCAGAAATTGGATTTGCCGTTGTCAATTCACATTCGTGATGCTTGGGAAGATATAAAAAATATTGATCTTTCTAAAAACCGCGGGGTATTTCACTGTTACTCCGGCACGGCAGAAATACCGGCGAATTTTTATGTTTCATTTGCCGGGAATATCACATTTAAGAATGCGGGCGGGTTACGAGAGTTGGCAAAATTGGTTCCACTAGATAGGTTATTGGTCGAAACCGATTGTCCATTTTTGACTCCAGAGCCACATCGTGGTTCGCGTAATGAACCGGCAAATGTTAAAATTACCGCTACAATACTGGCTGAAATTAAAAACATTAGTTTGGAAGAACTTGGCAAAATCACAACTCAAAACGCAGCAAATTTATTCCACACATGAACGAGCGAATCGTTGACTATATTAACTATCACCCCATTCGGACCCAGCGGGGATTAGAAATTTTGACTGGGCTGGTTCCGTGGATAATTATTTTATTCATCATCATTGGAAGTTTTGTTTTTCCAGATATCGTGGCATACCTAATAATTGCGTTTAATGTTTATTGGCTCTATCGATCAATTACTATGGCCGCCTACGCCCTCTCGGGATATTTCAATATTAGGGTGACTGAAAAAATAAATTGGCTAGAAAAACTGCAACATGATTCTAAGACGAAAAATCATTGGAAAAAAGTTTTTCATGCAATTATTTTGACAAATAGCGGTGAGGGACTGGAAACATTGAGAAGAACTCTTGATGCCCTAGTTAACCAGAATTTTTTATCAAAAAATTTAATTGCGGTGCTGGCGATGGAAGATCGAGCTCCAGAGGCCAAAGAAAAAGCCGATAAGTTATTTTTGGAATACAAAGGCAAGTTTGGCTTATTAGTCAAAACATTTCATAAACTTTTGCCTGACGAGACAATTGGCAAACACAGCAATGAAGCGTTTGCAGCCAGGGAAATTAAGAAAATTTTGGTTGATGAGAAAAAAATGGATATCAAAAATATCACTATAACTTCATCTGATGCCGATTCAGTTCTTCCGGAACAATATTTTAGTTTGTTGACATATAAATTTTTAACTAAGGAAAATGCCTTATTTAAATTTTATCAAGCGCCACAGTTTCCATTTAATAATCTAGATAAGGTGCCGACCCCAGTTAGGATTATGGAGATAATTTCTGGGATAAGTCAAATTGCGGGACTACGAAAATATAGCCGGAGGTATTTTGTGGTTTCGACTTACACAACTAGTCTTTTCCTTTTAGATAAAATCGGTTATTGGGACATTGATGCTATCCCTGAAGATTGGCACATCAATCTAAAAGCATACTTCGAAACTTCGGGAAAAGTCGAGGTGGAACCACTATTTTTACCAATTTCGATAGATGCCCCGGAATCGATAACCATCTGGAAAACCTATGTGAATAAATATCAGCAAGCAAAAAGACAAGCTTGGGGGGTGACAGATGTTCCCTATGTGATTAAACAATTTTTTCTCCACCCAGAAATACCTCTCTGGCAAAAACTCACTAAAATTTCTTTTGTCCTGGAGTCTCATTTTGTCTGGTCAGTTAATTGGTTTTTGATTACGTTGGGGGCAAATATACCAACATTTTTTAATCCAGCTTTTGCACGAACTACTTTGGGATTTAATCTGTCGAGAACGAGTGGTCTGATTCTCACAATTTGTTTAATTGGTCTGGTAACAATAATTTTTATCAATATTATGCTTAATCCAAAATCACAAAGGAAAATAACTCAATTTCTTCACCCAATGACATATTTGCAATGGTTACTTCTGCCTGTCGCGGGGTTTTTCTTGAGCGCTCTACCAGGCTTAGAGTCGCAAACCAGACTGATGTTGGGAAAACGACTTGAGTACCGCGTTACCGAAAAGGTGTAAAATTAAACTGTGAGTCTGCCTAAATTTAACTTCTGGATACTTGGGATACTATTTTTTGTGGTACTACTCCGTCTGCCATCGCTATTTGAGCCGCATTGGTATGGTGATGAAGAAATATACTTGGTCTTGGGTCAGATGATGCGTCGGGGAGCGGTGTTGTATCGAGATATCTGGGATAATAAAACTCCCATCCTTTATTTTATTTACGCTTTATCTCCTACTTTAATCTGGGCAAAATTATCGGCGACAGTTTTTGTTTTAGGAACGGTCTTTGGAGTCTATAAACTCTCTGGTCGTCTGTTAAGTGCCGCATTAATAGGCATATTATTATCCTTGCCAATTTTAGAGGGAAACATTGCTAACGCCGAACTATATTTTACCTTGCCAATTATTTTTGGAGCGATATTAGTTTACCAGAAGCGGTCGCCATTTTTGATTGGACTTCTTGCAGCGACAGCGTTTCTTATTAAAGTACCCGCGGTAGTGGACTTTGTCGGTTTGTTATTGGCATTTTTTGTAATTAAATTGGTTGATGAATATTGGTCGCCGGTTAGAGACTGGGAACGACTTCTAACCGATCAAATAAAATTTTACTTGCCAATTTTGGTTGGTTTTTTCTTACCAATATTGCTAATTTTTGGATATTTTTTTGTCAATCATGCCCTGCAAAATTTCTTGATAGCCGCATTTTCGCAAAACGCTTCGTATGTTGCCGTAGGATCAGGTGCACTTTCAAAACTATCTAATCCCCTGTTTATAAAATCTATTTTTCTTTTAGCAGGATCGGTGTTGGTAGCAATGGCATATTTTAAAAGATTGGTGGCAAAAGAGTTGGTACTACTTTCGTTATGGTTTGGCTTTTCTCTTTTTGGCGCACTTTTGTCCAATCGACCCTATACACATTATCTTTTGCAAATTGTTCCTCCGACAATTTTGTTAGGTGTTTATATTATTTCTCACTGGCGAAGATATTGGTCGGCGGGTTTGATATTGTTAGCCATTTTCGCTTGGCTAGGCAAAATGTTTCAGGGCGCGTTTGCGTTGGAGCCAGTGTCATACTACCGAAACTTTTTTGATTATGCCTCGGAGAGAAAATCGTGGGAAGAGTATGTCAATTATTTTGACGCCCGGACAGTTGGGGTTTATCAAGTAGCAAATTTAATCAAAGAGGATACAAAGCCAAATGAACCGATTTTTGTTTGGGGAGATATGGCGTCAATTTATGTCGTGGCTGATCGCCCCGCGGCAACAAAATTTATCCAGGCACATCATTTGACAACTATAGATTCCAAAAATTATGATTTAATTATCCAAAGACTATTAAAATATCAGCCAAAATATATCGTGGTCACCCGCCCGGTCCAATTCCCATTTCAAGTTTTAGAAACATTGCTGATGAGAAATTATAAACAAGTAGAAGTAGTGGGACAAATGTATGTTTACAAAAACACCGTCTCGGTCAGTCTCCCAATGTGGACCCCAAGCTACTGAATTTTGCTTCTAACAGATGCTCAGGGATGTCGGCGACGAAACGGCTGATCATGTTAGACGAATGGGTCCCAAAAAAGAGGCGGCGGCGGGCATAGGTGAGGAAAAGCTTTTCTTTGGCCCGGGTGATGCCGACATAACAAAGGCGACGTTCTTCTTCCATTTCAGAGTTATCCATCAAAGATCGGCTGTGAGGGAAAAGACCCTCTTCCATCCCGACCATAAAAACGGTAGAAAACTCTAACCCTTTGGCCGCGTGCAAAGTCATCAAGGTCACTGACCCGCCGGTGGCAGTTTTTTTGCTTTCTTTCTCGACCAAAGCCACGTTTTCGAGAAACTCAAACAGGATGGGAAACTCTTGGGCGACAGAACGAAGTTCTTTGATGTTCTCTAATCTGGCCAGGTCTTCTTCATCTTCATCGTCAAAGAGTTCTAAGTAACTAGTTACATCTAAAACTTTGTCAAGAATCGCCAAAGTGGCTAGGTTCTGGTGACTAGGTTCTAGTTCCAAAAACTTCTGAAGACGGCCCTTACCTAGTTTCTCGATGCGTTTGTAGGAAACGGTATCTTTGGGATTATGAACCAAACGCAAATATGCTAAAACGTCTTTGATTTCTTTGCGTTCGTAGAACCGGGTACCCCCGACAAGAGTGTAGGCCACTCCAGCGTGGAGAAAGGCCTCTTCCAAAACACGCGATTGGGCGTTGGTGCGATATAAAACGGCATAGTCAGATAGTGACGGTCCGATCTGGCTGAGGATAAACAGGGCTTCGTCTTGTTCGTTGCGGGCCTCATAGAGAAATATTCGTTCGCCCCCGTCTTGATTGGTCCATAACTTGAGAATGGGGTGGGATTTATTTTTGGAAATCACCCCAAAGGCGGCGTCAAGAATTTTTTGAGTGGAACGATAGTTTTGTTCTAGGTTAAATGTTTTTGTTTCGGGAAATTCTGATTTAAAATGCAACAAGTTTTTGTAATCGGCCCCACGCCAGGAATAAATTGACTGGGAAAAATCACCAACGACACAGATGTTGCGATGTTTCTTGGCCAATAATTTGGTCAATTCAAATTGGGCATGATTGGTATCCTGGTATTCATCAACCAAAATGTATCGCCACTGATTTTGGTATTTTTCTAAAGTTTCTGGCGAGTTTCGCCAGAGCCGCACCGTCTCCATAATAAGGTCGTCAAAATCAAGTGCCTCGTTTTCTTTGAGCGCTTTTTGGTAGGAGAGGTAAATTTGCGAGACAGTTTCTTGAAAATATCCCCGGGCGTATTGGGGGTATTCCAAAGAGTTGATCAATTGATTTTTGGCTTGACCAATCGTAGAAGCAACGGCGTGGGGATTAAAATTTTTAGTGGAGATATTCATTTTCTTCATAATGTCTTTTATAAGATCCAAACTGTCGGTGTCGTCGTAGATTAAAAAGCGAGTAGAGACTCCAATTTCTTTGCCGTCGACTCTTAAGATCTTGGCACATAAACTATGGAATGTTCCGGCAAATGGCTGAGTAGGAGAGGAGATTAGTTCAGACACCCGTCTTTTCATCTCGTTGGCGGCTTTGTTAGTGAAGGTGACCAGAAGGACTTCAGAGGCAATGGCTTTTTTTGTTGCGACGAGATAGGCAACGCGGTAGGTTAAGACGCGAGTTTTGCCACTGCCCGCCCCGGCCAAAATTAAAACTGGCCCACTGGTTTGTTTGACCGCTTCTTGTTGTTTGACATTGAGGTCTTTTAGAAGTTCTTCCACGTTGCTATCATATAATACACGATGGAGAAGTTTTTGATTGTCGCTAATTGGAAGTCAAATATTGTTGATATTAATAAGTGGTCCCCAGATATTTCGGAAAAGGTTGAAGTAGTGGTTGCTCCCCCGTTTCCATTACTCTCTGCAGTCAAAGGCTATACTCTCTGTGCCCAGGATATTTCTGCTTACCCAGTAGGGGCTTATACCGGCGAAGTCCCGGCAAAATTACTGGTTGATCTAGGGGTGAAATATTGTTTGGTGGGCCATTCAGAGCGAAGGAAATATTTGCACGAGACCAATGCTAACGTCGAGGCAAAAATTAATCAGGCAATTCAGAACGGGATAACTCCAATCCTTTGCGCCCAATCGATGGAGGAGATCCCAGAAAATATCAGGAACTTCAAAGGAAACAAATATATGATTATGTACGAACCATTTTCGGCGATATCAACCCAGGGGCAATACCACCCGGAAAATGTCGAGAAGGTAGTGGCGACTTTGATCGATTGGAAAAATAAATTAAATTTGCAATGTCGATTTTTATATGGCGGCAGTGTTAACCCCGAATATGTTCAGCAACTAGTATCTGGTAACCTGCCTGCCGGCAGCCAAGGCCAGCAATTAGTATCTGGTTTGGTTGTTGGTCATGCTTCCTTGGAGGCAGAAAGCTTTACTGCTATTATTAAACAATGTCTCTTGACCCTTCCTTCAGACTAGCAATATCGCGTACTAAACGCCGGATTTTCCGGCATTATTCTTTGGTACAAAAATTAATAGTAACCGTGGGGCTAGTTGCCCTTTTGGTCTTGGCGATAGTCTTTGTTTTCCCGGCGGCAAAATTAGCAAAAGAATTTTTGTTTGGGCCGGTGAATATCTTTTCGATGATGCTGGGAAACAGTATGGAATTGAAAAATGACAATGGACGAACCAATATTTTGTTGTTGGGAATTGGCGGGGCTGGCCATGAGGGACCAAATTTGACTGATGCCATAATAGTATTGTCGGTTAAAACAAAGTTGACATCGGAAGAAAAAAAGAGCTTGCCACCGGTAGTTTTAATTTCTATCCCGAGAGATATTTATTTAGAGTCACTCACAGATAAGATCAATTCTGCTTATCAGACGGGACTAGATAAGGGGGTGGGGACAAGACTGGTAAAGGGAGTGATCACTTCGGTTTCGGGTATTCCGATTCATTATGTGGTAATAGTAGATTTCTCGGCGTTTGATGACATCATCGATATATTAGGAGGAGTTGATGTCAATGTTGAACACACATTGGACGACTTTGGATATCCTATTGATGGCAAAGAGAAAGATACTTGTGGTTTTCCTCTGGAAGAAGTAGCGACTCGATCGGCCGCGATTTCATTATCACCTTTTTCAGAAGTAGACGCTTTTCCCTGTCGTTATGAACACATACACTTTGACACTGGACCGATTCACATGAATGGGACATCAACTTTGAAATTTGTCCGCAGCCGCCATGCCCTGGGCGATGAGGGAACCGACTTTGCACGAAGCCGCAGACAGCAGTTGGTTCTCTCGGCGATAAAAGAAAAAGCCCTGTCAACTCAAACGATTCTTAATCCGCAAAAAATCTGGGACCTTTATGACCAATTAAAGACCCATATCAGTTCTGATCTTGACCAGAAAGAGGTAAATATACTAGTGAACTTGGGATTAAAATATCGTAGTGCCCAAATTAAAATGACGGCGATTGATCAAAACCTCTTAGAAAATCCGCCAGTGGATGCTCGCGGCTGGATACTTCTTCCAAAAGGGGGAAATTGGGATCAAGTTCATGAGTTTGTGAAGAAACAATTAGAGAGTCAGTAGTAGTCCAACGAGAATTGCTCCGGCACCAAGAATAATTCCTCCAATAGTTAAGGCGGTGTTGCCGGACCGGGGAATTGGTGGTGGGGTGGCAGCCGGGCGGCAAGAAACATCAGAAGTGCATCCGTCTGCGCTGGATCCACTGATAGTCACACAAGCATTGTTGCGACATTCACGATGGGTCACTGGTTGCGATGGTGGTGGAGGTGGCGGTGGTGGCGGAGGGGTAGTGATACAGCTCGTATCACTGGTACAAGAATCGGAACAAGCAGTTGTATTGGGAGAACAATCCACCAATGAGCAAGCCCCCCCAAGACAAACTTTGTGTTTATAGGTCTGCTTACAGTCGGTGTCTGATTGACAGTTGTTTAGATTGGGACAGGGAGTGGTCTTGGGACTACAGTCTTTGTTGGCACAGGCATTATTTTCGCAAGTTTTATAACTGTAGGTGGCTGGCACACATTGGCTATCGCTGGTACAACTATCTTGCCCCGCACCGGTTACAGTAGCACAAGCATTGTTTTTACACTCTTTATGGGTTTGGGCGGCAACAATAAAGTCTTTTTTACAAGCAGCAGTTGTGGTTGGTTCGACGGCTCTTGGGGTCACCTGGGGAACAGTCGGAGCCACCGGCTTGGTGGTGTTTTGACGAAGCGCAGTCAAAACGGCAATAGTTCCTAAAATGCCAACAAAAGCTAGAGCGAAAACAGTAATTAAGATTGTTTTAAATTTTAGCATGGTTATTCTTTCCACTCACCGGTCCCATCGCTATGGAGCCAATGGACTTTGATGCGCATACTGTAACTGCCGACTGTAGTTATTTGCGCTGATTGCGTTGCGACATAAAATTTGCTGCTGCCAGAATCTTTATCATGGGCGGCAACGGCGTCGATAGGATTGTCGGGTCCTGGTGTCCCGTCTTTTGTAAGAATGAAAGTAATTTTGTCGATTTTGTCAGTATCGGAACTGACCGAACCATAACCCGTAAATTTCACGGTGTCGCCAATTTTCACATTCGTTAGATCTTTATCGGCGGAGACCATTTGACAAGAGGCGGACGTAGACGAAGTAGTAAACCGCCATGCTTCACCGTTGCAAGCATGAACTGAATCGCCATGACCGGGAGTAACTGACCACCAATATTCACTGCCAGAAGACAATGGATTAGTTGATAACGGCTTTGAGTAGTCAACATCGGTGGTGCTTCCTGATTTATACCAAAAACAACTTTCTGGCTTTATTTCTGTCCAGGGTTGACCATCTCTTTTGCCAGTGGAACAAAAAATTAGTAGGGTACAATCGTCGGGAATTACTGGATAGGAATTATCGTCAATTTTTTGACCAAGTTTGCAAGCAGGACCAGACTTGGGATCAACGGTCCTAAATCCATCCTGGCCTTTGGTTGCACAACTGGAGACATAAATACTAGCATGGAATCCGGTTTGGTCAGTACATTCTTGGAGATCGGGTTTATCAGGTTCGAAATATTTCCATTGAAATGTGGGAGTTGTTGATACTCCGGTTTGTTGGTGAGTAGGGTTAATTGGATAAGGGTAAACGTCATTTGAACAAGTTCCTCCAGTAGCTTTGCTTCTGATATCTTGTTGTCTCTGGACCAAAACTGTTCCGACACCAAGTCCCAACAGTAATACGACTAGTCCCCCGAGAAAAAATAAGCCATTTCTAGAGCTAAAAAATGAGCCCATTCGGGAAAAAATTGATTGTTGTGGAGCGATGTTGACCATCTTTGGCACGTCAGGAGGAGGGGGTAAAGGAGCACTAGGTGGGGTTACAGTGTTGTCCATTTAGTGTTTTAAAAACATTCCTATTCCCAGTGTCGCGAAAATAAGGCCCATTGTCAACAGAAGCAGGGTATTTTCGAGACTCCCAGTTTGAGGAGGAGCAGATGATGGGGGAGGAGGAGGTGGAGTTGGAGTAGGAGTAGGCAAAATGGTAGTGGCACAATCACTATCTCTTGCGCAAGTATTGGGTCCCACACCTCCTACCACCGAACAGGCACTGCCAACACAAGATAAGTGAGTAAGCTCTGCTGAGGGAGTTCCGGATGTAATCGGAAGAATTGGCGAGCCCGATTGCACGGTGAAAGTGCGAGTCTCAGACTTGGTGGTACCATCGGCATTGACCACGGTAATAGTCACCGTATGTTGTCCAGCCGAAAGATTAGCGGGAGGGGTCCAAGACCAGTTGCCAGAGGGATCGGCCTGGACTGTCCCAGAATAGGGAGTATCAGAATGAATAACAATTTGAACAATTTGACTGGGCCCGGCTTTACCAGAAATTGTTGGTAAAGCAGTGTTAAAAGTTTGACCACTATTAACATTGACCACCAATGTTCCCGCCGAAGCGGAAGAAGTTAGAGACGAAGAAGGAGCTTTAAACCCACCAGGGTTATTGGTCGTGGCAGTTTTTTTGCTGCAATCAAGAGCCTCACCCAATTTTATGGTGGGTAAGGGGCGATCTTGGCCAATTTTGCAAGTAATTGTTGCCACCGGATTTCCTCCACCGGCGTCAAGGGTAATAGTTTCTGACGCGCCGTCAGTAGGGGCAGTGGTGCCAATCGGCAAAACATAGTTGCCATCACTGGTAGATAGGGAAGCAATTTTCCCTTTGACCTGGGATTGCCAAATTGCCAGGATTCCCCCAGTGGGATCGTTAGTCTGATTGTTAACTTTGCCAAAAATGGGATCAATAATAGCGGTAGCAGACGAAGTGGCTGGAGTACTAACTTCGTAGGGAGAATCGCCTTTAGTAGGATTGCCAAAAGTCGAGCTACCGACACCAATTTTAAAATAGTATTTAGTTTCGGGTTTAAGATTATTTAAGCGAACAAAATGGGTGGAGTATTTGCCACTAGCGGAACTATGGTCTCGATCATCGATGGCTACCCCGTCTCCAAGGCTAGTAGATTTCCCATAAAAGACAGCTCCGGAAGTGTCTTTGTCGGTGACCCAATAGATTGTCACACTGGTTGGGGAAATATTGGCCACGTCCACGGTAGTTGGGGCGGCCACGCTCTCGGCTTGAGAAAAAATTTTGGTGATTTTTTGGACCGCCTGGGTGGTAAATCCCACGCCAATAAGAAGGGCGACGACGAGAATTAAACCAACAATGGTGGGGATTCTTTTTTGGCTAGCGGGTGAGGCAATAATCATTTATTTGTTTACTCGACTTTGTAATTTAGTAAAAATGGCGACATCAATGTTGGGATCCAATGGCTGAGCCGCTTTTTCCACATCGGTAGATACCGTAGTTTTACGAAAGTAACCAACAGCGGAAACAGTCGCCCAGGTGATAGCAACTATTAATGTCAAAATAGAAAGGTAGAGCCAGCTTTTATTTCTCATAGCTGCGGATAATAATAAGCAAAACCAGAGGTGTCAACGGTAACGGTGGTGTCAGTAGTCGAATTAACTACTCCAATGTTGCCAAGACGAATATAGCGCAAGGAATTTTCCAATTTTTCTAAATAAGTTTGTGCCGCAACTTTTTGTCCTCTGATAGAGAGGGAAAATGGAACCACATAAAGCCCGTTGGGGACCATATCGGTTTTGTCACCGAGATCGGCGGCAGGTGGTGACATTGTGGGGTCAACAAAAAGAGTAATCGAATGGAATTGCAGGGCAGATAGCGTGACCGCAGAAGCCGAAGCAGTTTTAACAATGGTGCTAACGGCAAACTGGGGGTTAGGAAGCTTTGGCAACGCAATGTCAAAAACTGGAATGAGCGACTCTATCTGGCTGTAGTTTTGTTGGGCGGTAATAAGTGCTGAAATTTTGGTATCCAGGGCAGTAATGGTAGTTTTTTGTTCAATAATCTTCTTATTGAGGGCAAGAATGGTGTTGATGGTCGGTGACAAGGCAAAAACCACAAAAAAGGCGACCAAGAGAAAGGAAGCAATCAGACTAAAATAGCCGCGTACCAGCGGATCGGCCATTACTGGCTCAAGATAAGTGTAATAGCGTTGATAGCGAGCAGGAATTGTTCTTAGATCAATCATGTTGTACTCTTTTTAGCCACATAATTTGCACTTAAAGAAAAATCGACATTGACGCCAGTGGTTCCTTTGGCGACCCGTTCCACGATAACATCGCCGAAGTTTAGTGAGTTTTTAAAAGCATCGACTACCTTTCCCAGCGAAGTTTCATCGGTGCTAGCCGAAAAACTGACCGAGTGATTTGTTGCCGTTATTTGGGAAACGGAGATGGTGGGTAGAATTAATAACTCAGCTTGTTTATAGACAGTAATAGGTGAGGCAATCGCCTCAATGGCTTTGGCTTTAGCCACGCGATCAGAGATAAAGCGGAACTTTTTTTCAAAATCTGACTCGGATAAAACGATCAGTTTTTTTTGATCAATTTTTTCGGCGTTGTTCGCCACCTCCGTGTCCAACCAAAAACGAGATAAAAAAGCGAGAATGACCACTAGCTCGGTAGTAATCACAATCCTTTTTCCCCAGGTGAGCGCCCATTTTAAAAATTGACCGCCAGGACGACCCTCGAGATCGTCTCCGGGCATCAAATTTATCTCCGGCACCTTTGAATTATCATCCGGCATAAGTGATTTCAGAATAGAAGATTAGAGGCTAATTATCAATGCCCGGAGAAAATTTTTTTAAACCACCGCCGATAATCCAACCCTCTTCTTCGCTACAGGTTTTGATTTGCTTACCCGACAAATCCAAAGGTGGAGCAAAAAGAAAACCAAGTTTCCCTTTTTTATCAAGGTCTGACAACCAATCAACCATCGCTCTGACTTGGGCTTGATCGCGGATGGAAAGTTTTTTGTTTAGTTTGTCAGCAATAACTCCGGGCCAGATTTCAGCATGAAGAATAAATGGTCCCTTGATGGGCGTCGGCTTGAGAGTGAAACCGGTATCAAATGGCCAAACTTTACTAAAAGAAGACAGCCCTGAGTCATCGCACAATTTTGCCACTGCCGGTATTCCCATAAGAACCTGACTACCAACACTGGCAGTATAAGCGAGTTTCCAAACCGGCTGAATTCTCGATTCACGTCCATCAACTAGGCGAAACTTTTGTAACAGTATCCCCGCTTGAGTTTGGAATGGAAACGGTGGACTGGTAGGTTTTAATCCCTTGATTTTTAACCCCACCGGGCAACCCCATAATGGCCCTTTTCCTCCACAGCGAATATTTAATTGGGCAGCAATTTGGAAACGATTATTTTGGTTGTTGTCTTGATCAGTAATTGATCTGCGGAGTTCTTTCCAAATTTTTTTCCAGGGAGAAGTTTTTCCTTTGAGGCCAAGGGCTCGGCTATAACCGGCCGGATATCCATAGGCGAAATCAAACCCGATGAAGACTCTTTTTTTCTTACCGGTATAGTAAATAAGCCTCTTTCGGATATAGTCTATGCAATCTTTTCTGGTTTGCCAGTAAGTTTCCTTTTGCCCTTCCCCTTTTTCTCCAACCCACAATGCATCAGAAGATGGTTTTTTTGGGCTGGGAACGGCGCGTGCACTCCAATCAACAGCGATGTAAACATCAAACAATCTTGGGGATTTCATTTATTTCTGAATTTGTCTCTGGTTATTCTCATTACGAATGGTTCTTGGGGCAATTGACCGTTTTTGTAATTGGCCAAAAACCAATCGCGAAGTTCAAGCTCATATAAAGTTGTTTTAGGTAGATCCTCGATGGGAAGCCAGATTGGTTTATATATTTGTTCACCGGCGTCCATCTCTTTTTTTTCATTAAAGTCGCCAAGTTTTGGGTCACCACCGAGATATTTACAAAAGTAAACCTGTCTTTGACTATCGTCCTTGATTAGTAACGAAAATACGAGGCGCTCGACTACTATGTTTAGACTTGTTTCCTCATAAACTTCTCGTTTCACTCCTTCTTCGGCGGTTTCTCCCTCTTCCCAACCGCCGCCGGGCAAAACGTAATACTCCTCACCAGAATTGATCCGGTGAATAGCCAAAATTTTGTTTTCATTGATTATTAGCGCTTCCAGCCGGATATTGTGACCCTCGATTAGTTTCCTCATTATTTTTTTAGAAGCTTGGACAGGCGGGATTTGAGACGGGCGGATTTGTGTGGGGAGATGATGTTTTTTTTAGCGGCTTTATCAAGAGCGGACATTAGTTTGGAGAATGCTCCCGGAGTGGGCTTTTTTTTGAAGGCATCAAGAAGATTCTTGACACCAACTTTAATCACGCGATTGTGATCGCGTTTTCTTTCGCTTTGTTTGAGTTTTTTGATCGATGACTTAAGTATCGGCATGGCGCTCTGGATTCTATCATAGTACAATCCATCTGTGAAGGATTTACTTTTTCGGAAACAAACTAATATTTTGTCAGCGGCGACGGTCATTGCGGTGGCGGTATTGTTGTCAAGAATTTTGGGTCTATTAAAATATCGTCTGTTAACCTCGCACTTTACGGTTTCGGAAATTGGGGTATTTATTGCCTCGTTTCGACTGCCAAACACGATTTTTGATTTGGTGGTGATGGGAGCATTGACCACAGCATTTATTCCAGTGTTTACTTCATATATCAGCCGCGAAAAGTATGAAGACGCCAACATCATTGCCTCGACAATTTTAAACATCAGTACGATTGTCTTTGTTATTCTGAGCGTGATTTTTTTAGTTTTTACTCAAGGGTTAATTCACCTGATTGCTCCCGGGCTCACCAATGCTGAATTGTCTCTGGCGGTACCATTTACTCGGATCATGCTGGTGGGGCAAACTTTGCCTTTAATTTTGGGAAACTTTTTGACGGGAATTTTACAATCTCAGAAAAGATTTTTGGTACCGGCATTGGCCCCGGTAGTTTATAACCTAGGAATTATTCTCGGAATATGGCTATTATCCCCAACCATGGGACTGTTTAGCGCAGTCTGGGGAGTAGTCCTGGGAGCGGTGCTATTTCTTCTGATCCAAATCCCGCTTTCACTTCATTTGAAATTCCATTACCGATTAATCTTAAACTGGAAACATCGTGGGGTGGTAGAAATAGCAAAGTTAATTATCCCTCGAACCATAGGACTGGCGATTACCCAACTAAATTATGTGGCCAACCTGGTAATCTCATCGCTGCTGGCAACAAGGTCGATTACCATTTTTAATTTTGCGCAACAATTGGCGCAGCTGCCGATTGGAGTTTTTGCCGCGACGATTTCCCAAGCAGCATTACCCACCCTGTCAGAGGAACAAGGAAAAAAGGATGGTTTTGTGGCTTTCAAAAAAACCTTTTTGACCTCTCTACACCAAATCCTGTTTTTAACCTTGCCAGCTGCGGCAATTTTGATTGTGTTACGCATCCCAGTCGTGCGACTAGTTTATGGAGCCGCCAAATTTGACTGGCCCGCCACGGTAGAAACCGGGCGAACTTTGGCATTTTTTGGAGTCGGGTTGACAGCAGAGGCGCTGGTTAACTTATTAGTGAGAGGGTTTTATGCCATCCATGACAGCAAAACTCCAGTGATTTTGGGGAGTATAACGATCGCGATCAATATCATCCTGTCGATAGTATTTATTTTCTTGGCCCCTTTAGGACGGCCAGTATGGGCACTCGCTTTATCGGCAGCAGTGGCAGACAGTATTTATGCGATTTGGCTTTTGGTGGTGTTGAATAAGAAAGTTAAATATTTTGACCGGTCGGCGCTTTTGGTCCCGGCGGGGAAGATGTTTTTAGCAGCATGGATTACCGGAGTATCTTTATATGTCCCCATGAAACTATTGGACCAATTGGTCTTTGACACGACAAGAACACTGTCATTATTAATGCTCACAGGAACAGTCGGACTGATTGGTTTATCAGTTTACCTTTTTTTGACTTGGATGTTAAACATTTCTGAATTGTCTTCGTTTATGGGGCTCTTTCGCCGGGTCTACCGAATGGTTTTTGCCGCCGAAGAAAAAATGGAAGAAGCGGTTTCTGACGCGGTATCCAAAGCCGCCCCGGAAAGTTTGTCGGAAGCTTCTCACGAGGATAATTGAATAACTTCAAAATTATGGATCAAAAAATGATCAGAAATTTTTGTATTGTGGCCCATATCGATCATGGAAAATCGACGCTGGCCGATCGATTGATGGAGTTGACTGGAACAGTTTTAAAAAGAGATAGTCAAGAACAACTGTTGGACTCTCACCCTATTAGTCGAGAGCGAGGAATTACCATTAGACTAGCCCCGGTAACCATGAATTACCAATCACCAATTAATAATTACCAATTAAATTTGATTGATACGCCGGGGCATGTGGATTTTTCTTATGAAGTAGAAAGAAGTTTAGCGGCGTGTGAAGGAGCGATTTTATTAGTCGATGCGACCCAAGGGGTACAAGCTCAAACGATTTCGCATTACCGCAAGGCAAAAGCGTTGGGATTAACCATTATCCCGGTAATAAATAAAATCGATTCCCCAAATGCGCAAGTTGCCGAAGTAGACGAAGAAATTAGGGAATTAATAGAAAATAAAGAATTAATAGTTTATAAAATTTCGGCCAAGACTGGAGAAGGGGTAGAAAACTTGTTAGAAACAATAGTAGAGAAAATTCCCCCTCCAAGTGGTGACCCTTCGACTATGCTTCGGGCTTTGGTTTTTTCTTCTCAGTTTGATTTTGCTCGAGGAGTAACTGCCTATATTCGAGTAGTCGACGGTACAATCCGATCAAAAGAAAAGGTCTGGTTGGTCGCGGCGAAAACTGAGGCAAATGCATTTGAAATTGGGTGTTTCAAACCAGCAATGACACCGATTGATGTATTAAACACTGGGGAAGTCGGATATGTAGTCACGAGTTTGAAAGATCCAGAACAAGTTAAAGTGGGTGATACGATCGCTAACCATGATGTAGCTGCACTACCAGGTTACAAAGAACCTAAACCTATGGTGTTTGTCAGCCTATTTCCAGTCGATCAGGATGACTTCCCTCTTTTAGAAGATGGACTATCAAAGCTAAAGCTCAATGACGCCGCGATCACATTTAGCCTGACTAGTTCTAAAGCCTTAGGACGCGGATTTCGTTGTGGATTTTTGGGGCATCTGCATGCCGAGGTATCACAAGAAAGATTGGAACAAGATTTTGGATTGTCAATTTTGGCGACGACGCCAACTGTGGAATTTCGAGGAGATACCGAACCCTGGGTAATGGCCACGATTATTACCCCAGCAAATTATCTGGGGTCGATTATTACCCTGTGTGAAGATAAGCGGGGGAAACTTAATGATATGACATACCATGGTAAAAACGTCACTTTGGTTTATGAGTTGCCGCTATCGGAAATTATCACAGATTTTTTTGACAAATTAAAATCGACATCGGCCGGATATGCCAGCATGGATTATGAGCTCTTAGATTATCGGCCGTTTGATGCGGTGCAACTAGATGTGCTCATTAACCACGAAGCCATTGATGCTTTTTCCCAAACGATGGAAAAATCTAAAGCAGAAAAATTTGGAAAATTTTTGGTAGAACGACTCAAAAACATTATCCCAAAACAGCAAATCCCGATTCCGATCCAAGCGGCGATAAATGGTGAGATCATTGCCCGGGCGGATATTTCGGCATATCGCAAAGATGTGGGCGCCAAACTTTATGGCGGGGATTTTACCCGCCGACTAAAGTTGGAAGAAAAACAGAAAAAGGGCAAAGAAAAGATGAAATCAATTGGCAAAGTGCAAATCCCTGGAGACACTTTTTTGAAGATTTTTAAAACCTAATTTTATTTCTCAATTAAACCCGCTGCCTCCTCCGCCACCGCCCCCACCGGGATTGCCTCCGCCCGGATTGCTGCCACCGCTACCGGTGCCACTAGTACTGCCAGGGGCGCCACTACCGATATATAAAGTAAATTTAGTGAGGATATTGCCTAACCCCAGCGAGGTAGAGACAAAATTGATGATTAGTAAAGAAAAAAAGACTAGGAAAAATCCCATTAAG